>WNFS01000601.1_pt1 | contig 25938 bp, 19 predicted proteins | sample 5400141 | NCBI WGS metagenome assembly WNFS01 (sample SAMN13153358, study PRJNA577476) | soil metagenome | isolation source: 60 cm saprolite under Madrone tree | place: USA:California | collected 2016-06-14
CTCATGCTGAAGGAAACTATGTCTGCGACGATGAAACTCTGGGCCAGTTACGCCGCGACGATCGCATCGTGTTTCGTTACTGTGATGCGACTGGGGACGTCACCGCGGCAGCAAATCCAAACGGCTCGCGCGATAATATAGCGGGCATCTGTAACACCGGGCGCAATGTGCTGGGCTTGATGCCGCATCCCGAGCGCGCTTGTGAAGACTTACTCGGCTCGAGCGATGGGCGCGATATCTTTCGTTCGTTGGCTGCCACCCTGGCAATGGCAGCTTGATGGCCTCGCGAATACTTGCTTAGTAAAACCGCATGGAGAAACTCAAAATGAAAAAACATTCAACCTGGGTTGCTGCCGGTCTTTTATTCTTCGCTGTGCTCGCCTGCAATCTCGGCAAAAAAACCAATAGCAATAGTAATAATGCAAACACCGACACAGAACTCGGATCAGGAACGGCCATCAAGGACATGTATATGGCCAAAGACGACGGCGGACAGCCCGGCGAACACACCAGCACGTTTGCGCCGGGCGATCGCACCATTCACTGCGTGGCCACTTTGAAAGAGGCCAAGTCGGGAACGGAAATGAAGTTTTCCTGGTGGATCGTCGATGCGGATGGGACGCAGGACAAGAAAATTAAGGACATCGACTACACGACGAAGGCGCTGGAAAACGTTATTCACGGTCACTTGACCCTGCCGCAGGATTGGCCGAAAGGAAAATACAAAGTTCAGGTTTACGTGAACGGTAATCTCGATAAGACAGTGCCTTATACGGTTCAGTGATTTAAGTAGGATAGACATTCCTGTCTGTCCTGTTTCAACTGGATTGCACCAATTACCCTTCGGAACAAAAAATGAAACGTGCCCTTCCTTTTTTGATCATTGGAACTGTGCTTGTCATCGCGGTGGTGGCGGCGTTGTATCTGAGGCGCTCGGCGAGTGCTCCAGTAGCGCCGCCGGCGCCGGCATCACCAGCAGCAAGCAATGGAACTACAACAGGCAACGACACTGCCGCTACTGAAACTGGCGCCATTCCGCTACACACTCAAGGGCCGGAAAACGCGCCGGTTACACTGGAAGAGTTTGGCGACTTTGAATGTCCGCCGTGTGGCATGCTTCATCCGGTTCTAAGAACGATGGAAAAGGAATTCGGCCCGCGCCTCCGCTTAGTCTTCCGCGAATTTCCGCTGGTGCCGACGCATGTGCACGCGCTCGCGGCGGCGCGCTCGGCCGAAGCTGCCGGGCTGCAGGGAAAGTTCTGGGAGATGCATGATTTGCTTTACGAGAACCAAAAGACCTGGCATGACGCATTCGATGCTCGTCCGATCTTTGAAGACTACGCAACCAGGATCGGCTTAAACCTGGAAAAGTTCCGCAGCGATAGTGCGGGCGAGACAGTGGCGCAGCGTATTTTTCTCGATGGCAAGCGCGCCCACGCGTTGGGCGTGAGTGGCACACCCACCGTTTATATGAATGGACGCGAAGTACCTTTTGAATCGCTGGCGCCCGACAAGCTGCGCGCGCTGATCAATGCGCAACTCAATGCGAAGTGATCGCCTGGCAGTGAGGTCAGTACCACCTCGCGGTAGCGGGTGGGTTATCTTTCTAAAGCCTAACCATCCGATTCTGAGATTCAATCAATCTTTGTGACCAACCCGCCAGAAACTTCTCAACCAATCCAGCCGCTACGCCGCAGTTTGCTCTATGCTTTGGCAGCGCTCGTTTCGCTTATCGGTCTTGCTGACGCCATCTATCTCACCGTCGAGCATCTATCAGGCCGCAGCGTGCGCTGCACGATCGTCAGCGGTTGTTCGGAAGTTTTGAGCAGTTCCTATGCGACAGTCAGTGGCGTACCGCTGGCAATGATTGGCGCCGCGGCTTACTTCACAGTCTTCAGCCTCGCGGTGCTCGCGGCGTACAGTTACAAGTCGACAGTCAAATTGTTGACGGTAGTTGTGGGGTTAATGTTCATCACCACGCTCTGGCTGCTTTATCTACAGGCATTCGTCATCAAACACTACTGCCAGTTTTGCCTCTTGTCAGCGCTGGTCACGTTCATCCTGACTGTGTTGATTGCGATCTCACTTCGGAAACGTTAGTCCCCTTGGAGTGCGCCGGCCGGGCGGCGCTATGGCCACCCTCACGCTGTTTCGAACTCTGTTAATGAATCGGGCCCTCAAGGACGCAGCGCCAGGCCACTGCGGACCAAAGCGCCGCCGGGCCGGCGCACTCCAAGGAGTTGCGATTTTTTTTCGTGGGCTTCCGAGGATTGATGCAGCTCAAAGTTGAAGGCTCGCTCTCTTGCAATGGCTCGCGCACGGCTGTTAATCTTTCGTTTCCGTTTCCCCTTTCATCATTTCCGACAGGAGTTGCTGATCATGAAGAAACTATTTGCAGTCTCTCTTAGCCTGGCCGCTGTGTTTGTGTTGGCCACTGCGTTCGGTGCGCGTGCTGTGCGTCCGGATCTTCCCATACCGCCGCCCATTGGCGCGACGATTGATGAGTTCACCTTGCCGGATACGAATGGCAGGGACCACTCGCTGGCATCGCTTAAGGGCAAGAACGGCACGGTGCTGATCTTCATCGCGGTCCAGTGTCCAATTTCGAACGCCTACAACGAGCGTATGGAAAAGCTGGCGCAGGATTACAAAGCGCGTGGCATCAACGTCGTCGGCATCAATTCAAATGTTACTGAGCCGGCGAACGACGTGAAGGCGCACGCGGCCGCGCATAATCTGACGTTTGTGATCCTGAAAGACAACGGCAACAAAATTGCCGACGCTCTCGGCGCGACCCACACGCCGGAAGCGTACTTCCTCGATTCTAGTAACAAGCTCCTCTATCACGGTCGCATCGACAACAACAAAGACCTGGCGCAAGTAAACACCAGCGACCTGCGCCTGGCCCTCGATGCCGCGCTGGCCGGCAAGCCCATCGAGAAGACTACGGCCATGGCCTTTGGTTGTTCCATTAAACGTGCGTAACCGGATGGTCCATGCAAAGGGATTAATCTTACTGGTAGCGGCACTCGGCATCCTGATTTCGAGTGTTTCGGTTTTTGCCCAAAAGCGAAAAGGGCGAACGACGAAGCCAATCCCGGCGGTGGTCGCAGTTGATGCTGCCGGGTTGCAGGCGCTGCTCAAGCGCGACGATGCGAAGCCGCTGTTGGTGAACTACTGGGCCACCTGGTGCGATCCGTGCCGCGATGAGTTTCCCGACCTGGTGAAAATCGACGCAGACTACCGTTCTAAAGGGCTGGATTTCATTGCCGTAACTTTGGATGATTTGGCGGACATCAAGACGGGTGTGCCCAAATTTCTGCGCGAGATGCATGCGCAGATGCCTGTTTACCTGTTGAACCTTTCTGACCCCGAGCCGGCCATCAATATGGTCGATCCAAAGTGGGGTGGCGCTTTGCCGGCAACGTTTCTTTACAACGCGAAAGGCGAAGTCGTCTATAAGAGTCTGGGACGAATCAAGGTCGACGAACTGCGCGCGGCGATAGACAAAGTGATGAGTACTGAGTGATGAGTAATGACTAGAAGACGTCTACCCATTTGCTTTTCACTCAGCACTCAGCACTCAGTACTCATCACTTTTTATGGAACACATCACGCCCGAAGTAATCACCGCTCATAATCTCACCTTAGAAGAGTTTGATCGCATCAAGTCGCTGCTGGGCCGCGAGCCGAGCTTTGTCGAACTCGGAATCTTTTCGGTGATGTGGTCGGAACACTGTTCCTACAAGTCTTCACGCATTCACTTAAAGCGATTGCCGACCACCGGCGCACGCATCGTCGTGCCGCCGGGTGAGAATGCCGGCGTAGTTGATGTCGGCGACGGCTGGTGCGTGGCTTTTAAAATCGAATCGCACAATCATCCGTCATTTATCGAAGCGTTTCAGGGCGCGGCCACCGGCGTCGGGGGCATTCTGCGCGACGTGTTTACCATGGGCGCGCGGCCGATTGCCTCGATGAACAGTTTGCGCTTTGGGTCGTTGGACCATCCACAGCATGGCCGGCGCAATCGTTCGTTGCTGGCTGGAGTTGTCGGCGGCATTGCGCATTACGGAAACGCATTTGGCGTAGCTACAGTCGGCGGCGAAGTCGCTTTCGATGACGCTTACTCGCTCAATCCGCTCGTAAATGCGTTCGCGCTCGGAATACTGAAACAGGACCAAATCTTCTTTGGTAAGGCCAGCGGTGTCGGCAATCCAATTCTTTATGTCGGCGCGAAAACCGGACGCGATGGCATTCATGGAGCAACCATGGCCTCGGCGGAGTTTGATGAGGAGGCACTGGAAAAACGCCCCACTGTTCAGGTTGGCGATCCGTTTCTGGAAAAGCTTTTGCTCGAAGCGTGTCTCGAGGCAATGCGCAGTGGCGCGGTCGCCGGCATTCAGGACATGGGCGCCGCGGGTTTGACTTCATCGTCGTGCGAAATGGCCTCGCGCGCGGGTACGGGCGTGGAGATCGATCTAACTTTGGTGCCGCAACGCGAAACCGGCATGACGGCTTACGAGATGCTGCTTTCCGAATCGCAGGAACGCATGCTGATCGTGGCCCACGCAGGCCGCGAGCGCGAAGTTGTCGACATCTTCAACAAGTGGGATTTGGATGCGGTGGTGATTGGCCGGGTTCAGGAAGATCGCAAGATGCGCGTGCTTCATAACGGCGAGACCGTTGCAGAAATTCCGGTAGCAGCGTTAACTGACGAAGCGCCGTTGTATGAACGGCCAATGGAAAGTCCCAAGTCTCAAGTTTCAAGTCTCAAGTTCAAAGACCAAAGTCCAAAGTCCAAAGACCAGAAGGGCAAAGAACAAAGTACAAAGCACAAAGATCAGAACCACAATGACGTACTGCTCAAGTTAATCGCATCGCCCAACCTCGCTTCAAAGCAGTTTGTTTACCGCCAGTACGATCACATGGTCAGAACCAACACTGCGGTATTGCCGGGAGCCGACGCTGCTGTTGTCCGCATAAAAGAAACGCGACGCGCGCTGGCAATGACGTTGGATGGCAACGGCCGTTATTGCGCCGCAAATCCACGCGAAGGCGCAAAGCTAATCGTTGCGGAAGCGGCGCGCAATGTAGTTTGTGTCGGCGCGCGGCCATTGGCGATAACAAACTGTCTTAACTTCGCATCGCCGGAACGGCCTGAAGTGATGTGGGCGTTCTCTGAAGTTATCGACGGCATGGCTGAAGCATGCCGCGCCTTCAACACGCCAGTCGTTTCCGGCAACGTATCGTTCTACAACGAAACGGAAGGCCGCGGCATTCTGCCCACCCCGGTAATCGGCATGATTGGTCTGGTTGAGGATGTACGCCTGGTGGTCCAACCGGGATTCAAACAGCCGCATGATCTAATCGCATTGTTAGGCACAACTGCTGACGATCTTTCCATTAGCGAGTACGCCGCAGTCATCGATGGCATCACTACGGCAGAGATGATTTCCAACGGCACAGTGCCGCGCATCGATTTGCAGGTTGAGACCGCGGTGGAGAACGCTTGCCTCGCCGCTGCTGAGGCAGGTTTGCTTCGTTCAGCTCACGACTGTTCCGATGGTGGTCTGGCGGTGGCGCTGGCGGAAAGTTGTTTCTCTTCATTGAACCGCCCGGGGCTAGGCGCGAATATTTCTTTAGCGGGTCCACTTCCGGTTACCACCACACTTTTTAGCGAATCACCCTCGCGCATCATCATTAGCTTCGCCGCCTCTTCTCGAACCGAAATCGAAAGCATCGCGCAACGCGAAAATTGTCCGTTGACTATGATCGGTGAAGTGGGCGGTGACACGCTGCAAATAAGAATCGGCGGCGAGAGTGCCGTCGCCGCCAACGTAGCAGAGCTGGAAAGTGTTTGGCGCGGGTCTCTTCCGAAAAAACTTGAGGCTGAAGTCATGGCCGCGGGGCGGGAATGATTGGGATCCTTCCTTTGTGAAACGCCACTCCTTGGAGTGCGCCGGCCTGGCGGTGCTTTGGTCCGACTTTCGCAACCAAATTCACTCGAGTCTGGTTAACCTGATTCGGCGTTGTGCCACTGAGGCCAAAGCGGTGCCCGGCCACCGCACTCCAGGGGATTGACCCTCTCAAATCATGCATCCAGTAATTTATCTCAACAAAGTAATGCTGGAAGCGACGAAGGCGCGCGTAGCGCCGGTGTCGTCGGCAATGCTTTACGGTCGCGGTGTCTTTACTACGGTTGCGATCTACAACGGCAAACCTTTTCTGTGGTCTCAGCATTGGGATCGCCTCAAGGACCACGCCGAACGTCTGAACATCGATTGCGCAGGCGCAAACGAACGCAACGTGGGCGAAGCAGTCAGAAAGCTCGTCGCTGTGAATCAGGTGAAGGATGGCCGCGCGCGCGTAATTCTACTCGCGCGCAGCGGTCGCGACGTTTGGCGCGCAACAAAGGAAAGCACGCGCAAACCTGATCTGCTGATCATGACCAGTGATGCTCAAAAAATTTCTGCCGCCGGCTTGTCAATGGCCGTCTCGCCTTATCGTTACAATACTTTCTCGCCACTGGTTGGCATCAAGAGCTTGAACTATCTCGAGCAGGTGCTGGCGTGGGAAGAAGCTCAGGCGCGCGAGTTCGATGAAGCGGTAATGCTTAACGAACGCGGCGAAATTGTTTCCGCCACTACGGCAAATATTTTCTGGACCAAAGAAGGAACGATTCATACGCCGGCTCTCAGCACGGGCGCGCTCGCCGGCGTCACGCGCAGCGCGGTGATCGAGCTGGCGGCAAAACGATTCGTCCCGCTGATTGAAGGCGTCTACGATCTGGTCGATCTAACGGAAGCTGACGAAATATTTTTGACTTCCGCCAGTTACGGAGTGGCTCCAGTAACCACTTTCGACTTTCGCCGCTATTCGATTGCGGCCGAAAGCGCCTGTGCCCGGCTTGCCCTCGGGCTCAAACAGCTTGCGTCTGAAAGTTAGCCAAACGCACTAATAACAAGCCAAAACGAGCAAAAAACGCCCATCCTGGTGGGCCGACTCAAGCTGGTCAGCGAACAAATCTTCATTGCCTAACCTCTCTTGAGAGAGTACAGTAACGCGCAACTCATGATGCGCCGGTTGCCACCACATTGCCTCGCCAGTTGCCTTTCGCAGAGGCTCGCACTTGTAAGGATTTACATCGCTAGCTGAACTCGACGAACGGGAGAAGCTCAAAGCGGTTTTCGCGGTTGAGATTCCAATGCGCGAGCAATTACACACAGCCATTCCCCGAGCCGCGAAAAACCGGAAACGCGTGTTGGTGGTGAATTGTTATTTCGACGACTCGCGACAACCGATTCATAAGACAACTAAGATTCCGCAGGCCGTCGGTCCTATTTATCTTGCCGGGGCTTTTTCGCGCGAGCTGTGCGACGTGCGTTGCTATACCGAACTAGCGAGTGGGCCACTTGAAGATGAGCAGTTGCTTTCGTGGCCTGACGTGCTGGTGCTGACCGGGCTGACAAACAGTTTCGATCGCATGCTGCACCTGACCGCGTATGCACGCACAAAAAATCCGAAGGTGATCGTGGTCGCGGGTGGACCAGCGGTGCGATCGCTGCCACTTACCTCAGAAAAGGTCTTTGACTATTCCTGTCTCGGCGATATTGAGGAGCTTTGCGAAGTGATTACGGAAGCGCTCGGCCCGGAATACGTGGCCGAGACAATGATCCCGCGCTATGACCTCGCCTACTGGCTGGGACGCATTGGTTACGTCGAGACCACCCGCTATTGCAACTTCCGTTGTTCGTTCTGTTCGCTGACGGCAGAAGGTCGTGCTTATCAAACCTATGATCTGGATTACATTCGCCGGCAGATTCTGGCATCGGGCAAACGCCGTCGCATGTTCTTTCTCGATAACAACTTTTACGGCAGCGATCGCAATCACTTCAAAGCAAAATTGAAATTGATTAACGAAATGCGCGCGGCCGGCCAATTCAACGAATGGGGCGCGCTGGTGACGAACGACTTTTTTGCGCGCGACGAAAACCTGCAATTAATAAGAAACGCCGGCTGCGAACTGCTCTTCAGTGGCCTCGAATCCTTTGACAATGATTGGCTGCGAAATTTCAACAAGCTGCAAAACACGAAAGCGCCCCAGGTTGAGATGATCAGCAAGTCGCTTAACGCGAGTGTTGTTTTCTCTTACGGCTTAATGGTTGATGTCACGACGCGCACAGTTTCGGATTTGCGGCGCGAGCTAAACTTCATCACGAATACGCCGGAAATCACCGTGCCATCCTTTGTAACTTTGTCGATTCCTCTTTTAGGCACGCCTTATTTTTACGAGTGTCTGGAGAACCGTACCATCCTGCCGAATACCAAACTGCGCGACATGGACGGGACCACGATTTTACAGCACCCGGTGGATCCGATTGATGAAGTGGTGAAGTTTGTCGATGACATACAAAGCATGAAGGGTTATCACGGACGCATAGTGAAGCATGCCGCGCGCTTCGCCAAGATCTATCACTCCAAACTGACGACGATGCAGATGATACTGGCGGTTGGCGCCGGACTGCTGGTTTGCGCACAACCGCTCACCACTTCATTCACCGGGTTTGGCTGGGCAAAGAAACGGCCGCGTCCCCGCACCTACATCAGCACCACCGAACCGTTGGACCACATGTACACGCCGGCATTTCGCGTAGACTCGCAGTTCGAAAGTTACTTCCAGCCGACAATGGTTACTGATGCCGAAGGTGAACTGCATGAAGACATTCTGACGTCAGGCCTGCTCAAGAACCCGAATGTTGCTGAGCGCGCTGTGGCGCAAGCGGTTTAAGTTACTGCATCGTAACCGCCCGTCGTTCTTTATCTCGCAACATGCGACGCAATGTTTTCCCCGCCGGACTTTTGGGGATTTCACTAATAAACTCCAGCAGACGAACGCGCTTGTATCGCGCGACCCTGCCGGCAACGTATTCCATGATCTCTTCTGCAGTCGCCTCGCCCTTCAACACCACGAACGCTTTGGGAACTTCGCCATGTTTTTCGTTAGGACTACCGACCACCGCAGCATCCGCGACTGCGGCATGCGTAAATAGAACTGCTTCGAGTTCCGCCGGCGCAACCTGGCGGCCGTCAACTTTGATCAGTTCCTTGAGTCGATCTATCACAAACAGTCGTCCCTCCGCGTCGCAATAGCCGATATCGCCGGTGCGCAACCAGCCGTCTGGAGTAATCATTTCACGCGTAGCGGCCGGATTGCCGAGGTAACCTTTCATTATTTGCGGGCCGCGCACCCAAATTTCACCTTCTTCGTTTGCGCCGAGTTCCGCGCCGTTATTGTAATCAACGATCTTGCATTCGGTGTTGGGCAAACAGAAACCTACCGCACCCGGCTTGTGGGTCCGCGCATCAGGCAAACTTGCATGTGACAACGGGCTAACTTCGGTCATGCCATAGCCGTATCTGATCTCACAGCCAAGGCGACGCGAACAGTCCTGGGCAATATTGTCAGCAAGCATCGCCGCGCCACAGTGAATTAGCCGCAATGCGGAAAGATTGTGCTGCTCTACCTGCGGCGCCAGCGACAGCGTCAGCACCAAAGGCGGTACCAGCGGCGCGACGGTGACTTTGTATTTCTCGAGCACTTGCAGGAATTGGTCGAGGTCGTACCGTGGCACCGTTACGATGGTGGCGCCTTCACTGAGTCCGAGATTGACCACGATGTGCAAACCATAAAGGTGATACATCGGAACGACGCAGATCATCGTGTCGTCGCGGGAAAATGCTTCGTTAGTCTCCATCAAGCGCAGCATAGCAACCAGATTGCGATGCGTTAGCATGACGCCTTTGGGAAGTCCGGTGGTGCCGCTGGAATAGGGCAGGGCTGCAAAATCTTCATGCACATTAATCGGCGTGCTGTTCGCGAGCTGGGCTTCACCCAGCAGCGAGGCAAACGGAATTGCGCCCTCAGCTTCGCCGATTACAAAAAGTTTGGTGATGCCGGCTGCCTCGGCCACGTTTTGCGCGTTCTGGATAAGCTGCGGAACGGTCAGCAAGTAGCGCGCGCCCGAATCCTTCAGTTGTTTGATTATTTCCTCGTCAGTGAATGGCGGCGGCACCATCGTCGTTGCCGCTCCGAGGCTGGCTACGGCATGAAAAGCCAGAGCGACTTCCGGCAGGTTTGGACTGTAGATAGCAAACACTTCCCCTTTCTTTACACCTTGAAGGGCAAGGCCCGCAGCGAGACGGCCTATCAAATTGGGAAGTTCTGCGTAAGTGTAGGTCCGGCCGCTTGGTCCATCAATCAGCGCGGGCTTGTCGCCAAGCCGGCTGGCATTACGCAAAACGTACTCGGTAATCGTTGAGTCAGGAATGTTCACCGGCGCGTGAGGACTTTTGAAGATCATCTATGTTTTCTCCAAGAGAGTTTGAGGGTGAAAGTGGTGTACCGGAAAGCGGCTGCGAATTATTCAACGCCGCCGGTGAATGGTTCGTCTCGCTCCTTGACGGCCTGCTTGAAACCGACTTCGCCGGCGCGTTGCTGGAACGCGTAACCTTCCTTAGTGTGTCGCGCGATGCCGTCGAAAAGCGTGCCCAGCATTTGGGACTCATGAAGACCCTGGCCCAGCAGCGTTTGATTTATCAACAGTTTCATCATCACCAACTGATTGATCGGCAGCCTGGCTACTCGCGCGAGTAGATTCTCAAACCGCTCAACCAGCTTGTCTGCCGGCGCGGATTCAGTTGCCAGTCCCCATGCCGCTGCCTGCTTGCCGGTCAGGCAATCGCCTGTGAAGAGGAGTCGTTTCGCTTTCGCAGCTCCAATGCGATAAGCCCATAACGCCGTCGTCGGCACGCCCCAGGCGCGCGCGGGTGGATAACCAATCGGCGCGGTGTCTTCGATGATTAACAGGTCGGAACAGAGAGCCATGTCCGTGCCACCGGCAACACAAAATCCATGCACTTTACAAACGACCGGTTTGTCGCTGTAAAAGAGACTCATGAAACCGCGCACGTTACGACTCATCATGGCGTAGTCGACAATCGGATCCCACGTGCCTTCAGGATCGTGATTCGCAAGTTGCACTTTGGGATCCATCGGCGAGCCTTTGGGCCAGCCCGTTAACTCGCCTTCGCTGCCAGGTTTTTGTTCCGCGGTCATAACCAGATCGTAGCCGCCACAAAAACCTTTTCCATTTCCGGAAAGAGCGATGACGTGAACGGCAGGATCGAGATTGGCGCGCTCAACGCAGGCGGCCAGCTCCGCCGGCATCTCGAAAGTGATGCCATTGCCGCGCTCGGGCCGGTTGAGCACGATGCGCGCAATCGCGCCGGTAACGTCGTAAGTAAGTGTCTTCAGTGTGTCCATAACCTGCTCTCTCTTTTTTCGACTGCGGCGGCTTGACGTCGCTTTAACGATGCGAAGGAGTCGAGAGTTCTCTTTTACGAAATTCCAAGGCCGACCAAAAACGGCGTCAAGCCGCCGCACTCCAAAGTCAGAACCCCGGCACGAGCATGCGCGCCATTCGCTCGGGATTTTTTATTCGTTGCGTCGTCATCCAATCATCCGCGTCCGCGATCAACTGCCGGCCGCGATCGTCAGCAAGCAGCTCGCCGAGACGCCGGCGCGAGGCTGCCGCGTAAAGCCGCATGTCCCCTCGCCCAAACTCGTCGCCCGCCACCGCGAGTAATGTTGTCGCCTCAGTATTTTGACCGCGCTGATGCGCGACCGCTGCTCGCAAAACGACAGCAAAAGGCTTGGCCCATGACATATTTTCTTTTTCGATCTTGTGAGCAAGCCGCCCGGCGAAGCTCAATTTATCTCGATCACCGTGGTTCAACGACGTCGCCAGTGCGGCGCGAGCCCGCAAGTAAGTCGCTTCAATACGGAGCACTTGCGTGCGCAGCAACATGGAATTTTCCAGCGCGGGCCACTGTCCCGCGATATGCTTCCAGGCAACGTCAGCGTCTCCCGTGTAAAGTTCGATCTGCGCCTGGGCCAGCAGCGAACTATAGTGTTGCAAGTGAAACCCTTCGTGCGGCCAGGCTTTCAAAGCTTCGATTACTTCAGCCCTCGCTTTGTCGGGATCGTCGGCCGCCAGCCAAATCGAATTCATGCGCGTGCGTAGATCAGTGGCCGCGAAAACGTTTCCCTGTTCAAGCGCGGAGGAAAGCAGCGACGGCACTCGTCGCGAAACTTCCGCCAGCTCACCCAGATACAAAAGCGCACTCAACATGAACCGGTTTGCCATTGTCAGTTCCCAGGTCACGCCGGTGCAGCGGTCACGCAAAACTTCGGCAGCGCGCTCGCAGAATTCAGCCGCAAGTTTCCACTCGCCCACGAGGTAGGCGCTGACGCCGCGGGCCCAGATCGCTAGTCCAATCGCATGCGGATGGCCAACTTTCTGAGACAGTTCTTCAGCTCGCTGGGCGATTTGCATGGCGCGTTCTTTCTTCTTGCCGCCGCCGGAGACGCTTTGCGCCACTTCAAACGACATTGCCCGGGCCACGCGATACGGTTCGCCGGCCTTTAGCGCCAACAGTAGATGACGACTTTGAAAATCCGCGCCGCGAATGAGATCAACGGCGCCGAGCCCGGCGGCCACGGCCCAACAGGTATCTATGCGCACCAGATCGGCTTCCGGAATTTGACTCGCATCGCGCTCAGTAAAATTCAGTCCACGCAACTTAATCTGAAGCCGCTTTAGCAAGAGCGAAAACAGCGCGCGTCTCGGGCCTGCCGGCAAGGCGAACCCGACCGCCGCCAGCACCGAGCGAATCAGTTCCAGACCTTCCTTAATGTGACCGCCCATCAACAATTGCTGCGCGGCGCGCCGGCGGAAATCAAGACTGGGGGCCGCAGAACTTAACTGGGCCACCTCAAGATAAGCTTCTGCCGCTTCGGCTGGGCGGCCGGCATTTGCGAGTGCCTCGGCAAGGCCGCGTTTGAGATCTACTAGTTCAGCGCCGCGCGCGGGCGCGAGTTCCAAGGCGCGGCGGTAAAAGCCTGCAGCGCGATCAAAGGCGAGCGCGCTTGCTGCTTTACGGGCGGCGACAGCGGCGTGCGTTGCCGCGCGGACCCGTTCGCCGGCGCCGAGGTAATGCTCAAACAACGCTTCCGGATCGTCTATGCCGCGGCCCTCGATGGCGTGGGCCAATCGCTTGTGAATCTGGGTAACTCTCTTTGGCGACAACTGCGCGGCAAGTGTTTCGCGAATGCGATCGTGATAGAGCTCCAGCGTGTGGCCACTGCCGGCGCGAATAAACTGAGCTGCTCTGAGTGAACCAATCAGTTGCAGTTCGTCACCGGAAAGTTCCGCGGCTTGATAAACCACTTCGGGATTGATGGGTCGGCCGGCTACCGCGAGCGCATTGACAAACGCGCGCGCGTCTTTGGGCAGGTGACTAAGTCGCGCATCGAGCATCATCGCCAGGGTGATGCCGCTGGTCGCCGTTTGATCGCTGGTCAAGGCATAGCGCGCGAGCTGTTCGAGGAGAAACGGATTGCCGCGCGCTTCGCCGAGCATCGCATCGGCAAATTGCGCCAGCGCCGCAGCCGCCGGGCCCAACAGCTGGTCCAACATCTCGTAAGACTCAGACTTAGACAAAGCGCCAACATAAACTTCGCGGCAGTTGTCGGTGCCGGTCTTCTCCAACAGCGTTTTCAGAAATGGTTTTGCTTCCAGGTCTTCAGTGCGAAAGCTTGACAGCAACAGCAGCGGCGGCGAGTCTGGCGGACGCAGCAAGTCTTCAAGCAATGTTGTGCTGTCGGCGTCGGACCACTGCAAGTCGTCAATATAAAGGACCAGCGGCTGGCGATCGGAAATGCGCGCGAGCAGCTCGCGCAAAGCGGCAAACGCTTTACGCCGCAAGGTGAAAGGGTCGGGCATATCGTGCTCGCGTTGCGGCGCATTGAAAACCGCATCAACCTGCAGCATCACCGGAAAGAGTCTTGCCAGCGCCAGCACCTCTCGCGGCATCAGGGCCTCGGCTTTTACTTCCGGCAGCGACAGCAAATATTTCGTTAAGCTGTCAACCACACCATCAAGCGCTTTGTAAGGCACCGACTCACGCTCATAACAGCGCCCTTCGAGAACAACGACCTCAGATTCGTGCGTACACAGCTCATCGAGAAAATGACGGGCGAGCGCGGTCTTGCCCATGCCCGAGCTGCCGTGCAAATAAACGGTTACTGTTTGCTCGCGGCGCGTGAACGCAAACGCTTCGTTGAGCTGTCGCAACTGTCGCTCGCGGCCAACGAACGCCGGTGTCGGCGCGTGTGCTGCGGCTGGTGCAGACATGATTGGAAGTTGCAATGGACCAGTCTTGCCCTGTCCCAGTATGCGCAGCACTTCGCGCCCGCTGGGCCGCTCTTCGGGCTTGCGCCGCAACAGCCGCACGCAAAGGTCGTTCAGGTCCGCGGGCACATGGTTGGCGAGTTCAAGCGGCGCAGGCGGATCGAAGTTTTGCTTGTTCATCATCACTTCGAAAAATTTTCCTGAAAACGGCAAGCGTCCGGTAAGCGCCTGATACAACATTACGCCGATGCTGTACCAATCGCTGGCCCGCGAGATGGGCAGTTGCGCACCCTGCTCCGGCGACATGTAATCGGGAGTGCCGGCGAGCGTCACGCTATCGTGGAGTTCTTTACCTGCAACTTCGGCCACCAAACCAAAATCAAGAATGACGACGCGGCCTTCGTTTGTTACCAGCACGTTGGAAGGTTTAATGTCCCGGTGAAGTTTTCCTGTTTCATGCAGGCCATGCAGACCTTCGGCAAGTTGGCGCAAGGCGATCCCCAGGCGACCGAGATCGAGTTTCGATTTCTCCAGCAAAGAATCGCCAGACCTTTGGGTCGAGCCTTCATCGAAGTCTGAAGAGCTGATCGTATCCAACTGGCGCGTCTCTGCCTCGTAATCCGCCAGTAGTTCCGGAGGTGAACCTTCCTGCGTGCCTTTAATCAACGTCGGCGTCTTTGACGATTGTCTACGCCTGGACTGGTAACCGGGGCGAACGTATTCGAGAAAGTTGACGCCTTTGACCAGCTCCATGGTGAAAAACCAGTACGGGCCATCCACCATGAACTCGTAAAGTGCGACGAGGTTGGGATGCGAAACGTCGGCTAGCGAACGAAACTCGTTCTTAAAGCGCGAGATGTGCGAAGCCTCGGCTCGCGTGAGAGTCTTCAGCGCAACCAGTTTGTCGGTTTCGCGATCGTGGGCTTCATAGACCACGCCCATACCGCCAGAGCCGAGGCGGCGGCGAATGTGAAAGCGTTCGGTACCAAGAAAGTCGTGGGAACTTTGGCTCATTAGTCTGGAGCGAAACTATGGAACGCGAGTATGTAAGTTAGTATAGATTAGTCCAGGCCATAAAGGCATACACATTCGTGAGAACAATTCCGACCGCGGTTTCTTAGACATGATTTACAGGATGAACAAGATGGAATCGGTTAAGAATTGCCTTTTCAATCCTGTAAATCATGTTGACGATCTAAGGAGACTGAAATGGACTGGCGCGTCTTTCTAACAACTTTTGGCGTTATCTTTCTCGCTGAAATGGGCGACAAAACTCAACTGGCGGCGATGACAATGGCCGCGCAAACAAAAAGACCCTGGGCGGTTTTCATCGGCGCTGCGTTGGCGCTGACCGCTGTCTCGGCGATTGGCGTAGTGGTCGGTAGTGTTGTTGGAGACTACGTTCCGCTTATCTGGGTCAAGCGCGTCGCTGCTATTGCTTTTATTGTTATTGGTGTGTTGATTCTTCTCAATAAATTTTAGAGATTGAAGCGCTGTGGTTGAGTCCAGTTGGCAGCGTGGGTCGATGAATACAGAACCGGGAGCGGTAGCGACCGGGTCAGCAAAAAGACAGCGTTGTGGGTCGACGAATACAGAACCGGGAGCGGTAGCGACCGGGTCCTAGACTCAACTTATTTTTATAGCGCGCCTAATTACCTGTCACCAAATTGAGTGGCGGACCCGGTCGCTACCGCTCCCGGTTCTGTATTTGCTGACCCACAGAATAATTTTTGCAGATACCGCCTAAACACATTACAGTTCCGTCGTCCTATTAACTCAAATCCTGGAGCTATGAATGCCGCAAACTCCACATACCGAGCGCCACTTCACCGCCAGCGATGTTGTGCGCGACATAGTAATTGGCATGTCTGACGGATTGACCGTGCCATTTGCATTGGCCGCAGGGCTCACCGGCGCCATCGCCAACACAAGCATCATCGTCACTGCCGGATTCGCCGAGCTTGCCGCCGGCTCAATCGCAATGGGATTGGGCGGTTACCTGGCTGCAAAAAGCGATGCTGAACACTATGCCAAGGAACGCGAACGCGAGAAGCGCGAAGTCGCCGAGATACCGCATGAGGAAATGAAAGAAGTCGCGGAGGTCTTTGAGGAGTATGGCCTCACCAGAGAAGAGACTCGCCCACTGGTCGAAGCACTACGCAAGCGGCCACAGAAGTGGATCGATTTTATGATGCGTTTTGAACTCGGCCTGGAAAAGCCCGATCCCAAACGCGCGCTAACCAGCGCCTTGACGATTGGCGGCGCTTACATTGCCGGCGGCATCATTCCGCTGGCGCCCTACATTGTGACTACGAACCGATCAGTGGCATTGTTGTTTTCGATAACGGTCACGCTGCTGGCGCTGTTGGTCTTTGGATTTATCAAGGGACGATTTACCGGGACGCGTCCCGTGCGCAGTGCGTTGCAAACCGCACTAATCGGCAGTGCCGCCGCCGGCGCAGCATTCATGATCGCACGGGCCATTGCCTGAGCCAGGTTCGCTACAAATGTCCGATAAACTTTTAGTCTTAAGTCTTGCTCCCTCTCCATTTGGGAGAGGGTTGGGGAGAGGGCCTGTGCGCGTCAAGCTTTCGACCCTCCCCTAACCCCTCCCAGAGGGAGGGGAAGAAACCAAGCTAAAGCCTATCGGACATCAAACTGACCCACTACCCGCTTCCGACTCGGCTTCCCTAATCCAGCAAAGTGAGATAATTTCGGGATAGTCCGCTTTTCGGCCGGCGAGTTTGTTGTATCTGGCTCCGTTTGAATCTAACATTACGAGAACGTCTGACCATGAGCACTGCAATAGAAGAAGCCTCGGAACTTACCGACGAAACCACGCATAAGTGGGTTTATCTTTTCGAAGAAGGCAGTGGCGACGACAAGTCGCTGCTCGGGGGAAAAGGCGCGGGATTGTGCGAGATGACACATGCCGGCCTGCCGGTACCGCCGGGACTGGTCGTAACCACCGAAGCCTGCAACGCCTTTTTTGAAAACGACAAAAACTTTCCCGCCGGGATGTGGGAACAGGTTAAGGATGGCCTGCAAAAGATCGAAGAGAAAGTCGGAAAAAAGTTTGGTGACCCCCAGAATCCTTTGCTGGTCTCGGTTCGCTCCGGCGCGGCCTTCTCAATGCCCGGCATGATGGATACTGTCCTTAATCTCGGCCTTAACGAACAAACTGTGCAGGGTCTGGCCGCGCAGACCGGCGACCTGCGTTTTGCACTCGATGCCTATCGCCGCTTTGCCTCGTTGTTTGGCGAAATCGTTATGGGCGTGGCCCATGAAAAGTTCGAGCGCGTGATGGATCGTTACAAGGCGCAGACGACCGGCGGTCGTGACACTGACTTGAAGCCCAAGCATCTGCGCGACATCATCGCCGCTGAAAAACAGATCATTCTCGCCGAGCAGCATGCCATTCCCGAAGATCCTTATGAACAATTGCGCGTGGCGATTGCGGCAGTCTTCAATTCCTGGATGGGCCGCCGCGCGATGGATTATCGCCGCATAAATCGCATTCCTGATTCACTTGGCACCGCAGTAAACGTGCAAGCAATGGTTTTTGGAAATATGGGACAGGACAGCGGCACTGGTGTGGCATTCACTCGCAATCCCTCAACCGGCAAGAAGGAACTCTACGGCGAGTATCTGTTGAATGCGCAAGGCGAAGACGTAGTCGCGGGCATTCGCACACCCAACCCGATCAGTCAACTTAAGAAAGAACTGCCGAAAGTTTACGAGGAGTTTGCCGCAATAACAGGCTTGCTGGAAAAGCATTATCACGACATGCAGGACTGCGAGTTCACAATTGAGCGCGGCAAGCTTTGGATGCTGCAAACGCGGACCGGCAAACGTAGCGGCGCTGCGGCGGTACGCGTGGCGGTCGAGATGGTCGGCGAGAAGTTGATCGATCGTGCAACTGCCGTTCAGCGTGTTACGCCCGAACAGCTCGATCAGCTTCTTCATCCTACTGTCGATCCAAAAACGAAAGCGACTGTGTTGGCTACCGGACTGCCGGCGAGTCCGGGCGCAGCTCAGGGCCAGGTTGTTTTCAGTCCCGATGAAGCTGAAGAGCTGGCGCGCGAGAATGCCAAAGTAATTCTCGTACGGCAGGAAACGAGCCCAGACGATTTTCACGGCATGGTTGCCGCGCAAGCCATCGTCACCGCGCGTGGCGGCATGACCAGTCACGCAGCGGTGGTTGCGCGCGGCATGGGCAAACCGTGCGTGAGCGGCGCCAATTCCCTCGACATCGATTACAGCCAACAGCAGTTTTCCGTTAATGGCGCGGTGATTACCAAAGGCGAATGGATCACGGTCGACGGCTCGACTGGCCGCGTGTTTATGGGTCAGGTGCCGACGATGCAGCCAACGCTCGGCCCAGAGTTTCACGAGCTGATGGCCTGGGCCGATAAGTTTCGCCGCTTGCGCGTGCGCGCCAACGCCGACACGCCCCGCGATGCAAAAGTGGCGCGCCAGTTTGGCGCCGAAGGCATTGGACTTTGTCGCACTGAGCACATGTTCTTTGGCGATCAACGACTGGCAGCCATGCGCGAAATGATTTTGGCGGAAGGTGTCGGGGCGCGCGAAAAGGCGCTGGAAAAATTATTGCCGTTGCAGCGCGGCGACTTTGTCGGCATCTTCCGCGAGATGATTGGCCTGCCGGTAACCATTCGCCTGCTCGATCCGCCGTTGCATGAGTTTCTTCCCAATGGTGAAGAACTGCTTAGCGAGCTCAGCGAATTGAAGATGGCGGTGCGACTGGCAACTACGCTGGGCGACATGGACAACCTGCTCGACGAGATTGACGAGAAGCGCCGGCTGCTGAAGCAAGTCAACCGCATTCGCGAAGCTAATCCGATGCTGGGATTTCGCGGCTGTCGTTTGGGCCTGGTGTTTCCCGAAGTAACTCGCATGCAATGTCGCGCGATTTTCGAGGCCGCTTGTCTGGTGCAGGGCGAGAAGAAGAAGACTGAGTTGGAGATTATGGTGCCGCTGGTCTCGCTGAGCGAAGAGCTGCATCAGCAACGCGAAGTCATCGACGAAGTAGCGCGCCAGGTTATGGGTGAATATGGAATGACGGTTGAATATCTCGTCGGCACCATGATCGAACTGCCGCGCGCGGCGTTAATGGCCCATGACATTGCGGCCCACGCCGACTTCTTTTCGTTCGGCACGAACGATCTGACGCAAACGACGTTTGGCTTGAGCCGCGACGACTCGGCGCGCTTTTTGCCGAATTATGTCGAGCGCAAAATTCTGCCCGAGGATCCGTTTCAAGTATTGGATCGTGAAGGTGTGGGCCAACTGGTCCGTTTGGGAACCGAGCGTGGGCGCAGTGTTAAGCCCGATCTTAAGGTGGGAATTTGCGGCGAGCATGGCGGCGATCCGAGCTCCATTGCTTTCTGCAACGAGATTGGTCTCAACTATGTAAGCTGCTCGCCTTTCCGCGTTCCCGTTGCGCGCCTTGCGGCGGCACAGGCGACGCTCGCTGCCAAGGCGAGCGAAGCGCCGGGCAAAGCTGACGTGTGATTTTGTAGGACAGGCATTCTTGCCTGTCTTAAGTCGCCTCTAGTTCATTGGAGGAACAAAGGAGATTTTCCATTTCTCATTTTAAATTTTTCATTTGTCATTTGTAACATAGTCCTCGATTCTCTGAGCGAGGCTAAACTCTTCGGTTCTCTTTGTCGTATTCAATGAAAAATCTCAAATGATAGATGGAAGATTTCTTTGGTTTGTAAACAACAGCAGGTTCACCAGGACAGACAGGAATGTCTGTCCTACTAAGAAGGAGTCATCATGAAGAAGTATGTTTTCCTTTTCGCATTGTTACTCGTTACCGCCATCGCGGTTAAGCCTTTCAGTATGGCGGCTGATGTGCCGGCAGCAGGCACCACTGCACCGACTTTCAAACTAGTGACCAACGAAGGCAAGACCGCTGAGCTTTCAGAATTTCGCGGACAATGGGTGGTCCTCTATTTCTACCCGAAAGACTTCACCAGCGGTTGCACGCTTGAAGCCCACAACTTCCAGCGCGATCTCGCGAAATACAAGGCAATGCATGCAGTGATTCTTGGCGTGAGCGTGGACACTGCCGAATCGCACAAGAGCTTTTGCGCCAAAGAAGGCCTGAACTTCAAACTTCTTTCGGACACCGACGCCAGCGTTTCTGAGAAGTACGGATCAGTGATGGATTACAACGGCATGAAGCTCTCGGCGCGCAACACCTTCATCATCGATCCGCACGGAAAGATCGCCAAGGTATTCGTTAAGGTAAGTCCGGCCGGTCACAGCGATGAGGTGCTGGCGGCACTAGCCGCGCTGCAGAAGTCTTAGCTCACTCTGGAAACAGCACGTAGGGAATTCAGGCGATTGAAAGCTCGCGGGCATGGGCCATGTCACGTCGCGCTAAGGTACGCACTTGAGTGGCCAGGAGAGTAATTACAGCGATCGTTTCACCTGCGAGAGTCATAAACTCAACCTCGTATCCCGCGCCGCCCTGATGGATGTGTACAACTGTTCCGATGTCACCCGTCTTCAGACCTTCGGCGGGCAAGTCCTCAGTCAATACCACGCATTCATGTTCTTTGATCATATTTCTTTTCCCAAAGGATATGCCGTGACAAGACGAGGCGCAACCATTCCAAGATCGAGCCGAAGTGACGCTTCGGGTTCATGTCGCGGATGCCGCTGTCCTCCAATCAGCCTGCGGAGCAGGCGGCAGCATAAAGCCTGGGGTGAAGCGAAGCGGAACCCCAGGAGGTTAGCGAATAAGACAACAGAGCCCGTGATAACGGGCGACAGCCTGCCTGTCATCACAGATACCGCTCGTCATATTTCAGACCATTCGCTTTCAAGAAATGGATGAACTCATCGCGAAAGGACGTACGTCGATGATGTTCTTTCTGACGTGCAATGTAGCGTCGTACTTCTTCGACGTTTGATTGGCTCACAGTAAAGGCGCCGTAACCACGTTGCCATGAAAAGTCCTGAAGAGATGGAAACACGTCGTGCATCCATCCACTCGCATTGGCTTTGAGATCACGCAGAACATCGGAGAGGGCTGTGTCGGGTCGAAGCTTGGCGAGTAGATGTATGTGATCCTCCGTTCCATTGAGTTCAAGCGAGATGCCGCCGACTCCACGAATTGTGCCCCCAATGTAATCGTAAAGCCGCGACTGATAGTCCGCACTAATAAGTGGTCGACGGTCCTTTGTCGAAAAGATTATGTGGTAGAGGAGATTGGTGTAAGAGTCAGACATGGTTACCTCGGCTAAGCTGTCACCCGCTTCGCGGGCTTTTTATTCGGACGACGTTCCATCCCTGGGGTTACGCTGCGCTCCACCCCAGGCTTTATGCTTTCGCCAGCTCCGCAGGCTTTGACCCTCATTCGGCGCTTGAGTCATCGCGCCTAGCCAGCAATTGTGTATTCGATGGATCGAGGGTCCTTAATCCGTTTAGACGCGTTTAGCATTTCCATTCCTACGACATTCCCGTGCTTGTCGTAATCGAGGATGACGCCTGGATTTACAGTCTCGCTTTCTTCGATTGGTTCGCTATCGAACAGGATACGGATCACATCCACTTGTGTGTCGTAAATCACTTTCATGATTCTCTCGGATATTTCCTTCGCTCCCTCTACTACCACTTCCAAACCTGAATTCGAAGCCGACTCTGCATTGGTCAGTATTCCGATCAATGCAAGAAGCCTTACAATCGTCCTGTGTTGAAAGCGCTGGTCCATAAGCAGTTCCTTGGCTACATAGTGGCCGTCGTTGTTATTGGAACGGCGACGGCCGCCCTCAAAGTTTTCGGCGGCCACGTCAACCCTACGACAGTTGCCCTATCGCTGTTGCTAATCGTTCTCTTTGTCGCCACTGCCTGGGGATCCAAACCCGCGGTGCTGGCTTCGCTGGTGGGCGTAGCGTGCTTTAACTTCTTCTTTCTTCCGCCCTTCGGCACCTTCTCCATTGCCGAACCCGAAAATTGGATTGCCTTTTTCGCCTTTCTCGTAACTGCGATCACCGTCGGACAGTTGTCCGCGCGCGCGCGCCAACGAGCCGAAGAAGCCGAAGCAGCGCGTCAGGAAATCGAACGGCTTTACTACGAATTGCAGGACACGTTTGAACGCTCGAGTCAGGCAAAGGCATTGAAGCAAAGTGAACAGCTCAAATCTGCTTTGCTCGACGCCGTGACCCATGATCTGCGTACGCCGTTGACTTCGATCAAAGCCTCGGTCACGACTCTGCTTGACGATCAACTTGCGACGCAGGATGGCGCGCAGGCGACGCCGCTTGGTGAAGAGGGACGGCAAGAGATGCTTGAGGTTATCAATGAAGAGGCTGACCGGCTCGATCGCTTCATCGAAGGTTTGATGGAACTCGCGCGCATCGAGGCTGGAGAAATGCAATTGCGACGCCAATGGAGTTCGCTGGGGGAAATCATTATGTCCGCCATGAAGCGTGCTGAGCCGCGCACGCGCGGACATCAAATCGAAATGTGGCTCGATGACGAGCTGCCGCCAGTTAACGTCGATGAGCGCGCGCTGGTGGAAGTCATCTATGTCCTGGTAGACAACGCGGCGAAGTATTCTGCTCCCGACTCAACCATCAAAGTGGAAGCAAATGCCAGCACAGATCATACGGCGCGCGTGACGGTCGAAGATCAGGGACCGGGAATACCGCCTGAGTTGCGCGAGCGTGTCTTTGACAAATTTTTCCGGGCGACCAGCGACAGCGATCGCGAGAAACCAGCAGGAACCGGGTTGGGTTTAACCATCGCGCAAGGCATAGTCGAAGCGCATGGGGGACGCATCTGGATCGAGACCGGGAGCAACGGACGTGGCGCAAGGTTCATAGTAGAGCTGTCGGCGGAGTAGAAAGAACATTCTTGTCTGTCCGAAAAGCAACGATAAACAATCATGTCTGACAAGCAACGCATACTACTCGTAGACGACGAGCGGCAGATCACGCGCGTGTTGAGCCGCGGACTTGCAGCCAAAGGTTATGAAATCCACGTTGCCGCAGATGGCGAAGCCGCTTTGCAAACATTCAGTGATTGGCATCCTGATCTGGTCATCACCGATCTATCGATGCCAAACATGAATGGATTGGAACTCTGTCGCAGGCTGCGCGCGTTCTCGGAAGTGCCAATTATCGTGTTGTCTGTGAAGGGCGAAGAACGTTCCAAGGTTGATGCGCTTGATGCCGGCGCTGATGATTATGTGACGAAGCCTTTCGGAATTGACGAATTGCTGGCGCGCATACGCGCCACGCTGCGGCGTGCGCCGGGCACGCAAGAAACCGCTAAGAGTGTCTTAGTGGAAGGCGACTTTCGCATACAGTTTGCTGAGCGCAAGCTGACCATCCGGGACAAGGAAGTGCATCTGACGCCGAAAGAATATGACTTGCTGGTTTATCTGCTGCGTCATCCGGGAAAAGTTCTCACTCATCGTGTATTGCTCGGCGCAGTTTGGGGCGGCGACTACACCGAACAAAACGAATACCTGCGCGTCTTCATTGGTCAGTTAAGAAAAAAGATCGAACCGAATCCTGCCAACCCGAAATACATCCTTACCGAACCGTGGATTGGCTATCGCTTTGATCCCGGAATCGCAGACAGCAAATAGTGAACAGTGAACAGTGAACAGTGAACAGCCGATTCCCGGATAACTCTTGTAGTTGCTAGTTAGCTGTTCACTGTTCACTGTTCACTGTTCACTGTTTACTGTTCACTGTTCACTGTTTGCTCTCCATCCTTACAAACTTTTTATAAACCCCTTACTCCAACCTTATGAGAGCGGGCGTAAGTTCTTTGTATGAACAAACAAAGAACGAAAAACCCAGTGCTGTCATGGGAGGCGGTTGGCGCTGTTTGCTGCTTTGGCGGTGGAATAGGCGCCGCATTACTCGGAAGCATATTGACCGCAGCTACCTGGATAGTTGGCGCACCGCTGCATCCATGGTTGCACGGCCTCGGCACCGCCCTTCTGATCGTCACGATTCCCTTATTGATATTTTCCGGCTATTGCCTCGACTGGGCAGAACGCGACCAAAAGAAGTCGGCTACTCAAAAGTCGCGCCACGACGGACCGGAACGCCTTCCGAATTGAGCAGGCCTGACGAAATGGCAACAAGGATCGTCAACGGCCGGACAAAGGTGGTTGTCGCGACCTCCGTGATGTTGTCGTTCATCTCGTTTTGGCGCGCCGCGGCCATCGTACTTAACGACCTCGGCTCGTCAGCCTATTACGTCGGCGGCATTGTAGAACAGGCAGTTGGGCGTTCGGCGCCATGGTTCATTCTCGGCGTGATGCTCTTCTCTTACGCAGTGCGCGCTGTGTACGTCGAGTCGTGCGCGATGTTCACACGCGGGGGCGTATATCGCGTCGTCAAAGAAGCGATGGGTGGCATGCTGGCAAAGTTGTCAGTCTCCGCCCTGATGTTCGACTACATCCTGACTGGTCCAATCTCGGGTGTCTCCGCGGGACAATACATTGTCGGCCTCGCGGCACAGACGGTCACGTACTTCGGACGTCCCTGGACTCCTGACAAAAGTACGATCAATTTGCTGGCTGCTGGAATTGCCCTCTTGATTACGGTGTACTTCTGGTGGCGCAATACAAGAGGCATTCATGAATCATCGGACGACGCACTGAAGATCATGTACGTCACCACCGTGATGGTGGTGCTGCTGATTCTTTGGAGCGGCATAACGATTCTCACGAAACCGGAAGCACAGAGATTGCCACCTGCGCCAGTGCCTCATAATCTGGCATTCAATCGTGATGCAGTTGGTTGGCTCCCAAACATTGCTCCCGGCGCATTGCGAGAACTGCCGGTAGAATCGTCTCCGGCGGACTCTCCAATTCCGGACGGCGTAGCGCCCGAACCACGCTATGGTCTTATTCCCAATGCTGGAGCACTGCTCGGATTGATTGGCATCCTGATCGCTTTCGGCCATTCGTTTCTCGCCATGTCGGGTGAAGAGTCTCTCGCCCAAGTCAACCGCGAACTCGAATATCCCAAGCACAGAAATTTGATGAAGGCAGGGATGGTTATCTTCGTTTATTCGATGCTATTCACCTCACTCGTTTCTTTCTTTGCGTACGCGATCATTCCAGACAATGTCAGGCCGCATTACTTCGACAACATGATCAGCGGCATCTCGATGAATTTGGTTGGTCCCATGTCATTGAAACTAATTTTCCAGGCCTTCATCGTGGTCGTTGGCTTTCTAATGCTGGCCGGCGCAGTCAATACCGCCATCATTGGTTCAAATGGCGTGCTCAATCGCGTTTCCGAAGATGGTGTGCTCACGGACTGGTTCCGTGCGCCGCACAAAAAGTTCGGCACTACATTCCGCATGATCAACATGATCGTGCTCCTGCAGCTGCTGACGATCATCGGCTCGCGCGGCAACGTTTATGTGCTCGGCGAAGCATATGCCTTCGGAGTTATCTGGTCTTTTGCTTTTAAGGCGTTAGCGGTTCTGGTACTGCGCTTTAAAGATCGGTCGCCGCGCGAATGGAAGGTCCCTTTCAATATCAATCTCGGCGGCAATGAGATTCCACTCGGGCTTGGCATCATCGCGGCGTTGCTTTTTTCTGTCGCCGGAATCAACCTGATTACAAAAGCGGTTGCGACTGTTAGCGGCGTAGCGTTCACGCTCGTCTTCTTTACTCTCT
>WNFS01000602.1_pt1 | contig 25931 bp, 18 predicted proteins | sample 5400141 | NCBI WGS metagenome assembly WNFS01 (sample SAMN13153358, study PRJNA577476) | soil metagenome | isolation source: 60 cm saprolite under Madrone tree | place: USA:California | collected 2016-06-14
GACTGCGGACAACAGCATTCGCCGCCTCACCGCCACGGAATACAACGAGTACGAGCCGCTCTGGTCCCCGGACGGCAAGTACATCGTCTATCGCGGCACGCGCCGTGGACTGACCGACCGCGAAACGACCATGGAAGACACGCACGTTTGGGTGATGAACGCCGACGGAAGCGATCGCCGCGAAATCGGCTCCGTCTTGGACAACCGCCAGGGTGCGCCGCGTTGGGCGCCGGACAGCAGCGCCGTGTACTTCACTCTTCAGGAGCGCGGCAGCAACCACTTGGTGCGGTTGCCGATCTCGGGCGGCAAGCCGGAATACGTAGTGAAAGACGCCGGCATCGTCGCCAGTTGGTCCGTCGGCAAGGACGGGGCACTGGCGTACAGTTTCGCATCGTCACAGGATGCGACGGAACTCTATCTCAAAACGGCCAGCGGCGCGCCGCGAAAGATTACCGACTTGAATACACAACTCTTCGCGGGAAAACCGATTGCCGAAGTCGAGTCGTTCACGTTCATCAGCAACGACAACAAGTTCGAAGTTGAAGCGTTTCTCACCAAGCCGCTGGGGATGACTGCCACATCGAAACATCCTCTCATCGTCAATATTCACGGCGGGCCGCATGGGCAAAATGGTCCGGCATTCAATTTCAAGAATCAGGTCTACGCGGCGCGCGGATGGGCCACGCTGAACGTCAATTATCGCGGCTCCACGGGTTACGGGCAGAAGTTCGCCGACGCCGTCTTCGGCGATCAGGACGGAAACGAGGGACAAGATGTTCTGTACGCGGTGAGTGCGGCGGTGCGCCGTTACCTGTGGATCGATCGTGAGCGACTGGGTATCGAGGGCGTGAGCTACGGCGGCCAACTCACCGACTGGCTCATCACCCAAACGAATGAGTTCAAGGCCGCCGTACCCATCGCCGGGATCGCCAACCTCGTGAGCTACAATTACATGACCTATTACAACCAGTATGAAGAAATGGAGTTCGGCCAATTCCTGCATCAGGGAAACTTGATGGACGTCGCGTGGGAACGCTCCGCGCTAAAGCATGTCGCTGCCGCGCACACGCCCACGATGTTGATGCATGGCGAAAATGACAACGATGTGCCCATCGCCGAAGCCGAGCAGTTCTTCATCGCACTGAAAGACGTAGGCACGGAGGCCATTTTCGTGCGGTATCCGCGCGAAGGCCACGGACTCAGCGAGGTCAAACACAACATCGATTCCATCGACCGCTGCATCGCCTGGTACGAGAAGCATTTCCCCAAGCCCGGCGCGGAAGGCGTGACAAACGTCCAGCCCTAGCGGCTGAACAAACGTTCTTTAGTCGTGACAAGTGTGAGTGCTCAGGAGGCTATATGAGACGTACTTCCCTCGCCACCATTCTCCTGTTTGTCGCGGGCTTCGGCATCGGCTACTTCGCCCGAAGTGCTACGGGCAGGCTTCCGCGAAAGAACACGCACGCGGCGGACCTAGCGGCCATCGAAAAACTGCACCGAGCAGACATTGAGGCCACACTGACGCAGGACCCGAGCGCGTTGATCAATCTGTGGTCGGACGATTGTGTGAAACTCGGAGTACCCGGGCCGGCTGTCGTTGGAAAGAAAGCCATTCAAGAGGTCTATGGAAAATTCCGGGCAGCGTATCCGGATTTCAAGGTGTTGAAATACGCCCCCGAGATCCAAGATATCAAAGTCGCGGATGGCTGGGCGATTGAGTGGGTTTATTATGAAACCACATTCAAGATGTCCGCAAAGGACAATCCGGTCAGTATGCGACGCAAAGACTTGCGTGTGCTGAAGCAGCAGAGCGATGGTTCATGGAAATTTGCCCGGGAGGCCGAAACTGACTGAAGGAAGAGCGGCGAGGAGGGACCAAATCTGCGCGGGGCACTCCTGACCCACGCTGCGGAGCGGGCGTGGTGAAATTGGCTTTGTCCGCTTGCGCGTCATTTTTCTCCAGAAAGGGCAAGGCAAATAAAAAAGCCCCAGGTAACCGGGGCTTTTTCGTCAATGCGCAGGCAATCGAGAAGTGCCGCTTAGGCCTTCGCTTCGGTACCGGCGGTCGCCACCGCAGCCACTTCCTCGCGGTCGGCGCGCTTGATGCGCGCGGCTTTGCCCTTCAGATCGCGCAGGTAATACAGCCGTGCCCGGCGAACTTTACCCTTGCCGACAACTTCAATCGAGCTGATGGTGGGCGAGTGCAGTGGAAAAATGCGCTCGATACCTACGCCAAAACTGACCCGGCGCACCGTAAAGGTCGCGCTGGACGCCCGGCCCTTCTTGGAAATCACCACGCCCTCGAAGGCTTGGAGGCGCTCCTTCACCTTCTCGCCTTCGCCTTCCTGCAGGCGGACGTTGACGCGCACGGTGTCGCCCGCGCGGAACTCGGGGAGGTCTTTGCGCAGTTGCGCTTCATGTAGTTTACGAATTACCGGATTCATGTTCGTGTTTTCTTTTAGACCCACTCTGGCGGGGCCAACTCTTCAAAGCCAATCCATAATTATAGACAAATCGTCACATTTTGCCTAGCGGATTTCGAGGCAAAACGGTGACTTCTCTAACGTTTCGCTATCAGCGGTAATCGTCGTTTTCCGCGGCTAGGCCGAGGCCGGGACTGACGAATTCCTGCGAATAACCGCCTGAGCGAAGCGCTCCATCTCTTCGAGCTGCGGGCTGAATTGCAACAACACCAGGTCAACACCGGCGGCTTCGAATTGGGCCAGACGCTGGGCCACCTGTTCCGGCGTGCCAATCAGCCCGGACCGCAGGCCGCGGTTCGAAACCGAATAATCTTCCAGGGAAACGCGCTGCTCCAGTTGCGTTCCCGCAAGCCATTGCTGGTAATTCGCGTTGCCCGCCGCGGATTGATGAACATCCGTGATGCGCCGCAGCTCGTCCTGCGCTTCGCGTTCCGTTCCTCGAACGATGGCGTAACCGGCCACGCCGAACTTGAGCGGCGGTAAATTGTGCCGCGCGCGGCGTTCGCGCAGATCCGCGATTTTCTTCGCCACGTTTTCCGGCGGGTCGCCATGCATCAGGTACGCATCGCACTTTTCGGCGATCAGTTCTTTTGCCGCCGGGGATTCGCCTCCGGCGTAAAGCGTCGGCCTCGGCTTGGCGACTGGTTTCGGCTCGAGGACGTTGTCTTCAACGCGGTAATATTTCCCGGAATATGAAAAATGGTCCTGCTTCCACACGCCATCCAGAACGTCGAGCCACTCGCTGGTGCGCGCGTAGCGGTCGTCATGCTGTTCGAACGCGACGCCATACTTGCGCGCTTCGTCCGCCCACCACGAAGAAACTACGTTCAGCGTGAGCCGGCCATTGCTGATCTGATCGATGTTGGCCGCCTGCTTCGCGAGCAACGCCGGAAGATGGAACGTCGGCCGAACCGCCACCATCAGTTCAATCCGCTCGGTCACCGCGGCCAGTGCCGCCGCCGTGGACCACGCATCCAGCGAGGGCGCTTCGACGCCCTTGATGTCGTTGAGGTTGAGCTCGGCGATAAGCGTAAGGTCGAAGCCAATCTTCTCGCTCCGCTGCGCGAGCTTCTTCACATACGCCCAGCTCGTCTCCATGTTTTCGTTTTCCACGTTGCGCAGCCACCCGCCGAACACGGGGAGCCAGTAGCCGTATCTCATCGCGGGCCTCTACTCACCGCGGCCCGCGCCGGGCGGCTCGCTTGGTGCTGCTGCGCCTCCGCGATGAGGAAGTCAGCGAGTCGCGAGTAAGGATTGAAGCCGATGACGCGCACCGGATCGGCAACGAAATTCGAAAGTGCGTTCACGTCGTAATAAAGCTGCCGCCCCGTCCGGTCATCGATCACATACTCGATGCCGCCAACCTCGACGCCGGCGAGTTCCACAATGCGCTCCACGTCTTCGATCACCTGTTGTGGCGGCTCGTAACCTTCCACTTTCATCCCGCTCTTTGGCGCGTCCACCGGACACGCAATGCGCGTCAGCTCTTCGCCTCGGGTGTTCTGGCAGATGTCCGCGGGACACAAGTTGTAACTCTCGCCGGTGATGTGAATCTGGATCGCATAGAGAAATTTCCCGCCAAGAACCTCGACGCGCGTAATGATTCCGTCGCGCGCCGTAAATGCTTCCTGCACCAGCGCCGTGGAATCAATGCCAAAGTAAAGGCGATTCTCTTGCACCGCGGCGCGCAGCTCGTCCTGCGAATTGAAGCGCTCGATCCCCGCGCCGCTCCCGCCGATGTTCGGCTTGACCACCACGGGATACGCGATGGCCTCGGCCGCTTCAAGCGCCTGCGAAGGATGATTGATGACTCGCGCTTTGGGATACGGCAATCCTAGTTTTTCCAGGTTCGTCAGTTGTAGCGCTTTCGAAATCTCATGACTGAAACAACGATAGCCGTTGACGACGCGCACGCCTTTACCTTCAAGGTGCGCAAGATAGTTGAGCGTGTAGAAAATCCCGTGCCCCAGCCCCCGCTGCCACGCCGAAGGGCTCATGCGATTGAAAAGCAGCGAATACTCGCGCTCCTGGGACGCAACATCAAAATTGTGGTGCCGCGCATCAATCTTCACCCACGGCACGCTGCGCTCATCCAGTTGCAGAAACAACGGCCGGAACCAGTCCGGATGCTCGTAGTAAATGGCGATGGGCTTTTCGAGCCCATACCCGTTCCCATTCGTTTCCGTGCTCATGAGACCTCTCGTATCCCTTGCGAATAGCTCTCGTCGCAATCAAAATGGGCCGCTCGTCGTGCCCGCGTTCCTCTAGCCTGCGGAATCCTCGAACTCCAGCGTCATATGGTTTTCATCAACGGTTTTCTGCCTCATTGTTCAACATACCGGATCCCGCGCGCTCTTATTCCCCTGTCAACGCGGCACTCGTGGCTTCCTGCTCCCGCCCAGCAAAGTTCTAGATCAGGTCAGGACGGTTGCGCTTGGTTTTTTCTAGGGCCGCCGCGCGCCTCCACTTCGCCACCTCCGCATGATTGCCGCCAATCAGCACTTCCGGAACGCCCCAGCCCCGATACTCCGCCGGTCGCGTGTAATGCGGAAAATCAAGCAGAACGTGATTCGTAGTCGGTGACTCGAGTTTCATCGGGCCAAGCCCATCCGCGGTCTCCGCATGTAGGGGCGCAGCATGCTGCACCCTTACTGGAAGAGATGTCGCCCCGGAAGTCAGACTGTCACTGAACGATTCATTCTGCGAGGACGCCTCGTTCCCCAGCGCGCCCGGAATGAGCCGCGCCACGGCATCAGTCACCAGCATCGCGGGAAGCTCGCCGCCGCTCAAAACGAAGTTGCCGATGGAGATTTCTTCCGTTGCCAGATGCTCCGCCACGCGCTCGTCGACGCCTTCATATCGCCCGCAAATGAAAATGATGCGCTCGAGCTGCGCGTAGCGCCGCGCAGTCTCCTGAGTGAATACTCTTCCAGCCGCGGACATCAAGACGATCGCGGTTCTTGGATCGCGCGCGGTTTGTTGCCGCACGTCCCCCACGCTCTGACCGAGAAGCGACTCCACGGCCTCGAAAAGCGGCTCTGGCTTCAGCACCATGCCCTCGCCACCGCCAAACGGCCGGTCATCTACGGTGCGATGGCGATCCTTCGTGAACACCCGCAGATCCTGCACGTTCACCTCGACGAGCCGCGCCTCTCGCGCGCGCCGAAGTATTCCGTGATCGAACGGCCCGGCAAAGAACTCCGGAAAAATGGTGATTAGATCAAATCGCATCTGCCGCCAGTGTAGCAAACAGGAGGGAAGGTTCGAGCGTACCCTTCACGTGGAAAGAGTAGATTAGGCGGGCGATCTACCGGCATCAGTGAACGGGTCACTGCTGATAGGGAGATTTCTCAAAATCGAGTACCTCGGTGAAGTCTTTTCGATTCAACGGCCTCCGCCGCAGAAAGCTTCCGGTCCACGTGTGGTTCGGTGCGCTGGCTACCCGAGTGCAGCACACAGCGCTTCCCAGGAGCTGCCCCGCATCTAGGGCACGGGACAGCGAGGAACACTTCTGGCGCCAAGTCTTTCATTCTCACCCGGACAGGGTGCGCCAAAAAATGTCGGAAAGCTGTTCAAATTGAAACACTACTTACAATGATGAATCCTCGTAAATGCTCACTCCCACCCAATTATAGTTCCAGCGACCCGCCCCGGTGCCGGGATCAGAAGGGATGTTAGGAGCCACCAGCCAGAGCCGGTCGTCCTCGGTAAAAATGTATAATCCGTCGTTCCTTCCAGGTCTCAATTCAACCCACGTTCGATCCGGGTGAGAGCTAGGAAACGTAGCTGCCAGAAAGTGTCATGGTCCAATTCTGTTCCTTCGAACAGGTTCTTCGCGCTTCCTCATTGCCCTAATCTTGGAGTTACGCTTGGCAGATAGAGTCAATGTCAATCTCCGGGAGTTACCCAGTGGCGCTGTCTATCCTCTCAAGGAGACTTCATTGTTTGGTGCTTATAGCTCTGCTGGTAGTCGTGCTGGCGGGCTGTGGCGCCTATGGGACCGGCAACAACGGGGGCGGAGGAAGTTCGACGGTTCCTTCGGTCCCGGTGGGTCTGATGGCCACAGCCGGGAACGCGCAAGTGTCGCTGTCCTGGACTGCAAGCAACGGTGCAACCCTCTATTACGTCAGGCGCTCCGCGACAAGTGGCGGTCCGTACACACAAATTTCCGCGCCATCAGCGACTAGCTATACCGACACGGGTCTCACAAACGGGACAACCTACTTCTACGTCGTTTCGGCATATAACTCTGCCGGCCAGAGCGCAAATTCGTCGGAAGTGAGTGCAACACCCACGGCGCCCTCCACCCCGCCCGCGGTGCCGGCGAATTTGCAGGCCACGGCAGGAAATGCCCAAGTCAGTCTGTCTTGGACCGCAAGTAGTGGGGCAACGAGTTATCACCTCAAGCGCTCGACCACCAGCGGAAGCGGCTACACGCAAATCGCGGCCCCGACGGCGACCAGCTACACCGACACCGGCCTGACGAACGGCATTGCCTACTTCTATGTCGTTTCCGCGCTGAATACCGCCGGCGAAAGTGCCAATTCCGCACAAGCGACGGCTACACCGGCCAACGTCATGGCGGACGTGACCATCACCATCGATCCTGCGAAGACCAAGCTCATCTCCCCGTACATCTATGGCATTAATTTCTATAACGGCGTCTCCGGCGCACCGCCGCTGCTCACCTTTGATCGCGCGGGAGGCAATCGTTGGACCGCCTACAACTGGGAAACTAACGCCTCCAACGCCGGAAGCGACTATTTCTACCAAAACGATAGCTATCTGAGCAGTAGCAATGTCCCGGCAGAAGCAGTCCGGAGCTTTGTTGCCGGAGATCAGGGCGCGGGCCTTGCAAGCCTTGTAACCTTCCAGCTACAAGGCTACGTGTCCGCGGATGAAAGCGGCCCGGTGGCTCGTCCCTTCCCCAATTTGTCGCGGTTCAAGCAGGTCATCGAAAAAAAGAGCGCAAAAGACGCCACGCCGTTCACGATTAACCCTCCCACCACCGACGCCTACGTGTACATGGATGAATTCGCTTGGGCCCTGGACCAGAAATTTCCCGGCCAAGGCATCTTCGGGGCGGCTGCAGGGCTCCCAGGGACTACGCCGGCGCATCCGACGTTTATTAGCCTGGATAACGAACCGGATCTCTGGAATTCCACGCACGAAGAGGTCCAAGGCTCGACGAATACTTCATCGGACAACCATATTGCCAAGACCGTAACGCTCTCAAAAGCCTTGAAAGACCAGTTCCCGAATGTTGTGATTTTTGGGCCCGTGAACTATGGCTTCAACGGGATCTACAGTTGGCAAGGGGAGGCGGGTGCCGGGTTCTCCAGCACCTTTTGGTTCGCCGACAAGTACCTCGCAGGGATAAAGACTGCTTCCACAGCATATGGTAAGCCACTCGTCGATGTGTACGATTTCCATTGGTACTCAGAGGCGACGGACGGCACGACGCGGGTCATCAACATGAGCGGCACGAGCCTCACGGACGCGCAAGTGCAGGCCATCGTGCAGAGTCCCCGCAGCTTGTGGGATACCACGTTCAAAGAGAATTCTTGGATTACGAACTCTGTGCTAGGTGGGCCGATCTACATCCTCAGACGGCTACAAGCCAAGATCGACGCGGCAAATCCGGGAATGAAGATTGCGATAACGGAATACGAAAACGGAGGCTTCAACCACATTGCTGGAACAATTGCGCAGGCCGATAGCCTCGGCGTTTTCGGAAGCGAAGGCGTTTTCGCAGCGAATTTCTGGCCGCCGGGAGGCACTTACTCCTATGCTCTCGCTGGATTTCGCGCTTTCCGCGGCTTCGACGGGGCCAGCGCCAATTTCGGTGACACTTCACTGCAAACAACTTCCAGCAGCGTGAAAGACGTCGTCGTTTACGCAAGTTCGGACAGTGCCACACCGGGCCGGTTCGTCTTCGTGGCCATCAATCGCTCCAACGCCACGAAAGTGACCGCCATCAACGGCCAATCTCTCATCGGCACCGCTCACCTCTATCAGATGACGGCGGCTTCTAGCGCAGGGCAGACCGTCGTCCAGCCTGTGTCTATTGGAACGATGCCGGTAAGCGGATCGTCGCTGACCATAACGCTTCCCGCGTATAGCGTCACTACCATTGACGCCAGGTAGAGCGGCCTGCCCGAGTCTTCGCTCGATCTTCTCAGCGCTCGGACTGATTCAGATCGCGCAGTCCTTCCGGCAGCACCACATCAATCCGTCGCGCTTTTGTGTCAATCTTCGTGCAGATATCCACGGCTAGCGGAATCAGAATTTCTCCGCCCGATGTTTCCACTTCCAACAGCGGTGTCCCGGAGATTTCTTCGCCGGGAGTCTGCACGTCGGTCACAGTTCCAAGAAGAGACGGCGCTTCGCCAAGCGAGCACGGCGAAGAAGATACGATTGGTGGCATGGCAGGATTTTCGAACACCGAACAGCCAATGAGGTCCGACACGAAATATTTCCCCGCCGGAAGAGTCACGCGCTGTTCAAACGGAAGCAACACCTCGAGCCCGCGAAATTTTTCCGCTTCCGAAATGGAATTTACGCCTTCGAAATGAAAGACTGCCTGCCCACGATGATTCTGGCTCAGCCAGCAGGTTTTCAGCGCTACGCGGCGCGGCTCATCCCGGCCATCATCCGCATGTCCGACAAAAACTTCCCGCAATCGTGCCAGGCGTTCCGGAAAATCCGTGAGGATTTCAGCGGCGACTTCACCCTTGTTGCCGCGCGCCCGTAGGATGCGCGCAACCAGGACCCAGCGTGGAGTTTCAGGGCTCAATGGGAAGTAGGACTGCTCAGCGGTCCACGGAAGGCATGATCGCCAAGCGCTCAATCTTCAAGGATTTCCAGGGTAAAACGCTTGTGCAGCTTCATCCCCGACGCACCGAGCAATGTCCGCATGGCTTTGGCCGTCCGCCCCTGCCGCCCAATGACTTTACCTAGATCTTCGGGATGCACCCGCAGTTCCAGCACGGTCACTTGCGATCCTTCGACGGACTTCACCTGCACGTCCTCAGGATGGTCCACGAGGGCCCGTGCGATGGCTTCGACCAGTTCCTTCATAGGGTACCTGGGAATGCCGCCCCCGGCGAAACCGGAAGACGCGCAAATTTCAGGAAGGCGCTAAGACTAAGCGATCTTCTGCTGACGGAGGAAGCTGCGCACCGTATCGCTGGGTTGTGCGCCCAGTCCCATCCAATACTTGATGCGCTCTGCGTCGAGCTTGATCTCCGCCGGCTTCTTCAGCGGATCGTACGTGCCCACCGCTTCCTTCACGCGGCCGTCCCGCGGCCGCGTCCTCTCGATGACCACCACGCGGTAAAAGGGCTTCTTTTTCTTGCCAATTCTTGATAGGCGAATCGTTAGCACTAAGTCAGGTCCTCCTGAACCTTACCATTCTAGCCTGCCGGGGCACCGCGCGGCAATCGAAGTCTCAGAGTCGATGCGGGAGACCTGCGCTTGCAAGCTTCGGGTAAAGACCAGTCCTTCACCAAAGCAGTTTCAGGCCGAATTGGACCTGGCGTGATGTGGTGGACGTGCTCGTGATCACGCCGGCCGTTGGCGAAACACCCGAGGGAGTAAAGACCACCGCATTGGGCAGGTTGAAATTTGCGCGATTAAGCAGGTTGAATATCTCCGCCCGAAACTGAACATTCAGGCGCTCACGAATTCGCGTGTCTTTCAGCACAGAGAAATCCCAGGTGGCCAGCCCCGGTCCGATCAAAGTGTCTCTTCCAACGTTTCCGTAGAAACCGAGGTTGGAGGGGACGTTCGCCGGTGCAAGAAATGCGTTGGGATCAAACCATTTGCCAGGGTTGCCGAGGATGATCGGTCCCGTGAACGTCGGGTTTTTGAACGGGCGCACTGGATTTCGCGTGTCGCCGTTGCCGGATGGGTTATAGCTGAGCTGCGGCGAAAACGGAAACCCACCCTGCAACGTAACAATCGAGTTGACCGTCCAGCCACCTACCAGGTTGTTCGCGAATCCCTCTACGTCGCCGAGCAAAAGCTTGCCATGGCCGATGGGCAGTGTATACGAGGCATTGATTACCGCGACGTGCCGCACGTCGAAAGTGCCTAGTCCCCAATCGGAGTGCAAATTGAATGGATTGGAAGCCAGCGCCGGACCGCCTCCCGAGGTTGTCGCGTTGAGGGAATCTCCATCGTCGAGAACCTTCGAGAAGGTGTACACGCCGCGCAATGTCAAGCCCGCGCTGAAGCGGCGATTCACATCCACTTGCAGCGCGTTGTACGAGCTGTCGCCTCTGGAAAACCACGTCCAGGTATTGTTGAGCGCGGGATTGGCTTTGGTCGTGGTCGGAACGAAATACGATCCGGCCGGAACCGGCTGGCCAGCTAGAGCCGCGGGGAATCCAGGTGTCGCGGGAGGATTGCCGCCTGGGCCGGCAGGAGTGGCGACGGGATACGTTGCGGGGCACGGCGACGCAGGGCAAATCACTGGAAACGGTTCGTTGGCATCGATGCCAATCATTTCGTGGTAGCCATGCGCGCCGACGTAACCGACGGTGACCGAAGTGTTGGGGGAAAGCTCGCGCTGGATGCGAAGCGAATAGGAAATCAGCGTGGGCGTCTTCATGTTGGGATCGACGCCGCCAGGAACGACCTTGGCTCCCGCCGGCACAGGAGCTGACGGATTAATGGGCAGCTTCGAAACCGTTGTGCCGAGGCTGTAGGTGGGATTGAAGGGAAAGTTCTGATCGGCGCGATATCCCAGGGCATCCTGCAGATCGTTATACATGCCGAAGCCCGTGCGGATAACGGTCTTCGGGCTAACGGGGCTCCACGCCACGCCAATGCGTGGCTGTGGCAAAAACTTGGCATTGTTGTTCTGGAAAAGAGAATCGCCTACGTGTGGTGCGCTGTTGATGACGCCGTTGGTGAAGAAATAATTGGCGGCGCGGCCGTGCGCTTCATTCCAGCCAGTGCTGAATTCATCGCGGAAGCCCATCGTCAGCGTAAGCTTCGGAGTGACGCGAATGGTGTCCTGGGCGTAAAAGGCATCAAAGAGAGACCGCCAATTCATCTCCGTTGGCGAAGGATCGAACAGGAAGCTGGAAATGGTTCCTTGCAGGAATGTTTGCAGGCTGGTGAAGGTGGCCTGCCCAAACTGGCTGAGGGCAATCGTTTCGTTGGATTGAAAACGCTGGAACCAGGCGCCAAATTCAAGCTGATGGCGCCCGCGCGTGAGCGCGATGTGATCCTCGAAGGTGTACAGGTTTCGCGCAATGGTCAGATTGCTCCCATTGTTGCTTCCCGCGAGGCCGAGTTGCGCCGTCGGATTGGAGGCCGCGCTTCCACCGACGACAACAGCGCCTACGGGATGCCCGACCAAAAAGCCGGGAACGTTCGCCGCGGGAGTCCCTGGCGTCGGCTCTCCGGTAAAGAAATAACCGGCGCGAGAAAATCCCACGCGCGCGCTGTTCACCAACGCGGGCGAGAAAACGTGCGTCTCCTCCAACGACACCACCTGTTCCCGCAGAGTCATTACGTCGCTGCTGAAGGGATCGAGAGGCGTAGCCGTGAAGTCATGGCCGTCATCAATAGTGTAAATTCCCGACAGAGTATCGTGCTGAGAAAAAATGTGGTCGACACGGGCGGTCCCAAAATCCTCGGTGATCGTTTGCAGCGGGCTGCTGAAGACCTCGGCAATCCCTCCGAAGTCTGGCGCGTTGGCGTCCGGTATCGGCCAAAGAGAAAACAGTGGCGCCACGCCCGGCCCCAAACCCACGTTCACGAGAGACGTGGAGGGAGTGCAAGGATTTGGCTTCGGTGTAACCAGTTGGCATGGCAGAAATCCGGCTCGCGCATTGTTGTCCGGAACGAGGGCTGCGCTCGTCTGGTGCAGGCTCTGCCGGAATCCTTCGTAGTTTCCGAAGAGAAAGGTTTTATCTTTCCGAACCGGCCCTCCCGTGGAAGCGCCAAACTGGTTCCGTCGAAATGGCGGAGCATCCCCTTGGTCGAAGAAATTCCGTGCATCCAGCACATTGTTGCGCAGAAATTCGAATGCAGTACCATGCCACTGGTTCGTCCCCGATTGGGTCACAATCACCACTTGCCCGCCGGGCCGCTTGCCGAATTCGGCTCCGTAAGAGTCGCGCTGCACGTTGAATTCGCGCACGGCATCCACGCCGAGCAACATCCCGCTCGTTCCTCCCGGCTGCATGTTGTTCTCGGCCGCGCCGGTGAACTCCACTCCGTTCAGCAGAAAGAGGTTCTGCTGCGGCCGGTTCCCGGAAACAGCGAAATTGTTCCCCGTGGTGGAATTCGATATTCCGGTCCCGCCTGTTTTCATCCAGGTGAAATTCACGACGCCCGGGTTCAGCGGCAGCAGCAGATCATAACTTCGCCCGTTCAGCGGGAGGTCCTTCACCTGCTGCTCGCCGACGAGCCCGGAGATATCTCTCGTACTCGTGCTCACGATGGGGGCATCCTCCGTAACCCTGACCTCCGCCTTCACGGCGCTAACTTGCAATTTCAAATCAACGCCGGCTTCCTGCCCCACCACCAACCGAATCCCGCCCCGGATCGCTTCCTGAAAACCCGGCTTGGCAACCGCTAATTCGTATTGCCCCACCGCCAGCCAAACAATCTGATACCGCCCCGCATCATCGGTGCTCGCGCTTCGCACTGCTCCCGTCTCGGTGTTTTTCGCTGTCACCCTCGCCGCAGAAACCGGTGCCCCCGACGGGTCCGTGACGATGCCTTTGATGCTCGCGGAACTTTGAGCGAGGGCCGATGGCAAGCAAGTCAGCATCATGAGAAGCGTTGGTAATCTGAGACGACGCCGTGCCCAGTTGGACCAGCCGCAACGCTGGCTATCCGCCAGAGAGTTTGGCTTCACCGCCAACAAATCATGCCAAGTCATTTTTCGAATCCCCTAGAAATACAGAAGTCAGGCTCGCGGGCCGCCAAGTCGCCCCATCCAAGCCAGCCGCCGCTCGGTGACCAACAATTCAATACAGTTCATACCGTTATGTCAAACCGACTTAATCCGAATACAGCATACGTGAATTTACACGAATCGCCCCACAAGAATCGCTGAGGAAGAGTGGCAAGATAGAAATTATAAATTTTTGTTTTGCGCTTTACGGTCCCAAGGCTGGATAACTGTTGACGGATGCCCCTATCACGAGGACAAGGCGGCCGGACAATCAGGCGCGGTGGTTTAAACCAACGAACGCCGCAGCTCCGTAGCATTCCGCGAGAACCGGATAGTTAAACACCGTGTTCGCGAAATATGTGATTTTGCCCTTCAGCAGGAAGACCACCTGGGCGGATATGCAGAAGCTCGGTCTCGAATTTTCGAATGTTCTCTCCGATCCTCAGGGACAACGAGCTCCGGCCACTCAGTGGACGACAGTTCCAAATCGAGACCAAGAGAATTTGCCGCTTATGCGTTTCTCGTCAATAATTTACGGAAGGCAAGAGGCAAAACGTTGGGACACTACTGAATGGCGGATTCAAATCCGTCGCGGCGGATGAGCACGCAATTCACAGTCAGTCCCACCGTCCTATTTTGCTCCACGGCCATCTCCATTGGGTCTCGAGCGGTCTTGCGCGTGGGGCCGTCAATAATTCGGAAGACTTCCGCGAGGGGCTTGCCAATGGCTTCTTCACGGCAGCAGCCGGTCATGGTTTCGGCAACGAGATTGAGATAGGTGATTCTGCCGGAAATGTCGGTACAGAGAACGGCGTCACCAATCGAGTTAAGCGTGACTACGGCGCGTTCTTTTTCTAAGTACAATGCGTCTTCGACGGCCTTGCGCTCGATCGCGTTCCGCAGGGCACGCGTCAGCGAATAACTATCGAGGTGATCCGGCAGCAGATAATCCTGCGCTCCGCGCCCCACGTGGATGGCGGCGCGCTGCCCGCCCGGGCCGGAACCAATCACGATCAAATCATACGGCTGCATTCGAATATTCCTGCGCTACGTTGTCGGCCTCGAAGCTCTTTTGGTTCAGCTCCAAGCTCCCTGGAAGTATAGACGACCGCGGGAGATCGTGTAGTAGGTCCGCGTGGCGATTCAACCATGCGGTTAGCGAGAAGCGCATGAGGTTCCCTCGCGTGAGTCCGCGAAATGAAGTGCAAGTGATATCCTGCGGCGTGTTCGAAGGAGGCTCGGTGAAGCGGAAGCTCATCATTGCAATTGTTGCGCTGCTCGCTCTGGGAACGGCAGCCGAAACGCCGGCGCAGTCATCGGAAACGCCGCCGGACAAGAAGATCGATGCGATTTTTTCAGGAGTGACTTCTCCTTACGCGCCCGGGCTCGCGGTGCTGGTGCGCAAAAATGGCAGCACCGTTTTCGAACGTGGTTACGGCGTTCGCGAACTCCGCACGAAAACGAAAATCGACGCGCACGCGAATTTCCGGCTGGCATCTTTCACGAAACAATTCACCGCGATGGCCATCATGCTGCTCGTCCACGACGGAAAACTCCGCTACGACGAAACGCTCCCGGAGATTTTTCCCGATTTTCCGGCGTATGGAAAATCCATAACCATTCGAAATCTCCTCAACCACACATCCGGATTGCCGGATTACGAAGACTTGATGGCGGCTGCTGAAAAATCAAAAGGAACAATTTGGACGCCGGAAAAACAAATTCAAGACGCCGAAGTCTTGGAATTGTTGAAAAAAGAGAAAAACGGAAAATTCGCGCCGGGAAAAAACTGGGCGTACAGCAATTCCGGATACGTTGTGCTCGGATTGATTGTTGCCAAAATCTCGGGAAAATCGTACGGCGAATTTCTTCACTCAAGAATTTTTGCGCCGCTGAAAATGAATCACACCATCGTTTTTCAAAAAGGAAAGAATGAAGCCGTGAATCGCGCGTTCGGCCACTCCAAAGAAAACGACACGTTCAAAGAAACCGATCAGAGCTCAACTTCCGCGACGCTTGGTGATGGCGGCATCTATTCCAATTTCGAAGATCTCGCCAAGTGGGATGACGCGCTGCGCAATCACACTTTGCTGAGCGAAAAAGAATTTCAGCCTGCGTTAACCCCGGTGAAACTTGCCGGCGGATCGGAGCCCCACTGGCCCGTCGAATCGAACGACGATAATCTGCATCCTGGCAAGCCCGTGGTTTACGGCTTCGGGTGGTTCCTCGATCCTTATCAAGGGCGCCGGCGAATGTGGCATACGGGAACCACGATGGGCTTTCGCACCGTGATCGAACGCTTCACCGAAGGCGACGGCTTAACTGTAATTATTCTATGCAACCGCACCGACCTCGAACCTGAGAAGCTGGCGCTGCAGGTTGCTGACATTTTCCTTTCTCCTAAAAACTGATTCGGTCGCGGCATAAAAGCCCTTCGCCGCTAAAGCAGCGAAGCTACATTTTCAAGAGAGGCCCGCGAGTTTACCGAGGCCTTTCATTTTGGTGCGCGCGGCCAGGGCGCCGTACTGCTTCATCATGGTGCGCATTTGCAGGTACTGCTTGAGGACGGTGTTGACGTCCTGGACGGTGGTGCCGCTACCCTTGGCGATGCGCTTGCGGCGCTTGCCGTCGATGACGTTGTGGTCGCGGCGCTCCTCGTTGGTCATGGAGTTGATGATGGCTTCGACGCGCGTGAGCTGGCCCTCGTCGACCTTGGCATCCTTGGGAAGATTCTGGAGCGGACCCATCTTCGGGAGCATGTCCACGATCTTTTCGAGCGGTCCCATCTTGCGAATCTGCTTGAGCTGATCGCGGAAATCCTCGAGCGTGAATTCTTCCTTGCGGAGCTTGCGCTCCAGTTCGGCGGCGGCCTTCTTATCGACGGTCTGCTCCACCTTCTCGATGAGCGACATGAGGTCGCCCATGCCGAGAACGCGGGAGACGATACGCTCGGGATAAAAACCTTCGAGGGCATCGTATTTTTCGCCGAGCCCGACGAACTTTACGGGCGCGCCGGTGACTTTACCGATGCTTAACGCCGCGCCGCCGCGCGCGTCGCCGTCCAGCTTGGTGAGAATCACGCCAGTGAGCCCGAGGCGCTTGTGAAATTCGCCGGCGGAGCGCACGGCGTCCTGGCCGATCATGGAATCGGCGATGAAGAGCATTTCGCTGGGCTGCAGTTCTTTCTTCAGCATGCTCAGCTCGTTCATCAAATCATCGTCGATGTGCAAGCGGCCGGCGGTATCCACGAGGACGACGTCGCTGGCGGAAAGCTTTGCTTCCTTGATGGCGCCTTTGACGATTTCGAGCGGTTTGTCCGTCCCGGCACCGGGCCATACCGCGGTGCCGACGGCCTTCGCAACTTGCGCAAGCTGTTCGCGCGCGGCAGGGCGATAAACGTCCGTGGAAACGACGAGTGGACGATGTCCGTGTTGCGAAAGCCATTTGGCGAGTTTTCCGGTGGTGGTGGTTTTGCCGGAGCCTTGCAAGCCGACAATCATCCAGACGGAAGGCGGGCGGGAGGCGAAAATCGGCTTGGCGTGTTTGCCAAGCATCGCGGCCAGCTCATCGCGAACGACCTTGACGACTTGCTGATCGGGCGAAAGCTGCAGCATGACTTCGCTGCCGATGGCCTTCGCGCGGATGTTGGCGAGGAGTTCATCGGCCACGCCAACGTTGACGTCGCCTTCGAGCAGCGCTTCGCGGATTTCCGCGAGCGCGGTGTCCAGGTGCTCATCGGTGAGCTTGCCCTGTCCGCGCAGGTTTTTAAAAGTGCGTTGCAGCTTCTCTGTGAGGTTCTCAAACATGATTGGTGACTCGTGACTGCTGGCTGGTGAAATCTATATTAGGCTCCCGCATCGTGCCGGGTCAAACGTGCGCCCGGCGCGGGCAATTCACGACAGCAGGGACATATCACTTCCGATGCACGCCGGAGTAGAATCGGTGTTGCCATGGCGAAGCATCCCCAGGAGACCCCACCGGCGCCGACGGAGCCGCACGAGCCTCCCCCGCAGGAAGAAGTGCTGGACATTGTGGAAGAAGCTTCCCTGGAGTCTTTTCCCGCGAGTGACCCGCCCGCCTGGAATGCAGGGAGTACAAAGCTCCAATTGCTGAAGCGCGGGAAGACGGCTTGATCGGCGGTTCGGCGGAGAGGGGGCGATGCATCTTGCCCCTAAACCGAAGGAAAAAGCGCCCGCCTCAGAACTAGACCGCTGCAAAGAGAAAAGCGTAGATGAAGTGTGCGTGGCAGGGAATGACCGGGAAGCTGGTCATCAGCCAACCATGCCCAGGCCGTGAATGTCAGAGAAACTTCACGAGCGCGTCGGTGGTTTCCTTGGGGTTTTCCTCAAGTATCCAATGTCCGGTGTTCTTCAGCACGACGACGGTCACATCCGAAGCGACCAGCTTCATCTGCTGTGCCAATGCTTCTCCCAAGGACTTCTCTCCGCCGATCGCCAGAACCGGCATGTTCAATTTGGTTTGAGACAGTTCCGCGAAATCCTTCGCCGCTTGTTGGAATGATACGAAGTACGCCCAGCCTGCCCTCATGCGGCCTGGACGCGAGTAGGCCTCGGTGTACGCTTTCCTGTCGGCTTCCGGAATCGAGCGTGTCTTGTCGGCCGCGAAGTTGTTCCAGAAGTGCTCGAAGTACGTGCGCTCGCGTCCTTGCACAAGTGCTTCGGGCGTCGCCCCATTGAAGCGGAAGTGCCAGATCGCCGGGTTGTTGTAGACCGCCTCCCATCCGCCCACTCCCGGGAGGAATGCATCCATCACCACCAGCTTCTCCACCTCCGCAGGGAATTGCGCGGCGTAGGCATAGGCGACCATGAGGCCGATGTCGTGCCCAACCACCCTGGCTTTCTGAACGCCGAGCGAGCGGGCGAGCGCATGAATGCGGACCGCCGCGGTCCTCATGTCCAGACCGTTCGCGGGGATCTCCGAGTCCCCGATGCCGGGCAGGTCCGGCGCGATCACCGCAAATTTCTCGCCGAGCAGAGGAAGGATTGGCGTCCACATGCGCGAGGTCTCCGCGTAGCCGTGCAGCAGAATCAGCGCAGGGCCGTGACCACCGGTAGTGTAATGCAGCTTGACGCCATCAATTTCCGCGGTGCGCGAGACGAAAGTCTGCTCCGCCGCGCTTGCGTTGGCGGCTCTCGAAAGTGCAACGCAAAAGAAAAGTAGGCCGCACGCGGCCAGGCGCGCCACCAAGTGAATCGCACGTTTCATAAAATCGCTCCTCAAGTGAATCACCGAGTACACACGGCCAGCTTCAAGGCTCCTCATCAGAGATGGCCATCGACTGCAGGGAAGCCGTGGCCTGCTGGAGTTCGTCGATGGAATAGGCGTAAATCTCAATCGTGAGCAAGTAGTCGCCCGCGATCGTTTGCGCCAAAGACTGATAGATGCGAGCAGCGCCGACGCTGCGCTCGAAATCGGCGCGTACGAAGGAATGTTTGTTCACCTGGAACTCGGAAGCGGCGCCGATGATCTTCATGCCGGAAGCCGTGGCCATGTTCGTAACCATTTGCTGAAAAGCGTCCACATTGACGGAATCCGAGCGTGAGGGAATGGCGCCAATGCGGACCGACGGTATGTTGATGTGCTGCCCGTCCCATTCTCCTTTTCTTGACGAATAGAAAACTGTCTTGGGCATGACCAAGTTCGGGGAGTTGGCGAATTCTGGATGCTGCTGGAGGATGGCGGCTTTCGCCGCGGCTTCGGCGCGCCCGTTGAGGCTGCGAAGCAAATCGGGATTGGTGGCATGCCAGTTTTGCGGGAATTGATAGGTCATCCCAAGGACGGCGTTCTTGTACATATTTCCCGAAACGACGCCACCCTCGATTCCGGATGACGGGCCTGCGGAATCGCTGTCTGGCTTTTCGTTCTCCTTGGATTTGGCTGTCGCTGTCGAGGCGTTCGCAACAGTCGTGGCCGCTGCAGGAGCGCCCGACTTCATTGTGGGTGATGCCTCCGCGGCGGCCGCAGCAGCAAGTTTGGGATCGGATTCGCGCTTGAGATATTTGCCGACAGAGTCTTCCAGGTCGCCCTCGGTTGTCGGACCCTCGCCCGACTGACGGAAGCGTACGACGCCGTCCTTGTCCAGCACGATAAAAGTAGGAAACGACTCGACTTTAAAGGCCTGGAGAACATCTCCCGGCAAATCGATATATTGGGCCCAATCCATGTGCTCCGCCTGGATATAAGTTTTCCAGACGTCTTCATCATCATCGGAACTGACGCTGACCAATTGAAAAGGCTTCCCGGCGTATTTCTTATTTAAATTCCGTAGGATGGGAATGGATTCGCGGCAGGGCGGGCACCACGTGCCCCAAAAATCCATGAGCACCACTTTGCCGCGGAGGGCGGCGTTCGAAAGATCCTGATTCTGGCGCGTGGTGAAGGAGAAGTCCGGCGCGAAGGGCGCTCGCGCCCGCAGGGGATTGGCTACAATTCGCCGCGCTTCCGCAACGGTCTCGGAATCCGCGCCGGGCATCGCCAGGAAAGCGTTCATCTCGGCGATGCCCTCCGGGTCGCGCTCCTGCCTTAGCAGCACGAAACCCAGGTTGTAATGAGCCACGGCATTCCCGGAATCCTGCGCAAGGGCCTGGTGGATTTCGTCCTCTGCTTCCTTCAGCTTCTTGTCCGTGGATTTGCCGGCCATCTGCGAAAGCAGGCTGGCCCTCAAAAGGTGGGCCCGGACGGCGACAGATTTATCTTCACCGGCCACTTTCACGGCCTTCTTCGCATCGTCAAGAGCGGAGGAGAAATCGCCAAGCTTGCGTTCCACCGAGGCGATCTTCAGATAGCACGGCGCTGAGGAGTGGTGCGAGAGCTTGTCGGCTTTATGGTACGCGTCCAGCGCCAGCTCGTATTTCCTTTTTGAAGAGTAGAGATCGCCTTGTGAAAGGGCTTGCGCCACGGGATCGGAAGATTCCTGCGCGGCTAACGTAAGCGAGGCGAAAAGTGCAAGAAACAACGTCAGGGCGTTGCGCAACACGGGTGCTCCTCCGCGAAAATCAAGATGGAAGCATTGGGAAGCGACTATACCACTGTCGGAATTGTCACGGGAATGCTGAGCGTGGGAAGACTGCCGAGCTGGTCAACCCGGTTTCTGTTTGGCGCTGTGGCCGACGGCTACGAGGAAGATGGCGCTTTTGCCTTCGGCGTGGGGGGAGAAGAAGCGGGTGACGTCGTTGTCGAAGAAGGTGAGGCCGCTGGCGCCGAGGCGCTGGGCGTAAGCCGCGAGATAGAGCTTGCCGCCCAGGATGCCGGCTTCAAGTTGCACGGCGCGATAGCCGCGATTGCCGAAGCGCTGCAGGATGGGGCGCAAGTCTGCGAGGAAAAAGATGTCCACGGCAGCGTCGGCGGGCAGCTCCTGCTCCAATCCGAGGTAGCCGGCATCGGCGCGGAAATTTCCTTGCTTCAGGCACTCAAGCAGGCCGCGACTGCTGTGGAACACGTAGGCTCCGGGCGGGAGCCCTTCGACGGCGTGAACGATCACGTAGAGATCATTGAGCTGAGTTCCCGGGGGATCGAGGAAATCCGCGGGCACGCCACGCGTTGCGCGGTCCAGCATGGTGGAAAGCCGCGACAGGGTGATCGGGGTCCGGGCGAATTTGCGGGTCGAACCGCGGCGCTGGATGACTTGCTCGACGGGTTCGCGGGGCATTTCAGCATCGGACAAAGGTTGGAGCTGCACGGTTGCCCCGGCAGGCGGCGGAAAATCCGTCCTCGGGGTGTGGCCGCGCCACGCCTCCACTTTCGCGGCGGAATCGAGCGAAGAGGCAGCGTGCATTTCTCGCATGAGCGGATAGTCCACTTCGCGTTGAGAGAGGGGAACGGTTTCGAGCCGAAGCGCAGAAATTTCCGAAGGAGATGGCGGCGGGAGAGCCGCGACGTGGCCGAGGGCTACGAGGGAGAAAGCCACTTCGCGCAGGGGATCGACATCCAGAAGGCGATTGACGGTGCCGTCCACGAAGCCGCATACCACTTGGGCCGGCAGACCGAGGGCGGTGGCGACGGCCAGCAGGTTGGCAAGCAGAGTGCCGTTGTCCCAGCCAAAATGGCGGTAGGTGCGGGCTTGATATTTCCAGGCGTTGCGCCAGTAGGTGCAGGTGCAAACGATAGTGAGCGGGGCGTGGGCGATGGCGGGTTCGCCGCCGGTGGCTTCGAGGAGTACGCGGCGATAATCTCCGGCGCGCAGGCGGCGCAGTCCGAACTCGGCGGGGGCGAAGTGATAGACGCCGGGATCCAGGTTGGTGAGGCCGCCGCAAACGAGATAGAGCTCGACTTCGTAGAGCGCTCCGGTGCATGCCGCCGCGCGAAAGTAGATTTCGCCGCCAGAATAGCTTCTCTTGCGGGTGATGCCGGCGGAGAGATAGAGAAGTTGGGCCACTGCCTCCAGATCAGGAGATGCGTTAGCGTGGGAGGGGACGCTTTCGGCGATGGCGGAGAGGGCGGCGACGCCGGTTTGGCGCACTTCGGCGGGCAAGCGCAACGGGTCCAGCGTGGGGTAAATCTTGAACGGCAGAGGCTGGTTGGACCAGTCCATGAAATGCGGGTTAGTGCGGATGCTGGTGTAGGAATGCTTGGTCGCGTTGTGATAGGTCCAAGCAACTTCGGGATTGCGGTTGTCAGTCATGGTCACGACGAGCCGTCATCATAGCCGAAAGAAAGCATATCAGGCCTAGGCGTCGCAACGGTCGAACGAGGAACACACGTAACAAAAAGCGGATTAGTTAGAAGGTGAGCTTGACGCCGAGTTGGGCGGCGAAGGGGATGCCGACGGTGGTGCCGGGGCCGAAGAAATCGCCGAGGGCGCCGGCGGGAACCAGCAATTGCCTGCCACTAGTGACCGGCACTGAGCACGTTGGATCAGGACAAAGTGCGGTGACGTTTGCGAGATCGTTCACGGGAATCGGCAGAGCGCTGATATCGCCGACGTAGTTGTTGCCGGGATTGTTGCGATTGAAGAGGTTGAAGAATTCGATGAAGGGCGTGAGCGACCAGCGCTCGTGGAACTGGATGGGGCGGCTGACGCGCAAATCGGTTTGAATGTAGGGCGTGCCGCGGAATTGATCGAGAGTGGATTTCACGCCGTTGATCACCACGCGATTGCCCACCGGGGTTGTCAAAGTGATGGGCCTCGCGGTCTCCGCCTGCAAGAGGAACGTCACATCGAACCCTGCCGGAGCGTGAACGGTTCCCGCCAGAACGAAGCGATGCCGGACGTCTTCGCCCGATGGACCATAATCTCCAGGAGCGAAGGCGTTGAAGGGATCGCAGACACCATTGACATAATCGAAAAGCTCACCGATCTGGCATCCCCAAGTTTTTGCGCTGGCGAGCGTGTAATTCGCGACGAGATTCAGGCGCCGTGCGACGTTTCCCTGAACGTGCAACGCGAGGGCTTTGTAACTGGAACGGTTGTCGGTACGAAATAAAGAGGCATTTGGAAAATCGTAGCGGCGGTAGCCGTGCATACCGGTCTCAAGAGTGTAGTCGGCGCTCAGAATCCAATTGGCGTTGAAGGCGTGCTGAATACCGCCCGTGGCATGGAACGCGTAAGGGGTGTGGTAATTCGGGTCGATGAGCGAAGGCGGGCCGGAAGCATTTTGGATATTAAAATTGTTGACGGCGTTGAAGGCTTGGACCCAGCCGTTTTGCGCGAGGTCGTTGAAATAGAGACCGACACCGCCGCGCAGAACGGTGTTGCCGGATGAACCCAGTCCGTAAGCAACGCCGAGGCGCGGCGCGAAGGCCTTGCGGTAGTCGTGAGGAATCCCCGAGACAACTCCATTGCCGGCGAGGGCGGGATTCACGCTCTGGTCGTGGCCGGAAGCAACGAAAAGACCGAAAGTGGTGTCGTAGCGCAGGCCGTAGTTGATCGTAAGATGCGGAGTGACGCGCCAGGAATCCTGAGCGTAAATTCCCAGGCGCTGGACGTTTTGCGAAAAGCTGCCATCGCCGGCGGGAGTAAAGGTGGTGAAGGGACACGAGGGATTTGGCGGCTGGTTCGCAGGATCGTTGGGATTGCAGGACAGGATCGCCGCAAGCTGGCCCCGATGATTGGACAGATAGAAGCTCGGATCCTGGGGCGGAGAGTAGAAGTACTCGGCAGTGGCGGCCAGGGCGCCGCTAAGCACCGGCTCGTGAATAAAGTTGACGCCAAAGCGCGGTGCATGCCGGCCGTGGACGTGACTGACGTCATAGCGGAGCTGATATTTTTCCTGATTGCGCAAAACGGGAAAAGCGGTAATCGGAGTGAAAAATTGATTGTCGCCGAGAGTCTCTACGCCGGAGATGGTGCTCAACGTTGACGTGAAGGGGAACGCGAGAGCGAAGCCCAGGTTGGCATTGCGCGTGGCGGTCAGATGCAAACCGCTGGCGTTGAAAACAAAAGAGCCCACCCAATTTGGCCCAAACGTATATTGGTTGGCCACCACCAGGCTCATGTAATTGTTATGAGAGGTCGCGCCGGTCGAGGGGAGCGCAGCCTGCTGCACGAGGGCGTTGCGGGTGATGTAATTGTCGGCGGCGGCGCGGAGAAACCACTGCGAGCTTGCGGATTGCGCCCAGTCCAGACGCGCCGTGGCCAGATAGTCGCGGAACGGAACCGGGACACTGCTGGGCACCGCAATCGAATTGACGTCGCCGACGGGTGTGCTGATCAAGCCTTGCGAGGCAAGTTGCGCGAGCGCGTTGAACTCGGTCTGGCTGGACGGGCTGTAGGCGATGCTCGCGTTTTCGTGGACGTATTCGAGGGAAGAGAAAAACCACAGCTTATCCTTCACGATGGGACCGCCGAGCGTGCCGGCGTAGTTTTGGCGCGAGAACGGTTGCTTGGGGCCGGGGGCAGGGTTGTCAATCGGGAAACGCGCATTCAGAGGGGCGGCGCGGCCGTAAAAGGCCCCGGAACCGTGCCACTCGTTGGTGCCGTGCTTGGTGGTGATCACCACGGAGGCGGCGGTGGTGCCGCCTGTGTCCGCGTCTTCCTGCGCGGTGCGCATGGCAAATTCCTGGATGGCATCGGGTGAGAAATTCTGCAGGAATCCGCCGATCCAGTCATCGGAATTGTCGCCGCCATCGACGGAAAGTTCATTGTTCAAGCCGGAGCTGCCGCCCGTGGAAACTGCAGTGATGCGCGCCTTGGTGGGATCGGAAGGTTCGAGCGGCTCCGTTCCGGGAGCCAGGTAAGCGATGTTGGCAAAGCTACGGGCTGCCAGGGGAATTGTTTCAAGATCGTGAGAAGTGATTATCGCTTGGTGCACCGCACTGGCGGTGTCGAGAGGCTGGGTGGTGATGGAACCCGGGCCATCCACAATTACAGTCTCCTGGACCGTCAGTGGTTTCAGTGTAACGGTGATTTCGCGCACGGAGCTCACGACTACGCTCACCTGAGCACTGGCTTCTGCAAAACCCGAAGCAATTACGCGCAAACGATAGGCGCCGGGGAGCAAGTCGTCCAGACGAAATTCTCCACGCGTATCGCTGGATGCTTCGCGCCCGAGAGAAGATTCGGCGGCTTGAACCACGATCTTCGCAGCGGGTACACGGCCTCCGCGCGCGTCCTGGACGACGCCGCGGAGTGCGCCGCGAAATTCTTGCGCGGGGGCTACGAGCGCCCCGGCGCAGTACAGGAGAACACAGAGACAGCCGATTGTGCGTACCTGACGAACGAGCCAGCTCATAAAGAGGAGGCCAACACCCGCTTGAAAGCTAAGACGCGCTACAAGCATCTTGCGTTACAGCGGGCCGGCCCAGGGGATAGTGTACGTTGGAAAGGGCAGCGTTGTGCGCCGGGAAATGTGGGTGACCCGGAGGGGCGAAAGCAATCAATAAAATTGCAAATGGAATGTGTAGGAAATTGTAAATGGAATGTGTGGGGCGGACCTTGCGATCCGCCCTACACGTTAAGGGTTAGCTCTTGGGCGCCCAGGCTGAGGCGACCAAGTCATGATCAAAGGCCGGCGGCACCTGCTTGAAGCAAGCGTAACGATAGAGCGCCGCGTTGAAGATGCCTCCCACCGCGGACATGAAAACCGAGAGCACGAGGAAGTAAATAATCATCAACACCGTGCCGACCAGGAAGCCCTTGATGCCGCCCAGAAACATGGCAGCAAGCCACAAACCGATGCCGGGCAACATGAGAACCAGAGAAACCAGGCTGAGGCTGAAGCCGCCGACGACTTTTTCTCCCCAGGTGTCGCGGAAGAGCTTGGCGGAGCGCTTCACCGCTTCGATGGGGCTAAGGTCTTCGAAGGCCAGCACGGGAACCACGAAGTAGCAGGCCAGCGTCCAGACGATGCCAATGATGCGCATGATCAAGCGGCCGATCAGGCCCAGGCGCTCTTCCAGAGTGCGCAGGATAACGCCGACGGTGGCGGCGACCAGCGCCCACTGAAGAATGGTGCCCTTGCGCTCCCAGGCCAGCTCGATGCCGTCGCGGAACGTCCACGTGCCGCCCATCAAGCGGCTATTGGCGACGCCGACGAGGGCGACGTTGAAGAACACGATCACGAAATAATTCA
>WNFS01000604.1_pt1 | contig 25910 bp, 20 predicted proteins | sample 5400141 | NCBI WGS metagenome assembly WNFS01 (sample SAMN13153358, study PRJNA577476) | soil metagenome | isolation source: 60 cm saprolite under Madrone tree | place: USA:California | collected 2016-06-14
AGAATGTGGCGCGGAAGGCGGCCTTGCGACGATGGACGCGCAGTATCTTGAAGCCGATGGCATAGAGATACGTGCGAAAGAGCGCACGTGGTTGGTAGCGAGTGGCGGCGCGGAGCAGGGCGAGAAATGTTTCCTGGGTGAGTTCCTCCGCGTGAGCGGGTGGGGCGACGCGGCGGCGGAAAAAACCATAGATCGGCTGCTTGTAGCGGGAGAAGAGTTCTGTAAAGGCATCCGAAGAACCCTGCGAAAAAGCCAGCATGAGCCGTTCGTCCGTGACGCCGGTGTTTGCCGGCGTGCTTCCAGGGTTCGTTTGGGTGCTGGGCGTCTCGTCCATGGCATCTCGAGAAAGAGCCTCCGAATTTAGAACGAGCGCCGGCAGTGCCTCTTCGATGGTAAGCCGACTGAGTCCTTCACTAAGTGTAATGTCGCGAGCGGCGAAAAAGTTCCCGGGCGAGCGGATAGAAAACGGTGAAAGGGGCTTTATTTTTTGCCGTACTGCGCGATCCAGGCGGGCGGCTCGGATTCCAGGCTTCCATCCACTTTAATACCGAGTTCCTTGGCCCACCGATAACCCCACATGGGTCCGAACTTCGTTACCAATGTATCAGGGACGCGATAGGCGGGATCGGATTCGGCGGCCTCCAAAGAAACGAACCGATATTGCTTTTTCTCAAAAATAACAAGGATCTCATCGATTACATCAGCGTTTAACCGGTTTACATGAAGGAGCATCACTTGCGGAATTTCCCGACCAAATATCCGCTTATGAAGATCGGCATAGTAATCAATTTCGACCGCCGTGTAATCCAAATACGCAGCGCGAAGTTTGGCGGCCGAGTCGTCATCCTTCTTGGCCAGCATTTGAAGGTACGCGGCGTTGAACAAATAATCTTCGTTGTCGATGGTGCAGGGGGCAATTCGGTAGCCACGCTGTTTCAGAAACAGGGCAACGGAATCGTGTTTTTCCTTTGTATCTCCGGTGTGATTGTAAGGAAAGCGCAGGTAACGGGGAGTCTTGCCCACTTCCGCAAGCAGTTGCCGAAAGGAGTCTTCTCCAGTGACAACTTCCTGCTTGAACTGTTCGAGCGTAATGTTGTTCAGGTCCGCGTGAGAAAAAGTGTGATTCCCTAAGTCAAGGCCTTCCCGCGCCCATTGCTGCAAAATCTGTTTGCCGGTATGGCTTCCCAATTTTTCAGCGGTCTTCCCGTTTACAAAGCCGATGGCTGGGGCGCGATGTTTTTTTAGGGCCTCTAATAGGGCGTGGTTGACCGATTGCGCTTCAGCGGGATTTTCGGTTGGACCTTTCGGGGCCGCTACGGGGAGATCATCAAAAGTCAGAGCCACGGTCCGCGTTTGTGCCGCAGCAGGAAGACAGCTCGCGAGAACCAATGGCGTCAGCATGCCGACGCGCAGATGCTTGAGGATGTTCATCAGTTTCGCCGCAAGCTGCTTAGGCGCCAATGGAAGAATGCAGGGCGTTGGCGAGCGACTGGCTGAAGCGCTGGACGTCGGCTTCGTGTTCGGCTTCGACCATGACGCGGGCCAGCTGCTCGGTGCCGGAGTAACGCAGCACCACGCGGCCTTTGTCGCCGAGCGCGGATTGAGCTTCAGCTAAGGCGCGCGAGACTTCCGGAAGCGTCTCGAGCGGCGGTTTCGAACGCACCTGCACATTGACGATCAGTTGTGGATAATCCTTGAGGCCTTCCACCAGAGACTCCATCTTGCCGTTCAGAGAGACCAGGGAGGCAATTTTTGCCGCCGTGAGCAGGCCGTCACCGGCAGGGCTGTCCGCGAGAAAAATGATGTGGCCGGACTGTTCGCCTCCGAGCACCGTGCCGCTGCGAAGCATCTCTTCGAGGACATAGCGGTCGCCGACGGCGGCGCGGGCCAGGGCAATGTTTTCGCTGGCCAGGGCGCGCTCAAGACCCAGATTGGACATGGAGGTGGCCACGACGCGGTCACCTTTGAGCTTATTCTGAGACTTGAGGAAGCGCGCGGCGGCAAGAAGCACGCCGTCTCCATTCACGATTTTTCCGCTTTCCGAGACAAACAGCGCGCGGTCGGCATCACCGTCAAAACCCACACCGAGACGCGCTTTTTCAGCGACGACGCGTTTCTGCAGGCCGTCCAGGTGCATCGAACCGCACCCGGCGTTGATGTTCCGGCCGTTCGGTAAATCGCCCATGGCGATGACCTCAGCACCGAGCGACCGAAACAGCTCCGGGCCGAGCTTCGAGGCTGCGCCATTGGCGCAATCCAGGACGATTCGGAAACCGCTGAGCTTCGCGCCGGGAATGAACCGCTGGCGGAGAAAGGCCAGATATTCCGCGTGAAGAGATTCATCGGTCGTGAGCGGCGGCAAATTCTTTGGCGCGGGTTCGCCCCGGCGCTTCAAGATGCCTGCTTCCAGCTCTTCTTCGACAGCGTCGGGGAATTTCATTCCGGCGTGCGAGAACAACTTCACACCGTTGTCTTGAAATGGATTGTGCGAGGCGGAGATGACCACGCCTGCTTGAAAATCATTTTGCCGCACCAGACAAGCCACCCCGGGAGTGGTGATCACCCCGGCGAAAGCTACCCTCGCGTCAGCTTGTCGGAGACCCGCGGCGAGCAAGGAGGCGATGTGCGGACCGGATTCGCGAGTGTCCAGGCCGATGAGGACATGAGCCGCGCCATGTTCTCTCCTCAGATACACGCCGAGAGAGCGTCCCGTGGCGTAGAGTGTGGCGTCGTCCAGCGGCGACGTGCCCGGTACGCCGCGAATCCCGTCGGTTCCAAAAAACTCTTTGCCCATTTCGAAAAACCCCGTCTCTCCAAAGCTTAACATACGGAAAACGGCCTGCTCCCGCCCATGCCTCTTCTTATTACTCCGGACCATCCTAAGAATCGGCGAAACCAGCCTTGGGATTTGCTGGATCGCCACGCCGGCCGAGGACATCGTAAACAGTTTCGGAGAATGTGTTAACGTGGAGCACCGGAGCCGCCCGTGTCCGCTACACCAACGCCACCATCGATCGTTCGCTTCACCAGTTCAAACTTCAGCATGCGTGTGCTCGCAGCGGCCATCATTCTGCTTTTCTTCTATTACGCGGCCGGCGTGGTGATCACCCTGTTGCTCTCCATTCTGCTGGCCTACTTTCTGGATCCCGCGGTGGAATTTCTGGAAAGGCTGGGGCTGCCCCGTACCCTGGGCGCGATGGTCATGGTGCTGATTCTGATCGCCGTACTGCCTGCGGTCGGCTACGGACTCTGGGCGCGGACCGCGGATTTCGCCGAGAACTGGCCAAAATATAGCAGCGTTCTGCAGCAGGCTGCCGGCGCCGTGGAAGGAAAAATCAGAGGAATCGAGGGGCAAGTATCGCAGATTGCTCCGGAGCCAGGCGCGCCGTCCGCAACCGCGGTGCGGGCAGAACCCGGGGTCGTTCGCACGCTGATCTTCCGCGGCATCGGCTCGCTGTACGCGCTGTTCCTGGAAATTACCTTCCTGCCCTTCCTGGCTTTTTTCATGCTGGCGGAGAAGCGCCAGGTGTGGCACGGGACGTTGCAACTCTTTCCCGCTTCGCGCCGTACGCAAGTCAAAGAAACGCTGGAAGATTTGCGCGATGTCCTGCGCGATTACCTCGCGGGAATGACCATGCTGACGCTGATAGTAATCGGGGCGAGCAGCCTGTTTTTCTGGGTCATCGGGATGGAGTATCCCATTCTCACGGGCATCGCGTCAGGAATTCTGAACATGGTGCCGTACATCGGGGCCGTGATGGCCTGGCTGCCGGCCTTTGTAATTGCGCTGGCGAAGTGGAGAACCCTCGGCCAGTTTGTTCTGATTGCCGCGACGCTCACGGCCATCCACGTTTTGGCCATCAATCTGGTTGCGCCACAACTGGTGGGCCGCCGGGTGCGCTTGAATGCCGTGGCTATCACCATCGCGCTGCTCTTCTGGGGCTGGGTGTGGGGAGGCATGGGATTGGTTTTGGCTATTCCCATTACCGCGGCGTTGCGCGTGATCTGTGATCACACCGAATCGTGGAAACCGATCGGGCGCTGGCTCAGCGCCTGACGCCGCGCCGTGAGCAGCGCACCCAGCTAACGCTTCGGCGGTGAGCCCCGATCGAGCAAACGGGGCTACTCCGATGGGGCCAAAATCGATGAATCATAAAATCGTATTTCTTTCGGGCGCTCTCGCGCTTCTGACCTCGAGCGCTCCTCCGGCCAAGGCATGGGGCTGCAAGGGTCACCAAGCGGTGGCCTGGATTGCGGAGAAGCACCTGACAGCTGAAGCGCGTCAACTGGTCGAGAAGCTTCTTGGCGAAAACCCCATCGATCCGCAGCTGAAACGCTGGTGTGGCAATTCGACGACGGACCTGCTGGTGGATGCTTCTACATGGCCGGATGATGTACGCAATGAGCGCAAGAACGGACCCTGGCATTACATCGATATTCCGCGGGGGAAACATAAGGGGAATCTGGACGGATATTGCGGTCCGGAGGGATGTGTGACGAGCGTGATCGAACAGCAGCGCGCCATCCTGAAAGACAAGTCCGCCGATCCAGTGAAGCGCGCCGAAGCGATACGCTACCTCGTCCATTTTGTCGGCGATATGCATCAACCATTGCACGCCATCAACAATGCCGACAATGGCGGAAACTGCGTGCCGGTGAAATATTTTCGCCACCAACCGCTCCCCAACGCTCTGCATCCGGAGCGCCAGGATTACTCACCGAGTCTTCATCAGATCTGGGACACCGAGATGGTGGAACGCGACATGGAAATCTCCAGCCCGCTGCGGTACGCCGACGAACTGGACGAGAAGTTTCATGCCCAGAGCGCCGCCTGGGAAGCTGCCGGTATCCACGTGGACAACTGGGCCTGGGAGAGCCACGAGCGAGCGGAGACGGCGGTCTACGATAACCTCCCGGAGAAAATTGCCATCGAACCGGACATCAAATTGAAGAACTGCGCCGAAAACAATCACATGGGAGAGCGGATGCTCGCCAAGCACCTGGCCATCGGCGAGGTTTATCAAACCAGCGCCGCCCAGGCGGCGGAGACGAGCCTTGCGGAAGCTGGCGTGCGTTTGGCGATGATCCTGAACGAAGCCGCCAAGGCGGCCAACTCCAGATCGTTCCCCTCAAGGCTGGGCAGCGGGTGATTCCGCCCTAAGAGCAGGCCCGCCCAGCGACTGGATGTAGCGCACCAGCTGCCAACGCTGGGGTTCGGGAAGCTTCGACCAAACCGGCATCTTCTTGCGAACCACCCCATTGGTCAATAGCCAGAAAAGAGTTCCGGGTGTGGCGCTTTGGACTTCACTCACCACTAGACTCGGAGCTTTCGGCGAGCCTTCGGCAGACTTGCCGTGGCATTCCGCGCAGTGCTGTGCGAACAAAATGGCGCCGGCAGCAACGGCGTGCGGGTCGTTTTCAAGCGGATTTGCGCGGTGGCGCGCCTTTTCGGGTGCCTTTTGCAATTCCGCGTAGGTGGCGGGATCGTATCCGGGCGCGGCGGCGACCGGTGGTTTGCCGGAACTCCGGCCTTGCGCCAAGACCACGGACACGGCAAGAAATGAAGCGGAAACGGCCAGTGCCGCGGTTATGGCTTTCACTGGTGGCCTCCAAAAAGCCGGCTGACCATCGAACCAAACCCGGCTATTTCCCGCGACACGCCCCAGCGCAGGAGAAAGCTGTGGCTGTTATCGTTCAGTCCGAAGCCCGGCGAAATCCGCAAGGTCCAGCCGGAAGGTAAATTCCAAGCGAGAACCGGCGCCAGGTAATGCGAGGTGTCGTGAAGACCAAAACTGTGCCGGTCACCCAGACCGCCATACATCTCCACCCCGCCAATGAAGTTTTGCGGACAGAACGTGCAGCGCTGCGCGGAAGCTTCGAGAGCGAGCGGACGGCTGGCGCCGAGGGCATAGCCGAATTCCCAGGGAGAATTCGAAAGATTCTTGGCCGCCAGGGTGTTTTGTGTGATGTTCCAGCCCTTGAAGGTGCTGGAGAGGATAAGCTTTAACTCCACTTCGTGGATGCGCTCCTTCTGAGCCAGTCGATTGGCAACCAGGAAGTCCGACTCCACGTCGTGACCTTCGACCTCTTTGAGGATCTTGTCCGCGCCGCTTTTGTTTTCATACTCGAAATAGAGGACGGGATTGATGAAGTGTTCCTGCTTCAGGGGCCGGAAGCGATTCTCCCAGCGGAAGCCGGTAAACACCGTGCTGTCCTGGAAACTGGTCTGGCCATCCAAGTACAACTCCGTGGTCCACCAAGCGGTTGCGCCGTATTCTAGTTCGGCCCAGAAGGCGTGGAAGTTGTTACCCCCCCGCTGGGTGCCCAAGGTGGAGAAATACTCGATCTCCAGGTTGCCGGGCTCTTCGAGATAGTGGTCATAGGCGACCAAGTAAGGGTTCTCCTGGGCCGCGGCAGCGGGCAGGTAGAGAGCCAAAAGCACGGAAAAGCAGAAACAGCCAAGCAAAGCGCGCCGAGAGAATGAGACCAAAGAGTCTCCTTGCCAGTGAATTGCAGCCTGTAAATCAGACTAACTTAGTCCTATATAGATTGCAAATCATTGTCATCTAGAAGTCAAGAAGGTCAGTCGGGAATCCTTCTCGGCATCGCAATGGTGGATGCGCCGCAAGGGATCGGGATAGCGCTGGGTCCGCAGAACAGTTTGGTCTCCAGGAGCCCCACATCCAGAACGTTGACGTCGTGAACTTGGCCTCCCGTCACATAAACATTGGTCGGAATGCTGCCCTGCAGATCCAGCAGCGTGTGCAGTTTCACCGCGCTCTTGCGGCGGCGGAATTTTCCCCACGGAAACAGCGACAGACAGGAGATCGATGGTCGTGGAGTCCAGGGCATACACGGTCTAGCGTAGCCTAGGTTGCTGCGAGAGATCGCACCCCGGAAGCTCACGTGATAGAGTTTGGGTTGCTTCGATGTCGCGGAGACTTCCCCGGAAGGTAAGCTGTCGGAAGGCCAAGCAGAGGAACTGATCCAGACAAGGGAAGCATTGAATCTTGTGGTTACCACTGTAGCACTCCACACACCGGCGGAATTGGTGCAGTGGCAGAAAATCCATGGAGCTGGGAAAAGACGGTTCGCCCCTCGTTCATTGACCATTCCTTTCACAAGCGTGGAATGCCCTACCTCATTTTGCTTTGATTATTGGACCGTTATGGTGCGTGTCGCCGATCACTGACATTTCTTAATGTCGCCGATCGATGACTTTTCGTGCTGTCTCCGGCCGCTGACTTTGATACAATGTCATCGAACGCTGACATCTGGCGGAAAGGAGGAGATATGCGCGTTCGAACGCCGGCCGATCTCGGGGCTCTTATCCGCGACCACCGCACAAAGCTCAGCCTCAACCAGAAGTCTCTGGCCCAGAAAGTCGGTGTCAGCCGACAGTGGATCGTGGACGTGGAGAAGGGCAAGCCCCGGGCTGAAATAGGCCTGCTCCTGCGCACTATTAGTGCGCTTGGCATTGCCCTCGATGCAGAAAAAGAAGGTCCGGAAAAACCAAAGGACACCAGCCTGTCTCACGGTGCGGATGCGCACGTGGATATTGATTCCATCGTTGCCTCCGCGCGCAGGAAAAGAAAATGAGCCGAGAACTGATTGTCATCCTCGACGGTCGCGAAACGGGCCGCGTCGTGCGCGACGACAGAGGAAGACTATCCTTTCAGTACAGCGAGCCATGGCGCGCCGACGCCGACGCCTACCCGCTGTCGATTTCGATGCCGCTCGCTCTCGCCGAGCACGGCCACGCGAAAACCGATCCATTCCTGTGGGGACTTCTGCCCGACAACGAAATGGTGCTTGACCGCTGGGCGCGCAAGTTCCACGTCTCGGCAAGGAACGCCTTCGGCCTCATCGCTTGCGTTGGTGAGGACTGCGCCGGAGCGGTCCAGTTCGTGCGGCCCGAAAGGCTTGAAGCCATCCTGGGAGAGGCCCTGCCCCCCATCGAATGGCTCGATGAAGCCGCCATTGCTCAGCGTTTGCGTACATTGCGCGAGGACCACTCCGCGTGGCGCATGCCGCGCGACACTGGCCAGTTCAGCCTTGCGGGTGCGCAGCCGAAAACCGCTCTCCTCTTCGACAACAAAAGATGGGGCGTGCCTTCAGGGCGCGTGCCGACGACTCACATTCTCAAGCCGCCGACCCGCGAGTTCGACGGCCATGCCGAGAACGAACATTTCTGTTTGGAACTGGCACGTGCCCTCGGGCTTCCCGTCGTGGATTCCAGAATAATGCACTTTCAGGACGAGGTCGCCATCGTCGTCGAGCGCTACGACCGCGTCCGCACCGCCGCCGGTCTGCGGCGCGTCCATCAGGAGGACATGTGCCAGGCGCTGGCCATTCCCCCGACCCGCAAATATCAGAACGAAGGCGGACCGGGCATCCGTCACATCGTCGAACTATTGAGAACTTATTCGGCAAACGCGCCAGAAGACGTGCGCACCTTCCTCGATGCCATCGCCTACAACTGGCTGATTGCGGGCACGGACGCTCACGGCAAGAACTACGCGCTGCTCATCGGTGAGCGAGCCCGCGTCCGTCTCGCGCCGCTCTATGACGTGGCGAGCGTCATCCCCTATCAGGACATCAACATCGATCGCGCCAAACTTTCCATGAAGCTCGGCGGCGAATACCGCCTGCGTAATATCCGGCTATATCACTGGCGCAGGCTGGCCCAAGAACTGCACGTCGATCCCGATGCCACGATTCAGCGCGTGGATGATTTCGCAAGACAGCTTCGAGACCATGTTCCCGACATCAGACGCCGCATGACCGACGAAGGGCTAACTCATTCGATCATCGCGAGGCTCGCTGACGCGCTCACGGCGCGCGCAGCCGCATGCCGCGCCATCCTGCACCCGGCGTAGGCGGTCTACTAGAGACGTAGGGAAAGAGAACTGGCGAGATGCCTTGCAGTGCCCTTATGGGAGCTGCCTGTTTTGGTGGCTCCCATTCAGCCTTTCTTGCGAGCAGAGGATATATGGCGGTGATTATGTCGGCTATGTCGGCCATTACGACGAGAGCACGGATGACACTTGCTTTGCCGTGGCGGGCTATACCGCGCCCTACGATACTTGGATTCATCTGGACTGGGCTTGGCGAGATTTGGTGAAGGCGGGAAACCGCGCACTGAGACGCGTGGCAACGGTAATGAATGAACACTGCCGTTCGGACAGATCTGGCCGTGCGCTACGGAGGCGACGGACCAAATCTCAAACAATCCCTCAAAGGAGTGACCGCAGAAGAAGCCGCCTGGCGCCCGGGACCGAGGCGCCACAACATCTCCGGAAGTGACGCTTCATGCGGCGTACTGGAAGTATGCCGTGCGGCGAAGGATAGAAGGCGGAAAGCGCGGCTCTTTCACGCTGAGGGGCAGCAATTTCTTTCGAAGACCCAAAGAAGGCAAGTTGAACGAAGTGGCCTGGAACGCGGATAAGAAGTTGCTTGAGCGGGAACACCGGGCCTTGTACGGGGCGGCAGCCAAATCATTGCGCACCGTGCGCGCCGGAAAAGCCATGCGTCAGCTTTACGGCGTGGCGTTTCACGACCTCTATCATGCCGGACAGATCCGTCTTCTCCGCCGGCTGATGGAGCGCTGACTAGCGGGTGAGCTTTCGCAGTGACTGAACCAGGGAGGTCATGTCCCGCGCCTCCTGAAAAAGGCGAATTGCTGCGATTCCCGAGGCCCCCGCGGCGAGGCAAGCCGAGGCGTTCGCCAAGGTAATCCCGCCGATGGCCAGCACGGGGATCGCGACCGCGCGGCAAACTTCGCCGAGACGCTCAAGTCCGTGCGGAGCGCCGAATGCCTCCTTCGATGGCGTGGGGAAGATGGGGCCAAAAAAAAGGTAATCCGCGCCGCCGCTTGCGGCCGATCTTGCTGCTTCCAGAGAGTGACACGAAATGCCCATCAGGAAATCCAGTCTTTGGTCCTGGGCTTTCACCAGCCGCTGCGCTTCGGGCAGCGGCAGGCTCGTCTCGCCGAGATGCACACCGCCGGCGTGCTCGGAAAGCGCCACGTCCAGGCGATCGTTCACCAGCACCCGTGTTGGACGAGCGTTGCCTGCCGGGGACCTGGCGGCCAGTTGCAAAGCTTTGCGCGTGAGCAACCCGTAGTCCCTTGCCGAAAGATCCTTCTCCCGAATCTGCAGCCAATCGACACCGGCAGCCGCCGCGGTCGCGATTTTCTGCCCCACAGTTTCCTGGGCTTCCAGCCGGTCGATTCCCGACAGGCCGCGGCGGTCCGTCACGTAGCAGAGGAGCAGGCCGGACGATGACTTATTGAGGCGGAACACGATTGGGCCCCGGGCGCGAACCGATCCAACCAATGGCCAGAAGAATATCCAAAACTCCGAGGCCGCTCACCGCCCCGCGAAAGGACGGATGGAGCACCACGGGCATGAGCGAAGGATAATAGCTGAGAAAAAAATTCTGTTCCCAATAGCCAGACCACGGGAGATAGAGAAGCATGGCGCCCATTTCGAACGCTAGAACAACCAGAAGTGCTCGATAAACCCGGTTCATGGATGAGCGGAACCCGTCCCGTCAGGAAAGGTCAGGATCAACGGGTGGGCTTCTGAAGAGCATTAATACGTTCGGCCACGTCGCGATAGTCGATGTTCATCGCGTAAACTTGGGAGAAACTCTTCAGCGCCGCTTCAGGCTCGCCCGCCGATTCCTGAGCTACACCCAGATCATACCGCAAGGCGAGCGTGCTTTCCGGATCATTGCCGGGAGTTTGCATGGCGCGCTCATACCAGATCGCGGCAATGGCTGGCTGGCCCTTTTCCATGAAGGCCAGACCGAGAAGTGTGCAGCACTGCATGGTGTAGCGGAAGGGGCGTCCGCTATCGGTGGCTTTGGCAACTTTTTGGAACTCGCTGATGGCCTCTTCGAGAAGCCCCATTTCGCGAAACGCGATTCCCAGGTTGTAATGCGTTTCAAGATCTTCGTCCTCCGCGCCCATCTCACCAAGTTCGGCGCGGAACTGGTCGAACACTTCCTTGAGCGGGCCAGACTCCCCGGACTGCTCGGGCTCTCGTTCCGCCTGGTCCATGGGTGCCGGGTGGGCGCCGGGCATCGTTCCCGAAAATCCCGGTGCCAGGTCGCCGATGCCCAGCTCCTCGATTTCGCTGGCAAGATCCGCCAGAAATTGATCGGAGGCAAGACCGCTCCCCGCGGGTGGCCCCGGCGCGGCGGTCGCCAGCTCGGCAGGGACAGTCGGCGACTCGGGCGGCTTCTGGTCGTACGCCGGGACCAGCGGCTCGGCATCCAGTACGAGTTCAAACTCCTGGTCCAGCTCAAATTCGAGTTCCGGGGAAGCAGGTACTTCTTTAGGCCGAGATCTCTCGCTTGCCTGATGGAAAGCCGCGATGCCCGGTGCTTCGTCCGGCGAGACGGTCTGAGGTGCATCGGAAATCTGAAACTCTTCGACAGCCGGCTCTTCGTGGGGCCTGCTTCTGCCCGGGCGCTGGGCGGGGGGAGCCTCAACCGTGGTCTCACCTTGGCGCGACTCTTCGAGAAGGGTTGCCCATTCGTCGGACAAATCGACTTCCTGCAACTCCGCCTCCACGGGAGCGGCGTTCACTTCCACCGGCTCGGGACGCGCTTCTTCGACGGGCTCCGCGGCAATCTCCGGCAAGGAAACATCCGCCGACTGTGCTTCGGCCGCCGGTCGTACCGCAGGCCGAGCACTGGCCAATTCTTCGTCCGTCAAGCCAGCAGCACGTTGGAAGCGGCGGCGCAATTCCCCAAATCGTTCCGAACTCCGCTTGTCTCCCGTTCTGGCGTGGATCTCTGCCAACTGCGCGGCAAGTTCGGCGGTGCGGCGGTCGTCGCCCGCGCCCAGCACGAAGTCGAGCAGTTTTTCGAGTGTCGGTGTATGACGCGGTGCGCGGCGCAGGATGGCCTCAAGCAACCCAATGGCTTTCTGCGTGAGGCCGTAGCTGGCAAACAGGTCGACGTCAGTGAGCGACTGGGCAATGAATCTGTGTGTCTCTTCGTCAAGCACTGGCTCGCGAGACGCTGCTGCCGGCTTGGCTTCCACTTCCGGAGCGGACTCTCCTGCAGAGCGCAGCCGGGGAGCAGGTGGCTTCACAAGTTCTGTCTGCAAAAGCTCCTCGGATACCACCTCACCAGGCGCCAGCAGCCCCATCTTCGCGAGCACGCCGTTGAGCTTGCGCTTTGCCGAATCGCTTTCAGGCTCGCGCTCGAGAAGCTGTTCGAAAGTCTTCTTGGCTCGTTCCCACTGCTGCTGGGCAACCAGGGCATCACCCAGATGCACGAGCGCATCGGGCAAACGGAAAGAATCGCTGGTGCGGCCGTACAATTCCACGAGCCATTCGAGCGGCTCGACTCTGCCAGGCATGCCGGCCGCCAGCTCGCTGAGGACTTTCCCGACAACCTCGTGCTCCCCGGCATCGATCATGGACAGCCGCGACTTCGCCAGGATTTCCATGGCCTTTTCGCCATTCCCGGCCTGCAAGAGCGATTCGACCACCTTTTGCATGGGCCCAAAATTCTTCTCGTCTGCTTCAAATACGCGCTGCGCGAGAGCCGAGGCCTGGTCCCAATCGGAATTCTTGAGATAAAGATCAAGGAGGAGTTCGGTCTGCTCGCCGCCTTTTTCGAGATCGGCCGCCTGTTCAAGCAGCTGCGCCGCCTTAACGAGATCGCCCTGTGAAGAATAAGATCGCGCTTTGACGATAACTGCGGCCAGATTGCTGGGCTCGAGTTTCAGCGCCTTGTCCGCGAGCTTTTCAGCTTCTCCATGATCAGCGCGTGCCAGAGCGCGCTGCGAAGCGGAGACATAAGACTCGATGGCCTCCCGAGTCTGGCCCATGGCCTGGTACAAATCGGCCAGGCGAATCTGGATGCGGAGATTATCAGGTTCCGCCTGCAGCAGTTTCTTCAGCAGCCCGACGGCTTCCGGCTGGCGATTGTTTTTCAGGTGAATCTCCGCCAGTTGGAGGAACAGGGGCCGGGCCTCGCTCATGACCCCTTGTTGAACGTAGAGGTCGGCAAGCTTTTCTAGCGGGCGAATCTCTTCGGGAGCGAGCTTGGCGATGCGCTTATAGACCGCGATTGCTTTTGTCAGGAAACCGTCGCCGACGAAAATCTGCGCAAGGCGTTCGAAGTAGTCGATGGCCTGAAACGTCTCGCCTTGGCGGATATACAACTCGCCGATGGTCATCAGCGTGACCTGATCGCGAGGCTCAAACTTCAGAATATTCTGGTATTCGGCTATGGCTTGGGCGACTTTGCCCTGGTTCAGCAGCTTTTGTGCGACTTCAACGTTTTTGCTCTTGTTATAGGCCATGCGCCAAAAGGGACAAATCTCCTCCGGGAGCTTGTCCCACAGATTCCCCTCAAATTGCCGCGGTAGCGGTACGCCTCGTAAGGCTACTGGTTACGCTAGCAGGGTGGAAAAAGACAAGTCAACGTACCTAGAAGCTCTTGTGAGCAGGCAGTTATCCCCGTGCCTTCTAGGAAACTCCATGGCGAAAACAAGGCGAATCTCCATGGGAACTCTTTTTCCTTCGCCCTCGGTCATTCTACGCCAGTCTCTGGCAGATATTCGAGGGAAGGGCGAGTGCGATGCGCTCGGCCAACCCGTGGGCGGAAGGGCCTGATTAAAACATCGGAAGTGAAGTTTGCGTCGCACCGGCGGCCCAACAAGCGGATTCCCGCACCGGAGCGAAGGAATGGCGGTGGAGCGGGGACGGACCATGTTGGCGTAGAGCTTCGAGATGGTCGGGCGTGGCATAGCCTTTGTGGCGGGCCAGGCCGTAGTGCGGATAAATGGCGTCCCACTCCTCCATGCGCGTGTCCCGATGGGTTTTCGCAAGGATCGAAGCTGCGGCGATGGAGATGCTACGCGCATCACCTTTAATCAATGATTTCTGCTCGATCAAAACGTCGAGCTGCATCGCGTCAATGAGCAAGTAGTCGGGTGGAATCGTCAGTAGCTGCAGTGCGGCGGTCATGGCCTGGCGCGACGCCTGGTAAATGTTCCAGGCATCGATGCGCTGCGCGTCTACTTCGGCGACCGCCCACGCGAGAGCGTGTTCGCGGATGCGCGGGGCGAGTTCCGCCCGGCGTTCGGCGGTGAGTTTTTTCGAATCGTCCAGCCCGAAAATGCGCCGCCGGGGATTTAGAATCACCGCAGCGGCAACCACCGGACCAAACAACGCGCCGCGTCCGGCCTCATCAATACCGGCGATGCGCATCCAGCCCAGTTTGCGCGCCGCTCGCTCGAAACGGGAGGAGCAGAGTCGGCTCATTGGCGGGAGATGTTAGCATGTGCCAAGAGGCCGGAGAAACAGTATCTACTCTCGTTGAGGAGCTGGCATCTTATTCATAGCGCAAGGCCGCAAGTGGATCGACGCGCATGGTGCGGCGCGCCGGCAGAAATGAGGCGATCAACGCCGAGGCCGAAAGCACGAGGGCGCCGGCAACGTAAGTCGGCGCATCGGTGGGCCGGACCCCGAAGAGCAAAGTGGAGAGAAGCGGCGTAAGCAGCAGCGACAAAACGACTCCGATGGCGACGCCGAGCGCCACCGGAAGCATGCTTTGGCGAACCACCAGCCCGAACAGTTGCGCCGCTTGCGCGCCAAGAGCAGTGCGGATGCCCAATTCGCTGGTACGCTGCACGACGGAATACCTAGTGATGGCATAGATCCCCGTCGAGGCGAGCAGCAGGGCAATGCCTGCCATAACACAGGCGAGCAAAGTTACAAAGCGAGCTTGCCGGCGAGCGGACTGAACGTATTCGGTCATGAACTCCACGTGATAAATGGGCAGATCTTTATCGAGAGAGGAAACTTCCCGGCGAATGAGTGGCAGCAATGTCGGCGCGCCCAGTTTGGACTTCAACGTGAAGGCCATGTGCGTGCGAATGGCGAGTGGATACAACAGGTAGATCTGGCCGCGAACTTGATCCGTCAAAGTGTGGTACTGCAGGTGCTTGACGACACCGATTACTTGCACGTTGTCACGGACCGTATCGCGAGTGCCATTCTCAACGTTCAGCAGCTGGCCAACGGCTGGCTGGCCCGGCCAAGATTGCTCGGCGACGGTATCATCGATAATGGCAAGATGGAGGTTCTGTTCAACATCATGTTCGTCGAAGTCCCTGCCGGTCAGGAATGTGACTCCCATGCTTTTGAAGTACCCCGGAAGGATCGCGCGGTAGTCGGCCATGATGGTGTTCTGTTGATCTTGGGGAGCGCCCGCGGGCCAGAAGTAGCTGTACCAGTTCGGGAGAGTATCCTCGAACGGCAAGTGGGAAGTGATCCCGGCGGCTTCGACGCCGGGCAAGCCCGCGAGATTGGCCTTCAAGGCACGGAGAAATTGAACCGCGGAGGCCGTGTTGTTGAACTTCTCCCACGGCACTGACACGCGAAAGGTGAGGACATTTTCGGGGACAAATCCTGGGTTGACCTGCATCAGTTTTGCAAAAGTTTCCAGCAGCAAACCCGCGCCAACGAGGAGAATAAAGCCCAGGGCCACCTCTGCAGTCACGAGCACATGGCGGTGACGCCGGCTGGCCGGATGGCCCGTTTGCCGGGCTTCCTTCAAAGACCGCGCCAGATCGATCCTGTGAGCGCCAAGCGCCGGGGCCAGTCCAAAGAGCAAACCCCCGCCGATGGCAATCGCAAAGGTGAAAGCGAATACCGGCGCGTCCATGCGAATCGCAGAAAGGCGCTCCATCTCCTTCGGCTGCATGGCCAGAAGCAAATGGAGCGCGCCCCATCCAAAGCTGATCGCGGCGACCGCGCCGCAGCAGAACAGCAAGACACTCTCGGTGAGCAATTGGCGAATCAAGCGCCCGCGTCCGGCGCCAACCGCAATTCGCAAGGTGATTTCGCGAGTGCGTTCATTGGCCCGCGAGAGCAGGAGATTCGCCACGTTGGTGCAAGCAATCAGCAACACCAACCCCGCTCCGCCGAAGAGCGCCAGAAGCGCCGGACGGATGTTGCGAACCAGGTCTCCCTGCAGCGGAACGACCTGAAGGTTGAGGGGAGGCTCGGCCAACGTGGTGAACTTGCTACGAAGATGCGCGGCGATCATTTCTATTTCTTGTTGCGCCAGAGGAATAGTAGCGCCATCACGAAGACGTCCGATCACTCGTAGATAACTCTGATCCGGCGGATCGCTGGCCAGAGAAGATCGGAAGGGAACAAAAGCGTCCATTTCCGGTGGAACGCTGGAGCCCTCCGGGAAAATGATCTTGAATCCCGGCGGCATCACTCCCAGGATGGTGGTCGGCTGGCCATTGAGTCGCACGGCTCGTCCAGCCATGTGCGGGTCAGCGCCATACCGGCGGCGCCACAGTCCGTCACTGATGATGGCGACCAAAGGCGAGCCGGGACCTTCGTCGCCGGGGGCGAACCATCGCCCCAACTGGGGATGCGTTCCCAGAATGCCAAGAAAGTTTGCCGTCACCATCCCGAGCTTTATCTGCTCGGGTTCGCCTTCGCCCGTCAAAGCACCGCTCTGCGCCCAGATTCCGCCCAAGTCTTCAAACAGCCGGCTACGTTCGCGGATGGTCATCAGTTCCGGCCCGGAGGCCGGAGCGCGCCCTTCGTTGCCATAGATGGACCACACGATGGCCAGCCGATCGGCTTTGGGAAACGGCAGTTGTTCGAGCAGCACGGAATGAACGACGGTGAAGATGGCGGTATTTGCGCCGATGCCGAGGGCCAGAGTGGCAACCGCGACGAGAGTGAATCCAGGACGCTTGAAGAGCATGCGCAAGGCGAAGCGAACATCCTGGTGACCGCCGTCCATCCACGTCAGGCCGCGCCGATCGCGGTACAGTTCTTTGGTTTGTTCGACGCCGCCGAATTCACGCCGCGCCGCATGACGCGCTTCTGCTGGACTCATACCCCGGCGAATGTTTTCATCGGTGACCAGGTCCAGGTGCGTTTGCAGTTCGGAGTTCAGGTCCTGTTCGAGATGCTGCTTGCGGAACACATTCCACAATCGCAGCAGTAGAATTCGCAATCGGTACATTTCTTCTCCCTAGGAAGCCGCCAGCCTCGCTCCAAAATACTAGCTCCGCTGCTCACCGCTACTTTTATCCTTCGTGGTGGTCCCCGGAGGGGACCATGATTTACTCATAACGCAGGGCCATCATGGGATCCACCTGCATGGCGCGTCGCGCTGGAATCCAGCCGGCCAAAAATGCCACCGCGAGTAAAACCAACAACGCCGAACCGAGAAGGAACGGATCGTGCGCGCGGACTTCGAAAAGCAAAGACTCCAGGAAACGCGAGCAGAGCCAAGCTCCCAGAATACCGAAGGCCGCCCCGGCAGCCGTCCAGCGCGCCATGTTTCGGAAAACCATCCCGAGAACACTCCGGGGAGTGGCACCCAGCGCTATGCGAATGCCGATTTCCCGAGTTTGTTGGGTGACCAAGAACGCCACGACTCCGTAGATACCGATGCCCGCCAGCAGCACGTCCATGCCCGCAAACAAGGACAGCAGGACCGCCGTGAAGCGGGGCCGCCCGGTCAACTTTCCCACGCGCGTGGTCATGACTTCGATGGTCACCGGAACGGTCGGATCGATGGCCGCGGTTTCTCCGCGAATCCACTCGGCAACACCTTGCGGACGGATGGCGCTCTCGACGATCACATGCGCGGAGCGAAAATATCCCTCCGTCTCGTTTTTCCAAGGAAGGTAAAACTCGGGATCGGCGGGCGCGGCCAGGCCGTTGTTCTTTACGTCCCCGGCAACGCCGACGATGGTGCGCCAATCGTTTTGCGAGCCAAATCGAAAAGATTTCCCGAGGGGCTCTTCTCCGCCAGGGAACAGCTTTTTCGCGAGTGCTGCACTCAAGATCACCGGCCTTTCGGCAGGCGAATGATCCTCTTCGGCAAAGCCGCGGCCGCGCTGGATGGGGATGCCCAGCGCCGGAAAATACCCGCGAGTCACATAACGATAGCCGATCATTCCGCCGGTGCCCGCACTGAATTTGGTGTGCCCGGGAATTTCAATGGACGATAGAAAAGTGGCTTGCATTCCGCCGGAAGGGGGCAGCGAGTCGCTCAAGGCCAGCGAGGTGACCCCCGGCATGTGCTTTAGCCGCGCTTCGACCTGATCGAAGAAGGCCAGCTGTTTCGCGGAGTCGGGATAGCGATATGCGGCGAGATCGATTCCTGCGGTGATGACATTCTTGGTGTCCATGCCCAGTGCCACGGTTTGGAGCTTCCAGAGGCTGCGAAGAAGCAGACCAGCTCCGGCGAGAAGCATCAGGGAAACGGCAATCTGCACGGTGACCAGTACCTGGCGAAGCAGGCCGCGTGCGGTCGGCTGGTTCTCTTTTCCGGTGAGCAGTTCGGGCGCGGGGCGACGGAGCGCCGCAGCTAGCCCGAAGAGAATTCCCGAGCAGATCGATACTGCCAGCGCGAAGAGCAGCACGCGAACGTCGATGCTGGCCTGTTCCAGCCGCGGAATACCATCGGGCGCAATGCTGACAAAGAGACGGAGCAAGAGTTGGGCGACCCAGCAACCCGCCAGGCCGCCCAGCACTCCAAGGAGCAGGCTTTCCGTGAGTGCCTGACGAACCAAGCGTCCGCGCGAAGCACCCAAGGCGGTGCGCACGGCCAACTCCCGCACGCGGCTGGTGGCCCGTGCCAGCAGCAGGTTGGCGACGTTGGTGCAGGCGACCAGCAGCACCGCCAGAACCGCGCCGAGCAGGACCCAGGAGGCGACGCGCGCGTCTTGTATCTGCCGATCGCGGAGCGAGCGGACCCGGAACGAGACCTCGTGTCGAAACTGCGGCGGAACGTAATTCAGGGACTGCTCGAAGAGCGGCTGCATGGCGGCCGCTGCTTGCTGGATGGTTATGCCCGGTTTGAGCCGCGCAAAGACCCGCAAAATGGTTTGCCCGGCAGTGGGCCGGCGATCGGTGGATCCATCGAGGGCCGCGGGAACCAGAATGTCATCGTGACCGAGGTTGGGCATTTCGAATTGCGCCGGAAGAACACCGACAACAAGAGTGGGGCGTCCGTCGAGTGAGATCGTGCGCCCGGGAAGATGGCCGTCACTGGCAAAGCGGGAACGCCACAGTCCGTAGGAAATCAGCGCGACGCGCGTGGCCTTTGGCCGGTCTTCTTCGCTCGTGAAATTCCGGCCAAGAAAAGGTTCGATGCCGAATGTCGGCAGGAAGGTCGATTCGACCAGCGCACACTTCAACCGCACAGCGTTCTGCTCGGTGAGATCGCAATCCGCCCCGCCGGGGACAAATGAGGTTATCGACTCAAAGGGAGTCTGCGCTTTCTTCCAGTCGACATAATCCGGACCGAGCACGAACTCATTGGCTTCGAACGGCGCGGTATCGCCAAAGCTGACCAGCCGGTCGTCGTGGGGATAGGGCAGGCTGCGAAAAAGAATGCGGTCGACCACGCTGAAGACCGCGGTGGTAGACCCGATCCCCAGGGCCAGAGTGAGGATCGCGACCAGCGCGAACGCCGGGCGTTTCCCAAGTCCTCGGAGAGCAAATCGCAGGTCTTCGACGAGCGCGTCGAGAAGCTGGATGCTGCGCTGCTGGCGGTGCAGCTCTTTGGTTTGTTCGACGCCGCCGAATTCACGCCGGGCGGCATAGCGTGCTTCCGCCGGACTCATACCGCGGCCAATATTCTCCTCCGTGAGCATCTCCAGATGCGCTCGAAGTTCGGCGTCCAGGTCTTGGTCCAGCTGCCGCTGAGAGAGCAGGCCGCGCCAACGCGCGCCGAAAATGCGCAGCCAGCCCATATCAGGCTCCCTCCGTGCCGCCGAGAAGACGGGCCATCAGGGCGGTCATGCGCTCCCAACTCTCGGTCTCTCGGAGCAACTGTTTGCGACCGGCACGCGTCAGCGAGTAATACTTCGCTTTGCGGTTATTTTCTGAAACGCCCCATTTTGAAGAGATCCAGCCGCGCTGTTCGAGCCGTAACAACGCGGGATAGAGTGTGCCCTGGTTCAGCTTGAGCAGATCATCAGAAACCTGCTGGACGCGCTGGGCGATGCCGTAGCCATGCAGCGGGCCCATGACCTCGAGGGTCTGCAGAACAATGAGATCGAGCGTGCCTTGCAAAACTTCCCCGCGTGGAGGAGCCATGCTTTCTCCTTTAGATAAACAACAGGAGCATAGGCTCCGTCCTGTTGAATGTCAACAGGGAGATTCCTTGGCCAAAGAGACGCCCCCCGCGGCCCCGCATGCGCATTGACGGGAGTTCCCAGGGCGTGGCAGCATACGCTCACCCTGCGGAATTCTTCGCTATTTTTTTTTCAAGGAGCGGACCGATGAGTCTGGACCAACGTGCGCGCCAACTTTTTCCTCCTGGACGCCTTTCTGGCTTCTTATTGATCACCGCTCTCGTCCCCATGGGCCCCGCTTTCGGCCAAACGCGCCACATCGAATTAAACGACTACGCCAAGATCACCTCGGTCTCCGACCCGCAAATCTCCCCTGACGGGAAGAGCATCGCATTTGTCGTCTCCCGGCCGAATCTTGACGAGGACCGCAGCGATCGCCAACTTGTGCTGCTGGATATCGCCACGGGAGCGCAACATGTCCTGACCTACGAACGCAAGGAGGTCGGCTCGCCGCGGTGGTCACCAGCCGGCGACCGCCTGGCGTTTGTCGCCGTGGATGGAGCGGGAAAGGACGCTAAGCCGCAAGTCTTTATTCTCCCCATGACGGGCGGCGAAGCTCACAAGATTACCGCCGCTTCGACTGGCGTTGAGCAATTTGCCTGGCGGCCCAGCGGGCAAGAGATCGCTTACGTCACCTCCGACGAGCCAGAAAACAAAAAGGAAATGGAAAAGCACCACGACGCTTTCGAGGTCGGTGACAATGATTACCTGGCGATGGAAGCACAGCAGCCTTCTCACCTCTGGATTACCCCGGCGGAAGGCGGAACGGCCAAGCGGCTGACCTCGGGCACCTGGAGCCTTCCGAAGAGTGCGCCGCCCAGCTCTCCCGCGTCTCCGATTTGCTGGTCTCCCGATGGGCAATGGCTGCTGTTCACCAGGCAGGAGCACCCGCACCAGGGCAACGCCGACTTGACCACGCTGCAATTGCTCAACGTTAACACTGGCGAGACCCGCAAGCTGACCAAACACGAGAAGTTCGAAAGCTTCGGCCTGTTTTCTCCGGAGGGCTCCCGGGTGGCCTACTGGTATCCGCGCGACGGCGATCCAAATAATGAAAATGAGATCTTCGTCACGCCCACCGCTGGCGGGGACGGCACGGACTTGACGCGCTCCATCGACCGCGACCTACTGCGTGTGATCTGGATGCCGGACGGCAATTCGCTGCTGGTCGGCGGCCATGACGGTACCGCGACTTCACTGTGGCTCCAACCGCTCGCAGGCGTTGCGAAAAAACTCCCGCTGGGCAACATCAGCCCCTCGTGGGCCTTCTGGGTGGATGTTTTTGTCGGCCGCCAGGGGGAGATCGCTTTTACCGGGGTCACCCCGACGCAGCCTTCCGAGCTGTATTACATGCGCTCTGCCAACGACGCGCCAAGACGTCTTACCGATTTCAATCACCAGATTGCCTCGCTGGCCCTCGGCAAAGCTGAAAAATTCGACTGGCTCGGGCCTGATGGTTTCCGGGAAGACGGCGTCCTTTTCTATCCGCCCGACTTTCAGAAAGACCGCAAATATCCGCTGGTGCTGATTATTCATGGGGGACCGCAGGCCTCCACAACCACGCAATTTAGTTTCCTTCCCCAGCTCATGGCCACCCACGGGTACGTGGTTTTCTCCCCGAATTATCGCGGCAGCGACAATTTGGGCAACGCTTACCAGCGCGCCATTTGGAATGACGCCGGTGACGGCCCAGGACGCGACGTCATCGCCGGGATTGATGCGGCGAGAAAACTCGGCTTTGTCGACGCCAGCAAAATCGGGGTGACCGGTTGGTCCTACGGCGGCTACATGACCTCCTGGCTCATTGGTCACTATCAAATCTGGAAGGCCGCGATGGCCGGCGCTCCGGTGACGGACATCTGCGACGAATACAACCTGTCCGATGGCAACGTGATCAACCGCTACAGTTTCAGAGGCTCGCCCTACGTGGCAGATAACTTCAAGGATTACCGTGCGCAATCGCCCATCGCTTACGCGGCGCAGATGAAAACGCCGACGCTCATCATGCACGATACCGGCGACGCCCGCGTCACCATCACCCAGGGCTACTCGCTCTATCACGCTCTTAAGGACAACGGCGTTCCCGTCAAGTTCATCGCCTATCCCGTCGCGGGCCACTTTCCGGGAGATCCGGTGCGGGTAATGGATGTCGATCGCCGCTGGGTCGAATGGATGGACCAATACTTAAAATGAGACCGCTTCCGCGCGGCCGGTCGCGGCATCAGGCACACCGCAGGTCATCAGCGTCTATCTGAAACTCGAGGGGGACAAATCCATGCGTCTCGGACTACCGTCGAAAGCAATTCGCCTACTGCTCAACATCGCTGCTGCTCTAACTCTGCTTCTCGTGACGCCACCCGGCGGAGCCCAAGGCCTAGTCAGCAGCGACCTTTCCCGCCTGCGCTCCGTCGCCAGCGCCGAACTGTCGCCTGACGGCCATCGCATCGCGTATAGCGTGACCATGCGCGACCGTCCCGGCCGCCCCTACGGCCAGCTCTGGATTATGGACCTCGCCAACCAGAAATCCATCCGCGTCGGAAGCGAAAAAGATTCTGGCGGTGGTCCATTGTGGTCCCCGGACGGCAAATGGTTGGTGTTCGAGGGGCATCAAGGGGAAAAGGGCGGATTGTTCGTGGCCCGGCCGGACGGATCGGAGCTCACTTATCTGGCTTCTAGAGAAGGCACCAACAGCCCGCTCCCCGGCACCGGCAAAGACTTTACTTGGTCGCCCGATGGCAAGCAGCTGGCCTTCGTCTCCGCGACGCCCGGCACGGAAGCGGCGGAAGCCAGCGGCGATCCCATGGTGATCACTCGTTATCTCTATAAGCCTGATGCCGGAGAAGGCTTGACTCGCTTCAACGACAATCAGCGCCTGCACATTTTCGTGGTGGACATTTCCACAAAACAGGTGCGTCAACTCACGCGGGGAAACACCGATGAGCACTCCATCGATTGGTCGCCGGACGGCAAGGAGATTCTGTTGGTTTCGAATCGCGAACCAAATCAGGATGAGTTTTTCAATTACGACATTTTCGCTTTGAAGGTGGCGGACAACAGCATTCGCCGCCTTACCGCCACGGAATCGAACGAGTACGATCCGCTGTGGTCCCCAGACGGAAAGCGCATCGTCTTTCGCGGAACGCGCCGCGGCCTGACCGACCGCGAAACAACCATGGAAGACAGTCACGTGTGGGTCATGAATGCCGACGGCAGTGATCGCCAGGAGATCGGCTCAGTCTTGGACAACCGCCAGGGTGCCCCGCGGTGGACGCCCGACGGCCGCGCCGTGTACTTCACGATTCAAGAGCGCGGCAGCATCCGGCTGGTACGCTTGCCGGTTTTAGGCGGCCAGCCGGAGTATGTGGTGAAAGACACCGGGGGCGTGGGCGCTTGGTCGGTAGCCCGGGAGGGATCTCTGGCGTACAGTTTCGCTACTCCCCAGGACGCCGCGGAGCTCTATCTCCAAGCCGGCAGCGCCGCACCACAGAAGCTCACAGACTTGAACGCCCAACTTTTCGCCGGAAAACAAATCGCCGAAGTCGAGTCCTTCACGTTCATCAGCAACGACAACAAGTTTGAAGTCCAGGCCTTTCTCACCAAGCCGCTGGGGATGACCGCCACATCCAAACATCCCCTCATCGTCAATATTCACGGCGGGCCGCACGGCCAGAATGGGCCGGTGTTCAATTTCAAAAATCAGGTCTACGCCGCACACCGATGGGCAACTCTGCAGGTGAACTATCGCGGCTCCACGGGCTACGGGCAGAAGTTCGCCGACGCCGTCTTCGGCGATCAGGACGGAAACGAAGGGCAAGATGTTCTGTACGCGGTAAGTGCCGCGGTGCGCCGCTACCTGTGGATCGATCGCGAGCGCTTGGGCATCGAAGGCGTCAGTTACGGCGGCCAGCTGACCGACTGGCTGATCACTCAAACCAATGAATTCAAGGCCGCGGTGCCCATCGCCGGAATCGCCAACCTGGTCAGCTACAACTACATGACCTATTACAACCAATACGAAGAAATGGAATTCGGCCAGTTCCTGCACCAGGGAAACCTCATGGACGTGGCCTGGGAACGTTCTGCGCTGAAGCACGTCGCTGCCGCGCACACCCCCACGCTGTTAATCCACGGGGAGAATGACAACGACGTGCCCATCGCTGAAGCCGAGCAGTTCTTCATCGCCTTAAAAGACGTCGGCACCGAGGCGGTCTTCGTGCGCTACCCGCGCGAGGGCCACGGCCTCAGCGAAGTGAAGCACAACATCGATTCCACCGACCGATCGATCGCCTGGTACGAGAAGCATTTTCCCAAGCCCGGAATGGAAGGCGTCACCAACGTGCAGCCCTGATGGGAAAAGGAAAAGCCCAGGTGGCCCGAGGCTTTTTTTTCTTTTTCTTTTCTTAAAGGCGAGCGCAACAGCGAAACCACACTTAGGCTTTTGCTTCGGTTCCCGCGACTGCCACGGCCGCCACTTCTTCGCGTGCCGCGCGCTTGATGCGCGCCGCTTTGCCCTTCAGGTCGCGCAGGTAGTACAGCCGGGCCCGGCGAACTTTACCTTTGCTGACAACTTCAATGGAGCTGATGGTCGGCGAATGCAGCGGGAAAATACGCTCGATGCCCACGCCAAAACTGACGCGGCGCACCGTAAAGGTCGCACTGGAGGCCCGGCCCTTCTTGGAGATCACTACACCCTCGAAGGCCTGCAGGCGTTCCTTGGTCTTCTCGCCTTCGCCTTCCTGCAGGCGCACGTTGACGCGCACGGTGTCGCCCGCGCGGAACTCGGGGAGGTCTTTGCGCAATTGCGCTTCATGGAGTTTACGAATTACCGGATTCATGTTCCTGTTTCCTTTTAGACCCACGCAGGCAGGGCCAGCTCTCGACAGTCAACCTCTAATTATAGGGAAATGGTAACAATTTGCCTAGGACATTTCGGTGCCGGCGGCGTGAAATCAGTCTTCGCCAGTCCGTGCGCCCAAACAAGCGCACGTTCTCTGAAAACCCCGAGACAGCGTCAACGGGATCCGCGACGATCACCGGGGGCCGCGAAGAAACCGAGCAGCAGTGAGATCCCACCGGTCAGCGGCACCCACAGAACATTCTTAAGCAGCGTCGAGCGCCGTTCCAAACGATCGTCAATGGCGTCAGTTTCAGTTTGCTTTTCCGCGACCACTGCGGTGACGTACTTCAGGAAATCGATTCCGCAATTTTCGCAAATACCGCCCTGGCGCTGTTCGTGGCGGCAGGAAGGGCATTGATAACGCAGGGTGGCGTGACACCGCCGGCAAAACCGTGCGATATCGCGCGCTTCACTCCTACATTTCGGGCAGTTCATGGCTAAATTCTAACCACCAGGACTCGCTCTCGAACCCTTGAGTGCGCTCTCGTTGCTAACACTGGCAGTCGGCAAGGGAGGCAGCGCGTTGACAAAAACAAAGCACATAACACCTGTATCGTTTCGAGCTGGAATTTGGCTTCTTTGCACGCACCGGCATCGTCCAATTTGCTACTGGGTCGCAAGAATGGTTTGCGTAAAGCCAATGGTGTTGATGGCGCGGAGCATGGGCGTCAACGGCGGCAGCAAGCTAGGCGTCAGGAAGTCCGTGTCGAACTTGTAGTTGCGTTGCGGCGGGTTGTATACCGCACCACCGGTGCCGGCCGCGCCGCAGCACTTCCAAATGCCCACCGCCTGATGGTCGTAATACATACTGACCATCGAGCCAAGATAATAGGACGGAACAGTAGTGTTCCAGTTCTC
>WNFS01002505.1_pt1 | contig 25894 bp, 29 predicted proteins | sample 5400141 | NCBI WGS metagenome assembly WNFS01 (sample SAMN13153358, study PRJNA577476) | soil metagenome | isolation source: 60 cm saprolite under Madrone tree | place: USA:California | collected 2016-06-14
GAGTTGAAGAATCGGCATCAACACGAGCAGGAGAGCGAAGGCGGGAAATGCCTGGCTCCACCACGGGATGTTGATCTTACGCAGACGTTGCAGCACAAGCGGCGTCGCGGAATGAAACAGCGCGAAGATGAAATAGAATATCAGCGCGGTATAAAGATTCTTCGTGGTGAGATGATAGGTCGTCCACGTGGCGAGCAGGATGAATGCCGCCAGCCCTGCGAGCATATCAAAAATAACCAGCCTGGTTTCGAGCAACGTGAGCGCGAGCACGCCAAGATCGACAACAAACAAATAGGTGAACCAAAGCGCCGGCCGATGCGCGATCGTTGGGAACGAAAGCAGATAAAACGCCGAGACTATCGCGACCGCGGCGAGCCCCAGCGCGCAGCCGACAAGTTCACGATTCATTTTCCCAGCGCGTTTCGCCCAAGTCACGGCTGCGAGAAACAGCGCCTGAAATCCGGCAAACACCGCCATGACAACAAGGACCTTGTTGCCCGCAAAATATTTTTCGGGAACAAAGAAGGTCGTGATCCAGGCGAACTGCATTAGCGCTGTTCCAACCGCGCCCAGAATTGGCAGCACATTCCAGCGTTGTCGTTGCGCGAGCGCGAGGAGGCCGAGGTCGAGCAACGCGATATAGACGAAAAGTCCGAGCGGATGATCCTGACCCGTCGAAAGCAATACCGGCGTGAGAAAACCGCCCGCGATGCCGAGCACAGCAACGACAATTGCATTCAACCGCACCGCGAGCAGAAAGGCGACGGCCGTGATCAGCGTCATCAACAAAAAGGTTGGAATGAGACCGAAGAACGCGAAGTGGTAATAAGATCGGCAGGAAAACGTCACCGCATAGAGCACAAGGACTCCAGTTGCGCAGAGCGTCTGCGCAGTGACGGCGTTTTCCTTCCGTTTCAGAAGCAGACCGCCGATGAGAAGACTGACACCAATGACGAAGCCGATGGCAACCCGCAGCTCCGGCGGGATGAGATTGTGCTCGAACGAGTATTTCACGAAAAACGCGACCCCGAGGAAAAGCGCGAGCCCGCCGATCCACGCGAAGAGTTTCGCGCCCATGAATTGCTCCCAATTAATCGGTGCTTTGGGCGTCGCTGATACTTGAGACACGGTTCGTTTAACGAATCTTTCCGGAATTGGCGGCGGCACCGATTCTTTCTCTTGCACGGCCGGAGCAGGTGTTGTGACCGGAAGTGGTAACGGGATGACTTCCATCGCTGGCACAGCTTCCGATTTCGGGGCGGGGACGGTATGCGGCCGCAAATTGCGCACTTCGTTTTCAAGCGATGACAATCGCGCAGCTAAGTCGTCAAGGCTGCGCTTTGTGCTATTTGCTTTGGCGAGCGCGACAAACGGCAGAGCGATAATCGCAATCAGCAGACCAATGATCAACAGGATCAGGAGTTCCATTTGTTTGTTAGGTTTGACCGAGTATTCGGCATTGCTGGAGAGGATAACTGTTTTGCGCGGCGGATGTTAATTGATAAAAATTGCGGAATTCATCGACGCTTTCGATCATGAATATTCATCACCTCGAGTTGTTCTATTTCGTCGCGAAACACGGCGGAATCGCAGCCGCTGTGCGCAACATCCCTTACGGCATCCAGCAACCCGCAGTGAGCGGCCAGATCGCGAAGCTGGAGGAGTCACTTGGCACCAAGCTGTTTCAGCGACGACCATTCGCGCTTTCGCCTCCAGGCGTGGAACTATTCGAGTTTATCAAACCGTTCTTCGACAATATCGAGATCGTCGGCGAAAAGCTCCGTCAGAACAGATCGCCGCAATTGCGCATTGCCGCGCCGTCAATCGTGTTGCACGACTATATCCCGGAGCTCCTGCAGAAGCTTCGAAGTAAATTTCCGGAGTTTCGCCTTTATCTGTACGAACCGGCGCGCGCGGAAGCCGAGAGATTGCTCTTGGCCCGAGACGTCGATCTTGCGATTACGCTCGTCGAGAAAAAATCGCGCGCTGGGATTCAGGTTCGATCGTTACTCGAGTTACCGTTGATTCTGCTTGTCCGCAGAAAGTCCGGACTCGCTCGCGCGGAAGAGCTGTGGAAGCGCGATAAGATCGAGGAAACACTGATCGCTTTCCCGCGAACAGATCCCATCCACGCTTCCTTTCAGCGCGGTCTCGAGCACTTGGGAGTGGAATGGTTTTGCGGAATTGAGGTCAACTCGGCTCGGTTGATCGAACGTTACGTCGCGAGCGGGTATGGAATCGGTTTGGCAGTGGCGGTCCCAGGGTTCAAGCCAGCTGAAGGGGTACGCGTTTTGGAGTTGCCGGATTTTCCCCCGGTCGTCGTGGGCGCGTCGTGGTCAGGAAAACTTTCGAATATTTCGAAGCAATTGCTTGCCGAGCTGGAAACCGAAGCGCAAGTGCAAATGCGCCGAATGAAAAGTAGAGCCCGCCATTAAGCCGAACTCAATTTACTGTAGCGGCGGCGCGCTAATCGGCCTCGTCTTTCAGCATCGATTTGATCTGCTCGCGCAATTTCGGCGCCTCTTCATATCCATGCGCTGAGACCGCATGCTGCACCGCTGCATCGAGTACTTCTTCTTCCGTACCCGAAATTTTCAGCGAGCAATTCTTCTCACTCGGATAATCCCTGCAATCGATCGACTTTCTTTGGGCTGCCATTGCGACCTCGGATTGGTTAACTCTTTTTTAATTCGGCTAAATCTTTCAGGACTTGCTCGCTGTGGTCGGCCGGTTTCACGCCTGTGTAGACCTTGGCGATTTCGCCTTTCGGATTAATGATGAAGGTGTTGCGCGCGGCGAGTTTGCTTCCTTTGTAATCCATCACCGATCCGTACTCTGTCGAGACCTTCGCGTCTGGATCGGCCAGCAATTTGAAATTGAGCCCTTCCTTCGCGCAAAAGTCTTTGTGCGACTGCGCAGTGTCCACGCTTACGCCAAGAATCACCGCGCCGGTGCCCTGGTACTTTGCAGAATCGCGCTGGAAATTGCGCGCCTCCATCGTGCAACCGCTGGTAAAATCTTTCGGATAAAAATAAAGCACTACCCATTTGCCGCGATAATCTTTAAGGCTCACTTGCGACCCATCGCCAGTGGTTAGACTGAAATCTGGCGCGGCCTTGCCGACCTCCGGTTGCTGTTGAGTTTCCGCTGCCATTAGGGAGAACGTGCCAAGAGAGACGAATGCTGACAAGATCATGTTTCTTATGTTCATGCCCCAGTTTTCGAGCGCATAGGCACCTAGTCAAGGAGCGACGGGTTGAGCAGCCGTCGACGTGGCGCAAGTTTGTAATTGCGCCCTGTAGCAGGGGGGCAAGTTACAAATTCGCCCCCACATTGGACGTGGCGGCTTGGAAGCCGTCATTTCTTGAATTGAAAGCTTGCGCTCAGCGGCGGGTTTGGGTCAATAAGGGCTCGCTTATGCCGAGACCGATGATTGCCGAAAGTCTTCCGATCAAGCCGGTGCGGCTGATCCTTGGTGTGATTGCCTGCATCGGGATTGTCCTCACGTTGTTGACGCTGTTGTTCGGTTTTACCTCGATCCCGGCAAACTCGGTCGGGGTGAAGACTCGCTTTGGCGCTTATCACGATGTCGTCAATCCCGGGCTCGCGTACGCCATTCCGTACGTCGATCGGATCCACATCGTGCCGACGCAGCGATTGCTAAAGCTCGAGTTCGGTTTTTCTACGCCGAACGCGACGAACATCTACCAAGGCGACCTGGAGCCGGGGGAAACGGAGACCATGATCACCGGCGATCTCAACACCGCTCTCGTCCCGTGGGTGGTCCAATACCGCGTTACCGATCCAAAAATGTATTTGTTCGGTGCGCGCGAACCGGAGAAAACGTTGCGCGATCTTTCCGAAAGCGTCATGCGGGAAGTGATCGGCGACCGTACAGTAGACGAAGTCCTCACCGTCGGGCGACATGACATTGAGACCTCGACTTTAAAGCGCCTGGCCGATCTCTGTTCGCAGTACAGTTTGGGAATTCAGATTCAACAGGTCCAACTGACCAGCGTCCGTCCACCGCCGGCGGTCCAGGCCGCGTTCAACGATGTCAATCAGGCCCAACAAGAAAAGCAAACGGCAATCAATCAAGCGTGGGCGGTCTATAACGATGCTGTTCCGAACGCGCGCGGCCAGGCGAAGGAACGCGAGAAGCAGGCCGAAGCTTACGCGTTCCGCCGCGTGAACGAAGCCAAGGGCGAAGCGCAAAAATTTTCACTACTGCTCGCCGAGTACCGGAAAGCACCTGAGATAACGCGGCGCCGTCTTTATCTCGAAGCGATGCAAGCGATCCTGCCGAATTTGCAGAGGAAAATCATCGTCGATGACAGTTTGAAAAACATTCTCCAGACGTTGCCGCTACAAGGCCCCGGCGAAACGAGGTCTGCGCCATGAACGTGATCGACGTCACACCACGGCCCGTGGCGGTCTCAGGTATTGTGCGTTTCTTGCAAAGCCGGTTGATGTCGATTCTGGGCATTCTTTTCATTTTAACTGCGTTTAAATGGGGAACGCTGCTGTTTGTCGTCCATCAATACGAAACCGGAATTATCACGCGTTTCGGAAAAATCGTTCGCACCATCACCACACCCGGATTGAAGATGAAGCTGCCTGTTATCGATAAACTGCAGCGTTTCGATAAACGCATTCTCGCCTGGGAGGGTCCGCCCATCGAATGTCCTACCAAGGACAAACTCTACATCATTGTCGATTGTTTCGCCCGGTGGCGGATCAGCGATCCATTCTTGTATTACAATCGGCTCAACGATGAGCGCAGCGCGCTATCACGCCTTGATGACATCCTCGGCAGCGAAACGCGCACGGCCGTCGCCACCCACGATCTCGTCGAAATTATTCGAGTAACCAAAGGTCGAAAACCGTTGCGCGACGAGGAACTGGAAAAAAGCGGCACGGTTCTGCCCAGCACAATTCCCGACGTTGAATTCGGGCGCGGCGAAATTGAGAAACAGATTACGGAACGGACCCGGCAGAAAATTGCCGATTTCGGAATCGAATTGCTCGATGAGCGTTTCAAGCGCAGCAAATATAACCCAGCCGTTGCGGAGAAAATCATCGAGCGCATGTCGAGTGAGCGACATCAAATCGCAGCGCGGTTCCGTTCCGAGGGGCGCGGCGAGGCCGCGAACATCAGCGGTCAAAGGGAAAGCGATGTCGCCTCGATCAGTTCCACCGCGACGAAGAACGCGCTCGAAACTGAGGGCAAAGCCGACGCCGAAGCCGCTTCGATTTATGCGGCTGCCTTCAACCCTCCCGACGCACAGGAACTTTATTCTTTTCTCCGCAGCCTGGACGTCATGCGAGTCGCTTTCGAGAAGGACACCACCGCGGTCATCTCTACGAACAGCGATCTGGGCCGAATGCTCAAGTCGATGAGCGAGGCAGTGACGCCGCCAAAACCTGCGCGTTGATTCGGCGTCACGCGTGGGACGTGCTCCCAGAAAAACGCACAGCGTGTGCAGTACGCATATGGTTGTGAAAACGTTTACGAAACGTTGTTTATGTTAAGTCATGCGGATCTGGACGATTGGCCACTCGACACGCAACATCGAGATCTTCATTTCATTGCTTGAGGAGCACGGAATCAAGCTGCTGGCCGATGTGCGATCCTTGCCGGGATCGAAGCGCTATCCGCAGTTCAACAAGGAAGCGCTGGCAGAATTATTGAGCGCACGCGGGATTCGCTACGAACATTTCCCGGAGCTGGGCGGAAGGCGAAAGCCGAAGGCCGACTCGCGCAACACGGCGTGGCGAAACGCCTCATTTCGCGGCTACGCTGATTACATGGAGACAGAGCAATTTCACAAAGGTGTCGAGCGCCTTCTCGCTCTCGCTCGCGAAGCCGGGCCGACAGCAATCATGTGCGCCGAAGCAGTCTGGTGGCGTTGTCATCGCGCGCTGGTTTCCGATTACCTGAAGGCGCGCGATATCGAGGTGATGCACATTCTCGACGCAAACAAAGTCGAGCCGCATCCGTTTACATCCGCAGCGCGCATTGTGAAGGGCCAACTGAGCTACGGCGCCGAATCGCTATTGTAGGGCGTTTCTGTGAAACGCCGGCGTGGTTCGCGCCATGTGCGATGTGCAATGTAAGCGGGCACCGGTGGCTCGAGTCTCTCTCGCTCCATCATTCTTTCCGCCAGCCAGTGGAACCATTCGGAGCCCGTCTCGCGCTTTAGCTCGCGACGCCATTGCTCGGCCCAAACCTGAAGCTTCTTCCAAGAGAGAAGAATCGGACCGCTAAAGAAATCGTCCACCACATCCGGCAACGACAGCACGCGGCGGAGTGCACTAGTAAAAGCCGGGCTCTGGAAAGATCTCACTAGCTCAAGCATTGCCTCCCGTTGTCTGCGTTGGCGGTAATGTCGGATTTGCGCAGCTGCGAAAATGACGCCGGCCGTCACGGCAAATGCATTGATTAGATTTGCCAGAGTCGAGAGATCCATTTCAACGAGGATCGGTTACCCGTCCCAGAAAAAGACAGACGCCGCTCGGGACGTGCTGAATTGCGTAGACAAATGGACGATCGACCTTCACTTCGATCGGTGGCGGAGGAGGCGATCTCAATGCAGTTCCTGCCATCATTGCGACGGCGGTTGCGGCGGCTGCTTCAGTTCCTTTTTCGTCCACCGCGATAAAGGTCTTGTGAAAGATTTGTGAGATGTAGAGGTAATCCCGCGGCGTCCGTGGCGCGATCTTGTCGAAATTCGCGCTGCCTTTGGGCTGATCGAAGGCGGTTCTCATCCCAAGCGCTTCAAATTTTTCAGCCAAAGTAATCGTGGGCGGCTCGAGCTTGAACTTTGGCAGATGAAGATCAACGTCGCGTGTCTGGAGTTTTGCGCATTGAGCCAGCATCTCGCCGGTCAGTTTCGATTCGAGTGTGTGGAGGCCGTTTACGTCGTCGGGAAGCAGAACCAGGAACTGGAGATCGTCGCCGGCGTAGGGAAGACTCACGGCGGTGTATCCATCGCGTTTGGCATAACCGAAATGCTTATCGGTCTTTCGCATCATCGGAACATCTGCAGGTCTTCCGCCGTGAACATGAAACGGCTCTGACTGCGTCGCATTTTGTGAAAACTCGCTGGCCCAAGGCGCTTTTAAATAAAGTGCGTTCGCCAGGACGAGACGTGTTGTCTTATCGAGTGCGCCTCCTGGAATCAGATCGCGAATCCGATCATGCGTCTGGTCTGCGACCCATTTGTTGATGTGCTGCGTAGCTGCTGCAGCATTAGTAATGAAATCGAGAGGCTCAAATGCCCCGCCGAAATTTTGTTTTACCAGTGACAGGTAAGCCTCGCGAAACGCATAGCCCTTTTGTGCAAATAGCCTGTTGGCGATGTTCAATGTGATGGGTTCACTCGGTCCGCCAAATTTTTTGGATTGTTTTACGAGCTCAGCCGTCTTCGCGCTCATTTCTTGCAGAGAATGCTGCAGAGCGGCGAACGAGGCGGGCACGGTGCTATCGTTTGTGAGATGCAGAACACGCGCCATCTCCGTGCGTGTTTCGCCGTCTGCGCCGGCGAACGTCATCGCGAGCGCGCTCTCTATTGAATATGGAGAGATGCAAAGATTCTCATCGCCTGTGGCGAGCTGGCGGTGAAGATCGACAGCGAGCTCGTTTGTCGCTTTTGCTGCCAGATCAAAGTTTGTCGCGCCATTTGCCATCGCAGCGAGTAACGCGCCGAATACGGGCAAGATCAAAAACCGTTTCATTTGGATCATGAAACACTGAAAGTGAAAGCCTTGCGACGGGAAAGATTTTCCTCTCGCCGGGATCGTTTGCGCAGCCGCAGGTTATCCGCCTCTCCCCTTCAAAAAGGGGAGAGGATCGAGGTGAGGGGATCCGAGTTGCAGCTGGTTCAGATGCCAACCCTCACCCTTGGGGAGGGGAGAGGTGAACACAGCTGCCCATTGCAGACATTGATAGGCCTGATTTAGTGCGTCAGCTAAAAGTTATGGCCGCAAAACGAAAGCCGAATCTGATTCTTTTTCTGCCCGACCAGCAGAGAGCGGATACGCTCGCTTGCTACGGAGGAATCAAGGTTCACGCCCCGAACCTAAACAAGCTTGCCTCTGAATCCGTGGTTTTCGAGCGGACCTACGTCACTCATCCGGTCTGCACACCGTCACGCTCTTCACTTATGACCGGAACTTGGCCGCATACCAACGGATGCACACGGAACAGCGTGCCACTCGATCGCCGATTCCGTGTTTTCCCTGAGCTGATGGAGGATCGGGATTATCGCACCGCGTATATCGGGAAGTGGCATCTCGGCGAGGAAGGACCAGCCGCACGAGGATTTCACCAGTGGATTTCGACTGATGACCACGGCGATTACACCAATTTTCTTATCTCAAACGGCATCACGCCAGATAAACAAAACAGCCGATTCTCAGAACTCGCCATCAGCAACCTGCCCCTGGATCTATCGCGGCCAAAATTTCTCGAGAAACACGCCCGCAAATTCATCGAAGAACATCAGCGCGATCCTTTCATTCTCGTCGTTGGTTTTGTAGAGCCACATTCACCGTACAACGGTCCGCTTAATAATGAGCATCCACTCGATCAGGTGGAGCTCGATCTGACTGCCACTCTTCCCGAGGGTGAAGACATTCCGCTGCGTTATCGGCTGATGCGCGAATGGCAGCAGGCCGAAGCCGTTCTGGATCGGGAGCGATTGCCCACTCAATTGTTCTTTGGGATCACGCCAAAAGAATATCGGAGCATCAAGCAGCGCTATCTCGGGCTGGTCACGCTTGTTGACCAAAGCATCGGTGCGATTCTCGAATGCCTTGAACGATTCAGTTTGGCTGAGAACACGATTATCGTGCACACGAGCGACCACGGCGACAACCTGGGCGCGCATCATCTCTTCGGGAAAGAAACAATGTTCGAAGAGGCCGCGCGCGTTCCGTTCTTGGTCCGGCTGCCAGGTCAAACACAGAGCAAAACCATTCAGCAACCAGTCAGTCACATCGATTTCGTACCGACACTGCTCGATCTCCTCGGCCAGCCGAATCATCCACAGTGTGCAGGCAAAAGTTTGCTGCCGGTAATCAACGAAGATGCAGCGGCAGGTAACGTATTTCTGGAGTGGGCTCCAAACCGCACAAAAGTGAAAAAGGGAAGCAGGCTCGCTCGGCGACGGGCGATCAAACGCGCCGTCGACGAATCCACACGGACGATTGTCACTGCAGACGGCTGGAAGCTTTGTCTGCGCGATAAAGATTTAAATGAACTGTATAACCTGAAGGAAGATCCATGGGAGACGTGCAATCTTTATTCGGATCGGCAATGCGCTTCAGTCATTTCCCGCCTTGCCGGCGAAATTCACCGCTGGCAAGAATCGACAAAGGATAAGCTAAGAATCTAAGCACTCGCGCGTCATTGCAGCGGCTCAAAAGCGGTAGCCGTGCAGTTCGATTTCTCTGGCGAATGCTTTTTCAACGATGCGCCGTTGGTCGTCGTTAAGAATCTCCTGGTACGGTCTGCGATCCGTCCGATATCCCGATTTCGCTGCCACACCAAGAGTGCCGTCAAAAGGAATTTGTAATTGCGAGAAGATTTCCGTGAGCTCGGCAAGCAGATTCTCATAGCGAACAACTCGGTCGATGATGATTTTTCTCCCCGAACGATCGGTGTATCGGAAATAGTTAATGGGAAACCTCCCGCGCGAGAGATACTCATCGAGCGCGAGCGATCCGCCTTCGCGAGCGGCGTGCATGTGGTAATGAGATAAAACTTTGTCCCAAGGATTTCTTTCCACGCAAAATTTGAAGTAGCCGTTCCAGACGTCGGCAGGAACACGGCGCCTGATCTCAGATGCCGGCATATGATTATAAAATTTCTGGTGACTTGTAATGGATCGTTGCAACGCAGAGAAAATTTTACGAGGCCTTTGAAGGATCTCGGGAATCGGATTAATGAAACCCTCGTAGTTGCGAGGCTGGTGCCCTTCGATCGGCGGCGCGATCGGCGTGACAATGTCTTTCGGGCCACAGTGTTTTGAGAGAAAGACCTCAATGCTCGTGCCAGCAGTCTTCGCCGTCTTGATGAAAATGAATTTGTATTTGTGAGAAAGAATCATTTTCCCGAGGAAACCAGTCGCACGCTAGCCAGACGCTGGCCAGCACTCGCGTGGCCGATCAACGCGTCGTAGAATAAAAGTTTACGAATGATCTCGTTACAGAAGCGTTTTCTGTTCGTTCACATACCAAAAACCGCTGGCAACTCGATTCAAAGCGCCTTGCGCGATTATTCGGAAGATCAACTCGTTGCTTTGCGTAAGGAGCAGGACGGGATTGAGCGTTTCGGACTGCGCAATCCAAAGTACAACGTCAAGAAACACTCTACGCTCGGTGAGTATCGCGATGCTCTCGGAAACGAGCAGTTTCGTAATCTTTACAAATTTACCTGCGTCCGAAACCCGTGGGACCGGATGGTCTCGTATTATTTTACACCAACACAAAGTCCGGAAACTTGGGACCGGAAGAAATTCCGGAGGATTATTTCCAAAGCTGTGTCGGTTGCAGACTATCTGCGACTCGACCAGGGTGAGGAAGACTCGTTTGCCAACGTCGATTATATCATGCGCTTCGAGAATCTGGCTGATGACTTTCGCACCGTTTGCGGGACGCTCGGCATTTTACCGGCAACACTACCGCGATACAACCGCTCCAGCCGCGAACATTATTCGAAATACTACGATGATGAGCTTCGCGAATTGGTGCGCGCGCGGTTTGCCGCAGAGATCGAGTGCTTTGGTTATATCTTCGAAGAAGACTAAAGAGCCTACAATTTTCCGAGCGTGACGTATTCGCCGTTCGGCCGCTGAAACCATTCTGGCAGCTCGATGCCGGCCTCTACCATGCTCTCATAACAGTTTTGCGTGATGTCGCCCCGTCGGGTGCTCTCTCCGAACACTGCATAATTTTTCTCGGTCACAAAGAGCCGGTGCTCGGGCAGCTTTGGAACGTCTTCTTTCAGATCGTCCATCGCTTTCGCGCTTGGAATGTGATCTGGCAGATGCGTGAACAGGTGCCGGAGCACTTTGGCGCGCATGATCTGATGAATCCATATTTGCGACCAGGTCTTTCGCTCGAGGTAAACGTCGCCAAACAGGTTCTTAGTTTTGTGAGGGTGAAGAGTGAACCACGGGCTGCTCAATGTCGCCCTGCATCTACAGAATAAGAAGCCATCTAGATTCGGCGAACGCATGGCATGAGAAATGAGAGTGGCAACCTTGTCCGTGGGAAGTTGAATCGGGTATTTGTCGTCCACACACCAGTAAATCCACTCCTCGTCACCAATCTCCGTCAACAAATGCAGAACGGTCCCCTTAATATCCGAAGGGGACGGGATATACTTGATTCGCTTCGTGTCAGTCCCGCCAAGCTCCTGAAAAGGAACGTGGAAAACAAACGGATGATCCGGCCACAGCCGGTCGTACTGAAAGATGACGTGCCGTGTGATCGCTCGATACCGATCACACGTAAGCACGATGGCCTTTATTTTATTGGGAAAACTCATAGCCGAACCGCTCAATATCCACTCTGAACTTATTTGCAATCACATCGCGTGTTCGTGAATTGTAGTACTCAGTGTAGTGGCGCTCGCGAGGGTTGGCGCGGCGATGCGGCAACTTTTCGCTCAAACTGAGCTTTTGCGCCACAAGACCCCAGTCCTCGTCCAGTCGCTCGAATTTTCCGATGAAATCGGCAAGCATATTTCCGTTGGGATCGACAAACCAATCCAATTGGTAACGATGCGGAGACGAGTGAACACAGGTAGCGCTGCTGTACTCGATCCAATCGACAAACTGTTCGAAGGTCATCTCGTTCCTGAGCTGCAGCGCTTCCGTGCGCTCATACACAAATCCGAACTTGAAGTAAGTCTCGAATTGCTTGCGCCCAAGTTCTATCCGGCGCTCTTCCGGACGCAACAAATACAGAGCCGCCAGAATCCGATTTTTTCTCCCGCCGTAGCGCGTCCAATACGTCTCCATATGGTTTTTGATCTGCCACAAATTCAAATGTGGTTTCCATGCTTTGCCCAGAATGGCCCTCACGCTGGTCGAGCCCGTCTTTGGCACTTCAACAAAAATGCACTTGTGTTTGTGAGAGATCATCTCTGACGGCGTGTCATTGTACATTGAAAAATCTCGCAGGCATTAGAAAGTGAACCGCTGTGCGGGTCGGTAGCTCAATTGGTAGAGCAGCGCCCTTTTAAGGCGTTGGTTCCGGGTTCGAGTCCCGGCCGACCCGCGGCGCTGGATGCCTCCCAATCGCGTTGCGGATCATCGCCAACATGGAGGACCTCGTTCGGGTGCAGCTTCATTAAGCTGACTGCGCGGCGATAAATTTCTGGGTCAGGTTTGTCCACCCCGAAGTCGCTGGAAATGAAGACTTGGCTAAAAAATTTCGAGATACCCAGGTGCTGGAGAATGAAACGTAAACGTCCATCGAAATTTGAAATTACCGCCAATTGAAACCGCGGCCGTAATTGCTCCAACACGCCGGAAACTTCCGGGTAAAGTTCCCAAACACCTGCTTCGGCAAAATGTTCGTAAGCGATCTCGAAAAAATTGTCTCGATCGAATTCGCTTAACGTGGGCGCGACCCGCTCGAGGACGAGATCGACAAGCTCATGCCACCAGCCTTTGTCGTCGTTCTCGCGCGGCCCGTCGATGGCGGCGCGTTGCGGCATTTGTTTCCAGGCGGTGTGAAATGCGCGATCCAAATTTTGCGCATCAAGATTTAATCCGAGCTGACGGCCGACATAGGCGTAATGATCGCCTACAGTGTTTGTTAACCTGAAGAGCGTGCCGACTGCGTCGAAGAAAATCGCTTTGATCATGAGAAGCCAAACGCTCAACGCCTAACACGAAGTCATCATTTTTGCTTGGCAAAAGCGCTCGGGTGCGCTTTGCATGACACTTGCGGATGAATGTTGTTGACCAGTCGCTGACCTTAGCGAGCCGCACGCAATCAGCTGGTGAGGAACTGGCAAATAGTATTAGCCACGCAATCGGACTCGTGGGTGCGATGATTGGGACGCCGATTCTGCTTCTGGCAGCGTTCTACCATGGCAGCATCTTTTTTCTTGTCGGTACGATTATTTTTACCGTGACGATGTTGCTCGTGTATTTCGGGTCGACGCTGTATCACGCCTGGCCGCAGACCCGTGTGAAATCCTTTCTCCAAGTAATGGATCATTCGGCGATTTTTTTGCTGATTGCGGGAACGTATACGCCATTTGCCCTCGGTCCGTTGCGCGGTGCTGGCGGCGTAACCATGCTCGGCATCGTCTGGACCCTCGCGTTTTTCGGTGTCGTGATGAAAGCAACACGCGGCGCGCTGCGTCATCGGAAGCTTTCGATGACTCTGTATCTCGGGACGGGGTGGCTTGGAGTCATCTTTATGCGTCCGCTCGCGCTGGCGATTCCGTGGTCGGCGGTGTTGTGGTTAGTCGTCGGCGGCCTTGCTTACACGGCGGGGACTTTATTTTTCGCCAACGAGCGACTGCGCTATGCCCATTTTGTCTGGCACCTGTTCGTGCTCGCCGGCACTAGCTGTCACTTTGCGGCCGTGTTTATTTGCGCAACCTAAAAAGCGCGACCCGTACAGTTGGACAAATTTGGCCGCGCGGCGGATTAATTGGCATGCTGCCGGTTGAGCACACTGACCCAGTCAATGCGAAGATTCTGGCGATTTCGGAGGACAAGATCGAAGGATTTGTGCGCGAGCCGTTCGAGGAGATTGCGAAGCGCTCAGACGTCGCTGTCGACGTAGTCATGGCGCGGATCGCCGCAATGCTCCGCGCAGGAACAATTCGCCGCGTTCGGCAAACTTTGCTTGCAACGAATCTGGCTGAGGGCGCGCTCGTCGCGTGGAAGGTTCCAGAGAATAGAATCGACAGCGCATTCGATTGGATGTTTCAACGCGATCCTTTTTCAGGTCACGTCGTGCTGCGCTCCACGGATACTGTCAGCGCCGGGTCGGATTACAAACTTTGGACGACCGTCAAAGTTCCCCAGGGGTTTTCATTGCAAGCGCATTGCGAATTGCTGGCAAACAAAGTCGGCGCGGAGCGTTTTCGTCTGATGCCGGCAAAAGGAATTTTCACTCTTGGAGTGGGCCACGTTCGCCGAAAAACAATTGAGCCGGGCAGCAAGGCCGATCAGCCGGCAAAAATGATTCCGGTGCAGATTGTTGATCTCAGCGAGCACGAGTGGAATGTCTTACTCGCGCTTAAGCGCGAATTCACTCCGGACGAAATCCAACCCTCACCGTGGGTTGCGCGCGCCAATGAAGCCGGGGTGTCACCGGAAGAATTCTGTCGCGTGGCCGAAGAATTGAATGCGCGAAGAATTGTCGGGCGTTTTTCGACGTTTCTCGAGCACGTAAAGCCATCAGCGGGCGGCGTGCGCGTCACGCGGTTCAACGCGCTGTTTCATTGGGCGGTGCCGCCCGGTCGTGAAATTGAAGCGGGCGGCGAGGTCGGCCGTCACCATATTCTGACACATTGCTATTGGCGCGAAGCGGGGCAGGAATTTAAAAATGTCAACGTCATGGCTGTGGCGCACGGCACTGATAAACAACTGCTCCTCGATCATAAAGCCGCCATTGATCAGCATCTTCGCTCAACTGGGATTCCAGTTTCCTACACAAATGTTTTCTGGGGCGGACGGAGCGAGATCAAACCATCGGAGATTTCGCCGCACATCTACCGGGACTGGCTTGCGCAGCAGTTGAAAAGCTAAGCGAGTTACAAAGTCGCAGCCGCGGGCGTTGACCGCGGTGGCGCCGTGAACCTCTCGTGATAAGTCCGATCCAAATGGCGCAGGACGGCTATCGCTAATTGCTGGCGATCAACTGGTCGATGCACCGCCATGGCAAGTGAGGTTGCCTTGCTTTGCAATTCGGGTGGAAAGTCTTCCAGCGACTGGTTTACATTGATGCCGACACCCACGACAGCCAGGTGTGGCGCCTTCTCTTGCGCGCGCATCTCCACCAGCACGCCAGCTACTTTGCGACGGCAAAGCTGAACATCGTTGGAGAGCTTAACCGTTGGTTCGAGAGAAAACTCGGTTCGAATGACGTCCGAAATAGCTTCGATCGCCCAAATCGTGAGCCGTCCAGAGTCGTTGACCTGGATTCTAGGTCGCAAGAGCATTGAGAACCAAAGGCCTTTTCCCGCCGCTGATTCCCATCGGTTGCCACGCTGACCGCGTCCCGCGGTTTGATGTTCGGCAAACAGAACCAGACCCTCCGTTAAATTTACAGTTGCGACCTCCAAAATCGCGTCGTTTGTGGAGCCAGTTTGCTCGAGCACAATAATTTGCCGGCCGATTGTGGCGCAGGGCAACTGACCTTGCACTTGATCAGCGACAAGCCGATCCAACATTTCAGCCAGGGACATGCGTCATTTCCAGCCCGATATCGATCGCGCGCGCGGCGTTCGTTAGCGCGCCAATGGAAATGTAATCGACGCCGGTGGCTGCCACGCGCTTTACGTTTTTCAATGTGATGCCGCCGCTTGCTTCGAACTTGATGTCGTTCCTTCTCAGCGCCAGAGCTTCCCGAATTTGGGCGGGAGTCATATTGTCGAGAAGGATAACGTCTATGCCTTCCACCTCAACAAAAGCGCGAACTTGTTCAAGGTCATCCGCCTCCACTTCAATTCGGATATTTGGCCGCTCTTCCCGAAGACGGCGAAGTTGATCGGCAAAACTGGAAAGTCCTCCGAGGGCGGCCAGATGATTGTCTTTTACGAGCACCATGTCGTACAAGCCAAGACGATGATTAACGCCACCCCCAGCGACTACTGCAGCCTTTTCCAATGCGCGTAACCCAGGGGTGGTTTTGCGCGTATCCAGTATCTTGGCCGAATCGTTTCCGATAGCGTTAACAAATTCGCGCGTGAAGGTTGCGATGCCGCAGAGACGTTGCAAAAAATTGAGCGCGACGCGTTCCGCCTTCAGAATCGAACGCGCCAGGCCATGCACTTCGATAATAATGTCGCCGGCATCGACGTCCTCGCCATCGTGGCGACTAAGCTGGACATCCGTCGCCGGCTCGATCTGCCGAAAAACTTCCGCAGCTGCTCCCGTGCCCGCAACGACGGCTTTTTCACGCGCAATGATCAGTCCGGTTGCGCGCAGGGATTCCGGTACGAAAAAATCAGTCGTGACGTCGCCGTCGCCTATGTCTTCTTTAATTGCAGCGGCGATCGGGTCGTAATGCTTTTGTTTCATGAGCGCGCGAGCAATGTCCATGATACGTGCGAAATGCGAGCGGGTCTATTAGCACCCATGTATCAAACGCGCTGCGATCCTCTTAGACTAGTCTGGGATGCCCGAAGGCACACAGAGGTCGTGTCGTCGCTAATCCAGACAAAAAAAAGATTCGGGCAGCGCACGTAAGGAGAAACAACGAATCTAAGAAAATCGTGCTACCGCCCGAATCGCCTTAACCTGTTAACTTGGACAGTCGGTCGCGGAGTTCGTTCGAATTTTTTACGAAAAATTCGTGTCTGACGCTAAGTCCTGACTTTTAAGTGCTTATGCCAACACGTGCGGAGCTTCCGTTATTCATCCGAAACCAGCAGACGGCTGGCCTTACTACAGCAGCCTGTCCTGCATCTGAGCGTCAGTCCCTTCAGCTTCGCTGCGCACTTCCTGAAGCAGCGACTTAAACTCGCACTTTTCCAGAGCTGCGATCAGGGCAGGGTAATCCGGTTCAATTCGCAGCTGATCGATCGGCACAGGCAATTCCATACCGCAATCGAGCTCGACCATTTTTCGGTTTTGCAAAATTTGTTCGCGAGCATTGGCGAGCTTCTCCCGGGTTCGGACGCTTTTCACCCTGTCGATATTGTTCAGCAACGGCTCCAACCCACCGAACTCGCGAATCAGTGCCCCGGCGGTTTTGCGGCCCAGGCCAATTCCGGGGATGTTATCGACCGAATCGCCCGTCAAGGCGAGCACATCGCCGATTAGCTTGGGTGGAACTTCCCACTTTCCGGTGACCTGATCTTCGCCCAGCAACGCGAATGCATCCTTGGGCGACGCGAGATCCGCTTTGGCAGTGGTATAGACTTTAACGCAAGGTCCGACGAGCTGATAAAGGTCCTTATCGTTGGTTGCGAGCACAACTTCCATCCCGGCTCGTTTGCACGCGGCGATGGCATAACAGCCCATCAGGTCGTCGGCCTCGGTATTGGGGATGGAAATATTTCGAAACCCCAGCAGCGGTGTGAGTTTCTGGATAAACTCGAGCTGCGGAATCATAGGCTTGGGCATCTCTTTGCGCGTCTCCTTGTAAGCGGGTTGCAGTTCCACTCGTTTCTGCGGCACGCCTTCGTCCCAAACGACCGCGCCTAACTCGGGTTGCAAATGTTTCAGCATTAGCCGCAGCGTTTTCGTAAAGCCGAAAACCGCGTTGGTCGGTTCGCCCCGGGAATTGGAGAGATTCGGGATAGCGAAAAACGAGCGGTAAACATAATAATGACCATCGATGAGCAGCAGTTTCATTGGAAAGGCTGACGCTGGATTCTGGATGCATGATGCTGGATGATCAAGAGATGGCGGAAGAATGGATCGTGCGCGTTCAGGGGAAGGAATACGGACCTGCGAATATCGACACGTTGCGTGAATGGAAGAGAGAGGGGCGACTTCTTCCTGAAAACGAAGCCCGCAACATGGGTGCCGATCTTTGGAGCACAGCGGCAGCGATCCCAGGATTGTTTGATGCAGTGACCTCCGAGGCTGCGAGCGCCGTGCGGCTGATGGAGCCGCCGCTACAAACGCAACATCGCACCTTCGGTCAGATTTTGGCGGAGACGTTTCAGATTTATCGCAAAGGCTTTTTTCAATTTCTTGGCCTCACTCTGCTAGTGTTGTTGCCGTCCGTGTGCAGTCAGCTAACGACTGCATTGATCCAAAAAGGTCAGGGTTCGGGCGATTTGCGCGTTCTTGCTGGTGGTAGCTTTGCTTTTTTAATGTTCGTCCTCTCGATGGCGATGTGGCCGGTTTATGTCGCGGGCATCCAAATTCTCACTGCTGAAATTGCCAGCGGACGCCGGCCCAATTTGGTCGCTGCGCTGAATGAAGCTGTCAGGTTCTGGCCGCGCGTTGCCGCGCTGTGCATCTTCGTCTACGGCGTGTTTTTTCTGCTGATGATATTTGGGTTGGCAATTGCAGGCATCTCTCTCGCTGGCGCGTCTTCGTTGTTGCTGGTCCTTTTCGCGCTGGCTTTGCTCATTCTGCAAGTGTGGATGTTCGGCCGTTTCTTCGTGAACGTTCTGTTTTGGCAGCAGTTTGCCGTTCTCGAAAACGCCGCATTCATCGATTCACTGCGCGAAAGCAGATATCTCGCGCGCAGCGGGCGGGATCTTCCGTGGTTTGAACGCCCCTTGTGGCGCGGAGCCTTCATTGCATCTCTGTGGTTTGCGTTTGTGCTGGTAATCGCGCTTGTGTCAGAGTGGACGACGCTACACCACTATTTTAATCAGTTGACGACCACGCAGGATCCCCAAGCGCTTCTACAGCAACTGACTGAAGCCCAGAAAGCTCGCGGCTTTGATATTGCCGCTTTTGTGCTGAACGTTCTGCAAAAAATTCTCCAACCGTTACTCGGGATCGCCTTCGTTGTGCTTTATCTCGACAGCAGGATTCACATCGAGCGATAGCTAAAACTCCAGGGGCGAACCGATCGGTAAAAAGAGAACAAGCAAAGACCCACCACAAGTCGTAGCGAACTCCGGACAGCCTATCAACATTGCGCCGCTAATTTTTGTTCCGGCTGCTTAAGACAAGCGGCGCAATCGCGCTGAAGTAACGGCTCGTATAAAAGAGATAACCGATGAAGGAAAGAAGTTGAATGCTAATCAGCCAAATGTGACAGGCACGAGCGATGAACAAATCAGGCCAACGCCAGATGGCGAACGCAGAGACTAGGTTGAGGGCAATCAGCAGAGGAGCGAGCAGACAAATATTGAGCAACTGATCGGACCTGGCGCGTGCGTAAAGGGCGCGCTCGGAATCGTCGCGTGACTCGGCGATACGCGCGCGAATCAGCCGCATATCGTAAACAAACAGCAGCCAAACAATGCCTGCGTAAGCGGCGCTTAGTTGAAACCACGCCAGAGGATTATCAAGGCGGCTGAAAAGAATCGCTTCGCCCAGCGCGCAAGCGATGTAGAAAAAATTGTGCCCGAATTCCAGCGGCCATCGAATTAGCGTCAGCGTGTGAATGACGGAACGCGACCAAAAGATGAAGATCACACACAAGCCGGCCGCGACATAGAGAGACGCGCTTACGTGCTGCGTCGACAGAAGCCCACGGGCATTGTCCGTCAGGAAAAAGAGTGCAACACCCTGGATTATGCTAACCAGAGTGAGCTCGATGTTAATCACGACCGAGTCGAGCTCCTGGCGGCCTTTACTTGGGGGATTCACGACGCGACTCGTAACCGCTCAACGATTAAACTGTCAAGGCGCTAGCCGATCGGGATCCGATGGCGCAAGTTTGGGCACTGGTACAGTTTGCCTCGCATCGGCGAGGTGGGTCAATTTGACCACCCCAAAGATCGGCCTACGGGTCATTTTGCTCGAACGAAATCCGGTGTTGGGATGCCTGTCCCTATGGAAATTCACAGAAGGTTTCGTTCCGCAAGGTATTCGTTACCCTTCTTGAGAATTACCCAAGTGCGCCCAGTGCCGTAGTCCGCCTCATCTCCATCGGTCGCCATGTCTGCGTCGCGAAGAAGACTCAGATTGTGCTGAGTCAGAGCGAGGCTCTTGCCGAGTCTCTTCGCAATTTCCCTTTCATTTATGCCTTCGTCTTCTCCCACCATGAGCAGCAAAGCCTCATGCTGTATCTTCGGAAGGTCGGCGTATTTGTATGGTTTTTGGTCTCCTGCTCCTTCTTCTCCAGCCAGGCGCTTGGCAACGACGAGTTCGCTTCCCTTGATCGTGCGATGCCAAACCAAGGCATCGAAAGCGTTGTATCGCCGCGTAGCCAGTCCGGCTTTCTCCAACCGATCAATGTGAATCTCGGCCTCGTCCGGCAGGATGTTAACAGCGCGGGAAATTTCATCGATTCTCAGCCAATTACCGCCGCCGTGTTCGCTCGGCAGCCGACTGAGAATCTGAAATTGAATTGGCGGTATCTCCCGTTCTTTCTCCTCCTGTTTTTTCCGATCTGCGAGAAACCTCTCTATCTCGGCATTCGCCGCTTGCAGCTGGACTTTAAGACTGCCAAGCTCCGCGTTCGATTTTTCAAGAGCCGCCTCCAAACCCGCTATCTTCGCTTTCGCCTCGCGTGTAGCCTGTCCATCCTCCAGCGCCTCCGCCAAGAGAGCGAACGAGACAAGCTCGCTGCGAATCTTGGGCAAAGTGGGCTTATCCCTTCCACCAAGGGAGTTGATGAGCGCTTCAATACGACTCTTGAGACTTTTGGTAGCCATCGTGCTTGCGCGTGGCTTGGTTGGTTAGCTTACGGGGTTTGGCTCGACATCAGGAAGCGGGATTCTAACAAATCGATTACGTCCTCCAAGCTCCAAACATGATTCATCACGAATCGCGTCCGGAAAATTTCCGGCGCACATTCGAGCTCGATCCCTCAATCGACGCCGACAAAATCGGCGCGAAAATCGAGCAGGGTCTTGTAACGTTGACTTTGCCCAGAGCGGAGCACGTCAAACCGCGCAAGATCGCCGTTTCATAACGGTCAGCTTCGTCGAATTAAAGGCCGCGAACACAGCGTTCGCGGCCTTTTTCGCGTCTTCCAATCCAAGTCGCTCGCTTTTCTGCTTGGCGAATCGTCGCCTGCGTCGTACTTAGAGTGCTCCTGATATGGCGACAAAGACCGAAGAAAAAACAGCCACTGACAAACTGACTGCGGCACGAAATAAGAACCTGGATCTGGCGATTCAGCAGATAGCAAAAGATTACGGGGAAGGCGCGATCATGCGCCTTGGTGACGAGAAAATTGTCGATATCGATGTCATTCCCACGGGCAACATTTTGATTGATCGTGCTCTGGGCGTAGGCGGATTTCCCAGGGGCCGGGTGGTAGAAGTTTTCGGCCCTGAATCGTCTGGGAAAACGACACTTACTCTAACGGTGATTGCACAGGCGCAAAAGCGCGGTGGCCTCGCGGCGTTCATTGACGTCGAGCACGCTCTCGATCCCGCGTACGCGAAAAGACTTGGTGTTAATCTTGATGATTTGCTCGTCTCTCAGCCAAGCTCCGGTGAGGAGGCGCTCCGGATTTGCGAAACCCTGATACGCTCCAACGCTCTGGACGTAATTGTGGTCGACTCCGTGGCGGCGCTCGTCACCAGAGCGGAGCTCGAGGGGGAAATTGGAGACGCGACAGTTGGCGCGCAAGCGCGACTCATGAGCGCTGCATTGCGCAAACTCACGTCGCTCATTTCAAAGGCACGGACCTGCTGCATTTTCACAAACCAAATCCGCGAAAAAATCGGTGTGATGTTTGGAAATCCGGAGACAACGCCCGGCGGGAAGGCCTTGAAATTTTATGCCAGTGTGCGCGTCGATATTCGGCGGATTGGCGCGATCAAGCAGACGGATGGCGTCGTCACCGGGAATCGCACCCGCATCAAGATTGTGAAGAACAAAGTCGCGCCGCCGTTTACTGAGGCCGAATTCGACATCATGTACAACGAGGGAATCTCCTCGACTGGTGCCCTTCTTGATGTGGCGTTGGAAAAGCAAATTGTCGAAAAGCGGGGTTCATGGTTGAACTACAAAGGCACGCAGCTGGCCCAGGGCCGCGACGCCGCGAAAGAAGTTTTGAAGAACGACAAGGCGCTTTACGACGAAATTGAGACGGCGGTTAAAGCAAAGCTCGACGAAGAGAAAAGCTAGCTATTACCCGGGTGTTTCAACGCCGCTAAGGATTCCACCGAGATGGCCAGTGAGCGTGATCGCCATCAGCGCCAGACTCATTATTGCGAAATAAGCAAAACGCGGCGACCTACTTTTCGCGCGGAGGCGCGAGCGCATCCAGCAGAGAACGAAGATTAGCGACGCGGAAACCAGAGCACAGATTAGATGCAGTTGAAGATTGCCTTTCAGCGTCGCGCCTTCGAGCTGCCATCGCCACGCCCCAAGGCCCGTTGCGATTGCCAGTGGAAGAGTGATCGCCGCGCCGATGAGATTGTAATAGGCAACCGATGCTAGAACCGGTTGCTTGCGCCAGGTCGCGAGGATCTCGAAGATGGCGCTTGCGATAAATAGCGCAATCGGAAAATGAATAATGACCGGGTGCTGCGCGTGCCCAGCGAAGAGCGCAGCCTTTAGATCAAAGGGATTCGGGGAATGGGACTGCGCGAGAAATAGTTTCATAACCTTCACGGGGCGCCGCTACAAAGGGCATCAAGCGCGCCCTACGACTTCACAACGACAATGGTGCCGGTCATTTTCGGGTGAACCGAGCAAAAGTAGGTGTACGTGCCAGGAGCACCTGCTGTAATCGTGAAGGTTTGGTCCGTGTCGAGCGCAGACGATTTCTTAAACTTCTTCCCGACGCTCACAACGGTGTGCGGTTCTTCGTCCCGATTGATCCAGGTCACCTTCTCCCCAGACTTCACAGTTAAGGTCTGGGGATTGAAAGCGAAGTCTTTGATCTCTACTGTGTTTTGCTTGCTGCTGGTGCTATCGGCGTCCTTCATCTCGCCAGCGAGCGCGAACAGAGATAGATTAAGAAAAGCGATGCCGCACAAAAGTGCCGCCATTTTATTTTTGGGAGTTAGTGTAGTCATAGTTAGGTTTGGTCCGGTTAACTGAGGTTGGAATCGACGACGGCGAGAGCTGTCTTGCCTTGTTTATACTGAACACTTGTTAGGCCAAGCAGGCTGCGCAGCTTTTCTGCCGGCACTTTCATAGGACCTGGCGACGGCGCGGTTCCAGGCGCGGGCTGAGGGAAGGCGGTAGACATCGCAGTGTGGAAAGTCACGTTACCTTCGACCTTCTGGAGCACCTGGTGGATGTGACCGTTTAGGACTGTAACTGAGCCAAACCGTTTTAAGTATCCAAGAGCACGTTCGCTGTCGCTCGTCCCCCAGCCCCATTTCGGATAGACCGCCCAGAGCGGGATATGCGCGAAAACAACAATCGGCGTGTCCGCGCCAAGGCCTTTCACATCGCTTTCGAGCCACTCGAGCTGATCATCTCCAAGTTGCCCCAGACCGCCAGCCTGAAGGTCTAGCACGTTGACGAGTGCAATGAAATGGACACCGTTCTTATTGAAGCTGTACCAGCCTGAGCCTTTGCCTTCGACGCGCTTCAAGTACCGTTCACGGTAAAGCTTTCCACCATCGTTAAGGACATCATGCTCGCCCGGCACATAAAAGACGTCCTTGGTCCGGCAACTCTTGAGCACTTCATCAAAGGTGTCGAACTCTTCTGGTTTAGACAGCTGTGTAAGGTCTCCCGTATGAATGAGGAAAGACGGCGGCGTCGGCATCGCGTTGATGCGATCGAGGGCAATCTTGAACGTCTCCGTCACATCTTTGTTTGCGTCTTTGCTGAAGCCAATGTGGCTATCGCTGATCTGGAGAAAGCTGAGATCCGTAGCCGACGGCAACGAATCTCCTGCTTTCGCGATCTGGGCCAAAGTTTTCGATGCGAGCACCCCACCGCTTATGGTCCAAAGCAGGCCCGTGCCAGCCCAGGCCATGCAATGGAGAAAGCCGCGGCGATCGATTCCGTCGTGTTCGTGGTCGTGAGAAATGTAATCGGACATAACTTTTTGTTTTCTTAAGGTTTAGATTTGCTTGGTAAATTGTCTTTCACCTGTGCTTACTGATTTCGCGCGACTTTATTCCCGAAATCCTTGGCATCAGAGCGCGAGCCGCGGTAATTTTCCGCAATTCCTGCTTTGCAGTTGCTCCTTTTCGGCGCTTGTCTTTGCAAAAACGCCGCGCTCAGGCGTCGGCCCACAGCGCGGCGTTTGAACTCGCGAAGTACGGTCAATCCCCGACTTATTCTCTCTGTGCCGCGTCCGCAGCCTGAGCCAAAGAATTGATTAGCTGCAAGAATTGAGGCGGTTGTCCCGTGAAGAGCCCGTCGGCAATGAAGCTGTTGATAACGCCCGTGGCGTCTAGCTGTCCTGGCCCCGTTGGACGAATGATTGAACACGCAGGTAGGTGTGGGCTGATGAATTCGCACGGCTCGGGCATGATCAAGTTGGCCTGCAATGTCTCGGGCTGACCTGTGGTGAGGTCCGTAAAGGTCACCGTTGAATTGTTAATTGGGTCAAAATCAGTCAACGGAGTGGCATTTCCTGCCTTGTCCTGCCAAGTCTGGAAATGCATGATCTCGGATCCACCGATACTGAGGAGGATTCGTAGAACTTCGAGACTGGTTACTTTCTGAGCCAACGTCGCGTAGAGGCTGGTGCCACCTTGTTCAATATAACCAAAGTGAAAGCCGGCCGTGAAAGCGATTGCTTTGACGTGGTCGCTGGGATTGTTCGGATCGCCAAGTTCGTCATTGCTTCTCGGAATTGCAGTATGCAGCCCAGTGTCCAAACTGGGGACTGCGTTCGGGAAAGTCGCACCGAAATCAGGGTTGGTCGTGCTGCGATAGCGGGTCCACCAGCTCGTATCCACGGTGAGCTGCTTAAGATTGGTAAGCCGGCCAGTTTGCGGAACGAACGAGACTTGGCTGGGTGGCAAGTTGGCGAACTGCCTTAGGTTGACCTGCCGCTCGCCTTTGGATCTTAAATAGGCATTTAGGAAAGCCGCGTGACTTAGCTCATCATCGGTGTTGTCGGAAATGTACTGCGGCTGGTCTCCATCCAGAATTTCAAGGCCAGCTCGATATCCCGATTCTGGTGAATCGACTCCTCCAAGCTCCTTGTATTGTTGCCAGAGATCGGCCTCGATAAGTTCGGCCGCGGCGAGGAGCTGGAGGATCGCGACATCGCCTGCGTTGAGCCCTTGGCTTCCATTAGCTGCTAATGCTTTGCTAGAACCGCCTAGTAAAGCAGCTCCCGGGGCCAGAAGAGCGGCTCCCATGCCGAGATTGCGCAGAAAGGATCGTCTGGCGAGGCGTCGAGGCTGCGGGAATTCCTGGCTAGGATTCGATGATTCAGCGCTGTCGCGCTCATTAATAACTGTAGGTTTGATTTCAGATTTCATAGAATAGACTAATATTGGTTTGGTTTTAGTTAGTGCTTGGCATATTGCCTTGCCCCCTTCCTTACCGATGCCGCGCGATTTTATTCCCAAAATCCTTTGCGTCCTCGTCACGATGGAAAAAACTCTTGATTAGATCGTATTGTCTCCCAGTGTTCTGGATCTCGATTAAGAATCGCGTGATGCCATCATCCAACTGATGAACAACGAGATCGCATCCGTACGGGTGGAGCTTCTCTCGTGCTATCCGCGCGACCTCAGCATGGAGTGCTTCTTGCGTCATGCGTCCGCCTGAACGCAATTGGTCTAATTCCTTTAGCGCGATGGCGGCCGCTTTGCGGATTTTCCCGACGCGATCGTCGTAGCTTGCCTCAAACTCGCTCCTCGTTTCGGTGTTCATGCAGGTTTTTCGCAAGATTGAAAGGTTACGAATCGTTTGAACTCACCATGCGAGCACTCGGTTGTAGGTGTCGTATGTATGTCTCCTGTTCTGCTAGATCCAGATCGACAATCGTCCGTTGGCCAGCTTTGATAACAAAGTGCACGCGGACTTCTCCAGCTCTCGCCGACCGGGCGACAATCGTGTAGGCCCCGGTTGGAAGGGCAACCTCCCAGGGGATTAATTCATCAGTGCGCGAAATGTTGTTTTCAACCGTCTTGAAGAGCGTCCCGTGAGCGGAATAGATGGCGTAGGAACTA
>WNFS01000606.1_pt1 | contig 25872 bp, 22 predicted proteins | sample 5400141 | NCBI WGS metagenome assembly WNFS01 (sample SAMN13153358, study PRJNA577476) | soil metagenome | isolation source: 60 cm saprolite under Madrone tree | place: USA:California | collected 2016-06-14
GAAAAATACTGGGACCTGGTGCTCGAGCCGTTTGAGCGTCTGCCCGCGAATCCAGAGGAAGAATGGGGGGAGCAATTGCGCGAACTGTTGGATCGGGCTGTCCACCGCCGATTGCTCGCGGACGTGCCGGTCGGCGTTTTCCTGAGCGGCGGGATCGACTCGTCGGCGGTCACCGCGTTTGCCTCGCGCCATGTTCCCGTGGGGCAGCTGAAGACCTTCAGCATCGGATTTGCCGAGAAAACTTTCGACGAGACGAGCTACGGGCGGCTCGTTAGCGCGCAATTTAAGACCGATCATAAACTGGAAACTCTTTCCGTGGCGCGCGCCCGGCAATTGGTCGATGAATGCCTGACTCGGTTGGATGAACCGATGGGAGACAGTTCGCTCCTGCCTACCTACTTGGTGAGCGGCCTGGCCCGACAAGATGTGACGGTGGCGCTGGCGGGCGACGGCGGCGACGAATTGTTTGCCGGTTACGATCCGTTTCACGCGCTCCAGCGGGCGCGACTTTACAGCCGCATTTTTCCACGGCCGATTCATGCCGCAATCAAGGCAATCTTCGATCGTTTGCCGGCTTCGCATGCGAACATGGCACTCGACTTTAAAATCAAGAGAGCGTTGCGCGGATTAAGCTACAACCGGCGGCTCTGGCTGCCAGTCTGGATGGCGCCGCTCGACCACGCCGGCCTGCAGGATCTTTTCCGCCAACCCATCGATCTCGAGGAACTTTACGCGGAAGCGATCGAGCAGTGGGAGAATTGTCCGCAAACCGACCTGGTCGACAAGACCCTGCAATTTTACACCAAGCTTTATTTGCAGGATGACATCCTGGTGAAAGCCGATCGCGCTAGCATGATGCACAGTCTGGAAGCGCGCGCGCCCTTTCTGGACATTGAGCTGGTCGATTTCGTTAGGCGAATCCCCAGCGCCTATAAATATCGCAGAGGTACCAGCAAATACATTCTGAAGAAGGCGCTGCAGGCAGTTTTGCCGCGCGAAATACTGTATCGCTCGAAGAAAGGATTCGGCGTGCCCGTGGCCCAGTGGTTTCGGAAAGGGGAGCTGGATCTGGCCGAGGCGGCTCTTGGTTCCTTGAATCTGCGGCTGGTAAAACGGAGAGCGGAAGCGCATCGCTCCGGCCGAGCGGATGAGTCGGCTTTTCTTTGGAGTTTTTACGTCTTGAAGAGATGGGCGGAAACGAACCGGGTCTCCCTGTAAGCCGTCCATTGCCCTAACGAATGCGCATTCTGCTTATCACGCTGGCGGAGGAGCGGCCACCGCCACCCAGGCGATGGCGCAAGCCCTTCTCAAACTCGGACATTCCGTAACCGTCGCCACCCGCCGGTATGGCGACTCGCCGTGCAATTTCACAGAAGACGGAATCAAAGTCCGACGGATAATGAGCTGGCGGCGCACCGCAAGATCGGTTACCTCGGTCTCGACGTGTACGAGGAAGAAGAACAAATCTTTTTCGAAGATCGTTCGGGGCTGATCCTTAGCGACGACGTATTCGCGCGGCTGCTCACTTTTCCAAATGTGATCATTACCGGCACCAGGCGTTTTTCACGCGAGAAGCCTTATTGAATATCGCGGCTACGATAACATAAGCAGATTCCAAGACAATCAGCCGCTCGAGAAGCTGGCCGGATAGCACGTTTAAGTTCGATGCGGCCGAAGCAGGCGCAGGCCGTTGAGGATGACAACAACCGTGCTGCCTTCGTGGCCGATGACGCCGGTGGTAAGATTGATCTTCTCTGCCAGCGCCGAAACGATCAGAAAAAAGATTACGCCAAGAGAAATGACAATGTTTTGGCGAAAGATCGAGCGCGCGCGCCGGCTCAGGACGAACGCCTGCTCGACATTCTCAATCTTGTCGTGCATCAAGACCACGTCGGCCTCTTCCAGCGCTGCATCGGATCCGCGAGCGCCCATGCCGAGCGAGACATCCGCGGCGGTCAGGCTCGGCGCATCGTTGATCCCGTCGCCGACCATCGCGACCTTTTTCCCTGAGGCGCGCCAATCGTGAATGCATTTCAGCTTGGCCTGCGGACTGAGCTCAGCGCGCACGTCGGCGATGCCGACTTGTTCCGCCACCATCGCGGCTGGCGCCAGGCGATCGCCCGTCAGCAATGTGACTGACAGATCGGAGCGCTTCAGGAAATCAATGACGCGTATCGCGGCCGGCCGGAATCTCATCACGCAAATAAATCACTCCGAACGCCTGCCCTCCTTGAACGCACACGCCAAACACAGAGGCTAAGAAAAGACATGACTGAGATGGGTTAACGTATCAGCCTTAGTGCCTCAGCTCTGTTGTGCTACTGCCTAACTGTTAGGTCAGCTAACCTCAATCCAGCTATAGCAACTAGACCCAATAAGGCTTAGGCTTTGCGTTGGCCTAACTTAGGATACCGGCTACAGGCTGACGCTTGGCGGTAATAAGCATTCCTTCGGCTCCGGGTTTTGGCTTTGAGCCCCGGGCATACAACGCAAAGGAACTGCTATGGTCGAACGGGCCCCGAGCCCTCCTTGAACGCACACGCCGAACACAAACCGGCTCCGCATATACCGCGCCAAGGCTAGTATGTTCGCAAACAGGCAAAGAAGTTAAGGCCGCATGCTGTTGCATGGTGAAGAACGGCAAGTTCGTCTGCAAATGGACGAACAAATCGTTCGAGAAGTGCTGCTGCGAACGGCGGTGAAAATGCGCCCAGAAATTGGCCCTCGCATGAAGTATTGGGAAATCATAGCTGACAATCTCAAGAAAGCGGGTTGGAGTTGGGGCTGCGTTCCAACGGGCGAACGATCTGGATTGCTGACGCGCATCGCAGCGACGGAAAGCGTTTCGTTGTGCGTGCAGATGAAAAGGTGACTGCGTTTATGGAACTCGAATTTGCGATTCGCGCTTGCGGCAATTAGCTTGACTAGCTGTTCTAATTTTTCCACACTCGGCGTCGTTAAACGGATTCCGAATCAGGTGGGGGACATTTTCCCCGCTACGTTCTTCGCCTCTTCCGGACCCGCATTTCCAAAATCAATTCAGCGCGGAAAAGGAAACAGAAAATCATGAATCCATTCAACCCATTAAAGACAATAGTCGTAGTGTTCCTGTTGCTTGCTTCGGCTGGCCTTGCCGACGCCCAGTTCTCGCCAATCCTAAAGCCTCTCCCGCCGAAAAAGGATGCAAATGCCCTTAAGGCACCTACCGCCCTCGCTCCCAACTCGCCGTGGCAACTGCTGACAAACCAACCTCCGGTTCTCGATTACACCGATTGCGGGCCCGGCAACCCTATTTTGCTCACGGACGGGACTGTCATGCTGGCGGATAATGGATGCCAGGATTGGTGGAAGCTCACGCCAGACGAGTTCGGTAGTTATGTGAATGGGACCTGGACTCAGTTGGCGTCCCTGCCAGGCGGCTACAGCCCCTTGTATCACTCGTCAGCCGTTCTTCCCGACGGCCGGGTCATAATTGAGGGCGGCGAATATAACTTCTCCAATGGAGTGTTTCACGCGGTCTGGACAGATCAAGGCGCCATCTATGACCCACTAATCAACACTTGGACTCTCGTGGCCCCTCCTCCGTTTTTCGGGGGCTTTGGGCCGTTTCCGAGAACGATCGGAGATGCCCAAAGTGTGGTTCTCTTCGACGGAACGTTTATGCAGGCCAATTGCTGCACTGATCAGGCAGCTCTGCTGAATGCAAACACTCTCACTTGGACACAGACCGGCAAAAACAAGTTCGACATCAACGACGAGGAAGGATGGACCCTCTTACCCAATAAGAAGGTGCTTACAGTCGATGCGTACGTCGGTCAGTACGACCCTACCGGCATGAACTTCGAGCTCTACAACCCCGCATCGGGCAAGTGGACGAGTCCCGGCGCAGATACACGTGTGCAACTCTGGGACTCCGCAGCGGATTGCGGCGGGCGACGTTTCGCCTCGTTCGAGGTGGGGCCTGCGGTCTTACGGCCTGACGGCAGTGTCTTCGCCACTGGAGCTAATGCTTGCGGCGCGGGCCATACTGCGATCTACAACTCGAATACCGGAGCGTGGACGCCTGGCCCCGATTTCCCAGACTCACTCGACATCGCCGACGGACCTGCTGCGCTGGAGCCTAACGGCAACGTTCTGATGATGGCAAGTCCGTTAATCTTTAATACGCCGTCAACTTTCTTCGAGTGGGACGGGTCGATGCTTACGGAGATTTCCGCAGCTCCCAACGCATCGAACGACTCGTCGTTCTACGGCAACATGCTAGTGCTGCCAACCGGCCAGATCCTCTTCACCGATTTCTTCTTCGTCTCAGTTTACAATCCTTCCGGAACCTACAATGCGGCATGGGTTCCAACGATCCAGTCTGCCCCTGCCACGGTTAGTCCGGGCGGGTCATACGTTATCTCTGGCCATCGTTTCAACGGCATGTCGCAAGGGGCTGCTTACGGGGACGATCAGCAATCGGCAACGAACTATCCGCTCGTCCGGATCACGAACAACGCGACTGGGCACGTGTTCTATAGTCGGACGCACAACCACAGCAGCATGGCCGTCGCATTCAACGGCATCGTATCGACTCATTTCGATGTCCCAGCAAATCAAGAGCTAGGCCCGAGCCAACTGGTTGTCGTCGCTAATGGCATTCCCTCCGCTCCGATTGCCGTTACGGTGCAATGAGCCTTAAGCGCCGGATCTACAGTGTTCGTTAGGAAGCGGTGAACGCAGAAGATATTGAAATGATGATGGCAACCAAGGCGGTTAACGCAAAAGCAAGAATCGGTCCTATATAGAATAGCTTAACCCATGATGCGATGCTCCTTCGTCGAGTAGTGAGCGCCTGTATAGCCCGCACTGGTGGAATGAAGGAGAATTGTTGCTCCAGTCGCAGTCCGCCTATGTAGTTTGTGTTGAAAAGACGTTGGTACACCAATTGATCAATGATCCAAAGAACAGAAAGACCGATGTTTGCCTTTAGGCAGATGATGATGACAAGCCCCAAAGGAGAAAATAGCCAAGTAACGTCTTTCTCCTGCTTCAAAAGTATAGCAATACTGGCAAAGGCCGCGAGTGTCCAAGTGGACGCGAGGCCACGGACACCAGCTTGAATAGTATGGAAGTGCCTCTCATTTTCAGCAAGACGGTTAAGAGTTTCACCATCTGCTTCCATAATCGATAAACACGCCATTTGAACTGTCCTCCGTTCTACCAGCTGTTCATCCTTCACATATTCAGTAATGTCTATAAGAGCGGCCCGAACGAGAAATAGATTTGCATCTTGCAATCTAATTTCTTGCCCTTCCGAGGGGAAAGCGAATTAAAACGCTGCATGGCGAGAATTGTGCCGAATTATTCGGGGTTTAGGAAGCGGAGATTAGATCGACGCCGCGATGATCTTTACGGGGCCGGACTTCGTAAACGTGCATCAACTTTTGTTGTAGGAGCATCGTATTTTAATCGCACGCGCATTCGGCGGCCCTACCGATCATTCGCAGCGGCGCGACGATTTCTAGGGCCGTTTACGGCGCAGGACGGGCCATCTCAGATCGGCTCAAAAAGCTTTTGGCACTGCCGTATGATACTGGCTCACTGGTTGACTGATAATGTGAGATAACGTGGTTTAGTCGAGTCTCTAGAGCGATTTTACCTAGTGTAAAGCGGATTTGCATTAATCACGACGGGAAAGGCAATAGGCGGGGAAATCATGGGCCTGACTGGGCTCGAACCAGTGACCCTGCGCTTATCAAGCGCATGCTCTAACCAACTGAGCTACAGGCCCCTCTTTGTAGGAGTGAAAGGTGGTCGGTGATCGGTGAGCGGTCAAGTCACAGGAGGCATTTGCGATCACGGTTCACTGTTCACTGATCCCATTTTGGACGCGTCCGGTTTCGCTAAAGCTGCGGTTGGACATTTTCGCTGTGCGAAAATGGAGGCAAGGGGATTCGAACCCCTGAATCTGCGCGAGATCGCCAAGCAGCTTGGCGTAGCGAACATTCTTGAGGGTAGCGTGCAAAGAGCGGCCGATCAGGTGCGGGTCAATGTGCAGTTGATTAACGCGCAAACCGATTCCCACCTCTGGGCAGAGAGCTATGATCGGAAGTTGACTGACATCTTTGGCGTGGAGACCGAGATCGCCAAAGGAATTGCCGAGTCGTTGCAGGCGAAACTTACAGGTCGCGAGGAGCAGGCGTTGGCAGTTAAACCGACAAACAACCCCGAGGCGTACGATGCGTATCTGCGCGGCCTGGCATTCGAAGCACGTAGTCGCTACCCCTTCCTCACCCCCGATCTGGCACGGGAAGCCATCGGCTTTTATGAGCGAGCGGTTCAGCTTGACCCGAACTTTGCGGCTGCTTGGGCGCGGCTTTCTCGTGCGCACGCGTTCCTTTACTTCGGACGAGCGGACACTACTCCCGCCACTCGACGCGATGCTGCCAAAAGCGCTTTGGAGAATGCACAGAAAGTGGAGCCGAACTCGCCTGAGACCCTGCTCGCCTTGGGTTATTATCAATATCACGTGCTGAATGATTACGGGCCTGCGAAAACGACATTCGAGCTTGTTAGCAAAATGTTACCAAACAGTAGCGAGGTACTACTGGCGCTCGCCCGCATTGCCCGACGCGAGGGGCACTGGGATCAAAGCGTTGTCTACGACGAGCAAGCCCTCACCCTGGATCCACGTAACAGGGAGGTACTCGGGGACACGTCATGGAATTACACCATGCTTCGACAGTTTCCGGCCGCGCTTAAGGTCGAGGATCGAGTGATGGACATTACGCCGAACAATCCGGTTGTGATAGCGTCAAAGGCCAGCATGTATCAGGCGCAGGGCAACCTCCAAGAAGCCGCTAGGTTGCTCGCAACAATAAACGAGCAAACTTCTTCTGGGGATGCCTTCATAGTTAAGATCACTCAGTTGAGACTTGAACGAAATTACCGAGAGGCCGTTCAATTGTTTCAAGCCCAACCAACCCAATTCCATTTTGATTCCTTTGATCAGCTGGCGTTTGCTTTGGTGCAGCGGCTTTCTGGCGATACGGCTGGCGCAAAGATTACCGCTGAACGGGCGCGCAGTACACTCGAGCAGCTCTGCAGAGATCAACCAGACGATGCCGGTCGTACGGCAGGACTGTCTCAAGCTTATGCTGTGATGGGGGAGAAGGATCTGGCGCTACAGCTAGCCGAGCGTGCAACTGGGCTTTCGCCAAGTGCTAAAAATGCAGTGGACGGACCCACCATGGAAGAGAACTTGGCGGTAATTCAGACGATGTTCGGCGAGAATAGCCGTGCGATCTTAACTCTCACCCGATTGTTGCGGACGCCGTACAATGGCTGGCTTCGTAACACGCCTGTCACGCCCGCCCTTCTTAGGCTCGATCCGATCTGGGACCCGTTGCGCTCCGATCCCGCTTTCCAAAAACTCTGCGAGGAAAAGCAGCCGTGAATCCGCCACGCGTGAAGTAATTGGGAGATCATCGCTGACAATCTCAAAAAAGCCGGTTGGAGTTTGGGCTACGTTTCAGCGATTGATTCCAACGGACGAACGATCTGGATTGCAGACGCACATCGCGGCGGCGGAAAGCGTTTCGTTGTGCACGCGGAGGAAAAGCTGACGGGGTCCGCGCTTGCGGCGAATGATCAGGACGCAAGTGCACTCATGAAGCCAAGCGTCCGCGCGGAAATGCAGTTTTCAGTCCCTTCTTTTTCCTTCTTGACACCGCATCACATTCTTGGCAAAAAACGCACGTAACGGCTGGAAATGAGTCCTTCAGGGAGCCGCCTTCGCGAAGGCTACGGCGGGCCAAGGGAAATCAGGGAAGGCCAAACAACGAAAGGAAAATTAAGCTAATGAAAACTCGCCTCAAAATATTCACAACCATCCTGTCCGTGCTTGCCTGCTGTGCGTTTTTGCCAACGATGCAAGGGCAATTACCCCCGGAGATACCTGGGAACCCGGACGGGTGCTATCCCAACTTCACGACGGCAGAAGGGTGCAACGCCCTTCATCAGCTCATGGGCGGCATAGGAAACACAGCAGTTGGTTGGTATGCCAACTTTTTAGCCGGTGACGCCAGCTTCAACACCAGTGTTGGTGCTGGAACGCTGGCCCTCACCAGCGGTGTCGGGTCGGGCAGCAATACCGCAGTTGGCACCGCAGCGATGATCCTCAACCTCAGCGGCGATAACAACACCGCAGTTGGAGTTAACGCGCTCGTCTTCAATAGCGTTGCCAGCGACAACACTGCTGTCGGCAGCTTTGCGCTCTATAATAATGACTCGACCGGGGCCAGCCTTGGCGAGTTCAACACGGCAGTTGGGGGTTCGGCGCTCCTCAATAACACTGATGGCAGGTCAAACACCGCCGTTGGTTTTGACGCGCTAGAACACAACCAAATCGGCAACGTGAACACGGCCGTAGGTGATGGTGCGCTCTCTCAAAATACCGCCGGCGGGAACACGGCCGTGGGTGCTAGCTCGCTCGGTTCCAACGATACCGGCTCCGCCAACAACGCCTTCGGTTACCAGGCGCTCATTTTAAACGTCGATGGCGGCGGAAACGTGGCAATGGGTAATGCCGCGCTCTTTTCCAACGTTAGCGCCTCGCTTAACACTGCCATCGGCATTTTCGCGCTCGCCAATAATGACTCGAGCGCACTCGGCCTTGCCGACGACAACACGGCAGTTGGCGCTCTGGCGCTCTTCAATAACGTTGATGGATTCGAAAACACCGCCGTGGGTACTGGCGCGCTGTCTAGCAACGTCGGTGGCTCTTTCAACGTAGCGATGGGTGACGCAGCACTGAACAATGCCGACTCTACTTTCAACACAGTCGTGGGTTTCCAGGCAGGACAAGCCACGATCGCTGGCTTCGATAACATTTACCTCGGCGATACCGCTGGCACGCTTGACCTCACCGGTGCTGCCGTCCCAGACGAAACTGCCACTATACGCATCGGCAGCGTGTTTACGAACTCCCAATGCTTTATCGGTGGTATCGCCACGAACGCCCAGGTCTGGAACGGCGTCACCGTTTGTCAAGCTACTGTGAATGGATTCGGTCAGCTTGGCGTCGATTGTGTGAACCCGAACAACCCGGGTGCCACACCTGCGTCTCCTGGCGCACCTGTGCCTCATAGCGCACCGCAACCTCGTAGCGCACCGCCACTAGTCCCCAACGGCCCCCAACGCCAAGCCATGCTGAATCGCAAAGTGGAGTCATTGGAAGCCACTGTCGCGGAGTTGAGAGGGCAGCTCAAAGAGCAGGCCGCTCAAATCCAGAGAGTAAGCGCCCAGCTTGAAGTGAGCAAACCTGCGCCGCAAGTAGTCGTGAACAAACCGTAAAGCTGCGAATTACATCGGCCTTGTGTGCCAAGCATCGAGGCAAATCGGAAAGGCGTTCGTCCCCGCGGCGAACGCCTTTACCGTTTCCGTTCCTCGATAGTATTGGCCCTGTCGGGTTGAAGCAGGTCTTCGAAGGGTCGGAAAAAATTTGCGTAGAAGGGATAAGGCCGGTCCGGCTTTGCGGGGCGGTAGCGCCAGTGCTTGTACATCCAGAGCCAGGGCGCGGGGTTTTTTCGTACATAAGGTTCAAATGAATTCCAGCATGCCTGCGCGATTTGCTGGTGAGTCATGCCAACGGTCGCGTTGATCTTTGGATGAAAGACGAGCCTATAGCGTCCATCGGGCAGAGGTTCGCAGTGCGCCGGGATGATCGGGACGCCAGTATGCTCATGCAGCCAGGCGTGCGCTGAAGTCACGCTTGTTTTTAATCCAAAACAATCAATTGCCACTGCGCCCTGAGCCGGCGGCACCGTGAGATCGACCAGCAGCGCTGTGCGCCCCTTTTGGCGTAGCACCTTGTAAAGCCGGATAATCCCGCGCTCGCGTGGAACCAGTTCATGCCCCGATTGCTCGCGTAGTTTTTTGAAGATTGGATCGAGCAACGAATTCTTAAATTCCTGAGAGATGATTGTGCCTTTCAGATCGAGGAAACCACAGGCCAGGCTGAGCCATTCAAAACTACCGTAGTGGTAGCAGGCGATGATCATACTGCGCTCCGGCGCTGTGCCTCGCGCTGTTTCCTCAAAATTTTGCCACTCGATGTAGCGAGAGAAATTTTGCAGTGTCAGACGTGGGCTCCAAAGCAGATCGACCATGGTCCGCGCGAAATATTGAAACGATTCCCGGACAATTTTTCGTCGCTCATCGGGAGAGAATCGACCGCCAAACGCGGCCTCCAGATTGCTTAGCGTCACGTGGTAACGATGCCGATCAAGGAAGCTCAGTAGCGCCCCGGCAGTCCGGGCAAGGTGATAGCAGACCCTTCGCGAACACAATGGGATCAGCTTTGTGGCAAGGAGAAGCCCCAGCCACTCCAGACGATACCGGATTCGCTTCCATTGCGAACGCATTTCTCACTTTAAGCATGCGGTTCAGCGTAAGGCGAGCGGATGAAGGAAAAGAGAAGCACCCGCCTTCGCGATCGTGTTCCAGCTCCTGATCGCTTATTCGAGTACGATTACGAGCATGAGCGCGAATAGGAAATCGCTGGGCGATTTCTTACCAACCCTGGCCGGGATTGCTTACCGGAGGCAGGCCTTTGCGAAACTCCGCCTGCTGACGTTCAGCTTCTTTCTCCCGCGCTGCGTCACGTGTCTGTTGCTCCGGGCTGGGACCGGAGGAGCCACAGCCGGAGAGCACAACAATAAGCGCCGGGACGAGAAGCACGATGGTTGCCAGCTTCTTCATAGGGGGACAAGGATAATCAAGCTGATTGGTGCGGCAACCTTCAAGGCAAGCAAAATCTGAATCACCAATGACGGCACAATGTCGAATAACGCATGACGAATAAAGGTCGAATCGTTAAAGGGCGAAAGCGTGCAATGTTCCTTTCGTCATTCGAATTTCGTTAATCCTTCGCCATTTTTCCGCTCGTCATTCTCTTTATCCGATGCCAGCCGCAGATAATCGCGCTCGAGAGGTTTCAAGCGTTCAAGAATTTCGTTCAACGCGAGTTCGTTTTTCAGGTTCAGCTGGTAATCGAGATCGGCACGGAGGCGGTCCTTATGAGACTGGCGATTCTGCGACATCATGATAATGGGCGCCTGCAATGCGAAGATCATGTTGAGCACAAGGTTGAGCAGAATGAAAGGGTACTTGTCGAACGGTTTTTGCCAGAGCAGCACTGTGTTCATCACCACCCACACGATAAGAAACCCGATCGCGGTGAAAATGAATTTCCAACTGCCACCGAATTCTGCGATAACATCCGCCGCGCGGTCCGCGAGTGTAAGCTGCGCCGCTTCTTCCACATTAACATTGCGGGTGGCAGTATGGCGCAAAAGCTCGTCAGTCTGCCGCAACCGGTTGGCCAGCGCGGTGAGCATTTCCAGCGCGACATTGGGATTGCTCCGCATAAAGGAAAGGAAATGCTCGCGTGAGAGCACAGCCAGCTGCGCGTCCTCTGCCACGACCGCATCGGCAGAGCGGCGGCGCTGCCCATCAAGCAATGCCATTTCGCCGAAGAAATCGCCGCGGACTAATTCGGTGAGGGTCACCTCGCGTCCATCTACGGTGTGAACGCAAATCCGGACTTTCCCGCGCTCAATCAAATACATTGCATCGCCTTTATCACCGGCGCGGAACAGAGACGCGCCGGCTTTGCAGTCGAGGCTCTCCAGCAGGTGACACAATCCCCCGGCCGCCTCGTCGTCGAGCGATTCGAATAACGGCACCTGGCGCAGTGTGTCGATGGTCATGTGCAGAAAGCAACCGAACGCCTACCAGAATAGCGCCAATTCACGTTGCCGAGAAGTTCGAATTGCGCGCGCGCTGTAGTGTCCGCTGTCTCAGCGGATGGCTCGCAGTGCTGAGGTACACGTGACACTGTGCTTCATCCAAAGCGGCGTTGCAGCGCCGCGGATCCACGATGCAAAGCATACAATGTTGGTCCGCAACAACGGCCACGTCTTGGAATGCGGCAACTTTCTGCCGCGTTTGTCACACGATGGATGAGCAAGAAAATTTCGCATGACATTGGTCGGGCCATTCTGCTATTGCTGCCCTTCAATGTCGGATCTCGCGTCTCATCAGGAGGAACTATGCTGCATCTTATCTGGTACATCATCGTCGGTTTCCTTGCGGGCTGCGTCGCCAAAGCGCTGCTCCACACACATCTGTCGATCACGTGGACAATCGTGCTTGGCATCGTCGGCTCGATTATCGGCGGGGCGGTAACGCATTTGTTTTATCCGCCGAGCGCGGGCGGCCGATTTCATCCGGGCGGGTTAATCGTTTCCATTCTCGGAGCGATCCTGGTCCTTTATCTTTGGCACAAGTTCAGACTGCACGTGCCTCGCGGCTGATCAGTCTGATTCGGCGCGATTTTTACGTCGTAGGGAGGGACCGCCGAGCCATCTGCACACGTTCGTCGCGCCCAGCGGTCGCGACCCACCCAGATGCCTTAGCTGAATTGACTTACACCAGTTCGCTTTTAGGTTTCGAATGGCGCTCGCTCGCGCCGTGCGAACCGTGAAAAGCGTCCTCTTTGTCTGCACAGGTAATATTTGTCGCAGCCCCATCGCGGAAGGGCTTTTTCGTCGTCTAATTGGCAATCGCAAGGACATCGAAGTTCTTTCGGCCGGCGTCCACGCGGTGCGCGGACAGCCGCCAAGTCTGTACGCGGTACAAGTCTGCGCGGAAGAAGGTGCAGACATCAGCGATCTGCGCAGTCAGCCGCTCACAGCGGCGCTGGTCGATCGCGCCACGCACATTTTTGCGATGACCGGCGCGCACCTCGAGACGATCCAAACAGTGTTTCCTCAAGGCGCTGAAAAATCGTTTTTGCTCCGGGAATTTGAAGAGCCGGGCACAACGGTCTGGCGCGACGTGCCGGACCCGATCGGTTTAGGCCGCGAAGTGTACGAGGATTGCGCGCGCATCATCAGCAACGCTCTTCCCAGCGTGCTCGCATTCGTAGAGCAAAGTGCACTGGTCCGGCCTGGTGCGGCACATTCGCGCGAGCTATCTTCGTATTCGATGGATGATCTACCTGCCCGAATCGAAACCGGATCGTTGGCTTCGAAACCCGCTCGATATGGCGAGGCCTTGCGCAGAGTCGATCCGGAAATCTTCGATGCGATTGCCGCGGAAGAAAAACGTCAGCGCGAAAACATAGAATTGATCGCCTCCGAAAATTTCACCAGCCGCGCGGTGATGGAAGCGCAGGGCAGCGTTCTCACGAACAAATACGCCGAAGGTTATCCGCGCAAACGCTGGTACGGCGGCTGCGAGCATGTCGACACTGCCGAGCAACTGGCGATCGATCGCGCCAAGCGATTGTTCGGATGCGAGCACGTAAACGTGCAGCCGCACAGCGGCACACAGGCAAACATGGCGGTCTATTTCGCAGCAATTAAACCGGGCGACAAAATTCTGACGATGAACCTTGCGCATGGCGGCCATCTCAGCCATGGGCATCCGGCAAATTTCTCCGGCAAATTTTATCAGGTTACGCACTACGGCGTCGATGAGAAGACCGAGCAAATCGATTACGACGCGTTGCAAAAGCTGGCTGAAGAGGTGCGGCCTGCGATGATAACTGCCGGAGCGTCCGCTTATCCACGCATATTCGATTTTCCGCGGCTGCGCCAGATTGCCGATTCAGTGGGAGCGATTCTGTTCATCGACATGGCGCATATCGCAGGTCTTGTAGCGGCTGGGCAACATCCAACCCCTATCCCGCACGCACAATTTGTCACCACCACCACGCACAAAAGTTTGCGTGGCCCACGGGGTGGGATTGTGCTGTGTGAAGAAAAATTCGCGAAGGCGATCGATTCCACGCTCTTCCCCGGCGTGCAGGGGGGCCCGCTTATGCACGTAATCGCTGCCAAGGCAGTTTGCTTTCACGAAGCGCTCCAGCCGCAATTCCGCGAATATCAACGACAGGTAGTCCTAAATGCGAAAGCGCTGGCCGCCGGCGTTGCCAAGCATGGTTACCGAATTGTTTCCGGAGGGACTGATAACCATTTGATGCTGGTCGATCTTCGCCCGAAGGAGATCAACGGCAAGGAAGCGCAGGAGGTTCTCGATCGCGCTGGGATCACCGTAAACAAAAACGCAATCCCATTCGATACATATCCGATTTTCAAGCCGGGCGGCATCCGCATCGGCACGCCTGCGGTCACCACGCGCGGCATGAAAGAAGAAGAAATGCTGGAGATTGCCGATCTGATTGCTGAAGCGCTGGCTAACCGCACCGATGCCGACGCGCTGAAGAACGTGCGCAAAAAGGTGCTCGACTTGACGCGGAGATTTCCTCTGCCCATCTGACAGTGGGTCATTCCGAGCGACGTCGAGGAATCCCGTTGCATTACTCTATAGTAACGGTGGGAGATCCTTCGACTTCGCTACCGCTCCGCTCAGGATGACGATGCTCGGTTGACGCAAGATTTTACGATTATTCAAATCGGCGGTCACAGACCGCTGCTACAGCAGACTCGCATTATCCAATCTGTGAAAATCTGTGTAATCTGTGGACGAAATGAGTCGAGCTGCTGATCAACCAAAACCAAACCCGCTTCGGGAAGGGCTTTCCACCCGGCCCGTGCCGCAGCCGTGCAGCATCGTGATTTTTGGCGCTACGGGCGATCTCACCCACCGCAAACTCATCCCCGCGCTGTATAACCTCGCAACAGAGGGTGAGCTGCCCGCCGGCGTCGCGATCCTCGGATTCGCGCGACGGCAGAAAAGTGATGAGGAATTCCGGCGCGATCTTGAAGAAGCCACGCGCAAGTTTTCCCGCCAGCCTGTGCGCGATGAAATTTGGAAGACGTTTGCTCAATCGATTTTTTATCACCAGAGCGAGTTCGACGACGAGTCTGGCTACGGGCGACTGGTCAAGCGTCTCGATGAAATCGACAAAAATCATGGCACTCGCGGTAACCGCCTTTTCTATTTTGCCGCTGCTCCGGACCAGTTCGAACCGATTCTGAAGCACTTGAAAGCCGCTGGCTTGAATGAGACGTGCAAAGGAAGCTGGGTTCGCGTAATTATTGAAAAACCTTTCGGAACAGATCTCGCCTCAGCGCGCGAGCTTAACCGGATCGTGCGCAGTGCCTTTACCGAAGAGCAAACCTATCGGATCGATCATTTCCTCGGTAAAGAAACTGCCCAGAATATTTTGGTACTGCGGTTCGCTAACGCCATTTTCGCGCCGCTCTGGAACACGCACTTCATCGATCACGTGCAGATCACAGCAGCGGAAACGCTGGGCGTCGGAAGTCGCGCCGGCTATTACGAAGGCGCAGGGGCCTTGCGGGACATGGTGCAGAACCACCTGCTGCAGCTCCTTTGTCTCGTGGCGATGGAACCGCCCACTGACCTGAGCGCTGATAGTATTCGCGACGAAAAGGTGAAGGTAGTGCGATCGCTGCGCCGTTGGTCGCGCAATGAAATCGCAGCTAACGTTGTGCGCGGACAATACGCCAAAGGCGCCATTCACGGCGAACCGGTCGTTGGGTATCGCGAAGAACAAAATGTCGATCCGCATTCGCAAACGGAAACCTTCGTCGCGTTGCGCTTGTTCATTGACGACTGGCGATGGGCAGATGTGCCGGTTTACATGCGCGTTGGGAAACGGCTTCCGAAATCCGCAACAGAAATTTCCATTCAGTTCAAAAAAGCGCCGGCCGTTCTGTTTAATAAGGATTTGAGCGACCTAAATGTGCTCGTTATTAGGATTCAACCGGACGAAGGAATCTCGTTGCGAATTCACGCCAAGGTGCCAGGCACGAGCTTTCGCATCGAGCCCGTCAAAATGGATTTCCACTACGGAACGTCTTTCGGGAAGCCCAGCCCCGAGGCTTACGAACGTCTCCTGCTCGATGCGATGAGCGGCGACGCCACACTCTTTGCGCGCCGCGACGAGGTCGAGGAAGCCTGGGCGTTCATCGATCCCATCGAGGAAGCGTGGCACGCGAAGAAGGATGCGCCCGAATTGTTCTTTTATCCTGCCGGATCGTGGGGACCGGAAGCAGCGGATGATTTGCTCGCCCGCGACGGCCGTGCGTGGAGAAGACTCTGAGTGATGCCTATCGTAACTGAAACACATTCCCTCGGCGTTCCAGTCGAGATCAGCAGGATCGACCACGAGCTGAAGAAACTCTGGCAGGAAAGCGAAGGCGCAGTAACGCGCGCTTCGCTTATGAATCTTGCCGTTTACAGCGAAGAATCGGGTTCACTGAACAAGAATACGCAGCTCATGGCGAAAATCGCTGAGAATCACGCCTGTCGCGCCATCGTCGTTGAAGCCGATTGCAACGCGACGGAGGATCGCGTGGACGCCTGGATCAGCGCGCATTGTCACGTTAGCCACGTAGGGAGCAAGCAAGTGTGCTCCGAGCAAATTTCATTCCTGCTCAAAGGCCGCTGTACGATTCTACTGCCGAACATAGTTTTCTCGCACCTGGATTCGGACCTGCCGTTTTATCTTTGGTGGCAGGAAGAATTCCGTGAGCCGATGGATCCACAACTCTGGGCGTGGGTTGATCGGCTGATCTACGACAGCCGGGGTTGGGAAGATTTTCGTGCGCAAATGCGCCTGGTGGAGTCCGCAGAACAGGAAGCGAAACAGCGCATCGTGCTTTGCGACTTAAATTGGACGCGATTGGATAATGTGCGCTTCGCGCTGGCGCAATTTTTCGATCATCCTGCGTCGCATCATCATTTTGCAAAAATCAGGAAGCTCCGAATCGACTTCGCCCCCGGATTCCGATCGACGGCTGTTCTTTTCGCTGGCTGGCTTGCGTCGCAATTGAACTGGCGCGCTGAGACAGCGACATCGTCGCACGAGTTGCGCTTCATCGGCCCATCCAGTCGCAACATCGATATCGAACTGCGCGAGCGCGACGGTGAACCCATTCACGAAGTCGCGCTGACTACCGGCGAGGTGGAATTTGTGGTGACCCATGCGAAATGCGGTGATCTGCTTGAAGTTTCACGCGGAGAGCCCGGCGAAAAACGCATGCCACAGCTGATGCCGGCGGGAAAAAATGATCCGGTGGGCCTGATGAGCGAAGAGCTGATGCGCGGCGGACCGCACCATGTTTACCTGAACGCGGTGAATTGCGTTCGCGATTTATTGTAGCGGCGAATCTGGTAGGGCGTGCAGTCCTCTGCACGCCGCCTTCAGGTTCCGCAACGGCGCGCACGGAGTGACGCGCCCTACCACCGTCCGTTCGCGCTGTGATTGAATCTTAGGGCGTTGCCTCCAGGCTCAAAATTGAATCCGCCTTTGGCGCTAAACGCAACTTGGAGCGCCGCTATAGAATCAGCGCGCACAAATCGCCCACATTTTTCTCAATCGAAAAAAGCTCTTGCGCACGCCGGTATCCAGCGTCGCCAAGCCTTTGCGCAAATGAACGATCATCAGTCACTTTTTCGATGGCCCCAGCGAGCGCCACTGCATCGCCCGGTCGCACCAGAAAACCTGTTTCGTTTTGAAGGACCATTTCTGGAATGCCGCCGATGTCGGTCGAGATGACCGGTAACCCCGTCGCCATCGCTTCCATGATGACCGTGGGAAGATTGTCCATCCCGCCCTGCGCGTCGACCACGCTTGGCAGCACAAAAGCGCTCGCCGCGGCGAGACGCTGCCGGACCTCCCGCTGCGGTTTAGCGCCGGACAGTGCAACGCGATCTTGCAGATCCAGCTGCTCGATTTGCGCGCGCAATTCGTTTTCGAGCGGGCCTTCGCCAACGATCTCGCATTGGAATGATTTTCCGCCCTGCGCAAGCAATCCGCAGGCGCGAATCAAATTGGCGAATCCTTTTTTTGCAATCAAACGACCGACCGCGATGATCAAGGGCGGAGTAGATGAAAAGTCCGTGCGTCCGAATTCGGGGAGATTCAGGCCATTGTAAATGCGATGGATGTGATTCGCGCGGTCTGGGAAACGATCTCGCAAGAATTGCGCAGCGTAATCGGTCTCCGTAACGATTACGCGCGCCACAGCGACTAGCTTATCGAGTCCAATCTCGAAATCTCGCGGCGCAAAAATGTCGTTGGCATGCGCGGTAAAACTAAAAGTGATGGAAAAAAATTTGTGGATCCAGTAAGCCGTACGCGCCGCCATTCCCGCGAAGTGCGCGTGAACGTGGCGAATCCCCATTTCTTGCAGGCATAACCCGACATAAACAGCCTGATACAGCCGAAGGAAATCAGTGCGCCGACCCCATTCATCGAGAGCGCCGATGATTTCCGCCGTCAGTTTTCCTTTTTTCGAAGCTCGGCGAACCGACTCCAGCAATTGCTTTTCTTCGGGTAAATAGTCGACACGTTGGACGATGCGCGTATCCCAATCTTGCGGTGGTTCGTCTTTCGGATTGCGGATGGAGAAAACCGGCGGCGCGATGCCCTGTCGAGCAAGCTCAGCTACTTCCCGATAGCAAAACGTCTGTCCGAATGACGGAAATCGTTCGAACACATAGGCGAACTGCGTCATCGATCAGAATAGCCTTGGACGAATGCGATGCGACTACGCACTGCTGCGTTTTACCGGAATTGGTTTTCCGGATTCATCAACAGCGACGAGAGTAAAGACGCCATGTGTGACACGGCGCTCTTCGCCGGTCATGTAACGAGTCACCCACACCTCCACCGGAATGGTCATCGAAGTCCGCCCAATTTTCTCCACTCGGGCATAACACCGCACGGTGTCCCCTACCCGCACGGGTTCGAGAAAAGACATTCCTTCCATAGCTACGGTAACCACTCGCGCTTGCGCGGTTTTGGCCGCGAGAATTCCGCTGCCAAGGTCCATTTGCGATGTCAACCATCCGCCGAAAATGTCGCCCTTCGGGTTTGTGTCCTTCGGCATGGCAATCGTTTGAATCACCAGCTCGCCTCTGGGTTCATCGGGCATTTGGCGCGAAGAATATCATAACTCACTCAAAGTGGTAGGGGCAGACCGCCGGCCCGTCCGTTCTCTGTCACCAACACCGCTCCTAACGACGCGCCCAGCGGTCGCACCTTACCTACGAAATCAGCATGCAATCGCCATAGCTGTAGAAGCGATACCGTTCGCGAATCGCTTCCTCGTACGCGCGCAGCAAGAACTCACGGCCTGCAAACGCACTGACCAGCATGAGCAAAGTTGAACGCGGCAGGTGAAAATTCGTCAGGAGCGCATCGATAACTCGAAACGCGAACGGCGGATAGATGAACAGATCCGTCTGACCCGACTGCGGCACAATCTGACGCTTGTTAAACTTGACTGGTTTAAGCGGTCGAGTGTCAAGCGCCACTGTTTCGAGTACGCGCACCACCGTCGTTCCGACCCCAACGATGCGGCGCGCATCGTTGATGTTTCGCGCGGCTTCTTGCGAAATCGAAAACCGCTCCGCATGCATGCGATGCTCGGTGATGTTTTCCGATCTCACCGGCAGAAACGTTCCCGGACCAACGTGCAGAGTCACGAAGCTGTGCGGAATCTCATTCAAGATTTCCGGAGTAAAATGAAGCCCGGCAGTGGGCGCGGCAATCGCGCCAGCAGCATACGCGAAAACAGTTTGATAACGCGCTGAGTCATTCTCATCGCTCGGCCGGTTGATATACGGCGGCAACGGCATGAAACCGCCGGCATATAGATCGACATCTTCATCTAATGCCACAATGCGATTGCCGTCGTGTGTGATCTCCTCAACTCGCAAAGTGACGTTGTTGATCTTTGCCGTCGCGCCAATCCGCATTTTGCGTCCCGGCTTGACCAGACACTTCCAACGATTTGGACCGAGACGTTCAAGAAATAAAAATTCAATTGCACCATCGTCCGAGAATCGTCGCGCTGGAAGAACACGCGTGTCATTTAAGACAAGCAGGTCGCCCTCCAGCAGAAATGTTTTTAGTTCGCGAAATTGCCGATGTTCGATTGTCTGCTCGGCGCGATGCAGGACCATCATGCGAGAATCTTCGCGGCGCGCGGGCGGGCGCTGTGCAATCAATTCCCGCGGCAGGTCGTAATCGTAATCGCTTAATCGCGCACCCATCGCTGCATGATCAAAGAGATTGCGTCTGTGCGCAAAATTTTGGATGATCGCCGCAAATGACGCAGCCAGCTCTCGATTTTGTGATCGCTGCGCTGGAGAAAATTCGAGAGACAAATGACCGTTTGCCGCGTGCATCCAGAATTGTGCTCGCGCGATTGCAAACGAGTAATCCTGTAGCCGCGTCGCTGCCTGCCACGTCGAAGTCTGACGAAGGCGGGTGGGAAGCCCACGCATCGCTGACAGAGCAACGGCTGCAGCCGGGTAGGAACAAAGCAGAATTACTCGAGCCGATTCGCGAACGTGTCTGCGCTTGCACGAAATGCGCGCATCTGGCGTGCTCGCGCACACAAACCGTCTTCGGCGTAGGAAATCCCGACGCGGACTTAATGTTCATCGGTGAAGCCCCCGGGGTGGATGAGGATCAACAAGGCGAACCATTTGTCGGACGCGCCGGACAATTGCTGACGAGAATTCTCAAGGCGATGAATTTCACCCGCGAAGACGTTTACATCGCGAACATCCTCAAGTGCCGGCCGGACACGCCGCCGGGCACATTTGGAAACCGCGTTCCGACGCCGACAGAGATGCAGACCTGCCGGCCTTATCTGGTCGAGCAGATCGACGTCATCCAGCCGAAAGTCTTGGTCGCGCTCGGTGCAGTTGCGGTGGAAGGCCTGCTTGGAATGCGAGGGACCATGCGGGACCTGCGCGGCCGGTGGCACGCTTACAACGGCATCCCCCTCATGATCACGTATCATCCTGCTTACTTGCTCCGCAACCAGGCACCTTCGGAAAAGCGCAAGGTTTGGGAAGACATGCTGCAGGTATTGGAGCGACTCGAGCAACCAATCACCGAAAAACAACGCAACTACTTTGTGTAAATGGTAGGGGCGATTGACCGCAATCGCCCGGACGGTTCAGGTGAACCGCCCCTACCTAGAGAATTGCAGATACATTGCGCTGATCTGCTTGCGTGATGCAAGAGTCACGCCAAGCCGCAAAATCATCGCGTGCACTTCGTGCCGCGGGACTTTTACCGGGCGCTGCAAGACTGTCGCTCCCGCATCCTCTAAAAGAGAAAGTGTGCGCGCACCGATCAATGCCGGCAGAACTGTCGCAGCACGCACGCGGCGGTTTTCAATCGCGCGCGAGTATTGCATGCCGCACTCGAGTTCGGCTTTTGCTTTCTCGACCCAGGCTCGGTAAATGCGCTGAAAGCGTTCTGGTTCGGAGAGAATCTGCGATGCAGTCAGATGCGCCGCGCTTAATTCGAATTCCGGAAAATAACATCTGCCCGCTCGAAGATCGGAGCCGGCATCGCGCAGCACATTGATCAATTGAAGCGCCATCCCATAGCGATTCCCGAGCGCCAACATCTCGTCTTCGCTCCGGCTGGCGAAGTTCCGAACATGCCGGAAACAGACTCGCGTCCAAAATTCACCCACGCAACCGGCAACCAGATACGTATATTCGTCCAGATCGGCGGCGGTGCCGAGCGCGCGGATTTCTTGCGGATTGTCGAAGCGCTGTAGATCGAGCATCTGGCCGCGCGTGATTTTCTCGAGCACTACCCGAATGTCGTTGCGATTTGCCTGCTCCATTTGGTCGAGCCAATTAAGGCAATCCGGCAATGACTCAAGCAGCTCTCGTTCGCTCTTGCTCTCCTGTAGCGGGACAAATGAGGAGATCAGATCGACGACGATATCGCGCGAAGCTTTGCCCTGAATTCCGTCCGAGAGCAATTTTAGCGTTTCAATTCGTACGCGGCCGGAAATTCCGGCCGTGTCAGCAACGCTGTCAGTTCCCCGCGCAAGCAGATACGCCAGCGCAATCGGCTCGCGTAATTGCGCCGGTAAAAACCGGATTGAAAGGTAAAATGAACGGGAGATCGAGCGCAGGAGAGCTGTCTGCAAGCGAGAGCGCGCGGCTACGAAATGCATTTCTAGCGAAGATTCATCGCCCGGCATTTCTTACCTCGATCCGATTGGGCGCTGAGTTACCGAGGCCAATCTGGCTGGCAAAGTCGATATAGGCCGCCAGTGGACGGATCGCACGCAGACTCGCCCGTCCGCGCCATTCTTCCAGACGTTTCAAGGCGACGGCGTCCAAAGCGATCGGGTCCGTGCTTGCGTACAGCGTCGCATGATGAACCGCGTAATTGGGTTGCGGCTGCGGCCCGCCTGCATATTGCGCTATGAGGCCGTCCATCAAATTGAAGACGACTTTCCTTGCGATGAGTGGATTAGAATAAATTTCTGCAAGACTTTCCGCGCCAAAACGAGATCCTTGCGCAAAACGACGCCAGTTGTCGATGTTCGGAATTGTCATGTTGTAAATGCAACCAGCGATTCCATTCGTTTCACTAATACTCATCACGGGAACATTGATGACTTTGGTAACGTCGGTCGAAAGGATCTTCGAAAAATGACTCACATTGCTGGTGTTCTCCGTGTCAGAGAGAATGGGCGCTTTCGTTATGTCACCGACGTAATCGAAATCGCCCCAAACCAGTTTCCCAATTAAAGGCGCGGACAGGATTGCTTTTGCGTCATATCCATCGCGCGGCGCGATTGCTTGTAGCTGGTAACCATCAATTCCTGGTCTATAACCGGCTCCCTTGATTCCGCCAAGAGACCGATCCCAAACAATTATGCCTTTGCGGGGGTGGCCAGCTGCCACGAGCCCATCGACAATCGCATTCACGATATCGTGGTGCGTCGTGAAAAGGTCGCCGCCTGCTGCGCAGATTTTAATTCCAATCGTGTCGTTTGGGGAAACGAGCGCCCCCCACGCCTTCGCCACGTCAGACTGTCCCGTGGCGGCCAGGACAAGCCGGTTCACCATCTCACGCACAACGCGCGGGTTCGTGTTGTAATCTTTGATTGAGCGCGGATCATGCACAGAATACACAATCGAAGGTGTCGGCGCGGTCTGGGGTGCTTGCGCCAGCCCGGAGGCGATGGCGCAAAACAGAACGAGGACTACGTTTCGCATCAGCAAGGGTTGCTTCACGGTGGCGAACGGATTTTATGAGTAACAGCGCGAATCACAACTGCGCGAACAACTGCACTCAACTGACTGTCGCCCTGAGCGAAGCGAAGGACCCTGCCTACGAAGCTTGAGACGCGCTAGATGAGAACAGTGATCCAACATCCTATGAGAGGTTCCTTGCTCTGTTCGGAATGACAAAAGTATGATCCGCCACATCTACGTTCACATCCCCTTCTGCGCGCGTATTTGCCCGTACTGCGCGTTCTACAAAGATTTGCTCGATCGTTCGCAGACCTTGCGATTTTGTGAAGCGATATTGAGCGATCTCGACGGGCAGCGCGTACGTTTTGCGATTTCGCCTGAGACGATCTATTTCGGTGGCGGCACTCCGACAGCTCTTACGACTGCGCAATTGGAATTTTTGCTCGAAGGCTTTCGCGAGCGACTCGATCTCTCATCTCTCGAAGAGTGGACGATCGAGGCGAATCCGGGAAGCGTGTCAGCCCGCAAAGCAATTCTTCTTCGCAGGCTGGGAGTAACTCGAATCAGTCTTGGTGTTCAGTCGTGGGATGACGGGTTGCTGAAGCTTTTAGGCCGAGAACACAGCGCAAGACAAGCGGAGCAATCTTTTCGACTGCTGCGCACGGCCGGATTCTCGAATATTAATATTGACCTCATGTTTGGATTGCCAGGGCAAACGATTGAGCAATGGAGATTGACGCTGGAGAAAACCATCGCTCTCCAACCTGATCATATCTCTGCCTATTGCCTCACGTACGAAGAGGACACGGAGTTTTTTCTGCGTCACGCGCGCGGCGAATTCCGGCAGGACGTGGACGCGGACGCCGAGTTCTTCGAGGTAGCTATGTCAATCCTGGAGAACGCCGGCTACGAACATTATGAAATCTCAAACTACGCGCGTCGCGGCTTTTCATCAGTGCACAACCGCGCCTATTGGCTGAGCAAAGATTATCTCGGCATCGGCCCGAGCGCGGTTTCCACTGTAGGGATGCGGCGCTGGCAGAATGTCTCTGATTACCGCGCCTACATTGATCGCGTTCTTTCCGGTCAATCACCCCGTGCATCGACCGAAAATCTTACGGACGAAATGAAACGCACGGAGCGAGTCGCACTCTCGCTGCGGACGCGCGACGGGGTTTCTGCTGCGGATTTGAAACATTTCGCGCAACAAAGGAATGAGTTTATAGCGCTCGGGCTGCTTCGAGAATCGAATGGCAATTTAATGCTGACTACAAAAGGCAAAACGGTGGCGGATTCCGTTGTCGAAGCATTTATATAAGCGGCGCCTGTCGTCGGGTCTGGACCGCCGACCCCGGCCTATAGAAAACCTGGCAATGCCGGCGCCTACCGATCAATAGAATTCTGAATCGGAGCTATAGCCGGAATCGCCGCGAATGGAACGCAGACGGGCGCGGCTGCCCCATTCGGATTCAGGCCGATTAATCTGCCCCAGCGTGATTTTCACCAGCCACGGGGCCGCCGCCAAAGCGCCAATTGCAACAAGCGCAATCGCTGCTGCATGCCGAATTGAGGGTTTAATCTTATCGGCCACCAACATGCCCAAGCCAAGACCAATAGCAGTGCGCGTGACGACAAGCAGCGGATCAACGGGAAGCTGTTCGGCAGTTTTTGAAATGGATATGGGGAAAGACATCGCCTACCATATACGTCGCGTTTGGGAAAAAGAAACGGCAATTTTCGCGACCAGAACGATCCTCCCATTTTTGCATCGACATGCTCAATTCGATCTACGCGCTCATCCTCGCCGGTGGCAGCGGTGAACGCTTTTGGCCGTTAAGCCGGCAGGCGCGTCCCAAGCAACTCCTGCGCCTCGTCTCAAACAAAACTCTGCTCGAAGAAACTTTGGCGCGCCTTGAGGGACTTATTCCACCCGAGCGCATTCTGATCCTGACGAACACAGAACAGGAAAGCGCAGTTCGTAAACTGCTCAGGAATTTTCCAAAGGAGAATATTGTGGCGGAGCCGGCCAAACGCGACACCGCTGCTGCCGTCGCGCTCGGCACCGGCTGGGTGGCAGCTCGCGATCACGCAGCCATCATGGTCGTGCTTCCCGCCGATCATGTGATTGCAAACCGAACGGCTTTTCAGGAAACACTCGCCCTGGCTACCGACGCGGCCGAGGAGACAAGCGAGCTTGTCACGATCGGCATCAAACCAACCTGGGCGTGTCCCGGCTTTGGTTATATAGAGCAAGGCAAGCCGGTTCATTTGCGCAAGCGCACCGACAACGAAGCGATTCATCGGGTCCTGCGCTTTCGCGAAAAACCCAATCTCGATCTGGCTGAATCGTTTTTGCGAAAGGGAAATTTCCGGTGGAACGCGGGTATGTTCGTTTGGTCGGTGCCTACAGTGCTCCGCGAATTCAACCGTCAGGCGCCAGAGCTGGCGGATTTCATTTCCCAAGTTCGGGCTCCGGGCAATTTCGAGAAGGCTTTGCGTGAGCGCTTCAGCAAACTGCCGCGCATCTCATTCGATTACGCGATCATGGAGAGGGCAGATCGCGTTCTTGTAGTGGAGGCCAGCTTCGATTGGGACGATATCGGAAGCTGGAGAGCAGTAGCGAATTACTTTGAGAAGGACAAACAAGGAAACGCCGCGAAGCGCACCATCACCGCGGTTGATTCTAGTAATAACATTGTTTTCGAGGAAGACGGCACAACCGTCGCGCTACTCGGAGTTCGGGACCTGATTGTCGTGCGGACGCAAGATGCGCTTTTGATTTGTCACCGCCACGAAGCCGAACGGATCAAGGAGCTTATCGGCAAAATTCCGCCAGAACTGCAATAATGTGAC
>WNFS01000607.1_pt1 | contig 25868 bp, 18 predicted proteins | sample 5400141 | NCBI WGS metagenome assembly WNFS01 (sample SAMN13153358, study PRJNA577476) | soil metagenome | isolation source: 60 cm saprolite under Madrone tree | place: USA:California | collected 2016-06-14
CATTCCGGGAATTCGGGCGAAGGAGAGTTCGGCTATTCGCTGAACATCACCGATATTCAAACGACCTGGACGGAGACGCGGGCGCTGCTGGGGAAGGGGCAAACCGCTGTGCAGCAAGCCCTGGATGAGATCGCCGGGATGCTGCCGTTCCACCTTTTGGGCCTGGACTCGGACAACGGATCGGAATTCATCAACTGGCATCTGCAGGCTTGGTGCCAACGGAAACAGATCCAACTCACGCGAGGACGTCCGTACAAGAAGGACGACAACGCGCATATCGAGCAAAAGAACTGGACTCATGTACGGAAGCTACTGGGCTGGGAACGCTATGACACGCAAAACGCAGTCGATGCCATGAACGACCTGTACCGCCGAGAGCTGCGCTTATGGCTGAATCTATATCTGCCCTCGGTGAAGCTGGTGAAGAAGGTTCGCGTGGGATCGAAGGTGCGGCGCGTCTATGACGGTCCAAAGACCCCTTTGGAACGGGTGGTGGCATCGAAGCAGGGGGATGCGGCGCAACTATCCATTCTGAAAGAACTGCAAAGAACACTCGATCCGTTTCAGTTAGCAAAAGTCATCGACAGGAAACTCGAACGGATCTACCGCCTAGCGAACCGCCGGCTGAGCCCGAAAGCACAGGAGAAAATCGAAACCAGCCAGGCCAAACAGGTACGCAGCGGCCGGCGAAAAGGCTGTGGAAAAGACGCTCGCTTCGCGAGCTTGGAAATCCCTTCGGGATTCCCACTTTCCCACAGCCACAACAACAACAAGCGTTCTCCGGTTACATATCAAATGGCGCGACATGGATAGCTAGGTTACATTCTCAAATGGCTTGACGCGGCAATAAGCCGCGCGATGGATAGAAGGAATGCTATAAACAAATATTTTAGATACACAACTCCGAATATGCGGCGCGAAATAGTGTCTTGTTCTGCTGACATCCCGTCTTGCGTAGAGACTCATTCTAGCAAAATTGGGATTGCACGGGGAGAGGTCGAGCGTTTCTCCGGAGGGTTGGATCCTCTTTGGTGCCCCCTTAGTCCTTCGGACTACGTGCCTGAGTCTTTGCGTTAGTCCTTGCGGGTCACTGCTTAGCTCCTCGACCGGGTTCCGATTGAACCCTTTTTAGTTGAAGCGCATGTTCACCGACAAAATCGCCCCTTGGCTCTAAATAGATTCCACGTGAAGCCTTCCAATTTCCGCTGAAACGCGGATACTTCCGTCAATTTTCGTTGCTGAGCAGAAAATCCACTTTGGAGATGGTCGTGGACAAGTCAATTCGTATTCTCGTGGCTAATCGGCCCAAGCTCATGAGGGAGCTGATCCTTGGCACGCTCGCGGATCAGCCGGGGATCGAAATCGTTGGAGAAGTCTCCGACGACTCGGAGATTCTCGATCATGTGCATAAGACCTCGCCCGATGTGCTGGTAATTGCTACCGATGAGCCGGGAAAGCGGCCCCTGATCTGCGACTCACTCCTGCAACAGCATCCTGAACTTCGTATTATCGCCGTGGCACCCCACAGGAACTACAGCGTCTTTTATTGGGCCACGCTCGACATTCATTCCGACGACATTGAGCCTTCCGAAGAAGGCATTCTCAGCGCGGTGCGAAGCGTGGCAGAAGGCGCGACCAAGCGCAGCGGTGGGAATTGAAATGAGAGACGAGACTATGTTTCACAGCGACAGGCTCACGGGAATCCTCGCTTCCTTTTTTCTTCTGACGCTTTGCGCTACCTCGCAGGCGCAAGAAAACGACCGGCAAAAGGCGCCGCGCGATCCCGCCTCTTCTTTTCGCTCTCCCGAGCTATCCGATCTCGCCAAGGAGAATCTCGATCGCGTGGCGGCATCTGCGGACCAGCTCAAAGAAGTACTCGTGAAGGACGCGGGCATTCTCGTAGAACTGAAGCGCTGGGTAGCGAAGGAAGCCACGGACAACGGTCAGATCGTGGAAGATTCCTCGCTAACGGACCAGACCATCTTTGACCGGCTCGAGCGGGACACAGCATTTCGTTCGGTAGCCACTCGCCTTGTGCAGCGTTATGGCTACTTGCTGCCGAGTATTAATCCGGATTCCGAGATCGGAAAGCAACAAGAGCTGCTTTTGAAAGAACGCGCCCGGCGCCTCGTACAGATTGAGGCCCAAGAAGATTCAGAGTCTCTGACGCCGCGCCAAGGCGAGGAAAATGAAGTGCGCCGGGCGGCGAGCAGGGGGTGCGATCCGCAGCGGGAAGGAGCCTGCAGCGAACCCTCCTCCAATCGCACGCGCTTCGGAATTCCTCGCCCGGCAGAGACACCGGGAATCGAACCCAATTTGCCTGCGGTGCCAAATCAAACACCCCCGTCTGGCACAGCCCGGACATTGCGAGCGAGCGCGGGCCGGGAAGATTTGTATTTGCAGGGAGGCTCCGAGATTGAAGTCAGTCAGTCAGTCAGTCAGTCAGTCAGTCAGTCAACTCCCATGGAAGGAGTGCGGCGTTCAGCAGACGGTTTTGCATCATCCTCGCCATTGGGTCCAATAGACGGCCTTCCGAATCAGGCCCGGAGCAACGGCTTGCAAAATCTTTCTTCGCTTTCCCCATTGCCAAACCGAAATGAAGGGAGAGAGGTTTCCGCCACCGAAAAGGGGATGGGGCGCAGCGAGCGGCTCCCAGAGGAGCACGGTTTGCCGATGGATAGGAATCTTCCTCCCGTCAGCATGATCCGCAGGCCAAGCCCTTACGCAGATGTTCCTTCGCTTTAAGACATGTACGTTCAAGCTTCCTCACGCGAGAGTACTCAGGAGCGTTTTGGGCTGAAGATTTTTCGCAACAACAGTTTGGAACCAAATGCCATTCCCATGGATCTGCCGGTCGGACCTGAATAGTTCAACATCTGTGCATCCCGACACGGATGGCCCTTGACCTGGGCGATGGAGTGTTCGTTCCGAGCAAGCTCTTCGATTTCTGAGGGCTGCCGCTTTTGGACGTGAGACCCTATCCCGTCGGGACTGTGAGCTATGCCATCGGGAAACGCATCTTCGACGTTGTTTTCTGTTGTTTTTTACTCGCCATTTTATCTCCTCTGTTCCTATTGATCATTCTGATGATCAAGCTTACGTCTCGTGGACCGGCATTTTTTGCCCAGGAAAGAGTAAGTTTGAACGGCAGACGCTTCGCGATGCTCAAGTTTCGAACAATGTACGTACACGATTCGCGAGAATCTGATACTAGGCACACCGAGCGGGGCGACCGTCGGATTACACCGATCGGCAGGATCCTCCGGCGGACAAGCCTCGACGAGCTTCCGCAATTCATCAACGTCGTGAAAGGCGACATGAGTGTAGTTGGTCCCCGCCCAGAGCTGACATTCTTCGTGCCGAAGTTCCGGCAGGAAATTCCACGATATATGACAAGACATAATATTAAGTGTGGGATAACTGGGTGGGCTCAGATCAACGGACTGCGCGGGAGCGACAGTTCGATCCCTCAGCGAATCCAGTACGACCTGTATTACATGCGGAACTGGAGTCTGGCGCTGGATCTCAAAATCATTTTCTTGACAGTTTTCAACAGTCTCGTGAATCGGCAAGCTTATTAGCTCCAATTGCGGGACCGCCGCGCTTCGTTCCTGAAATGGGTCAGTCGTTTAGCTCAATTCCGTTAAGGAATGATCTCAATGCGAGATCTCATCACTGGTGATGCAGACGCTGCGAGGCCGCTATCAGCTGTGAATAGGTGTCGTGGCGCGGCGAGCACATCGAACGCCACGCGGTTACACCCAGCCCCCGTCAACGACGTAGCATTGGTTCGTTATCGCTCCGCTATCATCAGCCGCAAGAAAGAGGATGAGGCGCGCAACCTCTTGAGGAGCCAAACTCCGCTTGAGCGCCTGGCTTGCCATGATCTCGGCCTCGTATTCCGGCGTCCACCACCGGCGGCGCTGGCGCTCCGTCAGAATCGCGCCGGGCAAGACGCTGTTTACACGAATGTTAGATTTCCCGAGCTCGTGGGCCATCGTTCTCGTCAGGCCTACGATTGCCGCTTTGCAAGTTACGTAAGCGGGCATTCCGGTCGAGGGAATCATCCAGGCGATCGAGCTCATATTGATGATCGAGCCGCCACCTGCGGCGATCATGCGCGGAGCAACTGCTTGTATGGCAAAAAACTGATGCCGCAGGTTTATTGCCATCCGCCCATCCCAATATTCCGGTGTCACATCGGAATACGAATGGCGATCGTCGCTCGCCGCATTGTTTACGAGGACGTGGACCGCGCCGTGGGTGGCCTCGACCTGCGCCACGGCAGCTCGCAGCGCCGCGATATCGGTCAAGTCACAATTGAGGAAAACCGGTACGTGAGAGCATCGGGTAGAAAGGTCAGCAATCAATCGCGATGAGGCGTTCACGTCTATGTCAAGAAACACTACGCGGGAACCTTGGAGAGCAAACTCTTCGACAACGGCGGCGCCAATTCCCGTGGCCCCTCCGGTCACGAGAACTACGCGCTCGCGTAAGCTTGGATATCTAGCGAACCGTTCTTCTTCTTTCATGCGGAGCTGCCGTCCGATTGAGAGATGGCCAATCCCCGCCCGCGGGTCACGCTGAAAATCATGGTTGTGGTAGCGCCGTTCTGATAATCAGCCAGTGTCACTGGTCCTCCAAAGATTCCTGCGACGCAAACGATCCGCTCGCAATCACCAAGACTAAAGACTTGCGGAAAGTCAGATGCTCAATACGTTGCGCGCCCCCCGCTGATGTCAAAGACCGCGCCGGTCGTGAACGAGTTTTCGGCGGAGACCAGCCACGCGACCATGGATGCGATTTCACCCACCTCCACAAACCTTTCCCGAGGAATCTTCGACAGCATGTAGCGAATGTGTGATTCCGTCATTTGCTCGAAGAGCCCGGTGCGAGCAGCGGCAGGCGTGACGCAGTTCACGCCGATGTCAAATTTCGCAAGCTCCTTGCCGAGGGACTTCGTCAGCGCGATCACGCCGGCCTTGGCGGCGCTATACGCCGAGGCATTCGGATTTCCCTCCTTACCCGCGATCGAAGCCACATTCACTATCCGGCCGTATTTCTGTCGGATCATGTACGGTACGACGGCTCGGCAGCAAAGGAATATGCCGGTTAAATTGATGTCAATGACTTGACGCCACGCGTCCGGAGGGTAGTTCCAGCACTCCATGTTCGGCCCGGTGATACCGGCATTGGCGACGAGAATGTCGATGCCCCCCAACTCCTTGGCGGTCTCCGCTGCGGCCTCGCCAACACGTTCAGCGTCGGTTACCTCCACAACCAGCCCGTGAATTGAGCCGTGCCCAGAGAGCTCTTGGACGGTCGAGTCCGTTGCTGCCTGATTTCGGTCCCACACGGAAACCGAGGCGCCAGACTCCAGGAACCGCTCGGCGATGGCGCGTCCAATTCCTTGCGCACCACCAGTGATGACCGCGCGGCGTCCGGCCAGATCAATTCGGTTCATATCCCTCCGTCACAGCTTAGTGGGATTCTCTGGTGACCTTGGTGCCCCGGCATCCCACCAGGAAATCCAGATCAGCCCCAAGGTTGGCCTGCAGTACATGGTCGACGTATAGCTGCTGATAACCGCCCTTCATTTCGAGCACGGGTGGTTTCCATTCCGCTCGGCGCCGCTTGAGTTCCTCGTCCCCCACCTCGAGGTGCAGGGTCCGTGCTTCCACGTTTAGACGAATCATGTCGCCATCCTTGACCAGTGCCAACGGTCCTCCAACTGCGGCTTCCGGGCAGACGTGCAAGACGACCGTTCCGTAGGCGGTTCCGCTCATCCTGGCGTCGGAGATGCGAACCATATCTTTCACGCCGCGCTGGAGAAGTTTCGCTGGGAGCTCCATGTTTCCGACTTCGGCCATGCCGGGATAACCTTTCGGACCGGAATTCTTCAGCACCAGCACGCAGTTTTCATCAATGTCGAGATGCGGATCATTGATGCGCTCCTTGTAGTGCTCGATCGTTTCGAACACGACCGCGCGGCCACGATGATTCATGAGCTCAGGAGACGCTGCTGAGGGTTTGAGCACGGCGCCATCAGGCGCCAGATTTCCACGCAGCACCGCGATACCACCGTGTTCGACCAAGGGATTATCAAAAGGCCGGATGACCTCTTCATTCCAATTCGGTGCGTCCTGACAATTCTCCCAAATCGTCCGGCCGTTGACCGTCAATGCGTCACGATGCAGCAGCCCTTGAGTTCCCAGCATACGAAGAACTGCCGGCAAGCCTCCCGCGTAGTAGAAATCTTCCATCAGGAATTTCCCCGAGGGCATAAGATTCACTAACGTCGGGACGTTTCGTCCCAGACCATCCCAGTCTTCGAGCTTGAGCGATATACCAATTCGGCCAGCGATGGCCAGAAGGTGGATCACCGCATTGGTCGAACCACCAAGCGCTCCGTTGACGCGAATTGCATTCTCAAAAGCTTCACGAACAAGGATTCGCGAAATGGGCAGATCCTCCCGCACCATTTCAACGATCCGCCGGCCAGCAATCTGCGCGAGAACTCCGCGCCGGGAATCCACCGCCGGAATAGCTGCGTTGTGAGGCAAGCCGAGGCCTAGTGCTTCCACCATGGCGGCCATCGTCGATGCTGTGCCCATGGTCATGCAATGTCCCGCGGAGCGCGACATACAAGACTCCGCCTGGAAGAATTCTTGCTCCGTCATACTTTCCGTTTTAAGTTCTTCGCTGAAGCGCCAGACAGCGGTTCCAGAACCGATATCTTGTCCGCGATACTTGCCGTTGAGCATCGGGCCGCCAGAGACGACCAGCGTTGGCAAGTCGCAACTCGCGGCGCCCATCACCAGAGCGGGAGTGGTCTTGTCACAGCCACAAAGCAGGACGACACCATCTATTGGATTGGCACGAAGCGACTCTTCGACGTCCATGCTGACCAAATTTCGATACAGCATGGCCGTCGGGCGCATGTTGGTTTCGCCGGTGGACATGACAGGGAACTCGAGCGGCAGGCCACCTGCTTCCCATACACCGCGTTTCACGCGCTCGGCCAAGTCCCGGAGGTGAGCGTTGCAGGGGGTGAGTTCCGACCACGTATTGCAAATCCCGATCACAGGCCGTCCATCAAACACGTCATCGGGCAGGCCTTGATTCTTCATCCAGCTGCGATGGATAAAACCGTCCTTATCGCGCCTGCCGAACCACGCCGCTGAACGATAGACTTTGCGATCGCCGCTCACTTTTGCACCATTTCTTTTCATTTTTTTCTATGACGCTTTGGCCTCATTTTTTTTGCTTTATTTTCTAACCATCTTGCAAGATAGTTCCCTATAGGCGTCGCAGATAGGACGATCCCCATCGCCGCCGAAGATTCACGCTAGAGTTGGTACCGAGCCCGGCCCGGTCAACCGCAGACCAATCCAGGCGTTTCCCCTAGCAGAATCCGGCCGTCCGATTATAAGCGGTAAATGAAATCGAGGGGATGCAACCTAATCGCCGGATCGGAAGTCCAACACGCCAGATAAAGTGTTGGTCTTTGGATTCCTTCGGAGTATGGTCGGGGCGATATGGATCAGGCCACTTTATTTCGCGGAAAGCCCGGCAGAATCACTCTGGCAGGAGCGGCCTTTCTGCTTCTCGTAGCGATCCCCTATCTCTTCGCGCACTTTCGGCAGGGCCGGCAGGCAACGAACCGAAGTGAGTCCACTGTAAAAGTGGAAAGGAAGAATTTCGGGCAGGCAATCCGCCTGAATGGAACAACGCAGGCCTCGCGTTCCTTCGTGGTCCTGGCCCCGAAGCTCGAAGGAGCGCAGGTCGGCTCCATGGTCATCACCAAGCTGGTTCCCGCAGGCACCCATGTGAAAAAAGATGCCTTCCTCGTCGAATTCGATCCTCAGGCGCAGACAAAGGACTATCTGGATAAGAAAAGCACCTACGAAAACCTTGTCGGGCAGGTCGCCCAGAAACAGGCGGAGGAAGACATCGCGTGCGCCAAAGATGACACGGCGATGAAACAGGCGGAAGACGAACTCAAACGCGCGGAACTCGAGCTTCAGAGGAATGAAATTGTTTCCCGCATTGACGCCGAAAAAAACCAGGAAGCCCTCGACGAAGCGCAGGTCACTCTCAAGCAACTGAAACAGACCTACGAACTTAAGCGCGCCGCTTCCGCGTCAACCATTCGAATTCAGGAAATTCAGCGCGACCGCGCGCTGGAAGCCATGCGTTACGCGCAGGGAAATGCCGCAAAAATGGTCGTGCACTCTCCGATGGAAGGCGTGGTCGTCTACAACACGATCTGGCTCGGCGGCAGAATGGGAACCGTGCAACAGGGCGATCAGGTTCGGCCGGGCGTGCCTTTTCTGCAGGTGGTAGATCCCTCCCAAATGGAGGTTCGCGTCGAGCTGAATCAGGTGGATGTTCTGAAAGTACATCCGGGCCAACGCGCGCAAATGCACTTGGATGCTTATCCAGGAATGACTCTGTCGGCGGTTCTCGAAGAATTCTCGCCCCTTGGGCACACGGGGCAATTCACGGAAGCCGTCAGGTCATTCGCCGCGCGCTTTTCCGTTCAGGGAACCGATCCGAGACTCTTGCCGGACCTTTCTGCCGCCCTCGATCTCGATCTAAGCACCCACAACAATGTTCTCGTGGTTCCTTGGCAGAGTATTGGCACGGAAGCCGATCACTCCTTCGTGTGGCTGAAAACTACAGGCAGCTTTGAAAAGCGCGCCGTGCAATTGGGTTCTCGAAATGATCTCGAAGCCGTCGTGGTTTCCGGGCTGAAAGAGGGAGATATCATCCGGCGGTCCGCCATCGAGGACGCGGCAGGAACAGGCTTGCAATGAATGGCCAGAGTCAAAAATGGAAGCCCGGAAAAAGGGCACTGACGGGCGTCGCAGCACTGGTCGTTGCTGGCCTTGCCTTTGGGGCCTTCCGACTGGCTCGCCCCGCGGTGAAATTCCCTACCGCGGACGTGAAGCGCAAGGAATTTGTCGATTACCTGGAAGTCAAAGGGGAGGTCAAGGCGCTCCGCTCGGTGGTGATCACCGCGCCCTACGGTGCGGGCGATCTGCAGATCATGAAGCTTGCGGCAAACGGAGCGAAGGTTAAGAAGGGAGACGTTCTGGTTGAATTTGACAACACCACCGTGAAGCAAAAGCTCGCGCAGGATCAATCTGCTCTCAAATCGGCGGATGCGGAGATTCAGCAGTCGCGTGCCGCAGCGCGATTGAAGGAAGAGAAGGATCTCACCGACGTCATGACGGCAGACTATGACGTTCGAAAGACGCGCATGGATGCCAGCAAAGAGGAGATTCTTTCGGTAATCGAAGGCGAGCAAGCCAAGCTAAAAGTCGCGGATGCCGAGCAAAAACTCAAAGAGGCAGAAGCCAAGCTCAAAGCGGATCGTTCTTCGGCGGCGTCAGATAATGTCAGCAAGCAACAGAAGCACGACCAGGCGGCTTTCCAAGTACAGCTGGATGAGCGCAGCCTGGCTTCTCTTTCTTTGTTCGCTCCGCTTGACGGCGTGGTTGCGCTTCAAAACCATTGGCAGCCGCAAGGCGGCCCCACTCCGTTTAAGGCCGGAGACCGCGCCTGGCCAGGAGCAGGCATCGCGGAACTTCCAGATCCATCCAAACTCAAAATCTCGGCCCGCATCGAAGAGGCGGAGAGAGGTCAGTTGAAATTAGGCCAGTCCGCCACGATACGCGTGGATGCTGTTCCCGATGGCAGCTTCGGCGGGCACATCGACACGATCAGTCCAACAGCGAGCCTGGATTTCAACGCCGGATGGCCTGTTCCCAGGGATTTCTCCGTTGATGTGGCTTTGGCAAACAGCGACGAGCGCCTTGCCCCGGGAATGGGTGCGGTCGTTCGTGTGGCGATAGATCGCATTGCCGATGGGATTGTGATTCCTTCTTCCGCACTCTTCCGCAAGGGGGGCCGGACACTTGTTTACGTTCGGCATGGATCGAAGTTCGAAGAAACCCCGATCGAAGTATCGCGCCGGAGCGGAGACGAGGTATTGGTGGCAAAGGGATTGCAGCCGGGAGAGCAACTTGCTCTTAAAGATCCAACACTCACGAAGTAGGATTTTTTTGTGATCAACAGTCACTTAAGAGAAGCTGTCTTTCTCCTTGCGCTCGTGCTGGGGGGCAGTTGCGTTGCCTGCCACCAGACCACCGTCTTGGCGACTGATTCGGAAATTCCGACAACCACGGTGAAAGAAGTGGATCTGCAACTTAAGGTTTTCACCACAGGCGCCTTGCGAACCTCCCAGTCGAGAGCCATTACCGCTCCCCCTATCGCCGGAGGCACATTGCAGATCATCACGCTGGCGCGCGCCGGAGCCCACGTGCGCACAGGGGATGTTGTACTCGAATTTGATCCCAGCCAGCAGGAATACAATCTGGGACAAAATCGCAGCGACCTGCTGCAAGCGGAGCAGGAAATCGTCAAAGCCAAGGCGGACGCCGACGTCCAGACGGCGGAGGACCAGACCGCGCTCCTGAAAGCAAGATATGCGGTGCGTCGCGCGGAGCTCGAGGTCAGCAAGAACGAATTGGTGAGCCCCATCGACGCGCAAAAGAATCTGCTCGCTCTCGATGAAGCCAAGCGCGCCCTGACCCAGCTACAGCAGGACATTCAATCCCACAGCGCCTCAAATCAGGCCGCACTTGCCCTTAGCGAAGAGAAACGTCACAAGGCTCGACTCTCCATGGAGCAGGCGGAACAAAACATAAAGAACATGCACATCACCGCGCCTATCGACGGTCTTGTGGTCATCCACGGCAACAGGGATTCCACGGGTGGATTTTTCATGTACGGGATGACGCTCCCGGACTATCACGTCGGCGATCAGGCCAATCCAGGAAGTTCCATCGCGGAAGTCATCGACATCTCTCACCTGGAAGTCGCTGCGCAAGTAGGCGAAACCGACCGCACCAACCTTAAGGCCGGCCAATCCGTTGAGGTAAAAATCGATGCGCTTCCCGGTGAATCCTTTTCCGGCAAACTGCAAACCGTCGGCGGCTCGACGACCCACGAATTTTGGGACGATAACACCCAGCACAAGTTCGACGTGGCTATCCAGCTCGACAAGACCGATGCGCGCCTCCGCCCTGGCTTCGCCGTCAGGCTTGGCATCCTGGGGGACAATCTTTCTCGCGCGGTTTCCATTCCCGGCGAAGCCGTCTTCGATCACGATGGCAAGAAGGTAGTGTATTGCAAGCGCAACCGTGGTTTCGAAATGCAGGAAGTCAAAGTGCGCGCTCTGAGCGAAGGCCGGGCGATCCTCGACGGCGTTTCTCCGGGAACCATCGTGGCGCTCGTGAATCCCGAGAAAAATACCGCGGGAAAAGAAAAGGGAAGCAACACTTCCAATCCCAGTTTCGGTCCGGGCTCCAATTGAAGCCGGGCACACACCCATGAAACCCAGCTCCATGGCGGAACCCAGATCACTGCAACAATGGCTGCCGGATCTGGCCTTCGGTCTTGAAAACCTCGCCAGCCACAAGCTTCGCTCTCTCCTGACCATGCTCGGCATGATTTTTGGCGTCGCGGCTGTTGTCGCCATGCTCTCCATCGGAGCCGGGGCGCAACAGAAGGTTATGGCCTTCATCGAACAGCTCGGCGTGCGCAATCTCATCGTCGAGGCCAAGGAAGCCCACAATTGGCAGGAGCTGCAGAAAGTCCGGAAGAATTCACCGGGCCTCACGCTCAGCGATTACCAGGTCATTCGAAAGAATATGCCCGACATTCAGGATGGCACACCGCGCAAACGCTTTGTTCCGGGAAAGCTCCTTCCCAAACCGCAACAAGACTTACCTATCGTTTACGGCGTCGAGCCAAGCTACCTGCAAATCGGGCATCTGCGCGTCACGGAGGGCCGCTTCTTCGAGGCCTCGGAGAACGCTGCGGCAGCGCCGGTGTGCGTGCTCGGCGCTGCGGCAAAAGACAGTCTGTTTGGCGCTGCCCCCGCGATCGGTGAATACATCAAACTCAACGAGCAGTGGTGCCATGTAATCGGAATCGTTGCGCCGCAGCTTGCCCCGCAGACCGAGGTTTCCGGCGTCCGCACCGAGGACATGAACAACCTCGTCTTCGAGCCATTGAATGCGGTCCTCTACCGTCTCGAAGACTCGCAAAGCTACTTGAAGGATGAGATCGATGGTCTCTACCTGCATCTCGCCTCGCCCGATACCAGCATCACCGACGCCGAAGTCGTCCGCGGCATCCTGAATTCCTCGCATCGCAACGCCGGCGACTTCAACGTCATCGTCCCCGCGGAGCTGCTCGCCCAGCAAAAGCGCACCGAGCAGCTTTTCAATACCGTCATGGTGGCCATCGCCTCCATCTCTCTCCTCGTCGGCGGAATCGGCATCATGAACATCATGCTGGCCGCCATTCTCGAGCGCACTCGCGAGATCGGCGTGCGCCGCGCTGTCGGCGCGCGGCGCTGGGACATCATCCGCCAATTTATCATCGAAGCGGTGCTGATCTCTTTCGCCGGGGGGCTTGTGGGTGTGGTCCTCGGGTTCGCCATGTCTCAGCTCATCGCGTGGCTGGCCGGATGGTCCACCATCGTGACCATCAGCTCCATCCTTCTGGCATTCGTGGTTTCCATTTCGGTTGGTTTGATTTTTGGCATCTATCCAGCGGTCAAAGCGGCGCGACTCGATCCGGTCGAGGCCATTCGTTACGAATAGTTCAGATGGGCGCCGGAAAATCCTTAGGGGGTGAGTGATGAGAGTGGTGCGTCTTCTTGTTGTGACGGTTTTCTTTGCAGCGATTCCGCGTGTTCCCGCGCAGGCGCAAGAAGCCCCGCGTCTTGAGAGGCTGCTAGGCATCGGAACGCGCCAAAAGCCGGCCCCTCCGCTCACACAGCCGCAGGGCCTCCAGGATCACGTCGCCAACGGGAAGCTCGTTCTCTCTCTCGACGACACCATCCGCCTGGCTCTTTCGAATAACACCGACATCCGGCTCGACCGCTCCCAGATTGAGTTCGCGCAGAACAGTCTGCATCGCGTCCACGGGCCTTTCGATCCGTTGGTAACATCCAGTTTTGCCGACAACCGGACCAAGTCGCCAACTATCGCACAAACACAAGGAGCGCCGATTCTCGAGACGCTGTCTCAAACGACGGCGTTTGGTTTCGCAAAAACGTTTGAGACCGGCACGAATTTCCAAAGCTCCTTCAGCGCCAGCAAATTGTCGACAAACAGCATTTTGAGTACTCTCAATCCCTCGATTGCGACCGATCTTCAATTCAGCGTCACGCAGCCTCTCCTTCGCAACTTCGGCCTTTTTCCCAATCGCGCTCCCATCCTCATCGCGCAGCGAAACCTGAAGCAGGCTCGTGCTTCCTTTCAGGGCGAAGTAAATGACATCATCCTTCGAACTGTCGGGAATTATTGGAATGTCGTCCTTGCCCGTGAATCCCTGGTCGTGCAGCGCAAGTCTCTCGAAGAGGCGCAGAAGAGCTACGACCACGATAAGAAGGCGCTCGGCCTCGGCGCGCTGCCGCCACTCGATATTTACCGCTCGGAATCCCAGGTCGCCTCACGCCGCGTTGGCGTAATCCAGGCGGAATACGCTCTCAAACAAGCCGAAGATCAATTCCGCCAGATCGTTGGCGCCGACCTGGATCCTGCAATCCGCGTTCTCGACCTCGAACTGATTGACCAGCCCGAGCCCCTCGGTGACCTGCCAAACACGGATATTGCCACGGCGCTCGCTCGGGCCCTCGCCAACCGTCCCGAATTTGAAGCCGCGCATCAGCAGTTGGCCAGCGATGAGCTGATCGTTCGTCTCGCTCACAACAGCCTAAAACCTGACCTCGAACTCTCCGGCTTTTACTTGGGCAATGGCGTCGCCGGCAACCAATTCAACACGGCCAATCCTCCCCAGCTAATTGGCAAGACCGGCCTTGGCGATAGCCTCGGCCAGACTTTTCATTTTACCTACCCGGCTTACGGCGCCGCCCTTTCTCTGAACCTCCCCGTAAGGAATCACAGCGCGGAAGCCAACCTTGCGGATGCCGATGCGAGCCGCCGCCGCGATCAATATAGGGAACGCCAGACCAATCAGAACATCACTCTCGAGGTCACCAACGCAGTCCATGCACTCGAACAGGCCAAGCTCTCCATGGAGGCCTCAAAAGTGGCGCTGGACCTCGCGCAGAAGTCACTTCGTGCCGATGAACGCAAGTACGAGTTGGGAGCGGAAACGGTTTTTTTTGTTCTTGATTCGCAGATCGTGCTGGCCCAGGCCGAGCTGAACCTCATCCGGGCACAGGTAAATTTCCAGGTTGCCGTCGCCCAGGTAGACCATGCGACGGGAGATTTGCCCGACCACCACCATGTGCAGATTCTAGACCTGCAAAAATGAGTGGCACAGTGAAATCGCGCCGCGTTTTGAGATGCCTGGAGACATGTCTACCGTCGATGGTTGTCTATACTGCGGGCGAGCTGTGAAGGCTTTCGAGGAAGAAATAGCTTTCGCGTGCTGCCGTCCCACTTTCGTTATTCTTGTTACCAGAGCAGCTTCAATCCCAACTGAATTTGCCTCGAGCTCGTGGAAGTTGCAGTGATGACGCCTGCTGTGGGAGATGGTCCGCCCGCCGCCGAGGTAAATACAATTGTGTTTGGGGTATTGAAGTTCGTGTGGTCGAGCACGTTAAAGAAATCCGCTCGGAATTGCGCGCTGAAGCGCTCCGACAGCGGGAGTTTTTTCGCGATCGCTAGATCCAACTCGGCCAATCCAGATCCTTGCAATGTGTTGCGTCCCACGTTGCCGTAGGTCCCATTGGGAGGCGCAACGAACGCGTTCGGATCGAAGTATTGGTTCGGTCCACCGAGAACTAGCCGCCCTGTAAAAGCCGGATTCCATGACGGCCGGATCGGGTTGCGGCTGTCTCCGTCGTTGGCGGGGTTGAAGCTCATCTGAGGCGTGAAAGGCAACCCGGTCTGTAGCGTTTCGATTCCGCTGATTTGCCAGCCTTCGGTCAGTCGGTTCAAGAACGGATTGACGCCGGACGACTTGTTTCGCCCAAAGGGTAAGTCGTAGATGGCGTTAATCACCGCGACGTGCCGGATGTCGAAAGATGTGCGGCCGTAGTCCCATTTGGGCTGGAGCGGATTCATGGTGAACGCGGGAGAATTCGTGGCGATGCTGGTATTCATGTTGTCGCCGTCATCAAGACTTTTCGAGAATGTGTAGACGCCGCGGAATTGCAGGCCATGACTCAGGCGGCGGCTCACATCCACCTCGAGACCGTTGTAAGAACTGATGCCTTCGGAGAACCAACTCGTCGTATTTCCGACCTTCGAGTTTGCCAAAGGAGCGTTTGGAGGATTGTACGTAGTGCCCGCAGGGAGATTCGCCGGGCAGGGTGATGCCGGGCAGATCGCCGGGACCGGAACGTTGGCATCAATCGACAGCAACCCATGATAACCGTGCGACCCGACGTAACCGACTGCGAACGAGGTGCTCGGCGTGACCTGCCGTTCGATTTTCAAAGAGTACGATTCCACGGTTGGCGTCTTGAGATCTGGCTGTACGCCGCTGGGAGAAATCTTCGCCCCAGCGGGGACCGGAGCGCCGGGAACAATGTCGATGCTCGAAAGCGGGACGTTCTTGAGGGCAAAGACGGTGTTGAACGGGCCGTTTTGGTCGAGGCGATAACTAAGATTGTCGTTCAGTGCGTAATACAGCCCGAAGCCTGCGCGAATCACGGTGGCCTTCGACGAGAAAGGGGACCAGGCAATTCCGAAGCGCGGCGCCGGCAGAAATTTCGCATTATTAACGGTCAAGGCAGAATTGCCGACGACAGGGTCGGTTACGATCACTCCATTCGAATCGAACACATAGTTCGAAGCGCGGCCACGACTCTCGTTCCAGCCGCTGGTGAATTCACCACGGAAACCGATGCGCAGCTCGAAGTTCGGTGTCAGCTTGAGAGCGTCTTGAGCAAACAGGGCTCCTTCAAGAGAACGCCAACCAAGCGGGGTTGCGACCGGGGCGACCGTAAAGTTTGAGACCGTGCCGCGCAGGAAACCCTGCAGAGTCGAAAATGACGCTTGCCCGTACTGATTTTGTGCAAGTGCGTCATTGGCTTGGAGCCGCTGGACCCACACGCCAAATTCGACTGTATGGATGCCGTGGGTTGCCGTAACGCGGTCCTGCCCAGTGAACAGATTGCGCACCGCCGACAAATTGCTGCCCGCATTTGTTCCCGCTGCGGAGATCTGCGACGCCCCATTGAGGGTTGTTCCGCCGCCAACGACGACTGCACCGATAGGGCGGCCTTGTACAAATCCAGGCAAATTGACAGATGTTTGTCCAGTGAAATAGAACGCCCCTCGCGAAAAGCCAAAGGTAGCTTGATTGACGACGGCAGAGGATACCAGGTGCGTTTCATTCAAGCTGACTACCTGTTCCCGCAGAGACACCAGGGCTGAACTGAGGGGATTGGTAGCTGGAGTGTTTGCTGCGCTATCATCCGCGGTGTAAACGGCGGCCAAAGAATCCCTGTCTGAGAAAATATGGTCGAGGCGCGCGGTGCCGAAGTCCTCATTGACAATTTGCAGAGGATGGCTGAAGGCTTCGGCAATCCCCTGTCCGAGGCCGGGACCGTTCGCTACCGGCCATAGATTGAGCAACGGCGCGGCGCTTGCGGCTACGCCGACGTTTACAAGACCGGAGGCCGGGCACGGGTTAGGCGCCGGAGTGACGCCGCTGCACGGCAGAAGCCCCGCGCGCGCGTTGTTGTCCGGCACCAGAGTCACGCCGCTTAGTCCCAGGTGCTGCCGGAAGCCTTCATAGTTTCCGAAGAGGAATGTCTTGCCCTTCACGACAGGTCCGCCGAGGGAACCGCCGAATACATTGCGCTGAAATTGCGGAATCGTTCCCTGATCGAAATAATTTCTCGCGTCCAGCGCGCTGTTGCGTAGAAACTCGTAAGCGCTGCCGTGGAGCTGGTTGGTGCCGCTGGACGTGACGATGCTGACCTGCGCTCCGGGGCGCTTTCCATACTCGGCGCCATACGTGTCCTTCACGACTGCAAATTCCCGGACCGCGTCCACGCCCAGCAATTGCCCACTCGCCCCTCCCGGCGTGTTGTTGATCTCCGAAGCTCCCGTGAATTCGACATCATTAAGAAGAAAGAGATTTTCTTGAGGGCGGCGGCCCGAGACGGCAAACATGTTGCCGAGAACGGAGTTGGAGGTTCCAATGCTGCCGGAGCGTTGCGAGGTGTAGTTGACGATGCCAGGATTCAGGGCGAGCAGCTGATCGTAACTGCGGCCGTTCAGCGGCAGGTCTTTCACCTGGCGTTCTCCGACCAAGCCGGAAATGTCCTCCGTGGTTACGGCCACGATTCCGGAATACGCGGGGACCTCCACACTCTGATGCACGTCCCCGATGTGAAGGGTGAGGTTCAACTCCTCGCGTTGACCCACGACCAGGGTTACTGCGGTCTTTGCGTCCGCGCGAAACCCTGTCTTGGACGCCGTAATTTCATATCGGCCGACGACGAGCGAAGGGGCGTTGAAGCGCCCCGCTTCATCGGTCACGAGGGAGCGCTCCGCGCCGGTTTCGAGATTTGTGATTTTGACATCGGCTCCGGCAATGCCTGCGCCGGAGTCATCGTTCACGAAACCCCAGAGCGAGGCCGCTGCTTGCGCGCGTCCCGATAATGCAAGAAGTGCACCAAGAAAGATCACAAAAAGGCCATAGACGAAAAACTTTTGAAGATTCGAACCAACCATTTTGCGAGAACTCATTCTCCGACTCCGTAATTTAGAGTAAATGCATCTGTGCCCGGCATTCGATCGGCTTTCTTGGGCAATTGCAGCGGGCTCAAGCCCGCAACCGTGCAAGGGAAAAGCAAGCAGGGGTCAACAGCGGAATCGGACGAGGCCACTCGGCAGGAAGAGGACGGGCGCGGAACTCTGTTTTGATGACATGGCCATCCCAATCTGAACGACGGTTTTCATTTCGTGTCCAAGATACTTTCGGCAACAAGGCCCGGCTTTACTGCGGGGGAGAAAAGCACCACCGGCTGACGGTTGCGTGTTTTCCCGATCAATGTGGCTGTGTTTGCCGTGCGCTGCGTCACGAGGGTCCGTGTCCCTGACCAGACCAACTGCAAGCCAGCGCAAATGGCGATGACCGCCACCACAGCCTTCAACCTTTGTGCCGGCAAGTGGCGTGTCAGCAAGCACCCGACAACGACTCCAGGCACGCCTCCCGCAAGAAGTTGCAACAAAACTCCAGTGCTGACGGAGCCAAAACCCCAATGCACGGCGCCTCCGATGATCGCCAAGACGAGTCCGAATACCAGGTCCGTGCCGACTACCTGCGGAGGCGTCATTTCGGAATAATTGAGCAGAAGAACGGTCCCGAGCGCTCCCGCCCCGGCCGAGGAGAATCCGGACTCAACTCCGATCGGAAAGGCAAGCCACGGCAGCCAACGCGCGTTTTTCCGCGCGAATTTTGGGTTCTGCATCCACGGAACAAAGGTCACACTCGACGATGCGGCCAGCAACAGACCGAGCAAGATGACTACCCACGGGCTGCCTTCGTGGCCGGCTAAGGAGTGCAGCGCATACATTCCCAGCGCGAGGCCTGGAACCGCCCCCTTGAGTAGGAGGCGAAAATAACGCGAGTGGACATGCCGTCCAAGCAAATAGAACGGGGCCGCGATGAGCCGCAACACGCCGGCAAATACAAACGCGGTTCCCACTGCCTCGCCCGCAGGAAGGCCGACGATGAGCAGGAGTGCGGGTACTGTAAAGCTGCCGCCGCCGACCCCCGTCATTCCCACAGCCAAAGCGATGAAGAACCCTAGCAAGAGGTGAATCATTCCGCGTGCTCCGAGAACGTGTGGATTCCGCATTCCAGTTTCTTGCCGCTCCAGCGGCCGGATCTCGGATTGTTCGGGTCGTCTGGAATAGCCGTGCACGGCCGGCAGCCGATGCTGGTGTATCCTTCGTCGTATTGCGGAAGATAGCTGAGGCCGTTCGCCCCCGTGTATTCCCACACTTGCGCCCAAGTCCAATCTGCGAGAGGACTCACCTTCAGTAGGGTCTTGCCACCGGGCAAGCGATGATGCTCCACTTTTTTGAGATTTTTTCGTGTTGGCGACTGCTCTCTGCGCAGGCCGGTAAACCAGATCTCGAAGTGCCCGAGTGCCTCGATCAGGGGTTCCACTTTGCGCAACTGGCAGCACTGAGTGGGATCTGTGCGATGGAGAATTCCAAGCAAGGATTCCTGTTGTTCCACGGTATTTTTTGGAAGCACGTTCGTCAGGTTGAGCGCCCACTCCTTCGTCATGCGATCGCGATATTGGTATGTCTGCGCGAAGTGATAACCGGTATCCAGGAACAAAACGGGAATTTCCGGCAGTCGCGCTTTCAGCATGCGCAACACGATCATGTCCTCCGCCTGGAAGCTGCACGTCACGCACGCACGCGATCCCCGGTCGGCGCTCATAACTACACTCAAGACTTCCTCTGCACCAAGTGCTTCAACGTTTTCCAGACTCACATAAGGCTGCATTTCAATTCACCGCTCTGTGATTCTGAGGTCGGATTTCCGTGTGGAGCGATTCCGTAAGCTCTAGAACGTGCCGGACGGCTTCCCGGTCGTCTGCCGGTAGTTGCAGGGCTGCTAAATCAAATGCGTAATCTCCCGCTAGGGCCTTAATCGCATCCCGGTCCGCCTGCGCGATCGCCTGGCAGGAATAGATGACCAGCAGCCCCGCGGACCAGAGCGTTTTTAAGAGCGTGGGGTGGGCTTGCAATGACAGCGTGCCGCCCTCCAGAACGAGCACTTCGAATCCTCGTTCGAACAAGGATCGTTCCAGTTGTTTCGCAAGAGCCTCGCGGCCCTCTACCAATAGAATTCCAGGGCGATGTCCGTGGCGATGCTGTCGTTCCTGGAGAGTGACTGCTCCCTGGCCAGAGGCGACCCGCGCGGTTCCTGCATCTTCAGATTCAACCGTTCCCTGCGGTTGATCTTGGTCTTCGTAGATCATTGCGGCGCCGACCGTGGCATTAGCAAGGGGGTCAATCAAAATGAAACTGCCGGTTGTCCGGTTGCGACGGTACGAATCAAAGAAAAGGGATTCGTTGGTTTCGAACTCTACAGCTGCAATGCCGTTCATCTCCAATTGGTGCGCGGGCGCATGCGCCAAAGTATTTACATCCACGCGATAACGAATCTGCGTCGCCTTGGCTTTGACTTGACGCCCCGCATGCTTCACGAGATACACGCGATTCAATTCGAGCGGGCTGGGATGCAACCAGACCACCATCGCTTCCAAGCGGCACGACACTCGCGGAGGCGCACTGGGGGAGACGAGCATGTCGCCGCGGCTCAGATCGATTTCATCCTCCAGCTTTACCGTCACCGACATTGAGGGGCCGGCCTCTCGTAGCTCCCCGTCATACGTAACAATCGATTGCACTCGCGTTTTCTGCTTGGACGGCAGCGCTAGGACTAGGTCACCTGGGCGCAGGGTGCCACCTGCGACTTTCCCCGCAAATCCTCGAAAACTCGCGTCAGGTCGAATTACGTACTGAATGGGAAAGCGCACTTCTTCGCCATTGACTGACGGCCGGATATCCACGGTTTCCAGATGCTCCAGCAACGTTGGCCCCGAATACCAAGGCATCCTTTCGCTTCGGACCGCCACGTTGTCTCCGCCGAGCGCGCTAATGGGAATGCATTGCGCGGCCGGAAACTTCAGTCGCTCGGCAAGAGCGAGGAAATCCTCTTGCAGGCGGAGGAACACGTCCTCCCTGCAATCCACTAGGTCCAACTTGTTGATCGCCACTAGCAAGTTCGGAATACCCAACAACGAAGCGATGTGCGTGTGACGCCGGGTTTGCGGAAGCAAGCCCTTGGTTGCGTCGACCAGGATCACCGCGAGGTCCGCCGTCGAAGCACCCGTCGCCATGTTCCTGGTGTACTCCTCGTGGCCAGGCGTGTCTGCGATGATGAACTTCCTTCGGGACGTACTGAAATACCGGTACGCGACATCAATGGTGATTCCTTGTTCGCGCTCGGCTCGCAGCCCATCCGTCAGTAAGGAGAAATCAATGGGTCCTCCCGAGCGGTTGATCTTGCTTTTCTTCACAGAGGCGAGTTGGTCCTCGTAGACGGCTTTAGAGTCGTGCAGCAGTCTGCCGATCAGTGTGGACTTGCCGTCATCTACGCTTCCCGCTGTGGTAAAACGAAGCAGTTCCTTGTTGATATCCCGGTCGAGAAAACTCAGGAAGCCGCCTTGGAAGCCGCTGTCGAGTGCGGACAGCATCAGAAGTAGCCCTCCCGCTTCTTAATCTCCATCGAGCCTTCTTCGTCGTGATCGATGGCGCGGTTCTCGCGTTCCGATCGGCGGAAGGAAATCATTTCCTCGATAATCTTCGGAACGGTATCCGCCTGGGAACGGATCGCACCCGTGCAGGGCATGCAGCCGAGCGAACGCATGCGGCATTTCACAAATTCGGTTTTCTCTCCGGGAAGAAGTTGGTCGTTGGAGTAGATCAACACGATGGAGCCGTTTCGCAACACCGCCTTTCGCTCACGTGCGTAGTACAGCGGCACGATGGGAATCTTTTCGGCGTGGATGTAAAGCCAAATGTCCAGTTCGGTCCAATTTGAGAGAGGGAACACGCGAATGCTTTCCGACTTGCCGATCCGCGAGTTAAAGATGTTCCACAACTCCGGGCGCTGATTCTTGGGGTCCCACTGCCCGTGAGAATCGCGAAAAGAATAAATGCGTTCCTTGGCCCGCGATTTCTCTTCGTCACGCCGTGCGCCGCCAAACGCAGCATTAAAGCCGCCCGCTGCCAGCGCGTCCAGTAGCGCCGTGGTCTTCAGCAATCCGCAGCATTTCTGGGTCCCGAGTGCGAAAGGATTTGCTCCTTGCTCAAGCGCTTCCCGGTTCTGGTGGACGATCAGCTCGGCGCCGATTTCTTTCGCATAGGAATCGCGAAATTCGATCATCTCGGGGAATTTGTAGCTGGTGTCCACGTGCAGCAGGGGAAACGGGATTTTCCCGGGGAAAAAAGCTTTTTGCGCCAACCGCAACATCACCGATGAGTCCTTGCCGATGGAATACAGCATCACCGGCCGGGCAAACTCCGCCGCTGCTTCACGAAGAATGTAGATGCTTTCTGCCTCCAGGGCTTGTAGATGGTTGAGCCTCTGGAATGCAGAAGTTGCTACCTCCTCGCTCCATCCCGTGCGTCGGCCGGCTGCGGGAAGCAGTTCGGGAGTTGCCTGTGTCATGCCTTTCCTTTCAAATTCTGAAAAAATGCTGCCCAAAAACAAAAAACCCACCTGCCAATCGATTCTGGCGGTGGGTTTCACAAAAGCTAGGCTAGGTTACGATTCCTAGATCAATAGCCTCCCGGTGCCAGAGGACAGGTGTGTACAACACATACAACAGATGTGTGCGTTCCTCTGGGACTGGTGAAGGCTCAATGACATGGGGAAGAGTATACAGGGGAATCTTACGAGCTGCAATGCACTCATCTAGTCAATATTTTTCTACATCGCATTCAAATTTCAGGTCGTTGACGCCGCGCTATCCAAGGTTGGCGCACTTGGCTCGATCTTTCGGATTCAAGTCTTTTCTAGTGATGCCGGCAATTTCGTTGCAGGCGCCAGGGCGCGTTCTGGATCGACAAGCAGCCAGGCTGCGGCACCAAGCACCGACAAACCCGCGGCGACACAAAAGGAAGTAGTCCATCCAAATCGAGACGCGATTGCAGGTGTAAGTGAAGCGGTGAGTGCTCCTCCAAATTGATTGCCCATGTTCATAAAGCCGGACACCGAACCTGAAGACCCAGAAGCGATATCGGCCGTGACTGACCAGAACGAGCTTTGCGAAAGATACAGCGCGCCCGCGCCGCCAGCAAGAACGACACTGGCCAGCCGAGCGCTTTGCACTTGCGAACCGAACGTAAGAAAAACGGCCGTCAAGAGGAGCCCGAAGACAGCGATGCCAGCTCGCCCGATCCGTTTTCCATACAAGCGGGTGAGTTTGTCGCTGATCGCGCCCCCGAGCGGACTGCATGCAGCCATAGAAAGGAAGAGCAGCGTTGTGTAGGACGCACTGGCCTTCAGATTCAAGCCGCGCACTTTGGCTAGATAAATAAAGAACCAGGTAAAGAAAATCCAGGCAATATAACCGAAACAGAAATAGGCAAGCGTGACGGCCCAGACGTTCTTCGACGAGAGGATGGTGCTCCAAAGAATGCGATCGTCAGAAGCAGCTATGGCTCGACTTGATTCATTGGTTGTGTTTGAGTGAGCGGAGGGTCCGACCGTTCTGCCGGCCTGAATGTGTTGCAGTTCCGCGGGAGAGACACCGGCGTGCTGTTCCGGAGTATCCCGCGCAATGAAGTACCAGACGGCACCGACGGCCAATCCGATGACGGCACTCATCCAGAAGGACCACCGCCAACCGTAGTGAACCATAATGTAGGTAATGAGAAATGGCGTGGCGCCCGCACCCACGCCGACGCCCGCGAAAATCAGACCGTTGGCGACACCGCGCTCCTGCGAGGGAATCCAGCGCGAAATAAATTGGTTGGAAGCAGGGAAAAGCACGGCTTCTCCAGCCCCCAGAAGAAATCGTGCCGCCGCAAGAACCAGAACCGCAGAAACAATCGCAGAGGGGACTGCCGCAGTCAGAGAAGTGAAAATACCCCACCACAGGACACCGATAGCAAGTACGCGGCGCGAACCGAGGCGGTCGGCCAACCAGCCTCCGACGGTCTGGAAAACCGCATAGCCCATCAAGAAAGCGCTGGTAAGCGAGCCCAATTGAACATTGGAAAGGCGGAATTCCGTGGCAATGAAACTTCCGGCGATGGAGAGATTGATCCGATCGAGATACGCGACCGCGGCCAGGATAAACAGCCAAGATACCAGGAACCAGCGAACGCGACTCTCTCCGCCCTTAGTCATGCACATTCCCTCGCTTCGAAGAGAGTGCGGACATACTGCGGTTCCGAGAATCCGGCTTCTTCGAAGCCGCGAACAACAGTCTCGATTCGATCACGCTGCGTGCGACTTCAAGACCTTTACCAACTCCCGTGCGATGATCTTTTCTTCCCCCGGTTGCAACATGAAGGAATTCATCGACAATGCTTCACCATGCTCCCCCGATGACAGAACGATGGACGGTGTCGCGCCGCGCAGGGCAGCGCTCGCATCGCGTGGTGTCAACGTGATGCGCGACGCATCCCACTTGATGTACATGTGAGGAACATGGTTCGCGATTTCCGGGACGGGGAACGAAGTTGTCACCCCGGGAATCTTTGTCACTTGGCCGGAGATGAAATCCAGACGGCGCTGCCATTCCTTGTTCAGCGCCTCGTGATCTTCCTTCAAATAAGATTCCAGCGCCTTCACCATCCCGACGATTTCCTCCTTCCCCACTTTCTGACTACGGCCGAGTGTGTCTTCGTGCGGACTGTTGTTGAGCAGTGCGTAAGCGACCAGATCTTTTTTGCCGACGAGCAGACCTGCGCATTGCGGCCCGCGAATCGCTTTTCCACCGCTGAACGCGATGAGGTCGTAGCCCATGTTTGCGTAATCCCATAAGTGCGAGACAGGAGGCGTATCCGCCGCAGCGTCGATGAACGCCGGGATCTGATTTTCATGCGCCAGCTTGACCCATTCTTCGACTTCGATCTGCCCTTGCGTATCAGCGAAGTTTGAAAAGTGCATCATGGCGGTCTGCGGATTTATTGCTTTTTTCAGATCGTCGCGCGATTCGATGACCACGAGCTTCGCCCCGGTGGAGCGCAACTGATGGTCGAAAGGATTGCGGTGCGATTTTTGAATGATGACTTCCGATTTCATGCCCGTTAAATCCGGCAACTGCTCGATGAACTTCGGATTGTCACCCGTGAGGATGCCCGCGAGCCCCGATTGCATAGCGGCGGCGGCCCCCGAAGTGACGATGGCGCCGTATCCCTCCGGCAGCTTGAGCATTTCTGCAATGCGCTTGCCGGCGGCGACTTCGAGCTCAGGAACGCTGACAAAGTGGCGGCCCGCCAACGCCATCACGGCTTCGACCTCGGGCCTCATCAATGAACCACCCAGCACCGTCATGGTTCCCTGCCCGTTAATGACCGTGGTTAAGCCCAATTCTTCGTAGACGTTCCCCGTTGCACCAAAGCCGGAGACGGAAGCGGCCTTGCCACCCGCGGCAGCTGCTAATGCAAACGCTTTGCGTCCGCTCAAAATCGTCGCCACCAGCGCGCCGAACGTGCCCAGAAATGTTCTGCGATTCCAGGAATCGTTGAAGGCCATCGTTCTACGCCCCTTTCTTTGCTTCGCGCACAACCGCGGCGATGCAATTAATTTCCACCAGAGACTCGCCTGGTAATCCAGCAACAGCAACCGTGGTGCGGGCGGGCCCTCCGTTCGGAAAGTAAGTTTTGAACACCGAATTCATGCCGTCGTAATAGTCCAGTTTCGCCAAAAACACGGTGAGTTGAAGAATGCTGTCCATGGTGCCGCCGCCCGCTTCAACGGTGGCCTTCACGCCTTCCATCACCATGCGGGTGTGCATCTCAATAGTAGGAGTCTTGCCGGCGTCGGACTTGTCGCCGCGCGAATGAGCACCTTGCCCCGCGATGTAGATCAATCCGTTATAAATAATCAGCGGAGTGATGAAACCCTTGCCGGCGGGTTTTCCATCGCCGTCAAGTTTCTGCACGCCGCCGGTGTTTTGCTCGGCCGCCGGTGTTGCAGTCGCCATTCCCGCAAAGCCGAGGCCTGGCAAAAGTGCGGCTAGTCGAGCGGCAAAACTCCTTCTTGTGCTCAGAGTGAAAAACATTTCGCGTCCTCCTTCGAGTAATTGAAATTTG
>WNFS01000608.1_pt1 | contig 25858 bp, 23 predicted proteins | sample 5400141 | NCBI WGS metagenome assembly WNFS01 (sample SAMN13153358, study PRJNA577476) | soil metagenome | isolation source: 60 cm saprolite under Madrone tree | place: USA:California | collected 2016-06-14
TGGCTGCCGACGACGGGGTCATGCCGCAGACGAAAGAAGCGATCGATCACGCCAAAGCGGCGAATGTGGCGATCGTGGTGGCCATCAACAAGATTGATAAACCGGAAGCGCAGCTAGAGCGCGCGAAGCGCCAGCTTGCGGACAACGGGTTGCTGCCGGCGGAGTGGGGCGGCGACACAGAATTTGTGGAAGTTTCTGCGAAACAGAAAACCGGCATCGAAAAGTTGCTGGAGACTTTGCTGCTGGTAGCCGACTTGCGCGAGCTAAAAGCGAATCCGGATGCGCCGGCAACCGGCACCGTGCTGGAATCGCGCGTGGACAAAGGCCGCGGGCCGGTGGCGACGATCCTGGTGCAGAACGGAACTTTGCGGCCTGGTGATTTCTTTATTTGCGGAGCGGTGTTCGGCAAAGTGCGCGCCATGTTTGATGATCACGGGCGCACAGTGAAAGACGCGCCGCCCTCCACGCCTGTGGAAGTTCTGGGTTTGCAGGGCGTGCCCGAGGCGGGCGATAACTTTCAGGTTACCGACGAAGCGAAGGCGCGGCACATTGTCGAATACCGGCAAGGCAAGCAGCGCGACGCGGCAATGGCGCGCACTTCCGGTGCGCGCATCACGCTCGATCAATTGCATGAGCAATTGAAGTCGGGCGACGTGAAGGAACTCGGAATCGTCATCAAGGCTGACGTGCAGGGCTCGGTCGAAGTGCTCAGCGAAATGCTGCCGAAGCTTTCGACGGATCAGGTCAAACTGAAGATTATCGGTTCGGGCGTGGGCGCAGTGACGGAAAACGATATCCTGCTGGCGTCGGCATCGGGCGCGATCGTGATCGCGTTCGGCGTGCGGCCGGACCGCAAGGCCATGGACCTGGCGCAGCAAGAGCACGTGGATATTCGCACGCACAACATCATCTACGAAGTCTCCGATGAGATTAAGAAGGCGATGGAAGGCCTGCTGGAGCCGGTGATCCAGGAGACGTACATTGGCCGTGCGGAAGTGCGCAACACGTTCCGCGTCAAGGGCGCGGGAACGGTGGCGGGCTGTTACGTTGTGGACGGCGTGCTCAAGCGCGACGCGCAGGTACGCGTGGTGCGCGACGGAGCGATCGTGTACACGTCGAAGCTGAGCTCGCTAAAACGTTTCAAGGACGACGCCAGCGAAGTGCGCACGGGGTTCGAGTGCGGCGCCGGAATCGCGAATTTCAACGACGTGAAGGTCGGCGATATACTAGAGTGCTTCCAGGTGACGAAGCTGAGCGCCGCGGAAGCCGCAGCCCAGAGCAACGCACCCGCGTCGCGCAAATAACTGCAAACCCGTCTCGCGGAGCCGCGCATGCCGGTCGGTCTACTTACCCTCGAGCTGCACATTCCGGAAGCACATTCGCTAAAGGACAAGCGGCAAATCGTGCGCAGCTTGAAAGAGCGGCTGCGGCGGCATTTCAACGTGGCGGTGGCGGAGATGGAATATCAGGACGTGTGGCAGCGCTCGATCATCGGCGTAGTGACATTGTCAACCGCCGAACAGCACGTGGAGGAGTCGCTGCAGTTGGTGCTAAGGGAAGCGGACCGTCTGCTGGGTCCGGTCCTGGTGAATCACGTCGTGGAAATGATTTAAAGGCTTGCGATGAGTCCCACAAATCATCGTCATGAACGCGTGGGAGAGGAAATTGCCCACGAAATCAATGCCATGCTGGCCGGGGAGCTGAAGGACCCGCGACTGGAAGGGACGGTGGTAGTCAGCGAAGTGCGTGTGCAGCCGGACATGAAGCACGCGCGCGTGTTCGTGAGCATGCTGGGAAGCGGCAAAGAGCAGGCGGACGCGATCAAGGCGCTGGAGCACGCATCGGGTTTCATCCGAAGCGAGCTCATCGAGCGACTGCAGTTGCGCCGCTTGCCGGAGCTGCATTTCGCGTTGGATCTTTCGCAAGAGCACGTCGAGCGCATTGAGCAGCTCTTGAGAGAAATGAAAAAGGACAAGCCTTCTTCTAATCTCTGAGTTGTGATTCCTAATTTCGGATTTCATGCCAAAAAAGCCGCAAGCGGCGCCCTTCGACGGCGCGCTGGTAATCGACAAGCCGAAGGGAAAGACCTCGCACGACGTGGTGGACGCGGTGCGGCACCTGGCCGGCTTCCGCCAGATCGGGCATCTTGGCACGCTTGATCCGCTGGCGACCGGTGTTCTTGTGCTGCTGCTGGGACGCGCCACGCGGCTGGTGCAGTTCTATGCGGGACGCCGCAAGCGATACGCCGCAGGATTTCGCTTTGGATTTGCGACGGACACGTACGATTCCGACGGTGAGGCGCAAGGACCGGACATAGCGCCGGCCCTCGACAGGTCTGTGCTGGAAGCACTAGCCAGCGAACGCATCGGCCGCTTTCAGCAAATGCCGCCAGCGTTTTCAGCCAAGAAAGTGAAGGGGCGCCCGGCGTACGAGCTGGCGCGCAAGAAGCAACCGGTCGAGCTAAAATCGGTAGAAGTCGAGCTGTTTGAGTTCAAATTGAACGAGATTGCAGGCAGCCTCGCTCGTTTCGTCATTGAGTGCTCGTCCGGGACGTATATCCGCTCGCTGGCGCATGAAATGGGGGAGAAGCTCGGATGCGGAGCGCATCTTGCGGAAATTGAGCGCACGGCGGTTGGGGAATTTTCGCTCGATCAAGCGGTAAAGCTCGAGGAGCTCGCGGGGGCGGCACGCGCGGGCAAGTTTGGAGACTATGTGATCCGACTGGAGAACTTGCTTGCGAATTTCCCGCGGGTAAATGTACTGCCGATTATCGAGCGGCGCGTACGGCACGGAACGAAATTCAATGTGATGCTGGCGCAAGTGCAGCCGGGGCGCGTCGAGCCTCCGCCCGGCGCCACGACGCAGCTCGATGGGGGTGAGCCACGGCCGCCGCTCCTGCGCGTTTTCAGCCAACAAAACAGCTTGATTGCCATTGCCGAAGCCGTGGTGCCTCGCACGTATCAACCAATCGTGGTGTTTGAGCCGCTACCCTAGCGCGCGTTATGGTCGCGGCGGCCGCGGAGGCGGCTGTGTAGGCGGCTGTGGCAACTGTTGCGGCGCACTGCCGCCTGGGATGCCGCGGCCGCCGGCAACGTCCCCACGTCCGGCGAAAATGCTGCGGGCGTTGCGGACCGGATCACGAAGTCTGCGCGGCGTGACGAGAATCAGCAGCTCCGTATTTTTCAACGAAATGCCCCTGGTGCCGAAAGCGTAGCCGAGCCCGGGAAGATTGGCGAAGCCAGGAAGGCCCACCAGCGAGCGTGTTTCTTCGTTGTCCAATAATCCGCCAATAAGTGTGGTTTCGTCGTCCTTAACGCGGACGGTTTGTGTCAGCGTGCGGTTGGAAATAACCGGGATGCCATTGACATTGGCGCCAGACAGCGCGCGAATTTCAAATTCGAGCTGCAGGGTGACCTCGTGGTGCGGGTGCAGCGTGGGCGTGGCTTTGACTTTGACCCCCAGGTCGATGAACTCCGAGCCCGGGTAAGGAGTTTGCGCGGCACCACTGCTCGTACCAGAAGCGAAAGATGCCGAGTCCTGAATCACCGTGACCACGCCCTGATTTGGCGTCGAGCCCAAGGCGGTGAGTGCGACATCGGGGAGCGAGGTGGACGTCAGGATGGCGCTGACCATGGCACTAGGACTGGCGGGCGTGCCGATTTCAATGCGATTGGAAAATGTGCCCGCACCCAGGCCCAGATAGATTCCCAGCGTGCCCTGGCCCTTGTTGGTGACCGCGAGAGATGGAAAGTTGCCCCCGGTGAAGTTGGCGATGACGATGTCGGCAGGCGTCGTGGCAGTGGGCAGCGGAGATCCAGAGGCGGCGGTGAAGGTGGCATCGAGGTTGCTGCTGCCAAGCAGGATGGAAACGGAATTGTCGCCCTGGTTGACGACCGCGAGGTCGGGAACCGCGTCGCCATTCACGTCCGCAGTGGCAATGGCCACCGGGGATTGCCCCACGGCGATAGGAGAGTTGGTGGCCTCGGTGAACGTAATGTTGGAGTTGGCATCCACGGAGCTCAACAAAACGGCAACATTGTTGGTGGATTGATTTACTACCGCGAGGTCAATTTGGGGGCTGTTGTTCGTCGAATTGGTCGCACTCCGGAAATTGCCACTCACCATGGCCACCGGCCCTTTTTCGAAGACCGTCGAAGTGTTCCTCAGACGGAAAGGCGAGCCGGGAAATTCCGTAAATCCGCTTTTGCCATCACCTTTGAACACGGAAATGGTGTCATCGCCCTGATTGGCCACTGCAAAATCAAGATTGCCATCGCCGTTGAAGTCCGCCACAACCACGGAACTGGGGTTCTTGCCAACGCGGTACGGAGAACCGGCGGCTTCAAGAAAAGTGCCGTCGCCGTTGCCGAGCAGGACGGTGACGTTATTGGAAGTGGAATTGGCGACGAGCAGGTCGGCAGTGGGCGTCGTTACGCCGGAGGCGCTGGTGATGGTGTTCCCGAAAATGCCGGCGGCGATGGCGGAAGGCGCGGTCTCGGTTTTGGCCAGGGCCAACGGGGAATTCGTGGCCGGCGCGAAACTTCCGCTGCCCTGATTCAGCAAAATACTGATGGTGTTATCGCCTTGATTGGCCACCGCCAGGTCTGGCAGACCGTCAAAGTTGAAATCAATCGCCGCCAGTGCGACCGGATTGCTGCCGACAGCGAATGTGGTTTCCGGAAAGGTCGTGGAACTTGGCACGCCAAGGAATGAGGTGTTGGTAGCCGTGGCATTGCTAGCGCCGCCCAGGCTGCCGGACAAAAGAGAAAGTGTGACGGGAAAGTGATCGCCTACAAAGACGGTCGCGGGTTTGCCGTCTTGCGCGCGCAGCAAGACTTGGCGGCCGCTCTGCACCAGGCTGAGCGCATCGGAGAAATTGGCGGCGACGCCCGGAAGCGTCAGCAAAAAGCTAGTATAACCGCCGCCGAGCACGGTGAATCCTGGAATGCTGGAAAGGCCCTTGGCGGTGAGAAGCTGGCCCAGAATGGTGAGGGCATTGTTAAGGTCGGAAGCCTGCTGCAGCGAACGGATGTCGCTGGGACTGATTAAGAACGCCTGCGACGAGGAGGGCGGCGTGATGCCGAGCTGCTGGGCCTTGTTGCGGTCCACCTCGAGCAGCTCGATTTCGAGCATCAGTTCGCCGCGAGCGCGATCGACCTGGTGAATCAGTTCGGCGGCCAACGCCAACTGCTGGGGAGAGCCGCGCATGGTGATGGTGTGGCTGCGGGTGTCCAGATTGACGCGCGCTGCGCCGGTGATCTCTCGGAGCATGCGCAACACCTCGGTCATTTCTTCCGGACTCGCCGATGAAGGCAGCAGAAAAGTTTGCTCCGCCTGCAAGCCGAACTGGCGGCGTTTTTCCAAGGTATCCGGAGCAACAAACATCAAGCTGGCGTCCACCGGCCTCCAGAACGTCCCCGTCGTTGAACCGAGGATCGAGACCGCGGTGTTGAAATCGACGTTGTCGAGCTGCAAGCGCACTTGGCGGGAAACCACGTCAGGATCAAAGGTAGCTTCGACGCCAAAGGCGCGCGCTACTTGTTCGTAAGCACTGCGCGTATCGCCGCGAAGGTCCAAGCTGCGCCGCCCGCTCTGCTGCTTTAGGCGCGGCAGTCCTGGGATTTCTGGGGTGGCCAGCGGCGGCTCATCATCCCGCATGGATTCCATTTGCGCGTAACGCTCGGCCACAACTCCGTTAGCGGGATCAATACGCATCGCGACGCTGAGCTCTTCTTTGGCCTGTGGAAGCTTGCCGGCCAGGGCCAGTTGCTCGGCCCGATCCACGTGTTCGCGGATGAGCCTGGAGCGCAGGGCGGCGCCGCGGCCGAACAGCGCGAGGTTTTGTGGGGCGAGGCGAGCCGCTTCGTCGTAAGCCAGCAGGGCCGCGTCAAAGCGGCCTTCGGCTTCGGCTTTCTCTCCGCGCTCAACCAGCTTTTGCGCGCGCTTGGGGTCCGGCCGGACAATGGCATTGGGAGCAACGGAAGAGAGCTGCGGCTGCTGCGCGGGGGTCGAGAGGCAGAGCAGCAATGACAAGACCAGCGAAGCAGCTTGGCGGCGAGTTGCTAGGCTCATGGATGATTGGCTCGGGACAGCATCATTCTACGCGAGGAAATGGGCGGGGAGTGCGGCTTGACGGTGGCGGTGAGGGGCGCGTAAACTGGAATTTGCAGTTGCAAATGATTTTCAACTGGAGATTCCTTGCTCGCTGCCTTTCTCATTGCTCTTCGTGAAGGTGTGGAAGCTGCCCTCGTTGTCGGCATCATCCTGGTTTATCTATCTCGTACCGGCCGCGCGTACCTGGCGCGCTTTGCCTGGTACGGAGTAGCGGCGGCCACGGCGCTGAGCCTCGGTATTGCGATTGCCCTGCAACAATGGCGCATCAGCGAAGACGGGTTTGAGGGCTTGATGTACCTGCTGGCCGCCTTCTTCGTGGTTACGATGATCGTTTGGATGAACCGCGTTGCGCGGCACTTGAAAAAAGATATCGAGCAAAAAGTGGAGTCCTACGCGGTGCGCGCCGGCCGGGCGGCGGGTTTGGGGATTTTTCTGTTTGTGTTCTTGATGGTGGTGCGCGAGGGCGTGGAGCTGGCGCTGATCTTGCGCGCGGTGGAGATGTCAACCGAGGGCTTGCAGACGTGGATCGGGACGATACTGGGCATCGCGGCGGCGGTCGCAGTGGGGGTTTTCTTCTTCAAAGGCACTCTGCGGGTGCCGTTGCACCGGTTTTTCGCGGTGACCAGCGCGATCTTGATGCTCGTGGCGTTTCAATTGGCACTGACGGGATTGCACGAGCTAAGCGAGGCGCGCTGGCTGCCTTCGAGCAAGCAGGAGATGGCGCTGATCGGGCCCATCGTGCGCAATGAGCTGTTTTTCTTCGTGTTTGTTTTCGGCGCGGCGATGCTGTTGATTTTGCGGGAATGGCAGTCGGCTTCGCACGAGAAATCGGCGAAGGCAGCGCTGGGCGACGCGGAGCGCCGGCTGCTGGAGTCGCAGAACCGGAGGGCGCGGCGGTGGATGATGGCGTCGACCATCGCGTGCCTGACAGTGATTCTAGTGCTGACCGCGGATTTTATTTATACGCGGGCAAACTCAGCGCCGCCGGCTTCGCGGGCGATTGCCGCGGTCGGGAATGAGGTGCGCGTTCCGCTGACCGAGATTCAGGATGCGAACCTGCATTTGTTCACCGTGGACGTCGGCGGGCAAGCGCTGCGCTTCATGATCATCAAGAAACCGAATGGCTACGGCACGGCGCTCGATGCTTGCCGGATTTGCGGGGCGGAAGGCTACCGGCAGGATGGGCAGAACGTGGTGTGCCGTCACTGCGGGTCGGCGATTTATGTGCCGTCGATTGGGGAGCAAGGGGGGTGTAATCCCATTGGCGTGCCGGCGCGAGTGGAAGGCGGCGAACTGGTGATGGATGTGAGTTCACTGACGCAGGCGGCTTCCGAGATTCCCAAGTAGTGGAAACCCCCGTTTTTTGTCGCGCCAACTATGTAAAGAATGGTCGCGCGGGACGCACAGTCAAGAATAGCTGTGCTGTGATTTCCTGAGTGAGCTTCACACAGAATGTTCATACGACTCGTTGCCGATTCCTTTAGCCGCCGACCACGGCACAAGCTCCTGACCGGAGCGGCGCTCGCATTGGGGATGGCCGTCGCCACCGCGGCGCTGAGCGTATCGCTGGACGTTGGCGATCGCTTGGCGCGCGAGTTCCGCAGCCTGGGGGCGAATCTGCTGGTCACGCCGCAAGCCGATTCGCTGCCCCTGGAGATTGGCGGAGTTGATTATCGGCCGGTGAACGCGGGCGCCTACTTACCCGAATCCGATCTCGGCAAGCTCAAAACGATTTTTTGGCGGAATAACATCGTGGGCTTTGCGCCTGCGGTGGAGACCCCTGTCGATGCCTGGACCAAGTCTTCGCAAACGTATTCGACGCCGGCCATCGAAGCACACACAAGTTTGATTGGGACTTGGGCCAACCACGTCGTGTCGATTCCTGACGGCAGCACCTACGTCACTGGTATCGAGAAGACCAATCCTTGGTGGCAGGTTGATGGGCGGTGGTTTAAGGATGACGCACCAGAGTGCGTCGTCGGCAAATCGTTCGCAGCGCGCGCCGGCGTAAAGATCGGCAGCGCCCTGAACATAAATACTCCGCAGAAAAATCTGTCTCTGCTGGTCACTGGAATTCTGACAGGCGGCGGACCGGAAGACGATGCAATTGTGGCTCCGATTAAGATCGCCCAGGAGATTGCGGGAAGACCAGGAGAGTATCGTCGGCTATATGTGAGTGCGTTGACGAAGCCGGAGGATGAGTTTGGGCGGCGCGACCCGAATACTTTGGCGCCGGCGGATTACGAGCGGTGGTACTGCACGCCGTATATTTCGTCGATCGCGCTGCAAATCAAGCAGGTTTTGCCGGGCGCGGATGTGCGCGTGATTCGGCGCGTTGCGGATGGCGAGGGCGCGATTCTGACACGGGTACGGACTTTGCTGTGGCTGGTTACGTTTGCTTCGCTTCTCGGTGCGGCGCTGGCTGTCGGCGCCTCGTCGGCGGCTTCGGTGATAGAGCGGCGCACGGAGATTGGGTTGATGAAGGCGCTGGGGGCCGGCTCCGGCACGGTGGGGTTCTTGCTGGCGGCGGAGCAGCTTCTGCTGGCGCTGGTTGGCGGAGCTGTCGGCTATTCGCTGGGGATTTTGCTGGCGCGACTGGTGGGGCAGAGAATCTTTGGTGTCGCGCCGGAGTTTTCGTTCCTGGTGCTTGCCGTCATCGTTGGCCTCGCCGCGATCGTCACGCTGCTTGGCAGCGCCATACCGCTGCGCCGCGCCTCGCGCTTTGAGCCTGCGCCCATCCTGCGAGGCGAATGATGCCGGACCGCAAAATGTTTTGGCGCATCATCCGCCGCCTTTTCGCGGCCAATCGCGGCCGGCTCTTTGTGATTTTGCTCGCGCTGGGCGCTGGGGCGGCGATCACCGCCGCGCTGCTGAATCTTCAGGTGGACGCTCAGCGCCGGCTCACCACCGAGTTCCGCGCGTTCGGCGCAAACGTTGTTATCGCGCCAAACGATTCGGGGATGTCCGCTGAGTCGCCGCAGTTCCTCAACGATTCACTCTTTGCCGATCTTGCCGAGGGCATGGACTCTTCGAGTATTCCTAAGGCTGAGTTTCTGTACGGTATCGTCGATGCTGCAAAGCTCCTTGCCGCCAAAGACCAGAGGCGTGGGGCAAGCACCAAGGTTATCCTCGCCGGCTTCGGCTATTCGGGGAGCCGGCCCGAGCACGTGCTTTCACCCGCCTTGCTTGCAGCGGCTCAGAAAATGGCGTCCGGCAACACCCTGGCATGCGAAGTTGGCCAGCGAGCAGCCGATACTTTGCAGTTGCGCACTGGTGACACGGTGTCGCTTACAAATGGCTCTCGACAAGTGTCGTGTCACGTCCAGGTGCTTCCCGCCATGGGCGGCGCGGAAGACAGCCAGATTTTTCTCGAGCTCCAGGCGACACAAACGCTGCTGGAGCAGCGGGGGCGCATCAGCCTTATCCAACTCAGCGTGCCCGGCACACCTCAGCTGATTCAGAATTACATCGCTTCTTTGCGGCGCCTTCCGGGCGCGGAAGTGCGCCCGATTCGGCAATTCACTGAGGGCGAAGCGAAAATCTACAATCGCATCAGCGGCATTCTGTCAGCAACAGTCGCGCTAGTGCTGGTGCTGACCGCGCTGTGCGTGATGGCGGCGATGACGAATGTCGCGATGGAGCGCCGCAATGACGTGGGCCTAATGAAAGCGATCGGGGGCGCGACGCGGCGCGTGTTGCGCCTCTTTCTCGCCGAGGCCGCACTTCTGGGGCTGACCGGCGGCGTTCTCGGTGCGGCCGTCGGAATTTTGCTTTCGATGTGGCTGGGCAAAGCGGTCTTCGGCATTGCGGCGCGCCCGCGCTTGATTGTGTATCCTGTAGCTGTGGCACTGACCATCATCGTCGCGATTGCCGGCGCGTTTCCGCTGCGGCGGCTGGCCAATATTCGGCCGGCAGCGGTATTTCGGGGTGAAGCGTGAGCCCCGCCGCCCAGGTCGTCATCGAATCGCTGACCAAGAAATATGGCCCGCTGCGCGCCGTCGATGCCCTGAGTTTTAACATCGCGCACGGTGAATGGGTCGCGCTTATGGGCCCCTCCGGCTCCGGCAAAACGACGCTCATCAATATTCTTGGTGGCCTCGATACCCTGACTTCCGGGCGCGTGATTGTAGATGGCGTCGATCTCGCCAAGCTTAGCGAGGGTGAACTAGTTCGCTACCGAGCAGAAAAAATCGGCTTCGTCTTCCAACAATTTCATCTCGTGCCGTACCTGACCGCGCTCGAGAACGTGATGCTGGCGCAGTATTTCCACAGCGTTACGGACGAGCGGCAGGCCAGCGACGCGCTAAATCGCGTGGGCCTGCATGACCGTCTGACGCATCTTCCCGCGCAGCTCTCCGGCGGCGAACAGCAGCGTGTGGCCATCGCGCGCGCGCTCATCAATCAGCCCAAACTGATCCTTGCCGACGAGCCCACCGGCAATCTCGACGAAGTCAACGAAGCCATCGTCTTGCAAATCTTTCGCGAGCTACACAACTCCGGCCACACGATTCTGATGGTCACCCACGACCCCGACATTGCGCGCCAGGCCGACCGCCGCATCGAACTCGCCCACGGGCACCTGCAGTTTGACACGGCGCTGCACGGCCCGGGACATCCACTCGCCTGCCCGCTCGTCAACACCGCCGATTGCTGCAGCAGCAACGTTTCGACCGACGACGAGATTCGCTTCGATCACCTGCTCGAGCAAATCTGGATTTGCGGCGAGGAAGGAAAGCCGGCACATATCGAGATACTTCACGCTACCGGGCCGGCCGGGCATCTCCCGATCCTGCCGGATGAGCCTGCCGCGCGCGTATTAGGCCGCATGGCGGAGCTGCAATTGGTGGAAATGCAAAATGGCGAAGTGCAGTTGACGCCGGGCGGGAGCCGCCGGGCCCGCGACGTCGTGCGCCGTCACCGCCTAGCCGAGCGCTTATTCAAGGACACTTTCGCGATCGAGGACTCCGAAGCCAGCAACCAAGCTTGCAAGTTCGAGCACATCATCAGCCCGGAGCTGGACCAGCGCATTTGCAGCTTCCTCGGCCATCCGAAAACGTGCCCGCATGGCAACCCCATCCCGCCCGGCGATTGCTGCAACGGCAAGAGCAAGGCCTGACGGTTGCCAGAGGCGCGATGCCCATCCCTCTGGATTCTCGCAAAAAGCCTGCCACCGTGAAAGTTCACGTGAGCAGCGGCGCCGGCGTCGACATTACCTGGTCCGATGGTCATTCCAGTCACTACGATTTCGCTTATCTTCGCGAGGAATGCCCCTGCGCCACTTGCAATGACGAGCGGATAAGAAAGAGCGCCTTTGCCGGTGCCGGTCCCGTCTCCGCCACCGCTCTCCCGATGTTCAAGCCCAAGCCGCGCGCGAAAGCCGCCACGAAGGTCGGCAATTACGCCATTCAAATCACCTTCAGCGACGGCCACGCCACCGGCATTTACAGCTACGATCACCTCCGCAGCATTTGCCCCTGCGCTGACTGCGCCAAAGCCTTCCGCGCCACAGCGTCGTGAGCGCGTTTTCTCCGCGCGGTCGGCCTTTGCTTGATTATTTGTCACGAAAACTATCTCGGACTGCAAATTAGCTCTTGACATTCTATTACCATCTGCTACACTCTCTCTGGGTATTCCCACCTAGATAAGATCCCCGGCACTTAAGTCCTGTAGAATCCGCAGTTCTGGGCAAATGCCGCGTTTTGCCTGTTTTTGGCCGAAATCGCCGAAGCGTAACCCCTGTGTTTTAAACAGTTACAAGAGGGCCGCCCGTAAGCCCTTTAGAATACGCACTTACAGGAAACCGGGGGAGGGGGGCCCGTTTCGCAAAATTCACCGTGTTTCCACCGACAATCTAGGCTGGACGCCGGTCGGAGAATGTCTCGCTGGCCGCATCCCAATACTGTCTCTTCCCGGACCAATAGGACTCCGCCGCCATCATGTTTGCCACCGAATGCGCGAGCCCATCCTGCACGGTGCAGTGGGGCTGCTGCCGCAAACGCATGCACTCGAACCAGTTGGCCATATGCTCCAGCGTGCGGTCATCGATGCCCATCGGCGGAAGCTGTGTCTCACCGGGAAGCAAGACGTACTTGGAGGAGCGCTTTTTGTCGATGTCGGCGTTGTCCTCGTGATTGCCCTTCTCTTCGATCAGTTGATAGCGCGGACTTCCTTCGCCGCCGATATTGGTGAGCGTTGCCTTCTTGCCCATGTAGCGAGTGAAGCTCGGCGAATCGTTGCCGAAGCTGGTGGAGTAGCTGACCAGAAAACCCTTTTGATATTCGAGTAACGCTTGGAAGGTGTCCGCGTTCTGCCTTCCATCGTGCCAGGCAAAAATGCCGCCGTGAGCCATCACCGAGCGTGGAAAACTATCGTTCATGAACCAATGCACCATGTCGATCCCGTGGCTCATCCACTGGTCGGGAATTCCGCTGGAGAATTCCTTGTACAAACGGAATTCGCAATACACTTGCGGATCGAACGGGCGATACGGCTTGGTCATCAGCCATTTGCGCCAATCCGTGTCCGTTTCGCGAATCAGTTTCGTCTCTTCGCGCCCACGCCAGCGCGGGCCGTGGTAATTCCAAACCACTTCCACTTTGCTCACTTCGCCCAAAGCGCCGGTTTGCACCAGGTCGCGCGCCGCTCTTGGATAAGGCTCGCTGCGATGTTGCGTGCCCACTTGCACGATTCGCTTGCTTTGGAGCACCGCATCCCGCGCCGCCTTGGCCTCGGCCAGCACATTGGCCATAGGCTTTTCCACGTAAGCGTCTTTGCCCGCTTCCACCGCCAATTTCAGAATGGGCGAGTGCGAGTGTTCCGGCGTGGAGATGATCACCGCGTCTATGTCTTTAAGGGCGAGGACGTCCTCGAAATACTGGAACGAGCGAGGAGGCCGGCCGTAGTACTTCGCGTTCGTCGCGACGGCTTTCTCTCGATTCAACCGCCACAGATCGCAGACGGCACTCATCTCTACGTTGTGCGTCGCGGCGAGCTTCGAGACAATCCAGTCCAGGTCTTCTCCGCGGCTCCCATTTCCGATGTGGCACAAAGAAATTCGATCGTTGGCGCCCGCAATTCTGTCGTACGAAAGGGCCGTGCTCGCGAGGGCTGCTCCTCCTGCAGTCAGCGCCGCGGACTTGCCCAGAAATGTTCTCCGATCCATCGTTCCTTGCGCTTTGCTCATAGCTCCTCCGAAGTGGTGAGGATGATTTCGGTCGGCCGCGAAGTCAAGAGCCGGCATTCGGAATGCATTACAGCTTTCCGTCGTGGCCAGCTAGACTTCGCGTTGGAAAAGTGCGAGCATTTTAACCTGCTAGGTTACAAGTTCACCCAGACATGAGCAGCACTCCCACGAACCCCGCTGCCACGGGCGGCCGGGGCAACGGCATTCCGCGCGTCATTGTAGCCACCACCGCTCTCCTTACTTTCATTTCCTTTTGGCGCGCGGCCGCAATCGTTCTGAATGATTTGGCTTCCTCTGCGTACTACGCGGGCGGCGAGGCCGAAGGGTATATCGGCAAAACCGCGCCGTGGTTCATCCTGGCCATCATGTTGTTTTCCTACGCGGTGCGCGCGGTGTACGTGGAAAGCTGCAGCATGTTCGTGCGCGGCGGGGTGTACCGCGCGGTTAAGCAATCGCTCGGCGGTGCGTTGGCGAAATTCAGCGTGTCCGCGCTGATGTTCGACTACATCCTCACCGGGCCGATCAGCGGCGTGTCCGCTGGGCAGTATCTTGGCGGTTTACTCAGCGAGCTTTCGCAGCATGCCCACTTGAGCGGACCTTTCTCGGAATCAACCGTGGCCGGCATCGCCACGATTTTCGCCATCGTCGTTACCGTATATTTCTGGTGGGAAAACACCAAGGGCATTCCGGAATCGAGCGAAAAAGCGCTGCACATCATGAAGCTGGTCACCGTGATGGTGGTGCTGCTCATCGGCTGGTGCATTTACACGGCCGTGCTGCGGCATTCGCAGCTACCGCCTTTTCCGTATCCTCGGAATCTTCATTTCAGTCCGAACGCGCTTGGTTGGCTGGCACACAGCAGCTTGCCGCACATGTTTGGGATCATCGCCATCTTCATCGCCCTGGGCCATTCCGTGCTGGCCATGAGCGGAGAAGAATCTCTTGCCCAGGTGTATCGCGAAATCGAGAGCCCCAAGCTGAAAAATCTGAAAAAGGCGGGCTTGGTCATTTTCGTGTACAGCTTGGTGTTCACTTCGCTGGTGTCGTTCTTCGCCGTGATGATCATTCCCGACGACGTCCGGCAGAGCTATCTGGAAAACCTCATCGGCGGATTGGCCATGAGCCTTCAGGGACCGCTGATCGTCCGATTGATTTTTCACGGGTTTGTCGTGGTCGTGGGCACGCTCATTCTTGCCGGTGCGGTGAATACGGCCATCGTCGGCTCCAATGGCGTACTCAATCGCGTTTCCGAAGATGGCGTGCTCAGCGAATGGTTCCGCCAGCCCCATCCGCGCTTTGGCACCAGCTATCGCATCATCAATATTGTTGTCGGCTTGCAGATCCTCACCATTTTTATCAGCCGCGGCGATGTCAACTTCCTCGCGAACCTGTATGCCTTCGGTGTGATCTGGAGCTTCGCAATGAATGGCCTCGCGGTGCTCGTTTTGCGCTACACCCGGCCGGGCCAGCGCGAGTTCCAGGTTCCACTAAACTTCGTTGTCCGCGGCGTGCAGATCCCGGTTGGTCTGGGACTGATAACGCTCACGCTGTTCCTGATCGCGGTGGTGAACCTGTTCACCAAGCCGGTAGCCACCATGGCTGGTGGCGTCTTTTCTGTGATTCTTTACTTCGTGTTCACGATTTCCGAGCGACGCGCCAAAAACCGCGGCGTGGCGCATGTGGAGATGGACCAGTTCAATCTCGAATTGGAAGGCGAGCTAAGTCCCGAGGCGGTCGGCGCGCGGCCGGGGAACATTCTTGTACCAGTCAGCAATCACTTCAACCTGTATCATCTTGGAAACGTTCTTGACCGCATTAAGCCCGGACGCCGCGACGTGGTGCTCCTACACGTGCGGATACTCAGGCGTTCCGCATCCGGCGAAAATGAACTGGACGCCGATCAGCTCTTCGGCAGCATCGAGCAGCACTTGTTTTCCCAGGCACTTTCCATGGCGGAAAAGCGTGGGAAATCGATTCGGCTGGCGGTTGTCGCGGCCAACGACCTCTGGGACGGTATCTTGCGCGCCGCCACCGCGTTGCAGTCCAGCACCATCGTCATCGGCCGCTCGGCGAAGGACAACACCGAAGAGCAGGCGCGACTGATCGGCGAAGCGTGGGAAAAACTGCCGGATCCGAAGCCACAATTCAATCTGGAAATTCATCTGCCTAATGGCGACAAGATCTACAAGGTGCTTGGTCCACATGCGCCCAACCTCACCGCCAACGAAGTAAATCTCCTGCATCGGCTATGGCTGCGGTTCAGCGAATCGCTCGCGCGCGAAGAGCTGCACCACCATGATGTGGTGCACTTCGCCCTGGAGGAAGTGCAGAAGGAAATCGAAGAGGGTCACGAAGACGAAGTCGTCAATCGTTTGCGCAACCACCTCGTATCCAATCAGAGCAAGCGCAAATCCAAGGTGTAGCGCTGTTGTTTCTTTCCTTGTTCACCGGCCGCTCAACATCCAACCAGTGCGATCACTCAATCTGCGCCGTGCAATAGGGACACTTTTTGGCTTTGATGGGAATAGTCATCACACACTGCGGGCACTCTTTTGTTGTGGGTGCGGCGGCTGGTGCTGGTTTCTTAGTCCAGCGGTTTACCTGGTGTACCAGCAGGTAGACCGCAAACCCCACGATCAAAAAGTTGATCACCGTGTTTAAGAATTGACCATAATTAATCGTCGGCGCAGCGGCTGTCTTGGCAGCATTCAGCGTGTCGTAGTGTTTTCCGTCCAGGCTGATAAAGAAATCGGTGAAGTTCACATGGCCGAGCAAACGTCCAAGCGGCGGCGTAAGAATGTCATCGACCAGCGACGACACGATTTTTCCAAACGCTGCCCCGACAATGATGCCCACGGCGATATCCAAAACATTGCCCCGCATGGCAAATTCCTTGAATCCTTTGAGCATGTGCAACTCCTTGTTCGTTCTTGGTGGGCCTGCAGACGAAGGTCCGTTGCGCGGATTATATCGAAAGAAGAACTGGAATCCAGAAAAGAGACGCCTTAGGAGGCAGCTAGCGCGGCCTGAGGATTAGTGCGGCGCTTGTGACGCCACGAAGCATCAGCAAGACGCCGGCGAAAGCCAGTAAGCGCCCCACCCACGGAAACGGCACACGCGAGATCGCCAGCATGGCCACGCCGAGCAGGGTCAAAGAGAGCCCGCGCGTCCACTGCTCCATGCGCGACCGCCATTGCCCGGGCTTGTATAGAGCGCGTACACCCCACGCGATAAGCGCGGCGCTCAGCAACAGCCAGCCAGGTTTCCGTCTGTCGAACAGAATATGCTCGCTGAGGCCGAGCCAGACGACCAACCCTCCGAGCAGCACGAAAATTATTTCAATGGTGATTCGCAGCGCTTGCTGCGGAGTGAGCATTCTTCTCCGTGACCTCTATGTTCCGCTCGCGGAGTCCTCGTTATTAGTCCTTTGCTACTGCACCCGCTCGATCTGGACCCTTTTCAAAGTCACCGGGGTGCGCGGACGATCGTTGGCGTCGCGGGGCAGCTTGGAGATTTTGTCCGCTACGTCCTGGCCTTCCACTACCTCGCCGAAAATAGTGTGCTTGTTGTCCAGCCAGGGTGTCGCTGCTACGGTGATAAAAAATTGGCTGCCGTTCGTTCCCGGACCGGAGTTAGCCATAGAAAGTTTTCCTGGCTTGGAATGCTTCAGCGAAGCGTGAAATTCGTCGGGAAAAGTGTAGCCTGGTCCGCCGCGTCCGTCGCCGCGCGGACAACCGCCTTGAATCATAAAATCGGGAATCACGCGGTGGAACGTCAAGCCGTCGTAATAGCTTTTCTTCTGTTTCTTCCCGGTCATTTCGTCGGTGAATTCCTTGGTCCCTTCCGCCAGACCTATGAAATTGGCCACCGTTTTGGGCGCTTCCTTCTCGAGCAGTCTAATGACGATATTGCCCTGCGAAGTCTCGAAGATAGCGTAGGTTCCAGCCGGTCGAGTCATGCGTTCTCCTCACCGACCATCGTACACGAGCGCCCGCAAACCGCGCCACTTATGCGAGCTTGCTGCTGCGATCTGCTTAGGTTGTGTAAAGTAAAGATGTGGTATTAAAACTGTTCAGGGCATGCACATTGTGGGAAGCGCCAGCCTGGCCGCCGCGATGCCCCACCAAACAAAAACGTAGCCCCGGCTACCAGCTTCTTCGTTTGCGCAATTCGGTCACGTGCGCCGTGTGATGCCGGCCGTGCCACGCGTATAGGAAGAGCAGCCAATCCACTGTGCGCACACCGTGGTCGGGGTGGCGGAAAGTGCGCGCGAAATCTTCTGTTTTCAACGAGCGCAATAGCCGCACCCAGCGCTCATGCAAGGAATCCAACAGCGCGAGGGAAACATTGACAGGGGCTGATTTCGCGTCTTCCAGCTCCGCCCAGCGCGCCTCTTCGTAAGGTTTGATCGTGGGCTCCTGCTCGGTCAGCGCCAGCCGGAACCGAACATAGGCATTCATGTGACTGTCCGGAACATGATGAGCCACCTGTCGTACTGTCCAGCCGCCGTCACGGTAGGGCGTATTCAACTGCTCTTCGCTCAGGCCCTTTACGGCAGCGCGCAGCTTCGCGGGCGCCTCCGCAATGGCGGAAATTGCCTGCTGCCGCAAGGCCGGTGTAACTTCCTGCGGCAAAGCGTACCTCCCTATGGGATAGCGCGGATCCATGTTTTTCCTTCTCCTTCGGGCAAGGCAACCTTTTGTCCCGAAATATAGCTGCACCTGTGGACCGGGGTCAACGCGGCCGGCGCAAGACTCTTCCTCCAATTTGGCTGCTCGGAGGGAAACGGAGGGGAAAGCGTGACGATGCTACAATACCGCTTCGCTGTACCTGCCGGGCGGTGCGGCGAATCCAATCTACTGGGAGCTCTTGAATGCATAACGTCGTCATCGTTGGCAGCGGCTGCGCCGGACTCACCGCCGCAATCTATGCCGCTCGCGCCAACCTCAAGCCCCTGGTGATCGATGGCCACGAACCCGGCGGCCAGCTCACCCTGACCACCATGGTTGAAAATTATCCCGGTTTCCCCGAGGGTATTCTGGGGCCCGAGCTGATTGACAACATGCGCAAGCAGGCGGAAAGGTTCGGCGCCGAATTCAAATCTGGCGCGGTGAGTGAAGTTGTCCTCAGCCGCCGCCCGTTTAAGATTGTCGCCGGCAAGGAAACGTATGAAACCAAGACGCTGATCGTTGCCGCGGGCGCCTCTGCGCGCCTCCTCGGGCTTCCTTCCGAGCGCCACCTCATGGGCCACGGCGTTTCCACGTGCGCTACATGCGACGGATACTTTTTCCGCGGCAAACCAATAGCCGTGGTAGGCGGCGGAGATACCGCGATGGAAGAGGCCATCTTCTTGACCCGCTACGCCAGCAAGGTCTATCTCGTTCATCGCCGCTCGGAGTTTCGCGCTTCCAAAATCATGCTCGATCGCGCACGGGCCAATGAAAAAGTCGAATTCGTGACGCCCGCGGTGGTCGACGAGATTCTTCCGCACGCCAACGGACACGTCGGCAGTGTGCGCCTGCGCAATCCCGTGACTAATGTCACTACCGAGGTTGAGCTTGATGGTGTCTTTGTCGCTATCGGCCACGACCCCAACACTATTGTCTTCCGCGGCCAACTCGAAATGGATCCCAACGGCTACCTTATTTCCCTGAATGGCAGCAAGACGACCGTCCCCGGCGTTTTCGTCGCCGGCGATGTGCAGGACCATCGCTATCGCCAGGCAGTCACGGCCGCCGGCTCCGGCTGCATGGCCGCCCTGGACGCCGAAAAGTTCCTGGAAGAGCACAACGAAGAAGTGCTGTCCTAGTAGGCTATCTCCCTCGCATGCATAATGAAGCTTCATGCTTCGCGCGACCCTGCTGAAACTCTCGGAAAGCCCCAGCTTCGCTCACTGGGTTACCTCCAACCCAACCACTCGTCGCATGGCTCGCCGCTTCGTCGCCGGTGAAACGCTGGGTGACGCCATCATTGCCGCGCGCGCCTGCAACAGCCTCGGAATGTACACCAGCCTCGATTATCTCGGCGAAAACGTGGCCACGGTCGCCGATGCGCAGCGCGCCCGCGACGCCTACCTGGAAATCTTCGATCGCATCGCGCAGGAGCGCCTGCACGCCAACGTGTCCTGCAAGCTCACGCAACTCGGTCTCGATCTCAGCCCTGATTTCTGTGAAGGACTTTTGCTATCGATTGTCGAGCGCGCCGCCGGCTACGAAAATTTCCTTCGCGTGGACATGGAAAGCTCCGTTTACACGCAGCGCACCATCGATTTGGTCAAGCGCGTTCGCGCGCGCAATCCTGCCGTCGGCACGGTAATACAGTCCTATCTCTACCGGAGTGAAGGCGACGTTCAGAGCTTGCTTGCCTACGGTTGCCGCATTCGCCTTTGCAAGGGGGCTTACAAGGAATCCGACGATGTGGCCTACGCAAGGAAAAAAGACGTCGATGGCAATTATGTTCGTCTGATGCAAATGCTGCTACCCAGCGGCTTTTACCACGCCATTGCCACGCACGATCCTCGCATGATTGCGCTGACCATTCGCTTCGCGGCCGCCAAACAAATCTCCAAAGATGATTTCGAGTTCCAGATGCTTTACGGCGTGCGCACCGACCTGCAGCGCCAGCTCGTCAAGGACGGCTTTCGCCTCCGCATCTACATTCCATACGGCCGCGACTGGTTTCCCTATTTCATGCGCCGACTGGCCGAGCGCCCCGCCAACCTGGGCTTCTTTGTCCGCAATTTCCTTCGTCCGTGAGCGGCGGCTGATTTCGCTCCGCTACACCTTCCGGCAGACCGTAACGCCGTCGCGAAGCGGGATCAACACCGGAAACAATTCCTTCGACGCATAAACCAGCCGGTTGAACTCCTGCACTCCGCGGGTATCCTGGTCGTCGGATGCCGCCGGCCGCGCCGCTTTGCCGGACCACAGCGTATTGTCGGTAACCAACAATCCGCCGCGCTTCAGCTTCGGCAATGCCGCCTGCAGCGCATCCGGATACTGATGCTTGTCCACGTCGATGAAGATGAAATCAAATTGTCCGGGCGTCTTTTTTATCAACTCCTGGGCGATTCCTACCTGAACGCTGATGCGTTTCGCCACTCCAGCCTTGCGGAAATGCTCTTGCGCACGTCGCGCGTTTTCCGGATTGCCATCCGTATAGAAGACCTTTGCCTTCGGCCCCGCCGCTCGCGCCAACCAGATTGTCGAATACCCGATCGCCGAACCCATCTCGAAAATGCGCGTCGCCCGTGACACTTGGACCAGCAACGTCAACAGCCGCGCCACCGCCGGCCCAATGATGGGCACCTCGTGTTCTGCCGCGTACGCTTCGATCTCTTGCACCGCCGCGTCGCGCTCCGGAAGCAAATCGTAAATGTATTTGTCCACGTCCTCTTGCGTGAAAGCGCTTCGCAGATTGTCGCTTCGAATCATAGGCTCTCTCCCGGCTTCAACGCGTGAATCTCGAGCCCGGCAATGTCTTTGGCTTCCTGTTTCAGTTGCTCCGGCCGGCCCACCAAAACTGGAAACGTCGCATAGTGCATCGGCACTACGTGCTTCACGCCGAGAAACCGGATCGCATGCGCCGCTTCGCGCGGCCCCATCGTGAAGTGATCGCCGATCGGGAGCAGCGCCACATCCGGCTTGTACAACTCGCCGATCAATTTCATATCACTGAACAGCGCCGTGTCGCCCGCATGGTACACCGTAAAGCCCCCAGGCATGTGAATCACCAATCCCGCCGGCTCACCACCATAGATGCGCTCGCCATTGTCGTTGATCGAGTTCGAGTGGAACGCATGCGTCATCGTCACCGCAAACTCCCCTACCGTCTGCGTTCCGCCCTTGCCCATCGGCTTCGTCTCTTCCTCGAATCCCTTGCTCTCGATCCACAAACACGTCTCGAAAATCGCCACAATCTGCGGCTTGTGCTGCTTTGCCAGTGCCAGTAAGTCTCCGAGGTGATCCGTGTGCGCGTGCGAAAGAAAAATCACATCCAGCCGCGGCACCTTTTTCAGTTTCTCCGGGCACATTGGGTTCGTCATCACCCACGGATCGATCAGCGCCACTTGCCCCGATGGCGTGGTCAGCGAAAACGTGCTATGGCCGAAATAGGTCACTTTATTGCCCTTCATGTCGAGCATCGGACACCTCTGGATGGCATGTGAGGGATCAGGTGGAACTCTTTACTTCGTTTGTGGCGCGCCGCCTGAACCATCGGAACCCAGCAACTTGTGTATTACGGCTTCGTAGGTCTCGCGGCTCTGTGCGCCGAAAAAGTGGCCGATTAGTCGGCCGTCCCTGTCATAGAGGAATGTCGCCGGCAGCTGGCCCCGCCACTCCGGCAGCACAGCTTGATTGAACTCCACCTCTTCTTCCGGCTTGCCCGGCTTCTTCCGGTAATTGGGGAACACGGGCTTGTAGCGCGCGATGAAACGCCGCATCAAAATCAAATCGCCATCCTGGTCGGAATCTACGCCCACCACGCGCAGCCCCTTCGGCGCGTACTCCTTCGCCAGCTCATTCAGCATCGGATATTCGTCGCGGCATGGCTCGCACCAGGTCGCCCAGAAATTGATCAGCAACGGCTTTCCGCGATACTGCCGCACGATCTTCTGATAGCCCTGCGCATCGATGATTTGCGGATCGCGCGGCGCATGGGTTTGCGGCGCCCCCGCAACCGAAACACCAACCGCAGCACCTGCGGCAAGAAGCAATGCGGCAACACCAATTCGGAATCGCATTTTAGGTTCCTTCCTTCTTCATTTTATCTGTAGACCCCCAAGTTGAGAAACCTATTCCCCCCGCGTACAATTATCCATGCTGCTTGTTGCCCCCGATGGAGCCGTGGTATAAGACAGTTTCCGCTCGTCGCGCACTCCGTCAGTGGTGCCACCGGGCTGCGGTCGAACAAAGGAGATGTTGAATGGCTTACGTGATCGCTGAGCCGTGCATCGGCACAAAAGACTCCGCCTGCGTGGATGTCTGCCCGGTCGACTGCATCCACCCCCGCAAGGATGAGCCGCAGTTCGAGGGCGAAAAGCAGCTCTACATCAACCCGACGGAATGCATCGATTGTGGCGCCTGCGTTCCGGTTTGTCCGGTAACCGCCATTTTTGCCCTGGAAGACCTGCCGGAGAAGTGGCAGAGCTACACCCCCGTCAACGCCGATTGGTACGCTAAGAAGTAGCTGTACTCCTTTAGCCTAGACACTTTGCATCACCGCAGCGCTATTCGCGCCGCTTGAGGTTCAGTAAGCATCCAACCGGAGTGCGTGATTCGCGCACTTCCACTCTGTCGGCACACTGTAAGTTCCCGCGGCAGAGTTATTCTGTTTTTCTGGAGAACGCCCCATCCCCGTGCCACCCAAGTTCCACCTGGTTCTGCTCATCCACGCCCATCAGCCTTGCGGCAACTTCGACCATGTTTTGGAGCAGTCCTACGCGCGTTGCTACCTACCTTTCCTAGAGACCCTTGAGAAGCACCCCGGCGTTCACGTTGGCCTCCATTATTCCGGCCCGCTCCTCACCTGGATCGAAGAAAACCGCCGCGAGTATTTCCAGCGTTTGAAAACTTTAGTGAAAACTGGTCAGGTCGAAATGGTCGGCGGCGGCTTCTACGAGCCTATTCTCATTTCCATTCCTGCCGCGGACCAACGCGTGCAGCTCATCCGTCTCGCCGACTATCTCGAGCACCATTTTGGCGAGCGTCCCACCGGCGCGTGGCTTGCCGAGCGCGTCTGGGAGCCGCAACTCGCCTCCGTTCTAGCCGAAGCCAACGTCGGCTACACCGTTCTCGACGACATTCACTTCCTCTCCGCCGGGTTCGAGCCGGACGAGCTGTTTGCTGACAGCATCGCTGAAGACCAGGGCCAAACCATTCGCATCATCCCGGGACAGAAAATTCTTCGCTACCTGATCCCGTTCGGCACCATCGAGCAGGTCATCACCTATCTCAGGGAAACCGCGGGTGCGCATCCGGAGCAAATGGCTGCCATGGGCGACGATATGGAGAAATTTGGCGTGTGGCCCGGCACTTTTGACCATTGCTACAAAGACGCCTGGCTCGAAAAGTTCTTCGTGGCCCTGGAGGAAAACTCTTCCTGGCTGCGCACTTCCACGCCCAGCGAATACCTTTCGACGCACACGCCCGCAGGACGGGCCGATCTCCCTACCGCCTCCTACACCGAGATGATGGAATGGGCGTTGCCCACGCGTGTCCGCCAGCGTTACAACCAGGTCCTCAAAGAATTCTCCTCGCGCAATGAGGTGCTCGCTTTCCTCCGCGGCGGATCCTGGCGCGGATTTTTCCGCAAATATTCCGAATCCAACTTGCTGCACAAAAAAATGCTGCACGTCGCCAATCGCATCGACACCTCGCCCGCTCGACGCAGCGTCTCGAAAGCCGGCGAAGAGCTAAAGAAAGCCCGCGACCTTCTGCTGCGCGCGCAATGCAATGATGCCTACTGGCACGGCATTTTCGGCGGTCTTTACGCTCCGCACCTGCGCACGGAACTCTGGCGCAGCCTGATCCGGGCAGAGTTCATCGCCGACCAACAAACGCCCGGCGGCCTGGGCCCGCGTGTGGAAACGCTCGATTATGATGGGGACGGCACAAGCGAATTACTCTTCACTTCCACGGAATATCAGGGACTGGTGAAACCTTCCGACGGAGGCACGCTAGCGGCACTCGATTTTCGGCCTACCGGTTCAACCCTCATCAACTCCATCCTGCGCCGGCCGGAGGCCTATCATGCGCGGCTTCGCGAAATCGCCCAGAACCCGTCCGGCGCGGTCACCTCCATCCACGAACAAACACGCGTCAAAGAGCCTGGTCTCGAGCGCTACCTCCGTTATGATCGCTGGCCGCGCCACACCTTTCGATTGCTCCTCTTCGATCCCTCGCGCACTCACGCGGATTACGAGAATATCCAGCTGCAAGAGGATTCTGGCTTCGCGGGCGGCGAGTTTCGCATCAGCCGCACCACGGAACGCGAAGTCGAGCTGGTTCGGGAAGCGCCGCTCGCCTGGCACGGCAAAGATGACTCCGGCGCACGTCTTTCAGTCTCTAAATTGTTTTCGTTTGGTTCCGCGCCGCGCGGCTGCGAAGTCGCGTGTGAAGTGAAGATCGCTGTGCCGGCCGTCCTTGAGCGCGCCGTGGTCGTCGGCATCGAGTCGGTGCTAAATTTTCTTGCTCCCACCGAGCCCGATCGCTTTTTTCAAACGCCTTCCGGCCCGCAGAACCTCCGCTTCAGCGGCAGCCTCCCCGGCCCAACGCTTCGCCTCGAAGACGGCTGGCAGCGCATTCGCGTGGCTCTCCACGCCCCGGGCGCCGAACAATTCTGGATTTCCCCGATTGAAACTGTCTCAGAATCCGAAGAGGGTTTCGAACGTGTCTATCAGGGCTCGCAAATCCTCGCCCTCTGGCGTCCCTCCCTCTCCCCCATCAAACCCTGGGCCGCCCACTTATTCTGGCGCGTCGAGTCCTTTTAGTTTTTGGCTGTCAGTTCTTGTCCAACCTCACGCTACCACCAGCAAATTCTGCGCAAACGCCCACTCGCCATCAATCCACTGCCCCTCACACCGGAATCCCGTCCGCTCCGCCATTCGCACGACTTCCTCCGCTCGGTACTTGTGCGAGCTTTCCGTCCAGATCGTCTCCCCTTGGTTGAACATCACGCGCAGGTTCGCCGCCGGAATCTTCACGGATTGGCGCTGCATCGAACGCAAATGCATTTCAATCCGACGCTCCTCGTAATTCCAGCGCGCATCATGCTCGAAGCGCGCCAAATCAAAGTCCGCCCCCAGCTCGCGATTGATCCGCCCCAGCAAATTCAAATTGAACGCCGCCGTAACGCCGGCTGGATCGTTGTATGCCAGCAACTGCGTCGCAACATCCTTCTCCAAATCCGTCCCCAGCAGCAAAGCGTCACCCGATTGCAGAATCTCCCGCACCTCGCGCAAGAAATCTTCCCCAGCCGCGCGGTCAAAATTGCCAATCGTGCTTCCGAGAAACAGCACCAGCAGGTGATTGCCTTCATCGCGCCCCTGCGCAACCGCCTGGAGCCCTTCCAGATACGGCTGCTCGTAGCCCACGATGCTTACCAGGTCGATCTGTCCAAGCTCCTTCTCGCAAGCGGCCAGTGCCGTTGGTGAAATCTCGATCGGAAAATAGTAGGTTCGCTGTCGGCGCGACAGCGCCTCCAAAATCCAGCGCGTTTTCTTTCCGCTCCCGCTCCCCAGTTCCGCTACGTGAATACGTGAAGGCAGCCGGTCCACAATTTCCTGCGCATGCGTTTGCAGCAGGCGTGTGTCGGCCCTCGTCAGTCCATACTCCGGCAACAGGCAAATCGTCTCAAACAAGGCGGAGCCGACCTCGTCATACAAATATTTGGACGGCAACTCCCGTTGCCCGGGCTTCAGTAAGCCTTCGCGCACGGCCGCTGCAAATTCGGACACATGTCTGGCCGGAAGTGTTTGGTAGGTCAGCATGAAATGGCTCCTAAGGGCCTGGGTTCGAAGGGTTAGTCCTCGACGCAACGGAATGTTGCGTACACATAAGG
>WNFS01000611.1_pt1 | contig 25847 bp, 27 predicted proteins | sample 5400141 | NCBI WGS metagenome assembly WNFS01 (sample SAMN13153358, study PRJNA577476) | soil metagenome | isolation source: 60 cm saprolite under Madrone tree | place: USA:California | collected 2016-06-14
CCGCTGGGTTTGACCAAAGAAAAGGCGCAGTTCGAAACGCGCACAGTTGATGAAAACACGCAGTTCCTGGTTGAAAAGATCAAGAATGCTTACGAGCGCAAGTCGGCTTACGAAGAGCCCACCGCGGTAAAAAGTTTGGAGCGCTACATCATCCTCAACGCGATCGATCGTCTCTGGCAGGAACATCTCTATGCGATGGACGCGTTACGCGAGGGTGTGTATCTCCGTGGCTACGCGCAAAAGGATCCGCTCATCGAGTACAAGACCGAAGCGTACGATATGTTTGTCGAACTGATGGCGAACATTAAGAACGAAGTGCTCAATAATCTTTTCCGCAGCACCTCGAACTTGCAGGCATTCGAGAATTTCCTGGCGACATTGCCGCAGTTCTTGCTGCGTGAGCACGCACCGACCGCGCCAACGGCCGGCGGCCCATCTCGCGTACGTGAGCCTCAGCCGGTTGGCGCCATGGCAGGAATTGCCGGAGATGGCGATGGAGCGGGGGAAGTATCGATTGATCTACCAATTCGTCGTTCAATACCGAAGGTTGGCCGCAACGAACCGTGCCCCTGTGGCAGCGGGAAAAAATACAAAAACTGCTGTGGCCGCGTCGCGTAAATTTAGCGCCACGTCGTCTCACCTGTCATTCCGAGCGAAGTCGAGGAATCTCTAGCTGCTTCGGAGACTCTCGTGCCGGGCATCCGTCGCCGCCGACCGGGATCATAGCTGGGAGTATTCGATGTGAACCCCATCTACTTCCTCATGTCGGTTCACGACCTTCTGATCGACGAAGTCGCGGTCTCTAGCTGAGCTCGGAAGATAGACGTGGAGAGTGTGAGCGTCTCGCCACGTGATGTCGACGGAATGGCTGCCGATGAGTCCGACAACCACTTTTGTCTCTGGCGAGCCAGCCTGGTGTGCGTCGAAGGGCGACTGCGGTGGCGTAATCGCTAAACGCGCCACAATCTGTAACGGTGACGAGCGCGACCCATTCGCCGGTCGGCGAACGCTCCTGTTTGCCGACTGAACGCTGGGAGCAGGAGCCGCATACCAACGCGGCTGCGAGAATAGCCGCGATGGTCATCGTGCTCACGGATGTTGTGCCCTAACGAGAACTAGACCTAATCATTGCGTCTTAGGCGCATTTTCTAGGCTCGCTTTTCCAATTCGTAAGTCGTGATCTCGAGCTGGTGACCATCGGGATCAAGAAAATAGACGGACTGCGAGATTTCGTGATCTTGAAATTCGAATTTGATTCCGCGCTTTTTGAGTTCGCGCTGCGCGGCGAGAAAATTTTCCCGATTCGCGCGGAAGGCGAGGTGAAGCATTCGGATGTCGCGGTGAGTTGTTGGTGCCGGTTTCGCATTCGGCCTCGCGGGAAACAATGCAATTCCGGTATTTCCTTTGCCAACAAAAGTCGGCACGCCACCCCAGGCGTCTTCATAAAGTCGCTCGAACCCGAGGACTTCGATATACCATTTCGCTGATCGCTCGACGTCGCGCACGCCGACAGCTACGTGATCGATTCCTTCAAGTTGCATGAGGTTTGGACAGAATTTACAGAATTGCTCAGATCAATAAAGGGGCGGTCATCGTGGAATTGTTCTCAGCTCCAGCGAAAAGCTCGCAAGTAGTTAAAAAGTCGGCCCTCACCCCGGCCTCTCCCTGCCAGGGAGAGGTGATCGCTTCTCCCTGGGAGGAGAAGGAGAGGATGACGGCGAAGCAACAGCGCAAACAATTTCACTTTTCAAACCGCGTGTGGGTCGCCGCTCAATGCGGATAATCTAAACGGTCGTCCAACTTTCCGCTTCGTAATACATCGACAAATGCTGCGTAATCTTTGAACGGACCTCCCATTGCGCTCCAGACTACTTTCGGTTTCGCTTCGCCCTTCGGCAGTTTCGCAACCAACACGTGAAACGTGTGCGCGATTCCGCCGCGCTCGTAATGCACAACATAATAGTCGCCGCCGACCGCTGCCCAAATCAGCCGTTTACCCGGGAGACTTGGATCGCTAATCGCGTCTGTCGCGTTCCACTTTTGACCTGGCTCCGCCATCTTGCCTTCGTCGCCTCTGCAAAGTTTGACAACTGCCGGTGGCAAGTCGTCGGTGGAATGCACCTCGTGAAAGCGCGACGAATCCTGCAACACCTTGCGATCTTCTGCTGCAAACTTTGGTGACATCTGCACAGCACAAGCCCTGAATCGCAATGGCGAAAAGCGGGTAAACGCTAATATGTTTCATGCAATCACGCGTGGAAGTTGAATGCACATGCCGCTGGGCATGCTACTTTGCCTCATGCCTTCCGATGCTCCAGAGAAACCGAAACCCGACGACGAAGCGCGGGTGCGGGAGAAAAGCAACGAGCGCGAAAAGAACGACGTGCTTCAACCATCGCGCGAAAAAATTCCTGAAGGCGAGGGGAACCTGCGCCGGCGCGCTGATTGGTTTCAGAAACGAACGGGCGGAACGGAGTAGTTGTCTTCCGCAGCCGCCGCAATGTGCGAGAGGGGCCTTTGCGCCCCCGACTGATCGCCGCACAACGCGGCTCCCACATTTGTTAGCTCGCGCGCACTTTCAACCGCCAAATGCCCCGTCCATAAGTCGCCGTCGTCAGCGTCCCCGCGCCTTGATGGTAAACGAGATCGACGCACATCGTGTTTGGCAGGTTGCGTTTCAGATTGTTCCAGGTGGCGCCAAGATCGTGCGACAGGTAGATCCCGACATCGTTGGCCACGAAAACCGTCTGCGGTTCGTCCGGCGAAACCACCGCGGCGTGATGCGGAACGTCAGGTAGCCGGCCGCCATCGACGTCGTGCCAGTGCGCGCCGCCGTCATCGGAGCGAAAGACATGCGAGTTGCCGAAGTTCGCGACTGTGGCGAACAGAACATCGGCATTCGTGGGACTCGATTCCAAACGCGTGATGGTCACGCCGGGCAATTCCGGCCCCGCCATGTTGGGGCTCCAAGTGTTTCCACCATCGAGACTGCGAAAGAACCCGCCGTTCTCCGTGCCGACATAGACGCGCTTCGAATCCGCCGGTGCCACTTCGATGGCGCTGATCGAGCTGCCATCGAGTGAACCAGAAACCGGACGCCACGTCGTCCCATCGTCTTTCGATCGCCACACACGATTCGAGCCGGTGAAAACCGTCGCCGGCCTGTTCGGATCGAGCGTGATGTAAACCATCCAAACGTTTTCCCTCTCCGACTTCGGCGCAGGCGGAGAGACATCGCGCCGTTGCGTGCCACGAATCCGCGTGATGTTCATATTGTAATAGGAGGCGTAGACCTGGTTCGCCTTTTCCGGGTGGTAAACCATCCAGCCGCCATCGCCGCCTTCGATCTCGAAATGGTCGTCGCTCCCGCCGGTCGTCGTCACGACCGTTCCGTTGTCCTGCGCGCCGCCGCCGAAACTGCGCGGATCGCTCGGCGCCACGTCGATGTCGTAATACATCGTGACCGCCAATCCTTTGCTGCGGTTTGCCCACGACGTTCCGCCGTCATCGCTTACATCGACTCCGCCATCGTTGGCATCGTAAACCCGGCCTGGCGCCGCCGCTGGCATGAGCAACGCGTGATGGTCCGCGTGCGCGTAATCGGCATCGCCGCGCGTCGAGTCCCAGTGCGTGATCTGCTCCCAGGCATTTCCACCGTTGGTCGTCCGATGCAGATCGACCCCGCCACAAATCACGTGATTCGGATCGGTCGGATGCACCACGATGGAATTGCCGTAAGTCATCTGGCCTTCGTCGGTGAAATGCGGGCCGCCGATGTTCTGCCAAGTGTTGCCGCCGTCGCTCGTCCGGAGAATGCCGAGCACGTTTTCGTCCGACGCCGCGACCTGAAGATAAATCACGTTCGGGTCCGAGGGCGCCATGGCGAGCGTCGCGCGATTGAACTTCGCGGGCGCCGGCAAACCATTCGTCAGGTGCATCCAGGTGGCGCCGCCATCGAGCGAACGCCAGACGCCGCTGCTCACGCCCTGCGCCGTGACCGTGGCAAAGATGCGCTGCGGCTGCACCGGATCGAAAACGATTGAGTGGCACCAATAGTTCTGCGCCGAGATGAACGTCTCGCGCGCCCACGTCTTGCCCGCGTCGCGCGACGTATACATGCCGCCGAATCCGCTTTCCTGCGGGCTGACCTTGCCGAACCCGATCCCGCCGATCCGAATATGACTCGGATCGTGCGGATCGATCGCAATCACGCCGATCCGGCTCGGGATTGCTGTCTTCGCGCACGAGGCAAACAGCCTCCAGCTCTTCCCACCATTCGTCGTGCGATACAATCCAACTCCAGCGTAGCTATCGGCCGAGAGGTTCGCTTCGCCGGTGCCGCAATAAACGATCTTCGAGTTCGTCGGATGAATCGCGAGCGCGCCCACGTTGAGCACGGCCTGCGAATGCCAGAGCGCTTTCCACGTTCGCCCGGCATCCGTGCTTTGCCAGACACCGCCGCCAGCCGCGCCCGCCCAGATGCTGTCGGGCTTCGCCGGATCACAAACCAGACACGTGATGCGCCCGCCTACGTTCGTCGGCCCGACACTTTCCCACTGCGTCGTGCCAGGCGCCGGCGCAAATTCCTTCTCAACCCGCGCGCGTTCCGACACGAGTTTTCCCACGCTCGCCTCTCGCAACGGCCAGGCTGCCCGCGCCTGGAACCAGACGCTGCGCCGTTTATGATTCCGCGAAATCCGCCCGAGTTTCCCGCGGAGCGCTCTCTTCCCCGGTCCTGGACCCAACGGCGCCTGCGTATTCGCCGCCGATTTCTGCCGCCGCGTTTTTGTCGTTGCCTTCTTAGTGCGCTTAGCCACGGCGGATACCTCCAATCTCGGACGGACGTCCTTCAGCACGTCCCACTTGTTCATCAGGGCGGAGAAGTCGGACGTGCCGAGGCACGTCCGTCTGATGTCCGAACTTCCGCGCCTTGTTCAGCGCCCAACTGACTCCGTACCACGTCGCCAAAAACGCGAGACATTCGAGCGTGAACGAATGGAACCGGTAAAACGTTTCCGCGATAAACAGTGCAAAGATCGCGGCCAGACTTTCGTGCGCGGTCAGCCGCAGCCCGCGCGATTTAGTGAGGAGATACATAGGGATTTGTGGGGTTGAGGAGTTGAAAGATCAGGGAGAGCGCCATACTGCGGCGAAGGCCCGTGCGATGTCAAAACAATAACGCCGCGTGTGCACAGTGCCCAATCACATCACAAGCTGTGCGGGACACCGGCGTGGAACTTCATGGTAAGTGAAAAACCGAGGCTGCCGGTCGCTTCGTCGTCTAGATGACGTGATGGGGATTGTCGGGTGCGGGTTTGGGACCTACACCCGGCAATTATGAATAGTGTTTATCACACTGAGTTGTCCTCAACGCGTTGGCAACCTCTGCGGCCCAGCCGCCTGATTTTTGTAATTAGTTTCAGCAGCTAGGGGCATAAGAGGAGAATTGCACCCCCGGCGATTCTCTTTGGCATCGCCTTCAGGAGAAGTCGATCCACCTTGGTAGCTACAGCAGTGCTACAATCGCTAACGTCGCTCAATTCGCATGATCCAAGCGGTCGTCCAACTTCCCGCTTCGCAATACGTCGAGAAATGCTGCGTAATCTTTGAGTTTACCGCCAACGACGCGCCAAACTACTTTGGGTTTCGCATCATCCTTCGAGAGTTTCGCGACCAGAATGTGAAAGCTGTGATCGATTCCGCCACGTTCGTAATGCACGACGTAATATTCGCTGCCTACAGTTGCCCAAATGAGGCGCTTGCCCGGGAGCGTCGGATCCGTGATAACATCAGTCGCGTTCCACTTCTGGCCTGGCTCCGCGAGCTTGCCGTCCCCGCCGCCGTCACAAAGGGCTAGGATTGCGGGTGGCAGATTGGTCGTGGCATGAACCTCGTGGAAACGCGAGGCATTTAGCAACGCCTTGCGATCCTCCGCCGGAAGCTTTGTCACATCTGCGGAGCACAAGCTCTGGATCGCCGCCGCAAGAAGTAAGCAAAGGTTAAGGCATTTCATGCGTGTCGTGTTGGCGTAACGCGGCCAGCGGGCGTGCTCGCGAATGATTTCGGAGTTGGCTGCATCATCTGATTAGGCCCTTAAATGTCTATTTTTTAATCTCAATTTCCCGAACCATTCCGACATCAGCATGCGTTAACTCCGTGTTTGTGACGGGCATTTCACAGTGCAGCACGTAATGCCCCGGCAAGAACTTCTTCCGCAGCCACACCACCCGGCTGATATCATGGCTGTCGAGTGCACCGCCCAAAGCTTCCGCAGGAGCAGGGCCGTGACCTTGCTGTTTCCGCCAGCTGTTCAGATCGGCGACGCTTTTGCCCTCGTGCAAACGGTAGATATCCACCTCGTGCATCGACGGGCCGGGGGTTTCGATTCTGATCACTTGGACTCCCTTGTGCAAATCGCCCGAGAGCTCAAATCGGTAGTCAAAGAGTTTCAAGACCAGATCTTCGTTCGGCGGCCGATCGTCCCTTGCTCCTACTTCTTCGACGGTAAAAGGGTGGACCGGCGTGGTCTTGGCGTGACCGCTATTCCAGCAAATCAGAATATATCGTCCTGGGTCTACCCTTAGCCACATCTCGGCGGTTTCGCCGGGCGAGGTTAGTCCCGGGCCGGAGTAATCCAAAGCGCCCTCCGGGAAAAGAGAGCCCTTCTTCACGGCCGCGACGTAGCTTTCCACACTCATGCCCTTCGGAAGCTTCACCAGCATGGACTCGTGGATTTGAGATCCGTGATTCTCGAAGACAATGAGACGTAGTCCGGCTGCGACTCCATCGGGAGCTTCAAATCCGGCATCTGTCGCAATGATCCGAAACGGGGGCGTATCCTTTTCTGCGACCTTTGCCTGACAGCCGACACTAACCAGGCAAGCGACACTTAACATCGCCCTGCAGATGGCATCCACTTTCATAACATCCTTAATCCTAGCGGCCTAACGAGAACAAGATCAGCTAGGGGCACCGGGACCGCGGCTGAATCGCAGTGAATGATAACTTAGTCATCGGAAAACGTAAACGTGAACCGGATAGCCGTTAGCTGGCGTGCAGTTCAATCCTCGGCATCCCAGTGCTCCGCAATCTTGCCATCCTGTACACGAAACATGTCGAATCCGAGTGCTTTGTTGTGTTTTCCGTCCCGGCTGGTCCATGTCTGCCGCACGTAGATAACAACGAGGTCGTCTTCAGCGACTACGTTCAGCAGCTCGCGCTTGTAGTCGGCGGGGAGGTGTTGAGCGAAACGCGCACGGAATGTATCCATGAAGCCCTTCAATCCTGTTGGCACGTTCGGGTTGTGCTGGATGTAGTCGGGGCGAAGAAATCGCGGCGCAGCGTCCACATCGCGCTGGATCAACACCGTCGTATAGAAATCTCAGACAAGAGATTTGTTGCGCGCCGTCAAGGCATCGTCCGCAAACGCCATTTGGGCAAGGCCAACCAGCGCCAGCGCTATTGTCCGAGACAGGTAATGAGTGTTGAAGATACGCATTCGATTCCTCCGATCATTTTAGGAAAAGTAAACGTGAATGGTTGTAAGGCCTAACGACCAAGCTCAGCGACCGGCATTGGCAGCGTGTGACCGTCGAAGCGGATGATGATGTTGTAAAAACAGTGAATCTCTAAACTCAATTGCATAGCGTCGGTGCGCTGCAGCGTCTTGTTAGGAGGCCTTCTCACGCTGCCCCTTTCGAATCATCAGCTTCAGCCCGGACCATACTTCATCAATTGCGCAAACTTTTATATCAACAAGGCCGATGGGTAGAGCTACCTGTCGGATCCCATCTTCGGTGATGTCGCTCGCAACACCCGAGGTTTTCTTAGGCCACGATACCCAGATCACTCCGTCCGGAGCAATCTTCCGTCGATAAGACTCCAGCTTCTTCTTGAGTCTGGACCTATCGATCGCGAAGAGATGCACGAACTTCATATCTGGCTCCGGGCCGGCCAGCCAGGAGACCTTCATGTCAATCGGCAGCGACAGCAAAGAGAGGTATCGGCTCGGCGCACCGTCCACGTAGGACGTAAGACCGGTCTTGAAACCGAGTTTTTTCCAAAGAGGAGTGCCAGAATATCCGGCCATAGTTTCTTGGCCTAACGAGAACAAGCTCAGCCACCGCTGGTGGGAGCGAGCTTTGCTGCGGACTTTAATGTTGAAGTCATCTGAAAGCTAGACATGGGAACGGCCAGCGGTTGGCTGGAGCGATTGGTTAGACCTCATTTGGCTGCTAACTCGATCTGAGCATAACGACGAGACCACTTAACGAATTCTTTGCCTGGTTCGTTTTCCAGTGGATCAGCAACGTACTGCCCATTGAAGCTGCCCTTTGCGAATCCCTCGCCCGAGAAGAATAGGACCAATTCGTTTTTGCCTCGACGGAATACAAAGCCGACGTTAGTCGGCTCCGGTTCTACCGCGATAAGGGAATAGTGCCCCTGATACCAATTTCGTTCCTTGCTCAGCAAACGAACAATGTCGCGCCGTGCTTGGTCGACGAGCAATCTCATGCGCTTATCATCGCGGTGCGGTTTGAAAGGCGTGGTAACGGGAAAGACGTACACTTCACTGGCAGTCTTGATGAGATGCAGAACTTCGGGATCCCACATGTAGGGATGACTAAAGGACCATACATGATCCCGGCTGCCGTCGGGCAGAATGCCTGCGAACCGTCCGAGAGCGATGTAGCCAAGGTTCCGAAGATGAACTTTAATGTCAGCCGGGCCGACAACTTCGACTTTGAAGACGGTGCCGTGTGAAGCGCCGACCTTGATGGCTTCACGAATGTCGATTAGCTCGACGTCGTGTAATCGTCCGTATACTGGCACGCCATCGACGCGCATTGCGTCGCTGGCGTGCGCCAGCGTCGCTCCTGCGAGTGCCAGCAGGATGAGGAGCGCGTGCATCAGGTCTAACTATGATTAGACGAACCTTCGTAATAGGTAACGAAGATTTCTTCGTCTAATTCGGTCACTATACGGCTGCTGGCTTCCATGCGGCGGCATGGGAGCGGACGGGATAACCGAAGCCTTTGAGGTCAACTTCGCCCAGGTCTTCGAACAACAGTCCTTTGCCGATGCATAGGTCTGGAATTGCGTTTGATACCAGAATCTGTTCCGGCTGCGCATGGGCGCAGAGACGAGCGGCCAGTTGAACGGTCGATCCAAAAAGATCGTTATTTTGTTCAACGGGTTCGCCTGCTGCGGCGCCGACTCGCACCTTGAGCGGGCGCTCTGGATTCGCTTCCTCGTGTTTTGCTAATTCGCGCTGGATCTGAATGGCGCAGCGAACTGCGCCTGCTGCCGACACGAATGATGCCATGATGCCGTCGCCAGTATGCTTGACCTCGCGACCGCCAAGAGCGGACAGGGCGTCTCGCACAATCGTGTCGTGCACACCGAGCAAGGCGAGAGCTGCTTCGTCGCCGAGCGATTGAGTCAACGTTGTCGAATTTACAATGTCGGTGAACAGGATAGTTCGGATTCCAGGATCGCGCGCGTCGGCTCCGCCGTCCGGCAGCAAGACCGCCCCCACGTTATTTGTTTCCGTGCCGCCGAGGAATACTTCTGCGACGTCGGGCTCTACCTCGATGATCTTTTCGGCCAGCAATCCGTGCGCTTCGCGATGGACGCACTCTGCTGCCTCGGCGTTTGGCGCATGGGCGAGACAAAAAACTTTCCTGCCACTCTCGTTAACCCAGTATTTGTGGTATTCGACGCCGTATTTCCGCTGGGTTTCCATATCTTTCGCGTGAGCCTTGGCGACATCTTCCGCAGTTGTTCCCTCCGGAAGATTGTGAATGTCCATGTATAACGGCATAGGCGCTGATTTTAGCGAGATATTACGTGATGCAAAACGCTGATGTCGGCAGGGTGGCTCAAGGTTTGATAAACGACGCAGTAGCGTTCGGTCAGGCGAATCAACGTGGCGACCTGCTCTTCGCTGGCGTCAGTGTCCAGATTGAAGTTCAATCGGATCTGCTTAAAACCCACAGGCACATCTTTGGAAACGCCGAGTGTCCCGCGAAAATCGAGATCGCCTTCCGCTCGAATCGTCGCGTTGCGTAATGGAATGCCGAGAGCGGTGGCGACCGCGCTCAATGTCACGCCTGCGCATCCTACCAGCGCTTCGAGCAACATGTCGGCCGAACACGCGCACAGCCCATCGCCTCCAGTCGCAGGATGAAGCCCTGCTTCGACGCGCGCTTTGCCGGTTTCGATTTTGCAGGTGACATTTTCGCCGATTCGCCCTTCTGCGTGAAGAGTGAGCAATGCAGTGTCAGGGCGCTCTCGATACTGTGCTTTTAAAGGCGCCTGCAAAGACTTCAATTCATCAGCATTCATTTTTGTAAGGGCGTTTGTGTCAAACGCCTGATCTTTAATTCGGCGCTTGGCACAAGCGCCGCTACAACTTCGCTGCTACTTCTTGCTCGGCTTAATGTTTTGATTCACGCGAAAGAAATTATCAGAATCGTATTTCCTTTTGATGGCGACCAGCCGCTCGTAGTTGTCGCCATAGGTTGCCTTCACGCGTCCTTCGCCTTCGTCTCCCATCAAAAAATTTACGTATGCTCCGCCGGCTGAGTACGGATGAAGCGCATCGTAATAACTCTTCGTCCATGAAATGATTTTCTCTTTGTTCGCCGGATCAGGATCAACGCCGACCATTACCTGCGCCCACTTGGCATTACGATAATTCCAAGCCGTATCATTTTTGCCGACACGCGACGCAGCGCCATCGATTGGATACAGATGCATAGTGGAATGCATTGTTGGGAGCGCTTCGCCGAATCGAATGTGCTGCGTAATCGCGTCGTCGCTTAACTCGTTCACGAAGTCGGCGCGCCAGTACCATTGCAGGCCGGGAGGATACAGGGCGTCGAACATGCTTTGTAACGCAGGCTGCGGCAGCGGCCCTACAAAATCGAGCGCAGGCTTCTTGAAAGCGCGGATCGGCTTGAATGTTTCTTCGGCTTTCTCCTGAGGTCCGGCGTATGCCCAGACCACACCGCACATTTTTTTCATGTGCAGATGTTCTGGGAACGGCGCGACGGGTGGAACCGTGAGAAAGGCAAAGAAACCGTTCAAATCATCAGGCGCTGCAGGGATTAGATCGCGGTACCATTTCATCACATCCGCTGTTTCGCTTAATTCGTACAGCATTGGGCCGCCATAGATCATATCGATCGGGTGCAGCTTAAATGTAAACGAAGTTACGACGCCGAAATTTCCGCCACCGCCGCGAAGTGCCCAGAACAAATCGGAATTCTCATCGTCGTTGGCTTTTACAAAATTTCCATCTGCCAATACGACATCAGCCGACAGCAAGTTATCGATGCTTAAACCGCACTTGCGTGTGAGATGCCCGATTCCGCCACCCAGCGTTAGTCCGCCAACGCCGGTCGTGGAAATAATTCCACTGGGAGTAGCAAGACCGAACACATGCGTAGCGTGGTCAACGTCCCCCCACACACATCCGCCGCCCACAGTGACGGTGCGAGCTGTGGGATCGACGCGTGTGTATTTGATCGGCGCGAGATCGATCACCAAACCGTCGTCGCAAATTCCCAAGCCTCCGGCGTTGTGCCCGCCACCGCGAATCGCAACGAGCAGATCGTTTTCGCGCGCAAAGTTTACCGAGGAAATTACGTCCGCCACATCCGCGCAACGCGCGATTAGGCGCGGCTTTTTGTGGATCATTCCATTGTAAACCTTGCGAGCATCATCGTAATCTTCGTCGTCCGGTTGTATCAGTCGTCCGCGCAGGTTTGCTTTGAAATCCGCGATAGAATTTTCGTTGAGCATGACGAAGTGTCACTGAAACGGTCATGCGGTCAACCTGTCGAGTCGCGCCATTTTCATTGAGTGGTAGCCGGCACATGGGTAGTATCGTGTAACACGAAGCTGAAGCGATGTTGCATCCGGATGGATTCTGTACACGGCGAGATTTTTTAAAGCTCGCTGGCGGGGCTGGATTGCTCGGCGCATGTCCAACGCTCGCTAATGCGGCTGCCGCGCTCGAGCCCGATACGGTTTGCATCTCGATCCTGCATACCACGGATCTCCACGGTCATATCTTGCCGACCGCTGATTACAACGGAAATCCTGATCACGGCGGGTTAGCGCGGTGCGCGACACAAATTCGCCGGTGGCGTCGGCAAAATCCAAATTCACTTTTGATCGACGTAGGCGACGTATATCAGGGGACAGATGTCAGTTTGCGCAACAAGGGCGAGCTGATAATCGACCTGTTTAATCACCTTAAATACGACGCGTGGATTATCGGCAACCATGAGTTCGATTGGGGAATGGAGACGTTTATCAACGCGCTGCAGAGATCGACAATGCCGGTGTTAGCTGCAAACACGGCCCTGGACGGAAAGCCGGCCGGCGCATCTTCTGATTCGCAATACCCATTCGCGAAGATCCAGCCGCTCATCGTGAAGAAAATCGCTGGGATCAAGCTCGCGATCATTGGAGTGACAACGCCGGGAATGCTGTTCTGGCTGCGCCCGGAATTCACGCGAGGCATTGAATTTCAAAATCCTGTCGAACCCGTCCGCCGGGCGATTGCGAGGGCAAAGGGTGAGGGGGCAGATGCGATCGTGCTCAGCGGCCACATGGGATTGAAAATGCGCACCGGCGGCGATGATTTTGCCAATACCGTAATGGCCCTGACGTCGGAATTTCCGGAGGCGACAGTGTTCATAGCTGGTCACACGCATCAGGCAATTCCAAGTCGTCTGACCAACGGTGTGCTCCTCACTCAGGCAGATCATTTCGGCATTCACGTCGGGCGAGTCGATCTTCTGTTCGACCGCAATTCCAAAAAACTGCTCCATCGGGAAGCGATCTGCGAGCTGATGGATAACCGTTTCCATTCCGATCACGTGATTGTTTCGCGAGCGAAATCGCAGCTTACCGAATCGGACGCTGTGCTTTCATCGCCAGTCGGCGAACTGGCCGAGACGCTGCGGGGTCGAAGCCGCCCCGGCCTTCCCAGCGATGTCGAGAGACTCATTGGCGCGGCGATCGGCGAAGCGCTGGTGGAGCGAAATGTGCCAGTTGATGGCGTGATGCACGGCGCGTTCGATGACAGGACCAGTTTAGTCGCCGGTCCCAAAACGCTGAACGACATTTGGAACTTGATTCCTTACGAAAACTACATCGTGACAGCGCAGCTTTCGCCGGAGGAAGTCAAAACTGTCATGGAAGAAGTCTTCACCAGCCACGAAAAGCGCAACCTGCTTGGCTTCGAGGTGAAGACACAAGGCCGCGCTGACGACTGTCGAATTGTATCGATGACTCTGGCCAATGGTCGGCCACTCGATCGAAACAAGAAATACATCATCGCGTTCAACAGCTTTGATTCACGCAGTGGCGGCCATCATTTTATGACACTGCGCTTGTTACTTGAAAGACCTGAGGCCAATTGCGTCCTGCATCCGGTGCAAACGCGCGACGCGCTGATCGATTATTTTCAGCGCCACAAAATTGTACACCGAATCGCTGCTAGAATCCCGGTCACAATCGCGGCATAAACTTTCAACAGTTCGCTCTTGCAAAAAGAACGGCTTTCGCTTGCCTATTTCGCCATGCGGCTTGGTACGTTTTGCGTAATCGGTTTGCTGCTCGATGCGGGACTTGCAACATCGCAAACGCCAAAAACCGCGTCACCATCCGCGTCCCCCAAACCGACGCTGCCGGAGTTCCGCCCAGCACTGATCGGGACGGGGCCTGATTCGCTGATAAACAGAATTGACACCGCTGACCTGATCAAAAAGGGTCAAAAGGATGCTGCCGTAATGTTTTCGTGTCTCGTGGCGCCGACTGGCGACATCGTTCGCAGCGGCGCTTATCGCGGCACAAGAGGGTCGGAGCTCCTGGAGCAGGAGCTGTTAAAACGCCTCGCGAATGAGAAGTTTATCCCTGCGATTCACAATCACCGGCCGGTCATCGCCATCTTCTACGGCACAGTGACGTACGCAGTTGTGAATGGAAAACCGCGGCTGCGCATTTTCGCCAATCAGCAGCTGGATGAATTGAAAAAGGAAAGCGATTTCATCGATCCACAACCGTACGTTGGCCAGGACTCAAAATTCACCGGGATACATTATCCTGAGACGGGGAGCACGGTGCAGGTGACCGGTGTTGTGGAACTCGCGCTCGACGTGGACGCAACGGGAAATTTGAAAAGCATGCAGCTCGTATCCGAGGAGCCGCCGCTGCTCGGTTTTGGCGATACGGCAATATCCGATTTCACTGGGGCTAAATTCATCCCGGCGTTCCGCAACGGGCAACCGGTCGACAGCAAAGTGAAGATTCCCGTTTACTATAAGCCGTCGAGCTAATCTGTTTGCAAAACGAGCGGATCACCGAGGGCAAATGCCGAACAAGATTGTCCGCACCTGTTTTTTCAAACGTGATCCGATCACGTGCGCACGTGAGTTGATTGGCGCCGAACTAATCTGGGGCGACTGCTCGGGGATCCTCATCGAGGTAGAAGCGTACGCGGCAATCGATGACGAAGCTGCGCACACTTTCACACGCCCGAGCGCGCGCAGCTTTATCGAGCGAAACAAGGCCGGTGCCGCCTATGTCTATTTCAATTATGGGATGCACTGGATGCTGAATGTGCTGGTGAAAGGCGACGCGAACGGGTTCGTTTTGATTCGCGCGCTGGAGCCACGAACAGGAATTGAGCGAATGAAAAAACGTAGAGGACTTGACGAGGCGAAGCGCCTGTGTTCAGGCCCTGGCAAGCTAACGCAGGCGCTGGGTATTACTGGTCGCCACCACGAGATGAATTTGTGCGCCGACCCGCGACACTGTTTTGCTCGCAACGCAAATATGGCCGTGGATGTTATCGCCGATGCGCGCGTCGGCATCACGCGCTCCGCGCATTATCCCTGGCGGTTCACTCTCCGTGGTAGCGAGTTCGTAAGCCGGGCGGTGAAGTTATAGGTGGAACGCGTTGTCCTCAACGCGTTGGCAACACTCGCGGCGAAGCCCCCTGGCTTTCGCATCGTCTTCGGGAGAAGTCGATCCACCTCCATTGACTCAATGCACCGTTCACCGAAATTCTCGCCTCGCATGAACCGAAACAAACAGCGCGTTCTTCTTGGGATGAGCGGTGGAGTGGACTCCAGCGTCGCCGGATATTTGCTGCGCGAACAAGGTTACGAGGTCATCGGCGTCACCATGAAAGTGTGGCCGCAGGACTGCATATCGCGCGCGGAGGACAAATGTTGCGGTCCGCAGGCAATAGCTGACGCGCGAGGCGTGGCGCATTCGCTCGGTATTCCGCATTACGTCGTCGACGAAGCCGATCAGTTCGAGCGGCTCGTGATTGATTATTTCTCCAGCGAGTATCAGGCGGGCCGCACGCCGAATCCGTGCGTGATGTGCAATGAAAAGCTTAAGTTCGGCAATCTCTGGAGCAAAGCGGCAGCATTAGGCTGCGATTATATTGCCACCGGGCACTACGCCATCATCGAGCACGAAGCCGATCGTGCGATCCTTCGCAAAGGAATCGATCCGCTTAAAGATCAGTCTTATTTTTTGTTTAGTCTGCGCCAGCCCCAATTGCGTCGCGCGCTTGCGCCGCTTGGCAGAATGACGAAGCCGCAAATCCGCGAGATCGCGCACGCGTTAGGCCTTAAAGTGGCAGACAAGATCGACAGCCAGGAAATCTGTTTCGTTCCCGGCAACGATTACAAGGCGTTCCTGCGCTCGCATCTTGACGAAAATGAGTTTCATCGCGGCGAGATTTATGATGTTGATGGAAACTTCATCGCCGAGCACGACGGCATCGAGTTGTTCACCATCGGTCAGCGCAAAGGATTGCCGGGCGGTTCGCCGCGTCCGCGTTACGTCGTCGATCTGGATCCGCAAACCAATCGTGTCATCGTCGGTGACGCCGACGATTTAATCGCGGATGAATTCGAAATCGATGGGATAAATTGGCATCGCGTGGCCGCGCTCGACAACCCCGGCGGCGAGAACGAGCTCGAATGCATGGTGAAGATTCGTTACAGTCACGCAGGCGCAGGCGCGACTGTGACGCCATTGGAAAACAATCGCGCGCGCATTCGTTTGCACGAGCCACAGCGCGCGGTGACGCCCGGACAAGCAGCGGTGATTTATGATCGCGACGTGGTTCTCGGCGGTGGGTGGATTTGCCGCACTGATCTGACCAAGCGTAGCGAGACCGCCAATCGGTTGGCTGCGCCTGTGGGCGCGTAGGGAATGGCCTCGCAGGTTCTACTTGCGATCAGCACTTTTCCGGACGCGGAGATGGCTGATCGCATTGCGCGTACGCTCGTTGCGGAGAAGTTCGCAGCGTGTGCCAATCTCGTTTCAGGTGTTCACTCGGTCTATCGCTGGAAAGACAAAATCGAGACGGCGGGCGAAGTTATCGTGTTTTTTAAACTCACGACTAATCAGGAGCCAGCATTTCAACAGAAGCTGCGATCACTTCATCCGTATCAAGTCCCTGAAATTATTTTTGTTCCGATCGCCAGCGGCTTACCCGAATATTTACGCTGGGTTGCCGATAATTGCGGCTAATAGCGCCGACGCTCTTTCCCAAAAAGAAAGATGGCGACACCGATCGCGTTCGCGATTGCGGTCACGGCAATGATTTTTACGGCGAAACTTAGCGGGCTTGGAACGTCGATAATCGGGTAGACGGTGAAAAAAATCGCTGATAACGAGACGGCAGCGCCGCAGATCGCTGCGATGCGCAACCAGATCGGAGCTTCGGAACGAAGCGCACCAGCACCAAAAATGGGTATTGCGAACATCGTGAAGTAAACGATCCCGTAGAAAACATTCGCCGCGTTATCCACAAGTTGAAACGCTTCCTGAATGCCGGCGCCGATCTGGCTCGAGATGGCGATGACCAGGGTGATTGCACCGACAAAAATAATCGAGTTAATCGGCGTCTTATAGCGCGGATGCAGACGCGAGAACCAGTTTGGCAACAATTGATCCCATCCCGCGACCATCGGTAATCGCGAGCTTCCGGTCACGTGAACGCTAGTCGAAGCAATCGTTCGCGTGGTCATCAACAAAATTCCGACGGACGCAACGGCGCCGGCGATTGGAAAGGAGTGCAAGCCGAGTCGCAACGTTTGCGGTACCGGACCAATGAGATCGATCGCATTGTTGCCGACGAACGCGAGCACCGAACTCGTGCCGAGAATAAACATCAACGCGATCACGGGCGAAGCGATAAGGACGGAGCGGCCGATATCACGGGCGGGCGCACGCGTTTCGCCGGCGAGAATCGCGACGTACTCAAATCCGCTGAGAGCGCCGATCGCGAGTTTGGTGAAAATGTTGTAACAATAGAAGATCGACATCGTAGGCAAGGCCAGTTCAAGCGGCTGATAGGTTTTCAATTCACCGCGAGCGAGTCCGAGAAGCGGCAAAAAAATCAGCGCCGAATAAACAATGAACATGGCAAATGCGCCGACGTTGTGAACCCATTTGCCTAACGACAGACCGCGGACACACGTCCAGCTAAGGCCGCCAACCAATGCCGCGCTGATCAGCGACACGCACCATTTGCTGTTTGGCATCCACGCGGCCCGCGGTCCAATTGCGTAAGATATGTTCGTGGTTGTAAACATTCCGCCCAGCGCGATCACCGTGATCGAAAGCAGCCAGAGATTCCAGGCGACCATAAATCCGGAGAACTCGTTGAAGCCGAGTTTCGCCCATTGGTAAATGCCGCCTTCGAGCGGCATCCGTCGATTCAAATAAATGACAACAGCGGCCTGCGGAATGTAAAAAAGCAAGATCGCGAGCAGCCAAAAAAAGAGATGCGCTTGTCCGAGTTTCGCAGCGGCCCCGACCCAGCTTGAGCCGACCACGAAAAGAATTTGCGTCAGGACCAGATCGCGCAGGCTCAGCGGTTTTTTGAGCGCAATACTTCGCTCCTGAACATCGCGCTCTGCGCGAACGAGCTCGGTTGGCATAACGGAAAATTGTAGGGAAAGCGCTTCGCTTGCCCACTCAAAAGCAGGTCGGCAGGCGGAGCGCGCGCCTACAACGGAGGATCGACCTTATCGACCTAGCCTTGCGCTTCTGGTCTTTTCGGCGGCGGCGGTTCGTTTCGGAACTCGCGATGGCGAATCTTACCCCCGGCATAGGCAATGTAACCACCGGTTCCCAAAGTCGCTGCGCCGAGCAAAATCACAGCGATAACCAGCGGCGCAGACGATTTTGGCCATTTGATTGGCGCTGCGATTGCAACTGCGCTCAAAACCGCGAGCGCATAAAACATCCAGATGAGGTCCTCTCCGCGTTCCCTGTGCTCATCAAGCCAAGCGCTCCCATCTTCATCCGCCATGGAGAGAACGCGATCGTACCCTTGCTGGCCGAATTCATACACCGGCCACGCGGACCCAGCACTGATAAGTACAAGGGCTAACGTCGCGATCTGAGCGCGTCGGCTTTTTAGGAAAAACGCGATGATTAGCCCGACCCAAGCAAGGAGCAAGCCGTAAACCGGCAGCGGATTGAGCAAAACATGAACGTACTCCGGCTGCCGCAATCCGCGAATCAGGCTCTCCCCTAATCCGCCAAGGGCGGACAGCTCCTTCAGTAACGACGAGGCAATTCCCACGGCAAGTCAACAGAAGGAGCTGGGCGATCCAGCCGATTCATGGAATCGGCTGCCGTCCCGGCGCGAAGCGGATCGATCACAACCTGCCTTCCCAGCGAGTTCCTAAAACTTGCGCGGAACTCTTCGCTTTTTCGGGCGGCAAATATTTTTGCCAGTCAGAGATCGTGAAATGCCACCATTCAGTACGCAATCCCCAAAACCCTGCCTTATGCATCGCGTACTGCAGCAAACGCACGTGTCCGCCGATTTCAAAAGAAGGGCCCATGTACCGCCACATTGCAGCGGGTGTGAAATCGTCAAAGTCGCTTGGCATGCGCACCGGGCGATTCCATGAATCGACCAGGGTGGCGTCGATGGCGATACCATAGCTGTGCAGTGAGCCCACCCCGATTTCAGGATTGGCAACATAATCGCTGTTGTGTAATGCCTGCCACAGCTTGGCCTGCACCGTCACCGGCCGATACGCATCCCAGATTTTCAGCCCATACTGGTAACGGTGAAGAAACGCCTGCGCCACAACCAAAGCCGAGGCGACTTCCGGCCGAGCGAGCGCACGTGTTCCGAGCGGATAAAGCGGTTGCCCAAGAAAATTATTTCGGCCGGCGTAGCGCAACTCGACGACAATCGTTGGATCGACGGATTGGATATCAACGAGACGGTCGCCAGCATTTGCATCGGGTGAAACAAGCGCCGCTGCGATTCCAGCAGCTAACGAAACGCACATGTTAAGGCGTGGCATTTAAGTTGTTTGGATTAATACACTGCCACCGCTTGAGGAGCGTCTGTTTTTGCCAGGCGTTCGAGCAGAAGGCGAGCGCTACCTTCGGGAACCGCGAAGCGCAATTCCAAGTTTGAGCTGTCGTGTCTTTGGATCTCTGGCGGCTGCGAGTAAAGCAACAATTGAGAGTCCGGCAAACGCAGCCACTGCTGCGGCCTGTCGTGCAAACTTCGAGCGAGATCGTCCACGCTTTTAGATGAATTCACCTTTATCAGCACTCTGGCTTTTACCGGATTTTGCAGGTTCACTGCAAGGCCGAGCAATTGTGAAGCGTTGAGCAGTTCAGGCGTAAAGATGGGGTGGAAAACGCGTGCGAGATCAGGTGGGTCCCGCGAAATAAGCCGCAGCGCACTATCACGATCGAGTGCTTGGAAGCGATCGAATAATTGACCGGTAATTTTCAGGTCTGGTTTCATCCCGAGACGGACGAGCACCAGTTCCTCTACTTCATCGGGTGCTCCGACCGCCAGCGTCGCAGGGCCAACCCGGGCTACAGCAAAATCCGGCTGCCGTTCCCAAATTGGCAAGCCGCTAATGGAGCGTTTTTGGAAAGTCCTATTGTCCCCAATCGCCCGCATGACATTGGAAACACGGCCGCGGCGAGCTTCAACCAGGTTGAACTCTCGAGTGGCTCCGGCTTCGTTCGTGGTGAGCGCACGGGTGACACGCACTGCATCACGAGGCAGATTCAATCCTGGAACCGACGCGGCTGCGCCAATTAATCCCGGCCAGAGCGTTGGCTGCTCGTTGCGCCAGCGCTTCGCGAGGTTAGCGCGTTCAAACTGTTCGGCGTTAATCGACAGAATGGTATCGGTTTCCTGTGGCAGCCACTCGCGTCCTCGCGGAGATTGGAAAACAACAAGCAACGTGAGTGCGAGAGGAACGAGCACCGAGAAGACGCTGAAGTAAAACTTCCTCAGCTCCTGCTTATCAATCTGGCTGGAGAGCAAGGCTAGCTCTGCCTTGTGCTGCAATTGCAAATCCACCGCCTCGCGGCGGCGATGCGCCTCCGCGAGCAGATGCGGCGCGTTTGGCGGAGCAACTCCTTTCTCTGCAAGATGGCGGCCGATGCTTAGATAGGCGGGATTTTTTCGCTCTTCGACCGTCTGATGCCGTTCCCGCGCCTCGCGTTCTGCTTCCTGTTGCGCGCGAATGTTGTCATTCAGTCGTCGGTCGCGCGTTTCAAATTCGCTCCGCGCCCGCGTTGTATTTTTTTCTACCGCCGAAAGTTCCGCCTCGGCCGCATTCAGCTTCTCTTTTGCCAGACGTACTGCATCCGCGCTGCCCAGGCGGGCGCGAACCAGTTCGGCACGCTCGTCGGGAAGACGCGCTCGCCGCGCGTTGATGCTGGCGGATCGTGCTTCCAAGTCCGCAGGCGCCGGCTCGACCGCATGCAGATCGGAAATTTGTTTCAAGAGATCGCGATCTGCAGCTTCGCTTTCCTGAATGCGTCGTTCCACGCCGGCAAGCTCGCGGTCGCACACATCGACATTATGTTTGGCTTGGTTGCGCTGCTGGAGAAGCGGCTTTTTCTCTGCTTCGAGCTTTGCAATGGCCGCAGCATGTTCGCGCGCATTCTGTTGCCGTTCTTCTTCGATCGTTTTTATTCCTTCTTCGATCCGCGCGATTCGAAGTGCGACTTCTTTTTGCTCCTGCTCGAGCTTTTTAAGCGCAACGATCTCGTTGCGGAGCTCGGGGAAATTGGCCGCTTGCGCAGTGCCTTCGCGTCCGAGATTGATTTCACTTTTTTGGAGAAGGCGCCTCTCGTGACGAAGCGCTATGCGTGTCCGCTGGCGCTTGACCTTCAGAGCGATTTCGCGAAAGCCTGTGCGGATGAAACTCACGGGTTAAGGCTCTCTTTTGTCATTTTCAATTATCCTAAGCCTCTTCGGATTCCGCTAATCTGGCTAAGACGCTGAAGTCCTCCAATGTCGTTGTGTCGCCGGTGACCTTTGCTCCGCTAGCGATTTCTTTGAGGAGCCGCCGCATGATTTTGCCGCTGCGCGTTTTTGGTAGCGCTTCCGCGAAGCGCACTTCATCCGGCTTTGCGATCGCGCCAATATGGGTGGCAACGTGAGCGCGTAATTCCTCCTTTAATCCCTGACTGGCATCAACTCCTGCCTTCACCGTCACAAACGCAACAACTGCCTGCCCCTTCAATTCATCTGGTCTGCCAACCACCGCCGCCTCAGCGACGCGTGCGTGACTGACGAGGGCACTTTCTATTTCCGATGTGCCAAGTCTGTGGCCAGCGACGTTCAGAACGTCATCAATCCGCCCAACAATCCAGAAATAGCCATCTTCATCACGACGTGCGCCGTCGCCAGTCAGATAATTGCCTTTGAACTCACTCCAGTATTGCTGTCGATAGCGCGCCTTGTCCCCGTAGATCGTGCGCAACATTGAAGGCCAGGGGCGGCGAACAATCAATTTTCCACCGATATTTGGTCCGACCTCGCGTCCTTTTTCATCGACAACGGCTGGATCGACACCAAAGAACGGCAGCGTCGCGCTGCCGGGCTTTGTTGGAATGGCTCCCGGCAGAGGCGTAATCAGAATCGAGCCGGTTTCGGTTTGCCACCACGTATCGACAATCGGACAACGCCCGCCGCCGATGTTCTTATGATACCACATCCAAGCTTCGGGATTAATCGGTTCGCCTACCGTGCCGAGCAGGCGAAGAGATGAAAGATCATGTTTTGCGACCCATTCGTCTCCCCAGCGAATAAATGCGCGGATCGCCGTCGGCGCAGTATAGAGAATGTTGACCCGATATTCTTCGATGATTTTCCAGAACCGATCCGGCTCGGGCCAGTTCGGAGCGCCCTCGTACATGACAACTGTGGCGCCATTGGCCAACGGGCCATACACAATATAACTATGACCGGTCACCCAGCCGACGTCGGCGGTGCACCAGAAAATATCTTCATCGCGAATATCGAAAACGTACTTGGTAGTCGAATAGACGCCCACGAGATAACCACCGGTGGTATGCAAAATTCCTTTCGGCTTTCCAGTGGATCCGCTGGTGTAGAGAAGGTAAAGCGGGTGCTCGCTATCCAGTGGCGTAGCCGGGCAGCTTGCATCGACGTATTCCAGTTCCCGATGCCACCAAACATCCCGGCCTTCCTCCATATGGATGTCGTTGCCAGCGCGGCGAAAAACGATCACCCGCCTGATCGATGTGCCATCACGGAGTGCATCATCGACATTTCTCTTCAACGGGACAATCCCGCCTCGCCGGAACGAACCATCGGCAGTGACAAGCGCGATCGCGCCGCTGTCGATAATCCGATCACGAATGCTATCGGAGCTAAATCCGCCGAAAACAACCGAATGCACCGCGCCAATCCGTGCGCAGGCTAGCATGGCAATCGCGGCCTCAGGAATATTCGGCAGATAAATGATGACCCGATCGCCCTTTTTGATTTCGTTTCGCCTCAGCACATTCGCGAAGCGGCAAACTTCGCGGTGCAGTTGTTGGTAAGTGAGTGTGCGTTTGTCGCCCGGTTCGCCCTCCCAGATAATTGCCGCCTTGTTCCGGCGCGGCCCCGTCAAATGTCGATCCAAACAATTTTCCGAAATGTTGAGTTTTCCCCCGACGAACCACTTTGCGAATGGCGCCTTCGATTCGAGAACCTTTTTCCATCGACCGCGCCAGGTCAGTTCGCTCGCTTCTCGAGCCCAGAATTTTGCCGGCTGCTGGATCGACTCCCGGTACATGCGCCGATATTGGCCGAGACTTTTGATTCGTGCCTTCCTGCTGAAGTCCCTCGGTGGTTTGAAAACGCGTTTCTCGACCAGATGCGATTCGATGTTGTCGTGCATGAGCAGTCCCTAATATGCCGAAGAAGTTTTTTCGGCAAGCGCGCGCGTAGCGGCGGCCAACACCATCAACGGTGGTAGGGCGGGCAGTCCGCTGCACGCCGATCTCCGGATGACGGCGCGCACAGAGTGACGCGCCCTACCCGGGCGCCATTGTAACTATGTAACTTTTTTAACTATTGTAACTTTGCGAATGCCTGACCCGCCAAACGATGAGTATTTCATGCGTGAAGCATTGCGACAGGCGCAAAAAGCGTACGACGCCGACGAAGTGCCGATCGGCGCGGTTGTCGGTCGCGCAGGCAAGATCATCGCTCGTGCCCATAATCAAGTGGAGTTGCTCAAAGACGCCACCGCGCACGCGGAAATGCTGGCATTGACTCAGGCCGAGGCAGCCCTGGGCGATTGGCGGCTGACGGACTGCGATTTGTATGTGACCAAGGAACCGTGCGCGATGTGCGCAGGGGCGCTCGTGCACACGCGGGTCCGCCGTGTGATTTTTGGTTGCACAGATCCATCTGCCGGGGCAGCGGGAAGTGTGATGAACCTTTTGCAAATGCCGACATTGAATCACCGGTGCGATCTTGCATCTGGTGTTTTGCAGGATGACTGCGCGGCAATTTTGCAGCATTTCTTTCGGAAAAGGCGAGACGAGCAAATCTAAAATCGCAAACGTGAAATTGGAGTTTGAAGAGCTGCCTCGCTAGGATTCGAACCTAGACTTCCATTTTAGTTCCGGGAAAAACGATTCTCCCCCATAAAAGACTTCAAAAGGTGCGGCCCGGCACGTACGCGCTTTATCCTTCCACTCCCTGCGGCACGCCTTTGTCAGCCAACTGGCGAACGCCAACGTAAGTGAGGAACAGCGGATGGAATTAACCAGGCACAAACCACCCGCGACATTCACAAGCTCTACTACCGACCTCAAGCTTGAGCAGCTACAGAAGGCTGTCGCGTTACTGCCCAGGTTATGAACCATGAGATAGTCCCGTTTTTAGTCTCACGTCGCTTGTCCATGATTTTCTTGAAACCACGTAGGTGCTGCTTGATCCGCGGATACCGTTTTAACGAACGGCAGTTATTCTTGGTAATGTAGAGCAGTACCTTCGCGCGAGTTCGCCGAGACCCGCACCCGTGAGCAGTAGCGGCGGCAGCGCATCCACTCCGGCGAAGACCAGCGTCCGCGCGACCCGCTCCATCACCGGACGGCGCCAACTGGCCGGGCTCGGCAAGTATCCGAAGAAAGCAGCCGGCGCCTGGAGGATGTGGAAGCGCGTTTCAAGCGACGGACGAGGAATCCATGCGCGTCGTTTAGGCAAGCGCCATTCGCAGCACAGGTCTATCTTCACGCTTGCCTCCGCATCGCCAAGCAGCCATCATCGTGGGGTCATCTGGAATCTGCCCGAGCAAACTGCGGTCATGAATCTGTCCCCCCACCTGACTTGTGAAGAGGAAGCCCATCCACGAGGCAAGGTGCTGCGCTTCGCCGGTGAGGCGGACTTCATCGCGGTGCCGGCGGTGCGGCAGTTGCTCAAAAAGCTGCTGGGGCAGCGCATCCCGTTTCTCATCGTGGACCTCTCGGGCGTGACGTTTCTTAACACGCCGTTCTGGGCGGCCATGCAACGCTACCAGATTGACGGGCACCCGAATTCGCGGCTCGCGCTCTGCGGCATGAATGAGGCGCTGAAGGCGGCCTTCGACATCAACGGCGTGGGCCTGGGGTCGGCCGAGGGCGGATGCATCGCGGTGTATGAAACTCTTGACTCGGCGCTGGCCGCGGCACCATCGGCACCATGAGAGCTGGCGGCGAATACACTTATGCAGGACTGAGCGCGTCGCTGTTTAGGGGCGCGCTGGAGCGTCCGTGGCTGCCGCTGAGCATGTGGAAGGCGTTCTTTCAGCGGTCGCTGATCATCGGCGTGCGGGCGGTGCCCACGGTGTTCCTCATGGCGTTCTGCGTAGGATCCGTCCTAGCGATGGTGCTGGTGGAGCAGCTCGAAAACTTGGGCATGGAGGAGACCGTGCCACGGCTCATCTGGATCATCCTCAACCAGCAGCTCGCCCCCATGCTCGCGGCGGTGGTCTTCATCGGGCGGAGCGTGTCCGGCTCGGCGGCGGAACTGGCGAACATGAAAATCGGGGAGGAGATCAAGGCGCTGGAGACTATGGGCGTGGATGTCTCGCGCTACCTGCTTCTGCCGGCGCTGGGAGCCTTCCTCCTGATGCTGCCGGTGATGGAGATCTACACCGTGGGTGTGGGGCTGCTCGGAGCACACGGGGTGTGCTCGCTGGTCATGGGCATGGACGGGAAGCAGTTCGTTCTGCGAGCACTGGTCCCCCCGCGGATGCAGGACGCGTTCATCGGCGTGGGCAAGTCGGCGGTCTTTGCGGCAGTGGCTGCGATGATCGCCTTCCGCAAGGGGCTGAACGCCACCGGCGGGTCGGACGCAGTCGGGCGTGTGGCAACGGCGGCCGTGGTGTCTTCACTCGCGGCGGTGACGCTTGTCAACGCTGTCATCACGGGGCTGCAGAATGTTTTGATTGCGGCGCAGTTGATGAACAAGTGAGTAAGGAAGCAACTAGTCAATAGCCAGTAGTAACGAGTGG
>WNFS01000731.1_pt1 | contig 25816 bp, 22 predicted proteins | sample 5400141 | NCBI WGS metagenome assembly WNFS01 (sample SAMN13153358, study PRJNA577476) | soil metagenome | isolation source: 60 cm saprolite under Madrone tree | place: USA:California | collected 2016-06-14
CCAACTTCCGCGTGTCGCGCGACCTGCTGGAGCTGCGCAACCTGCTGGAGTGTGCCGACCTGATCGTGCGCTCGGCGCTCAGGCGCCACGAAAGCCGCGGCCTGCACTACAGCCGCGACTATCCGCACACGCTCGCCGCCGGGCTGCCGACGATCCTGGTGCCGCCGGGCCGACTGACCCTGAAGCGGCCGTCATGAAGGGTGCCGGCTCAGAGCGTCCGGCCCCTGGTTTCGTGCGCCATCAGAGCGGCAACAAATGCGAACACCGCCAGAGCGACGAAATAAAATACAACCGGCAGAGTCGAGCCATGGCTCCAGGCAACCAGGCTGGTTCCGATCAGCGGCGCCAGCCCGCCTCCCAGCACGGTACCGATCTGCTTGCCGACGGACACCCCGCTGAATCTGACGCGCGTCTCGAACAGCTCGGCGAAAAAGCTCCCTTCGGGTCCGAACATCATCGGGTGGATCAGACCTACGGCGATGGCGATCGCGGCCGTCACCCACAGCGTCTCCTTCGTGGCCATCAGCAGGAAGAACGGGTAGATGTACAGCGCGGTGGCCGCGATGCCCGCCAGGAATGCCGGACGACGACCGATGCGGTCGGATAGAACGCCGAACAGCGGCACGGCGAACAAGGCAAGGCAATTGGCGATCAGGAGCGCATCGGTGAGCGTTGTTCTTGGCAGGCCCAGGACCTTGGTCCCATAGGAGAGGGAGAAGATTGCGGTCAGATAAAAGAAGCTCGTCTCGGCCATGATGATGAAGAACGTAATCAGCGTCGGCCGCATGTAGTTCGTCAGCACCTCCAGCACCGGAATGGGCGCGATTTCCTGCCGTTCCGCCGCAGCTTTGAAGGTCGCCGACTCCTCGAGTTTCAGGCGCACGTACACGCCAAGCAGCACCAGCACGACACTCAGCAGAAACGGAGCGCGCCATCCCCACGACAGCAGTTCGGCGTTGGGCATTCTTGCGACGATGGCGACCGCCAGCGAGGCGAGAATCACACCCATGGGACCCGCCGCCTGAATCACGCCGCCAAAGAGGCCACGTCTTCCCGCGGAAGAGCCTTCGACGGTCAGCAACATCGCGCCGACCGACTCACCGCCGAGCGCAAATCCTTGCAGGAACCTCAAGCTCACCAGGGCAATGGGCGCCCAGATGCCGATCCGGTCATACGTGGGGAGCAGTCCGATCGCCGCAGTGCCGCCGCCCATCAGCAGCAGCGTGACCATCAGAATCGATTTGCGACCGATCCTGTCGCCGAAGTGGCCGAACACGATTCCCCCCAGCGGCCGCGCCAGAAATCCGACCGAGAACGTGGCGAACACCGCAATCGTGCCGATCAGCGGATCGAGCTTGGGAAAGAAAAGCTTGTCGAAGACCAGGGGGCCGATAAAGCCGTAGATGAAAAAGTCGTACCACTCGATGGCAGTGCCGAAACAACTGGCGAACACCACTTTCCTGTATCCGAGCTGCCCGCCTGATCGGGCAGCGACGTGCGGGTCCTGGCGCAGGGCAGTCGTAGGCTGCATATCTCCTCTCAGCGTTGGAACCACACGCGAGGCAAATCCCGAACGGACTTCAGAACGGATACCGGGGTGGACTGTCCTTGATCGTGACCCACTGCCACTGGGTGAACTCCTCCCAATTGGCCGGCCCGCCGATCCGCCCACCGTTGCCGGAGGCGCCGCGGCCGCCAAACGGGATGTGCGGTTCGTCATGCACCGTCTGATCGTTGATGTGCAGCAGGCCCGTATGGAGTCGGTTGCCGATCGCCATCGCGCGACCGATGGAGCGCGAGATGACCGCGGCCGAGAGCCCATACTCCGTCTGGTTGGCGAGCCGGCTTCCGGCGGCGCCCGGTTTCCAACCGTTCAGATAGAGCTTGCCGCGCCATGCCGTCTCGTTCATCCATGGTGCGTCATTCATTGCGATCCTCCGTCAGCCCGTTGTCCCTTCTTTCCTTTCGGTCGGGTTGTGCCTCATTCCAGCACCTGTCGCGAAATGCGCGATATCGCAACGTCCACCACGGCGCTGCGGCCGCCGCGTACCGTCTGAAGCGCGCGTTGCAGCGTCTCGTTCAGGTGCTCGCCGGCCGGACCATCGGGGTGCACCCAGAGCGTCGACAGGCGGGGCGAATGCCAGCCGCCGTTGTTGTAGATGATCGTCAGATGCGGCGCGCCGTACGTACCAGCCACCCAGTACGCGCTGCTCGGCACGCCGAACAGAAAGCATCCGTCACCGACCAGGGCGATCACGTCAGCTTGCGGGCGCGCGAGTTTCGCTCCGATCGCGGCGTTGATGCCCCATCCCAGGCCTGCTCCTCCGCTGGAGAAATAGCTGCCCGGCGCGCCGAGACGAAGGATGTCGGGAATCAACTCGGTGCTCGACGGTTCCTCGAATACGATGATTGTGCGCTCGGTCACGAGCTCGCGCACCGCCTCGGTCAGCTCCTCGGCGCTGATCGCGTCCCCACGTTGAGCGGGCGCACTGTGCGAGCCTGCGCTGACGGAGGCGATCCAGGCTTTGCGGGCATCCCGTCCCGGCGCGACGCTTGCGCTGATCGCGAGCAGTTGCTCGAGGACGATCAAACTGTCCGCCTGATATGCGCGCTGCGCCGGGAAGTGCCAGTAGCCCAGCCGGTCCTTGGTCGGATCCATGTCGATGTGGAACAGCTGCGCGCCCGCCGCAGGCCGAACCTTGGACGGCATCCAGGGAACGTCGACGTCGATCATCAGGATCAGGTCCGCCTGGTCGATCACCTGATTGCGTCGATACGTCAACTGGTGCGGATGGTTGCCGGGGAAATTGTGATACTGCGGGCTCACCTGGCAGATTCCGATCCCGATCCGTTCGGACAGCTCGACGAGTCGCGCGACGGCCTGGGGTTGCCGACCGAGGTAGGTCGTGACGACAATCGGCCGCTGCGCCCCACACAGCGCCTGGTAGAGCTCCGCAACCGCGGCCTCGGACAGCCCCCCGAGGGTGGCTCGTGGCCAATCGGCGCTGCGTTCCGGCGATGCCGCAACAGGTTCTTCCCAGATCTCTCGTGCGCCGGTTATATAGACCGGACCCTCGGGCATCGAGCTTGCGATCTGCCTGGCGCGCAACAGCACGTCATCCACCATTTCCGCCGCCCTCAGCTCGTACGACCACTTCATGTACTGGCCGACGATTTCGTGTTGCCTGGGCGTGTCCTGCGTGTAGTGGATGAACTCGTTGCGCGATGCGACGCGCGTTCCATCGTCGGTCACCGGCGACAGCCCCGCCAGGATGATCGCGGGCACGCGGGCGCGCGCGGCGTTGTGCACGCTGCCGCCCAGGTTCTGGGTACCCACATCGACGTGAACGAGCGTGATCTGCGGTTGCCGCGTGATCATCGCGTAGCCATGAGCCGCCGACAGTGCCGTCATCTCGTGCGGACAGATGATGATTCTCGGCATCGGGCCTCCCGCAGCGTGCATCCGCGCAAACGCTTCGATGAAGGCCGGATGATCGCTGCCGAGGTTGCTGAACACGTATTTGATGTCCAGGCGATCGCACAGCTCGAGCAGCTGCTGCGCAGCGCTCGTCATGGGTTCCGTTGGCATGGTTCTATGCACATCCACAAGAAGAGCGGGTCTGCCGAACCGGAGAATCTACGCTCGAACCGCGCGGCGGGCTTGCGCACCCCCGATCGAATAGGGTTGTCGCAAATCCATACTCCCCTATGAGCGATCATGCGCTGCCTTCGATCGATGCGGCAAAATGCGCTGGCAATTCCGATCCACCTCACCCTGGAACACTTCTCGATCATGCCCCGCACCTACCTGATTCGAAGCATCGGCGCGCTCCTGCTCGTGGTTTCCGCCCTGATAGGCCCGGCGCAGGCCGCGGAGGAGGTCAAGCAAGTGCGCCTGTACGCGCTCGACTGCGGGCGCGTACAGCTCAAGGACATGGGCATGTTCTCGGATACCGGGGAATATGACGGCAAAGCCGTCGTCATGGTCGATCCGTGCTGGATCGTCCGCCATCCGAAGGGCACGCTTCTTTGGGACACGGGCCTGGGCGACAAAATGGCGGACAACAAGGGCGGCGTGGACTTCGACCTGGGCCACATGCAGGTCGACGTCACCCTGCTCGACCAGCTCAAGACCATCGGTCTGACGCCGGACGACATCACCTACCTGTCGCTCTCGCACACGCACTTCGACCACACCGGCAACGCGAACGAGTTTCCGGGCGCAACCTGGATCCTGAGCAAGGCCGAGATCGCCTGGGCCGAGACCAATCCCTCCCCCTCCGTGAACCTCGATTCGTTCAGCGCCTACCGGATCGCGAAAACCGAGATGATCGACGGCGATTACGACGTGTTCGGCGACGGAACCGTGCGCATCCTGAGGACACCGGGCCACACGCCGGGGCACCAGTCGCTGCTGGTCAAGCTGAAGAAAGCCGGCACGGTGATCATCTCGGGCGATCTGTTCCACCTGCGCGACAACTACCGCTACCGTCGCGTGCCGCCGTTCAACGTCGAACGAGCCGACACCCTGGCTTCGATCGACCGGATCGGCACGATCCTGAAGAACACCAAGGGCCGCCTGGTGGTGCATCACGACCCGCTGGACTTCAAGGCGCTGCCCGCTTTTCCGAAGTATCTGGACTGAGGAAACGAACAACGCGTGCTCGCGTTGCAGGCCCTTCAGAACCGTGCAAGGTCAGACCATGCGGCAGCGGCTACCGCAGCGCGGCGGCCTCCTCGCCGATGAAGGATAGATCCAGCAGATCGGCGGCCGCGATGCGCCGGTCCAGGCGGCCCTGGTCCTGCCAGAATTTGACCTGCTTCTCGATATCGGCCACGTCGAGATTCGCGCGCCGGTCGCAGTAGGTTTTCGTCCTTGCCAGCATCGCGGCAGCTACATGCGCCTGGCGTGCAATCAGATCGGCATATCGGTCGTACTGCGGTCCCGCAATGAAATCGCCTGCGTCGTCGTAATGGAGGAAGTTCAACTGGTAGTCGGCCGTACCGCGCTGGTAGGCACGCATGAACCGTTCGACCAGGTCCCGCCTTGCGGCCACGTGGGCGGCCGTGGTGAATACGACACCTTGCTGCCACAACGCGAAATCGCTCAAGCGCAGCAGCGGTTCGCCGGCGCGGGCAGACTGGAGCGCGACCGGGAACGGCAGCAGCGCCGCGTCGATGTCGCCGCGCGACAGAGCCGCGAGCTCGCGCTCGTGCGACTTGAACCCGACCACCTTGATCGAGCCGGCGTCCACTCCGAATCTGGACGCGGCGCTGAACACGCCGTAGTACGTGCCCGAGTCGGCGTCGGCGACGCCCAGGCGTGCATGGCGCAGGCCGCGGACATCGGACCAACCGGCTTCGTGCGCCCTGCGGCCGAACACAATCGCGTACATCGGAAACCCGGTCTGATCGCTGGCCCGCGATGCGATCATCTTCAGGCCGTGAGACGCGGCGTAGGCGTAGAACGGTGCGGACAGAGCGGCCATGCCGATGTCGAGCCGTCCTGACGCCACGGCCTCGGATACCGAACGGTCGGACCCGAGAAAATTGACCTGGGGATCGAGGCCTTCGGCCTGGAAAAACCCGGCGGCAACGGCAATGTACAAGGGGCCGGCGCTCGCCTCGCGAACCAGGCCGATGCGCACAGCTTGCAGTTCGCCCGCCGTGACGCCAACCGCCAGTGCGGATGCACCCAGCGCGAGCAGGCACCGAGCGACCGCCGATCGGGCGTGACGCACCCGGCCCACCACCGGCCTGATCGACACAAGGCCGCCTGCTAATCGCCGCCGCAGAACTTCCCGATCCGCTCGTCCTTTTCGGGACTGAACCAGCGAGGATCGTCGGGATCGAACACCATCGGCCTCGCCAGGTCGTTCGGATCGACCAGCCAGCGCAATTCCGGCTTGTAGACAACTCCTCCCGGGATCTCCGGGCTGCCGGCCGCAGCCTCCTCGGTGAGGATGAATGCTTTCCTGCTTTGAAGCGAGGAGCTCACCAGCTGCACGTCGGTCATGTGGCCCGGAACGTAGATCTTCGGCCGCACATGCTGCGTATACAGAAACGGGTCACGCACCGCGTTGGTCGACAGGCCCAGGGTCGTGACCGAGCCGAACTCGATATCGGTCGGGGGCAACGAATCCATGATCGAGAACAGATGCGCCCCCACCAGCGGATTGCCGGTCGGGCTCACGCCGGCGTTATATGGACTTCCGAGCGCCGGCGAGGTCAGCCCGGGATCGGAGCCGAAGCCCTCGATCAGCGGACCCGCGGTGTTGTGCCAGACCGTCGTGAAGTGGCGACCCTCGCGCAGGATGATCTGGTAAAAGAGGCTGTACGGTCCCCCCAGGCCACCAAATCCGGTCGTGGTCAGATTCATCTGTCCCGGCACAAGTGTCGTCAGGACAGGTCCGAAGCCAAGACATCCTTGCAGCCCCTTCACCCCGTTAGCCAGCACTCCGCCGGTGCTGCCAGGACCTATTTGCGCCGCCGTCGCGGCCGGCTCCATCGTGGTCGAAGACGAGAAGGGCGCAACGCAGGTTCCCGGGGGATACATCGCGGCCTCGCGCGGATCGAAGTCGTTGATGACCGGAACGATCGGGTTGCTGCCCCAGAACTGCGGATCGGTGGGCACCCTCCCCGAGTGGATGTGCTTGAAGGCAACGATGCAGGCAACCGGATTGAGCTGGTCGATATTCACCACCGCAGTGCCCGGAACCGAGCCGCGCGGCACGACGCCGACGCAGTTGACCGGCTTGGCATCGGGGACGAGTTTGCTGCCTCCATTGACGGTGTTGGGGTCGGCCGCCATCCTCGCCACATCCAGCTGCATCGCATCGCAGGTCTCGGGCGTCGTGTAGATCGGGATATTCAGCCACTTCGCGATGTAGGCAGCGTTGTCGGCGTGATCGCCGTGCCCGTGACCGAGAAAAATCGCCTCCGGATGCAAGTCGACCAGGTCCTGTGCGCCGAAGGGCGTGCGGCGCAGATCGGGCCCGGATCCCGGGGGCACCTCGAACCGGTTGATATACGTGTCGAGCAGAACGATTCGGCCTCTGAACGAGGCCGCATAGCCGGCGTTGGTGATCCAGGAAAAAATGACCCGATCCCGCCTGACGTCGCCCGTGCCCGGATTGACGTTTTCCACGCCGAAAAATTTCTGCCGGGCAGCGATGGTCGCAGCCGCTGCTTTCTCGCCGGCCTCCTGCGCCGCGGATCCAGTCCACCCGCAGACACTCGTGATCCATAGAGCCGTCGTCAATGCCAGCTTCGTGCGCGTGTGCCTCATTTTTTGGAACGCCTATGAGAGTGACCCTGGTCCGAGAAACCGAGGCTGACCGTCACCTCGGAAATGGACATGCGCCCCGCGGCAAGCGGCTGCCGAGCAGCCAAGTCTTGCACCCGCTTTGCACGGAGCTCCCGATGGCGCTGATGTGGAGATGCGCCCTTTTTAGTTGCGAGTATTCCAGCAGAAAACCAGACGACTGGAAACGGGCACTCCCGCATTTGTGCGTCGAGGTACTCGTTCTTGGCGAACGCCGGACACGCTGCGCCGCCGCACATTCAAGATGACTTCTCCACGTGGGCAGGGAGGAGATGCGCGGCAATTCCGCGCTTGCAAGAATCTGACAAAACCATACAAGACGGTGCCAGTGGACCTCAAAAATTCACGTAGGCGCGCACGCCGACAACTCGATTTGACCAGATTGTGTTAACCGTTGCGGCTTCCACTGCCAGTCCGAACTGCCGCGTCAGCGGGCGCAGCAACTGAACGCTTGTCAATTGTGAAATTCCGAGCCGAGGGTTGTAGAACCTGTCGATCGAGGCCATGTAGTGCAACCCGGCCGGCAGGGCGCCGTACAGGTGAGCCCTCGCAGCCGGACGAAATTCGGGCGAGTTCGCCTGATGTCTGCTGACCCATTTCAACGACACCATTGGCATCAGCGAGAGCTCCTGGCCCGCGACAGCCAGGGTCAGACCGCGGCCGAAGTCCAGGGCGGTTTCTCGCTGCGCACTACCCAGGTTCGGCTCGTAGTTCGCGTAGAAAATCCCGAGCTCCTGCGTGAACGGATCTCGAAGGTACCCACCGACCGTGTACGACTCGGTGTGGACAAGGACAACCCGGTCCACGCTCACGCCGTCGGCGATGCGCAGATCCACGCGACCGAATTCCGACCGGGCATTATGAAATCCCTGGTTGTCTGCGTTTTCCGGGCCTATGAAGCCGGGCCGGATGGATATGACCGTTCCCTTGCCGGCTGCATCGACGGTTATCGATGCGGTCGCGGCGCCTGGCATGAGCGAGGGATCCGGGCTTGCCGGTGGATCTGCGTTCAGTTTTCCGTACGCCCTCTTCAGGGCGAGAAGCATGCTGCGTCGGTCCGCATCGTCTTCCCGAGGGAGCAGGTAGTCGGCCGCTCTTGACGCCGCGTCCTGCTCGGCCGTCGAAGCAGGCGATTCATCGCCGCCGTAGCCCGCCAAGGTGAGGCGTACTCGCATCTGCGCGTCCGCGGGCAATGTCTCATAGGCTTGAAGCGCCATGCTCTGCCTGGAGGGTCGAAACCGGGCCGACGCGATCAAACCAGCGTGGCGCAGCCAGCGCACGGTGGCATCCGGGGTTACGAAAAGAGGCGACTCGCCGTCGTGCGCACGCGAGTGGGCGGCGGCGACCGCCTCGATGATGTAGGAAGCGCAGTTGCCGCGGGCAATACCATACGGGAACTCGCGGCCCAGGTTCTCGACCAGGTCCCGCTTCAGACGCACCTTCTCGTCGGGCGTCAGCGCCAGTTCGTAGATCCAGAGACTGCGGTCTTCGAGTTCGTAATCGCGCGCCTTGTATGAGAAGTAGCTGAAAAGGAAATGACCGCGGGCGCCACCCACCAGCGTCAACAGATAGCTGTCAAATCCTTCCAGGCGGCCCGCGAACTCCACGGTCAATGCCGAAGGCTCAGGGTCGTCTTCGCGGTGGAAAACGAGAAAAGAATGCCCGAACTGGGAGACCGGGGACCTGAGATTCTGCGCCGCGAAGACGATGCTGACCCGGTCGTAATGGAAGATCTCGCTCGAATCCGGCACATCGCCCCACTTCGCGTGGGCTGTGGTGGCGAGGCAGCCCGCCAGCGCCAGCAAAGTTGCCCCGGCAAACTGCAGTACGGCGCGCCGTCGCCCCGCAGGGGGCAATCGGGCGCCGCCTATTGCAGGCTCAGTGCGACCTCGCAGGCGAAAGACTCGAGCGACACAGCCTGCCGCGCCAATGTCGCCAGGCTGTGCAACCAGGCGCGGTACTCGCGGCTGGAATCCTTGTTGAAGTTCTCGAACAAGGATCGAGAGACGGGACCTCCCCCAATCCGGATCTCGTCGATCAGCTCGGCGCCATGACGCAGGGCCTGCAGGTATGCATACGGCGGGCAATACTCGCTTACTTTCCCGCCGGGGTTTGCTCCAGGTCGACCTCGATCGTGGCGGGCGAGTACTTGTACATGGCGCCCGTCGACGCGTCAGTCGTCGAACCAAGAAGTCCACCCAGGACTATGTTCCCCCAGAACCAGGGCTCCATGTCACTGTTCAGCGTGACTGTCTTGGACAGATATCCCTCCTTCGACACCGTGACCGATGTGTGACTGCCGCGTTCGATCAAGCCCGTAAATGGCGTTCTGCCAATCGGCATCCCGTTGATCGTGATTTCTCCATCCCTCACATTGGAGTTGATGGTCACCGTCTGCGTCTTGCCCTTGACAATGGTCGAGCAGCCGGACACTGCCACCAACGCACCCAACGCGAGGAGTTGGAGGCAAAGGCGCCAGTTGGTGTTTCTCATTTGCAGCCTCCCCATAGAATGTTTGAAATCGCTTCTTGAACACCACGCTCAGATCGCAGGCTTGTACACCCTAACCATCCTGCCGGCAACGATGGGGGACAAAGATTGACCGGAAAGAGACAACTACGAGCCCGCCGATTGAGTGACAGGGCCAATGCGTGCCTTGGAACCCACCCAACCGTAGATTTTTTGCGAAGCGTTGTCTGGATCCCGGCCCGATTTTCGTCTGAGTCTGTTTGGGCGGTGCCTCGATCCGATCGAGACCTAGTGTGCACCGGCTTCGGTTATGTACAGCACCTGCTCGTCGTAGGACACGTATACGTGCAGCGATTCCAGTATGTTCATCCCCACCACAACGTCCGCATGCTCCAGGTCGACACGTGTCGTCGGGTCGACTTGCTCCTCATCCCGATGCTTGCGTGAAAACGTGCGCTCGTTGACGTCCGCGTGCACGTAGATCAACGGGTGCAGCACGGTGACGCCCTCGAAAGACAGCGAGTCGAACCGGTACCTGAACCTCAAGGAGCTGTCGGTGGGCATGCCTTGAATCCGCTCGACGCCGGAGGAATCCTGGTTGAGTCCGAATGCTCTCGAGGCACTCGACTCCCTGATGGACGTCCGCGCGCTGCCCGTGTCGATCAATGCGTTCATGCGCTTGCCGTCCAGCATCACGGGAACGAACAAGTGCCGGCTCCAGGAGAGCTCGAATGGGACGGTCGTGTAGGCGTCCGTCCAGTAGACGACGTTGCCTTTGCAGTGCTTCGGCGACATCAAATTCAGGGTCTTTTTTCCGAAATCAAAATCCAGATCGAAGATGGACAGGATGTCCGCCCCGATCAAGCCGTCGACGCCCGACGGCAGCACCTGGGGCGGCACGAGCAGCAGAGTCAGATCCGTGACCTCGGCATGGTCGAGCCGTATGCTCTTGGCCCTCGCGTATCGATCTATTTCCTTTCCGTTGGTGTACAGCTCGACGCCCGTGATGGGCACGGACGTCAGCCCGAGCTCTTCGGCGACTTGCGGATCGATTGCGGAGAGCGGGGATCCGGTGTCGATGACGAATCTCCGGGCGGAGTCATTGAGCTTGGCCGAAATAACGGGAATTGCGCCGTGGGTCGCTTCGAGCGTGATCGAGGCTACTTTCTTCAGAGTGCAGTCTTGCGCAAGAGCAGGCGATGCGGCGCACAGGGCTAATGTCGCGTGCGACATCAACAGCAAGGCCACGACGCGCGCGCGAGGAGATCCTCCAGGGCCCAAAGAGGGACGCATGGCTCCAACGCTACCCCAAGCCCCGCAAGAAGGCTACGCTCGAACGCCGACGGAACGCGCATCGCGCGCCGCCGCGCCGCGACCGGCCCGGCCGCGACATCGCCTCGCGTCGTTAAGGTAGTCAGTCGTCCGGTCTGGTGATATCGAACACGAGGTTGTAGGGCGACGGACCGAACGAAGCCCACGGCACCACGGGCCGCTGCTGCACGCCGCGTCGCGACCAGTCGCACACGCCGGCCGGGAAAATGCTCACCAGCCGCGCCCATTCCGCGGAGCTGAAGGCGACCTTGTAGTCGCCTGGATCGAGCGGCTCCAGGTGGCACTTGATGATGTCGGCCGCCAGAGGCCCGCCTGCGATGAAGCGCGGAAAGGCAAACGAGGGGTAAACCGTGTTGCACTGCGAATCGGGCGATCGGCTGAAGGTCTGCGGCTCGGCCACGAACTGCGTCGAGGTCGGCCAGCAGCCGTCAACGGCGCCGGCCGGTTTGTCCCGGATGACCTTCGTGCGCTGATTCGCCTCCGAGCGGTCGTTCCGGACGTTTTCCACCCACTGGATGAACAACTGCCACGCCTGCGCGGTCGGAATCGCGTTGCCGCGCCACATCACGTGGTTGGCGCCGTTGCCGTTGGCTTCGATCATGCGTTGCCGGGTAGCGAAGTGGAACCACTGGTAGTGGTAGCCGCGGCTGTCGGTAACGCCGACCAGGCCGCTCAGATCGAACACCGGGATCGACGCCAGTCCGGCACCGCCGTACAGCTGCAAGCCGCTCTCGTAGGTGCGCCGAACCGCCTGCAGGTCCCCACTCGTGCGTGAGGCGATGTAGTTGTCGTCGACATCGTAGCCACCGACGCCTTGATTGAGATCGAGAAACTGCGTGGTGGTGATGGCTCCAGCATTGAGCGCCTGCAGGCCATATTGCACGCCGACGTTGTCGAACGGCCGACGGGCGAATCCCGTCTCGGGATCGAGGCCGTAGGCATTGCGCTGCCAGTCGAACACGGTCGGGCGCGCCCCGGTTGGATTGCTGACCGGGTCGTAGCGCTCGGAAACCGGCACATCCGGACTCCACGGAGCGGAGTTGTAGCCCGGGACGTCGACGCGGCCGGGCACCGGATCGGTGCGTCCTGCCTGGTTGGCGGCGTCGTACCAGGCCTTCACACCTTCATATCCGGAAACGGCAACCTGCTGATCGCTGCTGAAGCCGTTCGGATTGGTCACGGTGAAGTAGTGCGTGAGCAGGTGGCCATCCATCCCCGAAAAGGCGATGCCGTCCGGATCGGGGAAGGTGCATGAAATGAAGACCCCCTGGAACATGCCGGGCAGGTTATCGGCGATTTGCAAGCTCGTGTAGGACCCACCCGAGCACCCCGCACTGACGGTGTACCGGGGTACGCCATAGGTCTTGATGAAGTGCTCCTTGCTCATCATGGCCGTCTCTGCCTGGAGCACCGCGTTGCAGTTGTTCGCGGGGTGCTGCAGCGTGTTTTCAAACGTCGCGTAGCCTTCGCCCAGGCGGGTCAGATCCAGAAGCGTCGCACCTCCCGGAAGATTGCCTTCGGCCGGCCCCTGTATGTACCACCCGCCCGGGCAACCAAAGCCTTCGACCGCGAGCACTCGCCCGTTCCATCCTTTGGGCGGCGCAAAGGGACTTGGGGTCGGCTCGGAGGACGGGTCATGCAGGATCGCGCTTTGATAGACGCCGCGATTGATCGTGCTCGTCTCGACGCGCACGACGAACGGCACTGTCAATCCGGACAAGGTCGTGGTCTTCGATACGTCGTCCGGCAGCCGACTGGTGCTGGGCATCGGGATCAGCGCGTTTGCGCCAGTCGGCAGATACAGGTACTGGATGACGGTCGGCGCGGAGCAATCGGCATCGAGCGGCGGACCGAGCTTGGTGCCGTCCGGCAGCACGAACTCCTGCGTCTGGCAAATGAACGGCTTGATGTGCGGGCCGGATGTGATGGGACCCGTGATCGGATAGTTGGTGAGCACCAGGCTGTCGGCTTGCACTCCGTGGCCAGACACGTTAAGCGTGTTTTCGCCGATCGTCAGACCGCCGACCAGGCCGATCAGCGCGCCGGTTCGCCGATCGCGCCGAAACTCGCCCGTGATGTCGTGCCCGTTAAGGTCGATACTGATCGAGGCGTCCTCGCGCGGCGCATCGACCTGGACCAGCACATCTCCGCCACTGACCAGGCGCGGATCCGACGAAAGTGCATGGATCGCGGCGCCCGCCGAGCGGGGCGCGCCAGCCAGCAGCGCGGCCAGCGCGATCGCCAAGGGCCCCCATCGCATCCACGAGACGGTGCTGTCGACCGGCCTTCTGGACCAGCAACTGACCAACATGAGGGTCTCCTTGGGGAGGTTGCGAGCTCATCGCTCGCTGGATATTTCTGCTGCGCGCAAAAACGCGCGGTCAGCTTAGGCAGCCGCGACATCCGCGTCTATCGAGATCTTCCGGAATTTGTCCAAAACTTCCGCCCCGATCACGTCCTGTCTTGGAGGACGCCGGAGACGTAGTTGACCGGCGAGTGATCGGCGAAATCCCGCACCCCGGCATTGCCGAAGCGCCAACTCTCGTTGATCAGGTATTCGCGCCTGGCGATGGCGGTGTCTGCCTCGATCAGGGCTTCGGTCGCCTGAGGCTGTACCTTTCCGTTCCGATCGATATACATCATGCCCGGAACGTGGACGTAGCCAAGAAAAGCCGGCGGCAGACGTGTCACCAGGTCGCAGCAATCGACGTAGCGCTTGACGAACCGACCCTCGAATTGCGAGGCAAAGACGTCGTTCCCGACTCGCGGCGACCCGAAGTTGACGAGGCGCGACCCCGGCAGCAAAGCCGCGGCCAGCGTCGCGAGCGCGGCTCCCAGGCTATGACCGGTGACCCAGGTTTCGAGCCCCGTACTTCCCAGCAGCCATTCTGAAATGGGGCCCCACACACTGTGCAGTGCGTCCCGGAAGCCCAGATGCACCTTGCCTTGCGCCTGCCAATCGACCAGAACGGCTTGCGCATCGGTACCGATGTCCGATGGATCGTCGGGCTGAGTCCCTCGGAACACGACGAACGCTCTCGAGCCTTGGGTATCGATCGCCGTGTATGCCTGAGTGCCGGTACCCGGGTCCGAAAAGAACCCCGGCTCGCCGAGCCCAGCGCAGGCGATCGCTTCCGTCAGCGCGGCCTTGTTGCGGTCGTCCGTTTCGAAGCGAACGTACGCGAGCCGGGAACATTCGGCGCACACGCCTTCGATCGACCAGTTCTGGCCCGGGGAGAACAGCGTCGCCTGCCCTTCCGGGTGCAGCAGCGCAGCCCGCGTCGCGTCGTACCGCATCATCGCTCCCGGACGAGTTAGCGACGTCTCTGTAGCGCCTCCAGCTTGCGCTTCAAGGCCTCCAACTTCTGTCCAGCATCGCCCAGCTTTCCCTCCGCCGTGAGTTGCTGATAGTCGGACAGATCCCGAGCCGCGCCGGCGATCAGCGCGTTGACGTCCTCGGGGCCAGCGCGTGGCTTGCTCGCTTGGAGCGATCCGGGCGGGGCCGCCGAGGCTTGGACGCTGACCGAGGACTCCGCTCCAGCGAACAGCGCCGCCATCGCCGATTCGAACGTCGGCCCGTAAGCGAGGCGATCCTGCACGGCGAGCACGACCAATCGCAGCTCCGGCATCGGACTGTGCTCCGCTTGCAGGTAAATTGGCTCCGCATAGAGCAGGGCGCGGCCGATCGGTATGACAATCAAGCTGCCGCGCCGAACGTGCGACCCCTGCTGGTTCCACAGCGTCAGCTGTCCCGACAACTGTGCGTTCTGATCGATGCGCGCTTCGATCTGAAGCGGTCCGTCGATCAGCTTGGATTTTGGAAAATCGTAGACGACCGCTTGACCATAGTGTTCGCCGTCGCTGCGGCCGGCAATCCACCCGATCAGGTTATTGCGATTGGCGGGTGTGAACGGGAGGATCTCTATGAACTCGGTCGCGCGTTCGCCCGGCAACCTCATCAGCACAAAGTTCGGTTCCATGACGTGTTGGCGCTGATCCGTCGACCCTGCTTCCGTGGCAACGCTCCAAAGATCCTCGCGGTTGTAGAACACGTCGGGATTGCTCATGTGATACAGGCCGTAGACGGCGGCCTGTATCCGCAGCATCAGCTCGGGATAGCGCACATGCTTGCGCAATGCAGGTGCCATTGCCGATGCATCTGCGAACAGGGCGGGAAAGACCGCTCGATAGGCGGCGATGATGGGATCCTGGGTGTCAAACACGTAGAACGTCGTCGCGCCCGTAAAAGCGTCGATCAATATCTTGACGCTGTTGCGGACGTAGTTGATCGGCTCGTAACCGAGCCGGTAGCGCCGCGCATAGGGGTAGGTGTCGGCCGTTGTGAAGGCATCCATCAGCCAATAGAGGCGGCCGTCCTCGCCCACGACGATGTATGGGTCCTGGTCAAAGGTCAGGAACGGCGCGAGCTCCTGAACGCGTTCGCGCACGTTGCGACGCATCAGTAATCGACTCTCGGAGCCAATGTCATCGCTGAAAGGTACTTTCGCGACATCACCGCGATCGAACGCGATCAGCGTGCGGCGCAGGAGACCGCCGAGGCGGAAGCCACCATCGCCTTCGTACGATGTCAGGCTGTTTGCGTCGCCCTGCGGATAATCGAATTCCTTCTGATGAGTGTTGACGTAGACATCGGTATTGGTCAGCTCGCCGAAGTAGATCTGCGGCCGGATCACCTTGAGACCGGGGATTGTGCTCTGGATCGGCATGTTGCTTAACACGAGAGCCGGCAAACCTTCCGGCGTGAAGCCATTCACTGGATTCATGGTCACGCCGTACCCATGCGTGTAGATGAGCTTTTCGTTGATCCAGTTGCGACTGCTGACCGGCAGCTTGTCGACGTTCAGCTCGCGCGCCGCGAGCATCATCTGGCGGACCGAGCCGCTGACCTCGTATCGGTCGATGTCGATGGAGGGAAACTCGTAATAGGTCCGAATTTCCTGAATCTGCCGCAACGTGTCCTGCAGAGCGCGCACGTCCCACAGACGGATATTTTCGAGCGTCGTCTGATTATTGGCCGCTTCGACTGCCTCAATCCCGGTTTCCGCGGGAAACGCGTGCGGCTCTATCCGGTCGAGCGCAAATGCGCGCCGTGTCATCTCGATGTTATGCGCAATGAACGGACGCTCTCGCACCAGCTGGTTCGGCCTCACGATGAAGCTACCGACGTACCAGCCCACCACGCCGACAAGAACGGCGCAGACGAGGGCCGGAGCGACGCACGCCGCAAGCCATCGCAGGCGGGGCGCCGAAATGGCCCCGACGCCCGCCATGACCGCGCCGACGAGCAGCGCAATGCACACCAGCAGCGTGCCGGTCAGGGTGACATGAGCGTCGGTGTACGTAACACCGGTGAAGACCGTGCCGTCCTGGAACAGCCGCTCAAAACGTCCCAAGTACACGCGCGCCGCGAGGATCAGGAGCAATGCGCCGACGCTGATCGACAATCCGCGCCAGAGTCGCGTCTGCGCAACGCCAATGCGGCCCTTGGGCAGGACCTGGGCGCCGCCAGCCACGACGACCAAAAGAGCGGCGATCGCGGTAACGAGTGCGGCCAGCGTCAACAACCAGCCGGATATCAGTTGCCAGGCTGGCAGAATGAACAGGTAAAAGCTCAAAGGCCGATCAAAGATGGGGTCGGGCGCCGTTGCGCCACTCGGCGCATGCCAAAACAGGGCCAGCGTCGCCCAGCGAGCCATCATGCCGGCGCCGCTGGCGGCCGCCACCGCGAGGCTCAGCCCGAGCGCGACCCACTTTATCGCGGTGTCAACGGGCAACTTCACTCGCTGTCCATTGATGAGAATCGTCCCGTCAATCATTTCGGCGACGCGGGCGGGCTTCAGCGCCAAGGCCGCGCCAAAGAGCACCAGGAACGTGACCAGAGCGAACGCGCCGAACAAAGCGGCCTGGATGAGGACCCTCGTCCAGAACACGGCGCTGTAACCGAGCGACTCGAACCAGAGTGCATTGACGTAGTACGACACGGCCGCGCGGCCGCCGAGCACGGCGACGGCCAGAATGGCGAATAGGAAGACGCCCGCCAGCCGCCGGCGGGGCCGCAGCGCATCAGCGACGATGCGAGGACGGTCGGGCGGGCGGCCATTCACTTTGTGTGCTCCGCTCTGGGTTCCGGTGCAGCGGATCGATTGGGATGACGAGATGCTGCTTTACGCGGACGCTGAACCATGGATACGCGGCTGCGTCGGGCTCGGAATCGTCGCCCGCAAATGGCACTCAACGCTCACCGGCGATGTAGTGCTCGAGCTGCTGAATGATGAATTTCTGCTCGGAGATTATGTCTTTGACCAGGTCGCCGATGGAAATGAGGCCGATGAGCTTGCCCTGGTCGATGACGGGGAGGTGCCGCAGCCGGTGTTCGGTCATCAGCGCCATGCATTCCTCGCTCGTGTGATTGGGAAGCACATACATCACCGACGTCGTCATGATGTCGCGCACGGCCGTTTCTTTCGATGACCGCGCCAAGAGAACGATTTTCCGTGAGTAATCGCGTTCGGTGATTATGCCGACGATTTTTTCGCCCTCCAGGACCACCAGTGCGCCGATGCTTTTCTCTGCCATCAGCTTGACGGCGTCGAACACCGACGCCGCGGGTGTGATCGTATAGACGGTGTGGTCAGGCTTCGAATTGAGAATGTGGGCCAGGATTGTCATCGCGCTTGGTGCCGACAAGACACCCCTCCATGCACGCTCCAGGCCGACCACTTGCCCAGAGCAGGTCCGATTCGGGAGCCTCGACAGGCGTCTCGAGGTCGCTACGTTGAACAGTACACCCGCCGGGTGCGGCCGAGGCGGGACGGCGGCGGCAGCCGCCAGTCGAGCGGCTCGCCGCACGGCTATGCATTATTGCCTTGCACGATCGTAGTCAACCAGCCCCTGCCGCCCCATCCATTCGCTCGCGCGAGAGTACAGCTGCGCGATCACAGGCTGGTCGCGGGCGCGCACGTGGCGGCCTGGCTGCGTTTCGAAAGTGAGTTGCGCGCCCGACTGACGCAATGCGTCCTGCAACGCCTGGCGCGATCGTTGCGGCACGAACTCGTCGTCCTCGGCGTTGATCATGTAGACGCGCTGGTTCCGCCGCAGCCGCCGCGCCGAGTCCTCCGGTTCGGGCACATCGATCAGCAGCATCGCCGCCCTCTGCGCCAGCCACGCCAGCGCCTCGGCGAAGACTCCGTATCGCTGCCGCCAGCGGCGGGCGAACTGATGGCGCAGCGTGCGCGGCAGATCTCCGAAGCCGTCGATGATCACAACGCCGCGCCAATCCTGCTCGGCCGCACCGACCACGGCAAACGGTGCGCCCAGACTGACTCCCACGATGGTCAGCCGATCCGGGTCGATATCCGCTCGTCGGGCAAGTAACGCATGCAGGCGCCCTACCGCCTCGATCGTTTCGAGGATGCCCTTTTCGAGCCGGCGCGCCAGCGGCAATGCCTCGGACCAGCGCAACTGTTGCGGCAGCGCGAGCGGGTAGTCGAATCCGACCAGCACGGCATCGGTCGTGCGTGGAATCAGATCGACCACGCCCGATCCGCGCTCAAGGCCGCCGAGCACGACGATCGCCGGCAGCCGAACCGCGCGGTCGGAGGCGCGCAGCAGACGCACGTGGACCTGCGTGCCGGAAGCCAACCGGAGCGCGAGCTGCTCCTCGCCCGCCGCGGCAGCGGCGGGCAGCAGCGACGCTGCCAATAGGATTCGAATCGCTCGGTTCAGATTCCCAGGTATTCCTGCTTGAACAGGGACAGCCCGAAGCTGCGGCGTCTATTCCGCCCGCTGGCGAAAAACAAGGAAGTACTGGTTGGGCAGAAACTTGTGCTCCGACGCGAGCGCATAGCCGGCTCGACTCATTTCCTTCTTGACTTCGTCCGGGGCCACGCGCCCTGCCGCAGGCGGGCCGATCGGCGAATCCGCGGTGAAGTCGATGATCGCAACCGTGCCGGCCGGCTTCAGATGGCCTTTCAGACGCCGGAAGTAGGCTACGCGGTCGCCGATGTGGTGATACGTATCGACCAGCAGCGCCAGATCGACCGGCGCCGGCAGCATCGGATCGCTCGGCTCGGCCAGCAGCGGCGTGACGTTTTGCAGATTTTCGCGGCGGGCCCGCACGGCGAGGTGCTGGATCATGTCGGGCTCGATGTCCACCGCGTAGACACGCCCAGCAGGGGTCATGTGCGCGATCCGAATCGTGAAGTAGCCCGTTCCTGCGCCGATGTCGGCCACCACCGAGTCCGGAGCGAGCGCAAGGGCCTGGATCACCTCATGCGGCCGTTGCCAGCTGTCGCGTGCAGGGTCATCGAACACCTTGGCCCAATGTTCCGCGCCGCTGAAGCTGTGCTCGTGCGTAGAGGGGGCTTGCGCCCAGGCCCCCGCCAGCAACAGGCAGACAAATCCCAGCCCGGTTACCAGTGGCTTCGCCATTCCGATGCATCCATGGACATCTAGACGGTTCCGATCACCCGCATCGAGAAATCGACCGCCGCCACGTCCTTGGTCAGCTTGCCGATCGAGATCCGGTCCACGCCGGTGGCCGCAATGTCGCGCACCTGGGCAAGCTCGACTCCGCCGGACACTTCCAGCCGCGCGCGCCCGGCACAGACGGCGACCGCCTCGCGCATCTGCTCCAGCGTGAAGTTGTCGAGCAGTATGTCGGCGGCTCCGGCGGCGATCGCCACCTGCAACTGCGCCACCGTCTCGACCTCGATCTGGATTGCGACGCCGCTTTGCAAAGCGCGCGCCGACCGCAACGCCGCCGCCACTCCGCCGGCGGCTGCGATGTGGTTCTCCTTGATCAGAACGCCGTCGTAGAGCCCCAGCCGATGATTGCTTCCGCCCCCGGTCCGGACCGCGTATTTCTGCGCCAGGCGCAGACCGGGCAGCGTCTTGCGCGTGTCCAGGATCGAGCAGCCGCGCGGATTGCGCGAGGCTCCGGCGATCGCATCCACGTGGCGGCGAGTGTTGGTCGCCGTGCCCGAAAGCAACTGCAGGAAGTTCAGCGCCGGCCTCTCGGCCGCCAGCAGAGCGCGGGCCTGCGCCTCGATGTCGCACACGACGGCGCCCGGCGAGGTGAGCGCACCCTCGGCAACGCGCCACTGGATCCGTGCGGCCGCATCGAGCCGGCCAATGCACTCTTCGAACCAGGGCTGCCCGCACAGCACAGCCGCCTCACGCACGATGACGCGTGCCCGCAGCCGCTGCGATTCCGGGATCAGCCGGCCGGTCCAGTCGCCCAGACCGATGTCCTCGGCCAGCGCATCGCGCACGTTGCGCGCGCGCGCATCTTCCAGAGTCTCGTTACGATCAAACATCGGGTTGCCCCGGAACCGGTCCGGCGCGGTGCCGCTCAGGCCGCGCCCAGGTTCGGTACGAAGCCGGTCGCGGGCACCGCGGTCGCATTCGGGTGCCGCGCCGTGAAATCGAGCATCCGCTCGATGCAGGTGCGGGCGGCCCGGATCACGCCCGGATCGAGCTCGATCGGCTGCGCCTGATCGGACAGGCACTGCACCAGCTTGCGCACGCTGTTCATCGCCATCCAGGGGCAGTGCGCACAGCTCTTGCAGGTCGCGCTCGCCCCGGCGGTGGGCGCTTCGAACAGCGCCTTGCCCGGTGCCAACTGGCGCATCCGGTGAAACAGGCCCGCATCGGTGGCCACGATGAATTCATCGGCCTGCATTTCGACCACCGCGCGAAGCAACTGCGTGGTGGATCCGACCAGGTCCGCCTGCTGGATAACGCTCTCGGGCGACTCCGGGTGGACCAGCACCCGGGCGCGCGGGTGCTCCTGCCGCAGCAATTCAAGTTCGATGCCCTTGAATTCGTCGTGCACGACGCAGGTCGCGTCCCACAGCAGCATATCGGCCCCGGTCTGCTGCTGGATGTATCGGCCCAGGTGTCGATCCGGAGCCCACAGCACTTTTTCCCCGCGCTCCTTCAGGTGGTTCACGATCGGCAGCGCGCACGAGCTGGTGACCATCCAGTCGGCACGTGCCTTCACGGCAGCGCTCGTGTTCGCGTACACGACCACCGTGCGGTCCGGATGCGCATCGCACCAGCGCGCGAACGCCTCGGCAGGGCATCCGAGATCGAGCGAGCAGGTCGCCTCCAGATCCGGCATCAGCACGCGCTTTTCGGGAGACAGGATCTTCGCGGTCTCGCCCATGAAGCGCACGCCGGCAACGACCAGCGTGCGCGCCGGGTGATCGCGACCGAAGCGCGCCATCTCGAGCGAGTCGGCCACGCAGCCGCCCGTTTCCAGCGCAAGGTCCTGCAGCTCGCCGTCCACGTAGTAGTGCGCAACCAGCACCGCATCGTGCTGCGCCAGCAGCTCGCGCGCACGGCGCCGCTGCGACTGAAGCGTCCCGGCGTCGCTCGCAGGCGCGGCCGATCGCGCCCGCAACGCTGTTTCCAGATCTGCGCTCATCAGCGAATGATAAATCGTCCGCCGGCCGGGCCCCGCTCAACTCCGAACGGCCATCAAGGCGCCCGCCGGTACTCCGCGACCCCTTCCGGCCCGCCGAGCAACAGCACATCGGCGCCACGCCGCGCAAAGAGGCCTACTGTCACCACGCCGGCGATCCGGTTGATCGCATCCTCCAGCCCGATCGGGTCGCGGATCGACAGGCCATGTACATCCAGGATCTGATTGCCGTTGTCGGTCGTGAAGCCCTCGCGCAGCCGCGGCGTGCCGCCCAGCGCAGTCAACTGGCGCGCTACGTAGGCGCGGCCCATCGGAATCACTTCGACCGGCAGCGGGAAGCGGCCCAGCACTTGGACCCGCTTGCTGGCATCAGCGATGCAGATGAAACGCTCGGCCACGGCCGCCACGATCTTCTCGCGCGTCAAAGCCCCGCCCCCGCCCTTGATCATCGAGAGGCCGGCGTCGATCTCATCGGCGCCGTCCACGTACACCGGCATCGACTGCACGTCGTTCAGGTCGACCACCGCCAGGCCCCGCTCGCGCAAGCGGGCCGCACTGCGTTCGGAGCTTGCGACGGTCGCGGCAATCGAATCACGATGGGCAGCCAGCGCGTCGATGAAAAGGTCCGCGGTCGATCCGGTGCCGACGCCGATCACCGCCGAAGTACCGAAATGGCACGAGATGCGTTCGACCGCGGCCAGCGCGACGGCCCGTTTCAGATCGTCCTGCGATGCCAACTCCGGCATCCTCGTCCCCTCTTTCTGGCGCCACCCTCACCCCCGACCCCTCTGCCGCCAGCGGGACAGGGGAGCCAAAGGTCGCGATGAAGGCGGCGGCAGAAGGCTCCCGCCCGGGGTGGTTCCGACAACATTTCGCGGATGGGCAATTTAACGGCATGATAGACAGATGACTGCAAGCCGGTTCAAACGCTGGGTGGCTTCCTGGTTCATCGGCGCCGTCGCCCTGCTCTTCCTGATCGAGGAATGGCTGTGGAACCGGCTGAAGCAGGTGATGGCGCTGCTGGGCCGCCTGCCGGGACTGCGCCGCCTGGAACGCTGGATCTCCGTGCTGCCGCCCGCTTGGGCCGCGGTCGTATTCCTGGCGCCCTCGACGCTGATCCTGCCGATCAAGCTGTTCGCTGTGAAGATGATCGCGACCGGCCATTTCCTGGGCGGCGCCGGCGTGATCCTGGCCGCCAAGATTGCGGCCACTGCCCTGTTTGCCCGCGTGTTCGTGCTGACGCGGCCCGCGTTGATGCGGGTGCGCTGGTTCGTGCGGTTGCATGCGGCGGTGCTGCGCTGGCGCGTATGGGTACATCGCCAGGTCGAAGAGCATCCTTTATGGCGTGCGATGCGCCGCCACATATTGCAGTGGCGCGCGGATATGGCCGCCGGCGGCGGCCGCGCCAACCGCTGGACGCGCCGGCTCAGGGCAGCCCGCCGGCTGGACAGGATGCGGATGCGGCGACGCCCGACAGCCCCGATCGCCGGCTAACGAGGGCGGGATCCCGCCCCCCATCCGCAGTACCCCAGATATACGTGATCAAAGCCGGCCATTTCATGCCGAAGATCCAGATGCGATGGGCATCGATGACATCACTTTGGAAGACCTGTTGGCCGGCGACCCTGCCTGCGTCGCGCCGCCCGTGACGTTCCAGCAGCTGCTTGTCGAGGGTTTCCCGTACAAAGGCGGTCTGGAAGGGCTTGCGGCGATCGAGCAAATGGCCGATCCGGGCCCGCAGCTCGCTGAAGTGCGGCAAGGGTACTTACAGATCCTTAAGATGCAGAGGCGCGCGGCTTAAGTAATGGCATAGAGCACCGTCTACGCCTGGTCCGACTCGAGCGGGCGTCTGCCTTCAGCGCTTGGCAGGCGGCAGATCCGTACAGACGCCCTCGGCTGCCTCGGCGGCCATCCCGATCGACTCGCTCAGCGTCGGGTGCGGATGGATCGTGCGGCCGATGTCGACCGCGTCGGCGCCCATCTCGATCGCCAGCGTGATTTCGGCGATCAGGTCGCCGGCATGCGCGCCGACCACGCCTCCGCCCACGATTCGATGTGTTTCCGGGTCGAACAGCAGCTTGGTGAATCCTTCGTCGCGCCGGTTCGCGATGGCCCGGCCCGACGCAGCCCACGGAAACAATCCCTTGTGAAGGCTGCGCCCGCTTGCGCGCGCTTCGTCTTCGGTGACCCCGACCCAGGCGATCTCCGGATCGGTATAAGCGACCGACGGAATCACGCTGGCATCGAAGTGCGACTTCAGGCCGCTGGCCGCTTCGGCCGCGACGTGGCCTTCGTGCGTTGCCTTGTGGGCCAGCATCGGGCCGCCGGCGATGTCTCCGATCGCGAAGATGTTCGGCACGTTGGTGCGGCGCTGACTGTCGGTCGGTATGAATCCGCGCTCGTCCACGCGCACGCCGGCGCGCTCGGCGCCAATCCGCTTTCCGTTCGGAGTGCGGCCGACCGACACCAGCAGCGCGTCGTACGGCCGGGGCTCGCCAGGGGCCTGCTCCCCTTCGAAGCGGGCCACGAGCGCATCCGGGCGCGCTTCGACCGCGACCAGCCGGCTGTTCAGCATCACGCTCGCAAAGCGCTTGTCGTTGAACTTCTGCCAGACCTTGACCAGGTCGCGGTCGGTTCCGGGCATCAGGCCGCCGGTCATCTCGACCACTTCGATCCGGCTGCCCAGCGCCGCGTACACGGTGGCCATTTCCAGTCCGATGATGCCGCCGCCGACTACGAGCAGGCTCGCAGGCACGTTGCGCAGCTCGAGCGCGCCGGTCGAATCGACGATGCGCGGATCCTCGGGCAGGAACGGAAGCCAGGCCGCTTCGCTGCCCGCTGCGATGATCGCCTGCTCGAACCGCACCCGCTGCCGCTCTCCGCTGCCGTCGCGACCGCGACCGACGGTCAGCTCGAGGTCCAGGTGATGTGCATCCACGAACTGGCCGGAACCGCGCAGCACGGTCACCTTGCGCATCTTCGCCATCGCGGTCAGCCCGCCCGTCAGCCGTCCCACCACCTGCTCCTTGTGGCGGCGCAGTTTCTGTAGATCGATCGACGGCGCAACGAAGGGCACTCCGATCGCGTCGAAGTGGGCCGCCTCGTCGATCACGGCGGCCACGTGCAGCAGCGCCTTGGACGGAATGCAACCCACGTTCAGGCACACGCCGCCCAGCGTCGGATAGCGCTCGACCAGCGCCACGCGGCGGCCCAGGTCGGCAGCACGGAACGCCGCCGCATAGCCGCCGGGCCCGGCGCCAAGCACCAGGATGTCGCACTCCAGTTCGGAAGGATCCGTCGCGGCCGCAGCCGGGGCCGGCGCGCTGGCCGCCGGTTGCGGCGTCGGGGCCGCCGCCCTCGCCAAGGCTTCGCCGGCCGCGGCCGCCGTAGCCGCGCCGGGCATGCCCTCCGCAGCCTTGGCGGAGGAGGGAGCCGCGGCGGAGGCGGCCGCTGCCACGGACTCGGCCGGCTCGAGCTCCAGGATCGGCGAGCCTTGCGACACCTTGTCGCCGAGCTTCACCAGCACGTTGCGGACGATGCCGGACATGGGCGATGGAATCTCCATCGACGCCTTGTCCGACTCGAGAGTGATCAGCGACTGCTCGGCCTTGATCGCCTGACCCGGCTTCACCAGGATCTCGATCACCGAGACATCGTGAAAGTCGCCGATATCGGGTACCTTGACCAGCACGCGCTCGGCCATCAGTTCTTCTCCCGCAGGTGCAGCGCCATCAGCACTTCGTCCTCCGAACCGTCGTCCAGGCGCACCGCATCGCGCTTGCGCCCTTCCTCCTGGAATCCCACCTGCGAGTACAACCGGATCGCGCGCGCGTTCGGGCTTCGCACCAGCAACTCGATCCGCTCGAAGCCGCGCTCGCGCGCCGCCCGCAGGGCCTGCTCGATCAGCTGACGGCCGAGCCCACGCCCGCGATACGGCGCGCGCAGCCCCATGCCCAGCAGCCCGGTGTGTGCACGGCCGGGCAGTATGTCGCGACGCACTTCGCACCAGCCGACCACCCGATCCTGGTCCAGCGCCACCAGGAACGGGTTGGCGCGCACGCGGTCCGCCGCGACCCAGGCCGCGCATTGATCCAGCGTGAAACCCTCCACGATGGACAGGAAGCGCCGCTCCCGTGCCAGTTCCGCCACGCACTCATTCAAGCCCTCGACGTGCCGCAATTCGATCGGCACGATCGCCACCGTCATAGCAGTACGCGGCGGAAGTCGGCCAGCACCTGCGCCAG
>WNFS01000917.1_pt1 | contig 25750 bp, 19 predicted proteins | sample 5400141 | NCBI WGS metagenome assembly WNFS01 (sample SAMN13153358, study PRJNA577476) | soil metagenome | isolation source: 60 cm saprolite under Madrone tree | place: USA:California | collected 2016-06-14
CTAGTACTACTGTGTTAGAAAAGTTAGGGGAATCATGGGGTACGCTGGCAGTCTCAGCGTATGCGCACAACCGAGACGGCTCGCGCCCATCGCTTCGCTACGTATGTGGACCAGCTGGCCACGACCCTCGGCCACCAGGATCGGCATGACCCCCTCCGGGCGTATGTCACGGGCCTGTGTCTGCCCGGGGACCGGAAGAGTATCGAGCCCATGGCCGCGCGCGTGGACCCGCGCCATGTCCGCTCCCGCCACCAGTCGATGCACCACTTTATCGCCGACGCCCCCTGGGACGCCGCCGCCGTGCTGCGGGTCGCCCGAGAGTGGATGTTGGCGGTCATGAGCCGGCATGGCCCCGTGGCCGCGTGGCTCGTGGACGACACCGGGTTCCCCAAGAAAGGCCAGCACTCGGTGGGCGTCGCCCGGCAGTACTGCGGGGTCCTCGGCAAACAGGACAACTGCCAAGTGGCGGTGAGCGTGTCGGTGGCGAATGACGCCGTGAGCCTGCCGGTGGCCTATCAACTCTACCTGCCGGAGAGCTGGGCGCGTGACCGCCGGCGCCGTCGGGCCGTGGGCGTGCCGCCGGCGGTAGCGTTCCAGCCGAAGTGGCAGATCGCGCTCGGCCAGATCCAGACGTTGCAGGCCGAGGGCGTGCCGCCCGCGCCCGTCGTCGCGGATGCCGGTTACGGTGACACGACCGCGTTTCGCGACGCGCTCACGACCGCGGGCGTGCCGTATGTGGTCGGGGTCAAGCAGGAGACGACGGCGTGGCCGCCGGGCGAGGCGCCGCAGCCCCCGAAACGCTGGCAGGGCCGCGGCCGACCCCCGACCCGCGTGCGGCGCACCGCGACGCACACCCCCCAGCGTCTCACGCAGGTGGCCGCCGCCCTGCCGGCGACGGCGTGGCGGACAGTGACGTGGCGCGAAGGGACGCGCGGCGCGATGCGCTCGCGCTTCGCACGAGTGCGCGTGCGGCCTGCCCATCGCGATGAGCAGCGCGCGGCCCCGCGGCCGGAAGAGTGGCTGCTGATCGAATGGCCCCGGGGAGCCGGCGAGCCTACGAAGTACTGGCTCTCGACGCTGCCGGAGACGACCTCGATCGCCGAGCTCGTCCGCCTCGCCAAGCTGCGCTGGCGGATCGAGCGCGATTATCAGGAGCTCAAGGACGAGCTTGGGCTGGATCATTTCGAGGGCCGCGGCTGGCGGGGCTTCCATCATCATGGCGCGTTATGTATCGCCGCCTATGCCTTCCTCGCCGCCGAGCGCGCGAGGCTTTCCCCCCCTGCGCCTCTGGCCTTCCTCACAGCCCCTCGTCTTCCCAAACGTTTCAAGCCGCGGGGCGCTCCCGGTGCGGCCTGAACGGCATGTCCCCACCTCGATCGCCACCGCGTATGCCCTCCTCGCTCGCGCGCTGCTGCATCGTCTGCCCTGTCCCTCGTGTGGACGCGAGCGGGGGAGCGGCTGATGCTTTTTAACACAGTAGTACTAGAACCCTCGACTTACCAACTCCTAGAAAAGTCGTAGCAAAAATCAAATCAGGGACTCCCGACGCTCAGGAAGCGCTCGAGGGTGCCGTTGGGCACAGCCGCCCCGATAGCATGCACCGGCGTAACAAGCGCGATGGAGGACTTGATCATTGCCGTCGAAACGGGGTAAATGGGGCCCGTGGGCGAAACGCGCGTCGATCTCCTGCACCTCCTCGAAGACCTCCGCGACGCCTATCCGGGCGCTGCCGAGGAGACGATCCTGACCGAGATCGTCGCCAATGCCATCGACTCGGGCGCGGCGGGCCTCACGTTCACCGCCGACCCGGCTCAGGGTGCGCTCACCATCGTGGACGATGGCGGCGGCATGCGGCGACGCGACCTCGCCCGGTACCATGACGTCGCGGCCACTACCAAGGTGCGCGGTGAGGGCATCGGGTTCGCCGGCGTGGGGATCAAGATCGGGCTGCTGGTCTCTGAGGAGGTGGTGACGGAGACGCGGCGCGGCCGCCACCACGCGGCCACGACTTGGCACCTCTCCTCGCGTCACCGGGCGCCGTGGAAGTGGATCCCGCCGCCCGGCCTGGTCGCCGACCACGGCACGGCCGTGCGCCTCCGGCTCAAGAACCCGCTCTCGCCGCTCCTCGATCCTGGCTTCATCGAGGCGGCGCTCCGACGGCACTTTCAGCCGCTGCTCGATCCGGACCTGTCGGAGATCCTAGCCGAGCACTACCCTCGCGGCGTGCGCTTCGCCGTCAACGGCCGGCCGCTCGCGCCCGAGGCGTGGCAGGCGCCGGAGCGGGCCCCCATCGCTGTGCGTCTGCCGCGGAGGCGGAAGCCCGCGGCGTCGGGTTATCTGGTGCGCGACCGGCTGCCGCTTCGGGAAGAGCGCCGCGGCCTCGCCATCAGCACATTCGGGAAGGTGATCAAGCGCGGCTGGGAGTGGCTCGGCCTCGCGCCGTCCTCGCCGGACAGGGTCGGCGGGCTGATCGAGGTGCCCGCGCTGGCCCAGGCGCTCACGCTCAACAAGGCCGACTTCATCCGGACGGGCCCGCGCGGCGCCGTCTACCTTGCCTACCGCAAGGCGATCCAGGAAAGCGTAGCGCGCCAGCTCGCCGAATGGGGCGACCTCCGCGAGGCGGGCGCAGAAGCGCGCCGGCGCGTGGCGCGGCCCGTGGAGCGCGACATCGAGGCGGTGCTCGTGGACCTCGCCGAAGAGTTCCCGCTCCTGGCCGCGCTCGTCGAGCGCCGCGCGGGAGGCCAGCGCATGCTGCCGACGGGCCGGGGTGCCGGCGCGTCCGAGTCCGCGGCCGGTCCGGCCCCGCTCACCGTTGCGCCGGCCGAGGCCGCGCCGGATGCGGCGGCAGACGCCGGGCCGATCAAGGTGCCCGCGGCACCCGCGCGCGGCGTGGCGGAGCCCGCCGCGCCCTCGTCATCCGAGGTGGCGGTGCCCTCGGCGGGCGGCACGCGCAAGCCGGCGCGCTACGGGCTCAGCATCCAGTTCGAGCCGCGGCCAGACGATCCGGAGCTGGCGCGCCTGGTCGAGACGACGATCTGGATCAACGAGGCTCATCCGGCCTACGGTCGCGCGACGGCGTCGCGATCCGAGGGCTATCATATCGCCCTCGCCACGGCCATGGCGCTGGCCCCACTGGCGGTGGAGCCGGCGAAAGAGCACGCTTTCCTCACGACCTTCCTTGCCGCCTGGGGCGCGGCCCTTGAGCGGCGCGGCGCCCGGCGGCGGAAGTAGTCGGGCGGGGAGATTCCCCTCTCCCCTCTCGGGAGAGGGTCAGCGTGATGAATAGAGCAGTCTAGGACTTGGCGGGCAGCCGGTTCTGCATCGCTCCCAACCACACCTCGAGGGTGGCCAAGTGCCCCGGCAACCTCTTGAAGATCGCCTCGGCGAGGCCCTGGTTGTATGTGGCCGGCGACGCTTAGGCGCTGGCGGAGGCGCTCCACCGGATGCCCTCGCGGCGAACGCGGTCGCGAAACGCGGCATCCGTTTCGGCCAGGTCCACCACGTCGACGCGATTCGGGATGGTGCTCTCCTCGAGGGCCTCCCGCAGGGAAGCGAGCAGGCCCCGAGGCAGCGGCTCCGCCGATTCGATGGCTACGTCGATGTCGCTTGTGGAGCGCTGTGCCCCGCGGGCCCAGGATCCGAAGAGATACACATCGGCGGGGGTGTGGCCGAGGGCCCGGCAGACGATGCCCTTGACCCGCTCGAGAAGCGCGGGGTCCGCAACGGTCGATGGCGATCTCCGATGAGCCATGCGGCTATTGTAGCCGCGCGAGCCTCCTCACCGGCGCATCTCTTCCACGAGGCAATTGGGCACCAAAAGCATTTCGGGCGCTCCCGATGCTCCGGAAGCGCCCGATGAGGTTGGTGGGCCGTCAAGGACTCGAACCTTGGACCCGCTGATTAAGAGTTGTTTACGGGCCCCTCTTCTCCAGTTCCGCTCCATCTCACTCCGTCACGCTCTGTGCTACTCAAGTGCCTGTACTATCTCTACGATTCGGGAATCTCCGACGCTTCCTGAGAGAGACAGAGCGAGACCGCTGGTGACGGGTCAGTAGCACCGGGAGTAGCACCAGGAGTAGCACCGGGATCGGCCATCGCCTCTGGTGCAGCATAGGGCGCGCTGAACTTACTCGCTAGGACGCTGGCAGAACGCCTAGCTGGCGAAGCAGGTGCGCATTGTCGAAATACACCCACGCCCGCTCTTTTGGTTCTTCACCTCCATCACACTGCACCCGTGGACGCTGGCTTTTCGTCCAGTGGCGGGTAGGTTCCCCAGCGGGCCCTTGTGGGTGCCGCTGGAGCGCCAGCGAACTACGACGCGGTCCTCACCCGCCGCGAGCATTTCCTCCATATCGAGGTGCAGATCGGGAAACGCCGTGAGGTAGAGCTTGAAAAACTGCCGCGCCCCCTCATGCCCCACGAACGGCGCCGGAAACGCATCCGACTCCCAGGTCGTCTTGCTGTCCAGTCTCTTGACGAAGGCTTCCACGTCGTGAGCGTTCCAAGCCGCGAAGTTTTCTCGGGCGATGTGGAGGTTATCCTGTCCAGCCATTGTCAGCCCCCTCCCAAATCATGCGAGGTTATGCGATTCCGCCTCCGCCTTCTCCAGCCAATACCGCATGCTCATCTCGCGGAACATGGACCTTGCCGTGGTGAGATGGTCAACGGCCAGCCCGCCTTCGCCCGTGCGTCGGTAAAGCCCTCCCAGACCCAGGTGGCACCGCGCCTCGAGCGGCCGCATCCCCATCTCCTGTGCCATCTTGAGGGCCTCGCGGTACGCCGCCTCGGCCTCGTCGACCAAGGGAGGCGTTTGGGCCGCGGCGACCTCCCCCATCAAGCGGAGGGCCCAGCCCCTCACCCCTCGACTCTTGACCGCCTTGCAGATCTCGACTCCGCGCTGGGCCAGTGGGAGCGCATCGGCGGCTCGCCCCACCAGGAGGTAGGCCTCGGCTCGTCCGGCTGCACGCAGTAAGTGGCCGAAGGGGTCACCGATGGCGATCGCCTGCTCGATAGCCTTCTTGAGCAGATCGAGCGCGGCGTCCGCCCGGCCCGCGAGGCAGTAGGCCGACGCGAGAGGCGATGCCACGAGCGCAAAGATCCCGGGGACGTCGCCCGTGCGGCACGTTCGCACCGCGCGCTCGAGGTGGGTGATGGCCTCCTGGAACTCACCGCGCCGCAGATGGACGGTGGCGAGCCCGAGGCAGGCGAAGACGAGGGTGTAGGGGTGGTCGACCGTCTCGGCGATCCGGATTGCCTCACGGCCAGCCTCGGCAGCCTCGTCGAAATTCCCCAGCTCCGCCAGCGACCAGGCGAGCACCGTGCGCGAATAGACTGCCGGGAGGAGCGGCATGCCGAAGCGCTCGCGGGCGAGGTCGCCTTGGAGCAGCGCGACATTACGTCGGGCGAGCTCGATGGCAGCCGGGAACTCGCCCATACTGTAGCGCCCCATGCCGAGGAAGTTGTTGGCAAGAGTCATCACGGTCGTGTCGTGAAGCTCCGACGCGATGGCGACGGCGCGCTCGCCGTACTCGACGGCGCGCTCGAGGTCGAGCATCACGGTGAAGAGGTTCGCGAGAAAGGAGGCGACGAGGCCGAGCCGGCGGCGGTCTCCGAGGGCTTCGGCGAGCCGCTCGGCCTCCGTCATGTAGTCGAGCATCCGGCCGAAGTCGCCGAGGGGGCTCAGCGAGGCGCGCAGGTCGAAGCGCAGGTCGATGCCCTGGCCGATGGTCTCGGGAATCTCGGGCAGGTGCTGGAGCGCCTTGAGCGCCTGCTCGAAGTACCGGACCGCCGTGCGGTGGGCGGAGCGCGCGAAGGCCCGTCTGCCGGCCTCGCGGGAGTAGGTCACGGCCTTGTCCCAGACGCCTCCGCGGAAGGCGTGGTGGGCCAGCCGCTCGATGCGCTCCACGATGAGATCGTCTGCCCGTTGCTCGAGCGCTTCGACCAAGCGCGCATCGAGGGTACGACGGCGGTCCTGGAGCAAGGTGCCGAAGGCCACGTCGAGCGTTAGCGCGTGCTTAAAGGTGTACTCGAAGACCGGGAAGAGACTGGTCTCGTACAGGAACTCGGCCTCCTGGAGGTGGTGCACGCTCCGGCGCAGCTCGTCCTCCGAGACCTCGGCGATGGCCTCGAGCAGCGGGAGCGGGATGTCCTTGCCGATGACGGCCGCGCATTGTAGGACCCGTTTGTCTTTGGACGGCAGCCGGTCGATGCGCGCAGCGAGCAGGGCCTGAACGGTCGCCGGGACCTCGACCGTGTCGGCCCAGCGGCCCGGACGGTACGCGCCGCGCTCGCCGGACAGCGCGCCGGTCTCGACCAGGTGACGGACACTCTCTTCCAGAAAGAAGGGATTGCCCTCCGTGCGCTCGATGAGCTGCGCGCGGAGTTTCGCCATGTCCGCGCCGTCACCCAAAAGGCCACGCAGGAGCTCCTCGGCCATCCCGTGCGGCAGCGGGTGGACGGCGATCTGGGCGCAGTAGCTTTTCTGGCTCCAGCCCTGCTTGTACTCCGGCCGGTACGTGACGAGCAGCAGGATGCGCGCGCCGGGTAGGCTGTCCACGAGCACGTCGAGCACGGCCTGCGCCTCGGGATCGATCCAGTGCAGGTCCTCGATCACCAGGCACAGCGGGCGGCGCTGGCTCTCGCGGATGAGCAGCCGCCGGATGGCGTCCAGCGTGCGCTGCCGGCGCTGCCTCGGGTCCAGGCTTTCCCAAGCGAGGTCCTCGACCGGGACATCGAGCAGCGTGAGGAGGACGGGGAGGGCCCGCAGGAGCGACTGGTCGAGGTCCAGCAGTGCCGCCGTTACCTTCCCGCGGATGGCGCGCGCGTCGTCCCACTCCTGAACGTCGAAGTAGCCTCGGAGCAGCGAGATCATCGGCAGGTAGGCCGCGCTCGTGTCGAAGGAAGTTGCGAACGCCTCGAGGACCCACCACTCCGCCGGCAGATGGACGGACGTGAACTCGCGGACGAGACGCGACTTGCCGACTCCCGGCTCGCCGACGAGGGCCACGACCTGGCCATGTCCGCCCCGAGCCTGCTCCATCGCCGCCGAGAGCTCACCCAGCTCCGCGTCCCGCCCGACGAAGCGGCTCAGCCCACGCGCGGCCGCCAGCTGGAGCCTGGAGCGGATCGGTCCTGGCCCCTTGAGCTCGTAGATCGCCACCGGAGCGGCCAGTCCCTTGACCGGAACCAGGCCGAGGGACTTCACGGCGACGTAGCCCTCGACGAGCCGCTGCGTGGGCTCGGTGAGGAAGATCTGGCCCGGCGGGGCGAGCTGCTCCATGCGAGCGGCCAGATGTGTCGTCTGGCCGACGGCGGTGTAGTCCATCCGCAGGTCGCTGCCCAACGATCGCACCACGACCTCACCGGAATTGAGGCCCACGCGGATCTGGACGGCAAGCCCGTGCCGCTGGCGCAGCTCCTCGGCCAGCGAGCCGATGCTGTCCTGCATCCGCAGCGCCGCGTAGCAAGCTCGCACCGCGTGGTCCTCGTGGGCCAGCGGCGCCCCAAACAGCGCCATGATGCCGTCCCCCATGACCTGGTTCACGGTCCCTTCGTAACGATGGACGGCTTCCATCATGTGCTCAAGGACAGGATCGAGGAGCTTGCTCGCCTCTTCTGGATCACGGTCAGCCAGCAGCTCCATCGAGCCCTTCAGGTCGGCGAACAGGACCGTGACCTGCTTGCGCTCACCTTCGAGGGCCGTCTTCGAGGTCAGGATCTTCTCAGCGAGGTGCTTGGGGGTGTATGACTCCGGAGAGGCGAACCTCGCTGCGGGCGCCCCTCCCGCTGCCAGGGGTTGGCCGCAGCTTCCACAGAACTTCCTTCCTGGGGGAACGGCGGCGCCACACGATGGGCATGCCACCTCGAGCTTCGCGCCGCACTCCTCGCAGAAGCTGACGCTCTTACGATTCTCGAAGCGGCATTGGGGGCAGAGCACTAGCCGAACCCCGGCATCTCCGCCTCCGCCTGCTCCAGCCAGAACCGCATGTCCATCTCACGAAACATCTTCGTCGCGGTGGATAGCTGTTCGAGGGCCCCCTGTGGGTCGCCGTTTCTTCGATAGAGCTTGCCCACCCCCAGGTGGCACTTCGCTATCAGCGGCCGAAGGCCGAGTGGAGCGGCGAGCGTCAGGGCCGCGCGGTACGATGCCTCGGCCTGCTCGGGCTCCGCGGTCCGTGAGCGCGAGAAGATCTCGCCGAGGAGCCACAAGGCAATGCTCTCCGCGACAGGCTCTCGCTGCTCGCGAGCACGTTGTAGAGCGTCGCGAGCGGATGCCATCGCGTCGTCCACCCGTCCGGCGACCATATAAACTTCTGCGAGGGCGTTCCCCACCTGCGCCCCAAAATTTCCAGTCCTCATCGAGGCCACTTGGCGAGCCGCTTGATCCAGCAGGGCTAGGGCCTCGGGGATCCGGTCCGTGAAGGCCCAAGCGCGTCCCAGCCAGGTCGAGAGGACGGGGAACAGGAACGCGAAGTTCCCCTCGCGGCAGAGATCGAGGCTCCGCTCCAACCAGGGGAGCCCGAGGTCGGGCCTCCCCTGGGAGACGTGGACACCCCCCAGCGCGTAGCAGGCGTAGAAGAGGCTGTAGGGGTGGCCGGCCGCCTCCGCGATGTGGACTGCCTCCTCCATCAGCTCCAACCCGTGCGCGAAGTCGCCCTGGTACATACAGTGCGTACCGAGGAAAACTCGCGAACCGACCGCCGGAAGCGCGGGCATTCCGAACGCCTTGCCCTGAAGGTCGCCGCGCAGTACCTCCACGTTCCGTTGGAACACTTCGACCGCTGGTCCGAAAATCTCCCAGGTAGAAGTAGGCTTGGCCCAACCGGAAGTTACTCAAGACCTGAAGCTCAAAGTCCCCGATCGAGGATGCGATGGCCTGTGCACGGCGACCAGCCTCGACGGCCTTTTCGTGCTCGCCCATCCACCAGAAGCACGTTGTCATGTGCGCCGACACTCTCCCGAGGCGGGCTTGATCATCAAGGGCCGAGGCAACGTCTTCGGCCTGTTGCAGGTGGTCGCGCATTCGTGTGAGCTCGCCGAGGCCGACTAGCGGCCCCTGGAGGTCACAGCGGATATCGACTGAGAGCTCTCGTGCGCCGCGTCCATCCGGGCAGTGGCCGAGAGCTGTGAGCGCCCGCTCAAACGACTCGGCGGCTTCGCGCTCCGCGCTGCGCGCGACTGCTTTCGCGCCAGCCTGCCGGTACAGGCCGACCGCCTTCTCCCACTGCTCACCGCGCAGCGCATGCTGCGCGAGCCTCTCCACCTGCTCGGTGAGGCGGTCAGCGTACAGGCGCTCCATGGCTTCCGCGATTCGGGCGTGGAGGTTGCGGCGCCGGTCGTGGAGGAGGCTCCCATAGGCCACCTCATGCGTAAGCGCGTGCTTGAAGGTGAATTCCAGGTCGGGAAAGAGGCTCGTCTCATAGAGGAACTCGGCCGTCTGGAGGTGGCCCAGCGCGCGACGGAGCGTCTCCTCGTTCTCGTCCGCGACAGCCTGAAGGAGGGGAAAGGGGAAATCCTTACCGATGGCAGCCGCTATCTCGAGGAGCCGTTTCTCCTCGGGCAACAGCCGGTCGATGCGCGAAGCCAAGATGGCCTGGACCGTTGCGGGCACCTGCACCGTCTCGACTGGCTGGGCCAGCCTGTAGGCACCCCGCCCGCCGAGCAGCGCCCTCGTCTCGACCATCGCGCGTACACTCTCCTCGATGAAAAGCGGATTACCCCCGGTCTTGCCGGCAAGCAGGGTCTTGAGCGGATCGAGCGAAGCGTCGGGTCCGAGCAGGGCATCGAACAGTTCGCCGGCGGTCTCCGGCGGGAGCATGTTGAGGCGCAGCTGCGTGTAGAACGTCTTGTTGCCCCAGCTGTGGCTGTATTCGGGACGATAGTTGACAAGAAGCAACAGGCGTACGACCGGAAGGCTCTCGATAAGACTGTCGAGGAGCGCCTGCGTCTCGGAGTCGATCCAGTGGAGATCCTCGAAGACCACAAGGAGCGGCTGAATCTGCGCCTCCCGGAGTAGCAACCGCTTGACCGAGTCCAATGTCCGCTGCCGGCGCTGAGGCGGGTCGAGGGCCTGCCACTGGGGATCATCGGCGGGCACGTCCAGCAGGGCCAGCAGCGCCGGAAGCGTCGGTTCCAGGGCACGATCCAGGGTCAGGATCTTTCCCATAGTCTTCTCTTGGATTTCCCGGGGTGTGTCGCGGTCTCCGATTCTGAAGTACCCCTTGAGCAAATCGATCACGGGCAGGTAGCTCGTGGCCTTGCCGTAGGACACTGAACCCGCCTCAACGACTAGCCACCCGTCGACACGATGGGAGTGGGTCAGTTCGAAGACAAGGCGCGACTTGCCAACTCCGGTCTCCCCGACGATGGCGGCCACCTGACCGTGCCCCTGCCGGGCTTGGTCTAGGGCACGATAGAGCTGCTCGACCTCCGCATCGCGCCCCACGAAACGCGAGAGTCCGCGGGCAGCGGCGGCCTGGAGCCGCGAGCGCACCGCGCTGACGCCGGTGAGCTCGAACACCTCGACTGGGCCCGGCAGACCCTTAACGGCCACGGGGCCGAGCGCGGCCACCTGCACAAAGCCCTCTGCAAGCGCCAGCGTGCCGGGTGTCAGGAGAATCGAGCCGGGGCCGGCGAGTTGCTCCATCCGAGCAGCGAGATGAGTAGTCTGGCCCACTGCGGTGTAGTCCATATGAAGGTCGGAGCCGATGGCCCGAACGACCACCTCCCCTGAGTTCAGGCCCACGCGGATATGGACCGTGACGGCATGCTCTCGCCGGACGCCGTCGGCATACCGGCGCACCGATTCCTGCATCCGGAGGGCAGCGTAACAGGCGCGGACGGCATGGTCCTCATGCGCCAGCGGCGCCCCGAAGAGCGCCATGATCCCGTCGCCCATGACCTGGTTCACCGTACCCTCGTAACGGTGGACGGCCTCCATCATGTGCTCGAGAACGGGATCGAGAAGCTTGCGGGCTTCTTCCGGGTCACGGTCGGCAAGCATTTCCATCGACCCCTTCAAATCGGCGAAGAGGACCGTCACTTGCTTGCGTTCACCTTCGAGGGCGGACTTCAAGGTGAGAATCTTTTCGGGGAGGTGCCTGGGGGTGTAGGTCTCTGGCGGGCCAAGCTTGCCGGCAGGGACTGCTGTGGAGCCGGCCACCGGCGCACCACAGCCGCCGCAGAACTTTTCGCTGCCTTCATTTGCGAATCCGCAGGACGCACAGACGAGAGCCAACGACAGCCCGCACTCTCCGCAGAAGCGGCGGCCATCCCGGTTCTCAGCATGGCAACGCGGACACTGCATGGCGGGGCCTCCCCGCGAGCTTGGACGAGGACGGTCAGTCAGGTGCCGCGAGCTTAGGCCGCCGCGAGAGAGGGGTCAAGGCCGCGATGTGTCCTTACACTAGCCGATCTTTTGGTATCACCCCAACACAGCTCGAGACGGGGAGCCTGCAGCACCACCCGGTCATCGCCGTGCCGGGTCCCGCGGCCCGGACCACGCGCGTGTGGTATCCGTCACGCGCGACCGCGGTACTGGAGGATACCGCGGGGCCACGCGCGTCTCCTCGCGCTTGTCGGCGACGCTTCTGAGACTTCCACGTCTGTTCTTGCAACTTGAGAAGACTTTTAGAATGCGCTGCGCATCCACTCGCAGTGGCGCCGTCACGGCAGCCCGCCGAGGCTGCCCGGCGGGAGTAGCCGGAAAGCAGGCAGGACCAGCGCTGCTCTCTCGGCGCTTGGGTATGCTTGTATAGACCTTTCGGACAGCGAGGCGGTGGCTCGGAGTGGAGCAGACGGCGTGGCGGTCGGGCGCACCGCGCGGTGTGGACCGCGCTGCCGAAGGGCACCCAGAAAGACTCACATACGCTAAAGCATCGTTCGGCCTCAATGCCTAAACTTGTCGCGGAACTTCTCGAACGATTGGGCGGCGATCCGGCGTGGAATCTTCGTCGCCAGATCCTGAACCAGGCCCGAATGGCAGTCCCGTAACCGCTTGCCGCTCCGACATGGACACGGCCAGTGCCCTTTGATCTTCTTCTTGCTCAGACAGTCCAGATATCCCGTGATTACCCCAGTATCGTCCGTGCCGAGGAGCTCGGCGTAGTACTCGCGGATCCCCTCGGCGCCATGACCCCACTGGCCGAACGGCCATGGGTCACCCAGATCAACCAAGCTCTGCCCCAGGAAGAAGTTTCGGACGGGGCCGTCGAGGAACTGAAGGAGCTTCGAACCATGGGACCATACTCTCCACCGCTCGTCCGGCAATAGAACGCAGGCCGTGCCGTCGGCAGGATTCATGTGACGATCCGCAGTCCGCGGGATCCGGCCGCCGGTTTCGCGGACGACGGGAATACCGGTCGGATGGTCCCTGGCGAGTTCGACCTCGATCACATAGCGATCCAGCTCCTCCCCGTTGAAGACGATCGGAAACGTGCCGCGGACCCAGACAACTTCACTGACGACGTGAAAATGGAGGTTGAGGTAGGCCGTCTCAACCTCCGTCCTCTCCTTGTCGAACAGGGCGGGGTTCGCCCGGTGCCACGGCGGACTCATCCCTCGCGGGACCAGGGCCTCGTCGGCGTCACCACCGCCGCCGTAGCGCGGCGAAGGCTTTCCCGTTTCTCTCGGTCGCCTTTCTCCTCGATCGATCCGAAGACCGCCTCCCACCCGGAGTCCTCGATGAGTTTGAGCGTACGATCTGCCACCGCGGAGAGCTCAGAGCGGGCGGTCGCGTTCAGCAGTACAGAGAGATCGTTCCCGGTGGGGTTGGCAGGGTCTTCGACCGACACCGCCGCGATGTTGTCGCGAAACTCCTTCCAGACGTGCCCGAGCTGCGTGACGAGCCCCGCCCCGGATCGGCCCTTGAGGAGCTTGACCGCCAAAAGCTCGAGGACGAAGACCCTGATGCTCAAGCCATTGCGGACCTTCCAGAGCTTGAGGAGGCGGATGGCGTCGGTGACGCCGCTCTCCTTGACATGCTTGATATGGGTGTCGAGGTTCGTCTTGAGACGTTTCTTCTCCGCGCTCGATTGGTAGAGGAACACGTCGGACTTCGAGTCATCGGTGAACCGCCCAGGCACGACGTCGATGTGGAAGTCGGCAGCTCCAGCGCTCGGGTTCGGGTCCTTAAGGCGCAGGGCCGAAGCTTTCGGCACGATGAGGTATCGCGTCTCCAGCGCCTTGCGGGTCTTGTCGTAGATGGCTTCGAGCGTCTCACCTGCGGCCGTATCGTCATGTGGGAAATAGCAGATGATGTCGAGGTCGTAGTCTTCCCTGATCATGGTGCCCTTAGCTTTCGACCCACCGTACCGGATCGTTGGCGAGCAGTCCTCGAAGTGATCGCGGAGGACGTTCTCGACCGCCGCGCGACGCTCTCGGAGCGTCTCGAGTTCCTCGCCACCTTCGTCAAGCGTTTGGGAAGCGAGTATTTTGGCCAGATAGTCGTTGGTAGTCATCGTCAGTTGACCCTCATGGCTAGAGTGAAACCACCGATCCGCTTGTCGTAGTCGTAGACGAGGAGCGCAGGATCCAACTTCGGCAGGAGTTCCCGCCCACACAAGACCGCTATCGGCGCCGGCACTGCCGGGAAGAGATGGATGGCGTCGATGTTCCCGTGGTCCCGGAGGATAGTGCGGAGCGCCACCTGATACACACCCTTGAAGTGATTGAGGTTCTCCTTGGTCCTCAGGAAGGTCGGGCTGGGCTCCAGGTTCGAAAGCGTCAACTCGTACACCGTGAAGCTTTCGTCGATCTCGGACGGCAGGAGGTCGAGGCGAATAGTGCCGCTCAGTGAGAGCATGAACGCCACCTTGGTCCGATCGGTGCCGTGGCGCACCCGCTCAAAGCTGTATTCCACCGCCGCGCCTGTCCTCTTCCAGACCCAGTCTTCCGTGTCCCGATGCCGCTGGTACAAGTCCACCGGAACCTTGTTGCTCAGGTGCCGGCCGAGGAAGACCAGAAGCGGGATCGGCGCCAGGGCAAACAGCGAGATGTGCCGCGTATCCTCGACGTCCATGCCTGGCTCGTAGAGGCGTTCAACTCTCTGCTTGATTACCCTGGTCGCCATCTCGATGAACGCTTCGCCCTCGGCGTCGATGTCCGTCAGATCGATGACATGCCCTTTCGCGTCGGTCGGATACCGGGGCGCGACGGCCTCCGTCACCTGCGCGATCGGAATCGCTACCGACTGGCCGGCCACCCTCGCCTTGAGCTGAACGACCGTGGTCTTGAGGTCGGGCCCGAGGCCCGTGACATGGCGGATGCGCTCCTCGTGATTGCGCTTGTACTTCTCGAGTGTGCCGATCGTGTACCGGTCGGGCTGATCGTCAATGAGCTTGTGGCACTGCGGGCAGAGCAGCATCAGGTTCGCGACGTCGTTGATGCGCACCGGGCGTGGACGCGCTTCACCGCGCGGGCCCTGGTGGCTGAACGCGACGATGTGCGCCATCTGGGCGAAGTTGCCCTCCGCGACCGTTAGTGGATGTTCCAGGAGAAACTCGTTGCAGCCGTCGAACTGACAGCGGGCACCGGCGCGAACAAAGAGCAGGAGGCGCGTGACCTGAGAGGTCCGGCGGGTGACCTCGATGACAGGAGAGTGCAGCCTCGCGGCTCCGAGTGGGCTCGCCCGCTTCGACTTCGGCTTTTTCGTCATGCTCGGCGACCACCGATTCTGGGGCCCTGATAACCGGAGTAGAATTAGGCGCGGTTTTATGTATCTAACGCAGTATAGCATAAACTTGACAATATACGTTTGTAATCCTAACATCACCATATGGCCCCTGGCTCGGTTTATATCCGAGAAGATTCAGTTTTCAAGGTACTTGGCACCCAAATGCAGCCATCCAGGAGGGAAAGATGCCCGTCAGTCAGCAGGAGTTAGGGCGGCGGCTCCGTGTGGCTCGCGAGACCTGCGGGATGACGCAGGAGGTCGTGGCGCAGCGGCTTAGAGTGTCCCGTTCGACGGTGGCTCAGATGGAGCTCGGAAACCGGGCGGTCACGAGCCTCGACCTCGATTCTCTCGCGACCCTCTACGGGCGTGACATCCGTGAATTCCTCGCCGAGGAGTTCCGGGAGGCTGACGCCCTCGTTGCCCTCTTCCGAGCCCATCCGGATGTCGTCGAACAGGAGCAGGTCGCCAATGCACTTCGGGCCTGCGTGGCGCTCGGCCGGGAGGTAACGAATCTCGAAAGGCTTCTCGGAATCGACCGCGACCTCGGAGCCGTCGCGGTCTATCCGGTGCCCGCTCCTCGCACCCGATGGCAGGCCGTCCAACAGGGTGAGCAAATCGTCGACCAAGAGCGAATGCGCCTACGTCTGGGCGTTGCGCCGATCGCGAACGTGGCGGAAGTGTTGGAGGCGCAGGGTATCAGGACGGCTCTGGTGCACCTGCCTGAGGATGTGTCCGGACTGACCCTGAGCCACCCGAGCGTCGGCCTCTTCGTCGTCGCCAATCGCCATCATCATTTTCTGCGCCGGCGGTTCTCCTACGCTCACGAGTACGCCCATGTGCTCTTGGACCGCGATCGGCTAGGCACGATCAGTCGGGCAGGCGACCGCGACGAACTGGTCGAGGTACGTGCGAACGCCTTCGCCGCAAGCCTCCTGCTACCAGACGAGGGCGTCCGCCGGTTCATGACTGCGATCGGCAAGGGTGGGCCGAGCCGATTTCAAGCGGATGTCTTCGACGAGAGCGACGTCGTCGAGGTTCGAGCCAGGGCAGCTCCGGAGAGTCGGGCTGTCCAGTTGTATGAGGTCGCCGAACTCGCAGACCATTTCGGGGTAAGTCGGCTGGCCGCCCTATACAGGCTCCGCAACCTCCGGCTGATCACCGACGCCGAGCTTGAGGATCTCAAGCACCAGGAGGACTCAGGGAAGGGGCGTCAACTCGCGGCGCTGCTGGATCTATCCGACGTCGACCACGAGGAGGCGCGCAACGATTTCCGGCATCGGTTCCTGAATCTTGCCCTAGAGGCTCTTCGGAGGGGCGAGATCAGCCGGGCCAAGCTCGCCGAGCTCGCGCGGATGGTCGACCGTGGGCCGGAGGAGGTCGCGCGTCTGCTCCACGAAACCGGGTTGGAGGATCTCAACGGTGAGGGAGAGATCCTGGTCCCCACCGGGTAGCACGTGGCGGCCGGTATCCCGACACGGATCGTCGTCACTGACGCCAACATCATCATCAACCTGATCCATGCTGGTCGCCTCGGCTTGATGGGTGCTCTTCCACCATACGAATTCGTCGTACCGGAAGATGTAGTGAGCGAGATCACCGACCCCGACCAACGTCAGGCGCTCGAGGCCGCAATCACTGCCGGCCAGCTGCGCCGCGAGTCCATCGAAGTACCGGCCGAGTTGACTCGCTATGCGGAGCTCCGCCAAGTCATCGGCAAAGGCGAGGCGGCATCCTTGGCACTGGCGGAGTCTCGTGGCTGGCTGATTGCCTCCGACGAGAAGGGGCGGTTTCGCCGTGAGGTGCTGGCTGGCCTCGGCGCCGGACGGCTCATGACCACGCCTGGACTGTTCGTGCTGGCGATTCGTGCGGGCGCCATATCAGTGGCCGAAGCGGATGAGGCCAAGGCGATCCTTGAGCAGCATCGGTTTCGTATGCCATTCGGATCCTTTGGCGACGTCGTGTAGGACGGCCGAGTATGCTGGCCACCGCACTCGCGGCGAAGTCGCCGCAACGCCAAGCGTTACGCTCAAACAATGATGCCCGACCCGAAATTCAGGAGAGCTCCCGAGTGGATCCACAAGACGGACGCTACTGTGATCGCTCGGTCACGCGATCTGACCCTACTTACGCTTCTTCGGCCGGCCGGGGTTTTTGTGCGGGACAGCCCGTTGAGCTGCCTCTAATTTTTCACCGACAGCCTCGAACGCTGCCGCGGCCCCGTCCTTCCTGCCCTGCTTGTACACCGCCTCAAGGATCTGCGCATACTTGACGCCATCGTAGAGCGTCATGTTCGTGGCGAGGTCGGCCGCCGCGGCGGCTATGCGCGAGCCGCCGTACAGGACAATCTTTGAGTCCCCCAACCCAATCCTTCGGTAGCGAGCCTTCGGCATCGTGACCTCCTCACCTCTCGTTGATCCCAGATGCTGTCCGTCAACGGCCGGAACTGAGTAGCACCGGGAGTAGCACCTGAAGAAAATCAGGCGCTCCGGGATGTTCCCGAAGCGCCCGATTTCATTTGGTGGGCCGTCAAGGACTCGAACCTTGGACCCGCTGATTAAGAGGCCTATCCCGGACCAGACACCGTTAAACTCAGATGGCCTAAGTTCCCAACAACTCGAGCTTTGGCCGTGAGTCCTCTGCGTCCATGTTAGCTGGTGTGCGACCCAGTTTGGCACCGATTGGGCACCAATCTGTTCCCTCGCGCCGACATCAGCCTCCGCGGGCCACCTCTCCCCTCACTCGCACAGACCTGTTTCCCTCCAGCTACTAAATTGGTCTATTCCCATCCAGAACAGCACCTACGCAATCAGACTGACTACTCAGGTTGGGATATCGGCTGCGAGGGTTAGCCCAGCGAACGCCAAGACACGTTGCGCGTTGATCATAATCAGCCGCGTCATTTCCGGTACTGGGACGTCCCTTACGGCGGCAAGTCGCTCGACCATGGCAATGACGTCGGCCGGCTCGGCCTGGCGATCACCGATCGACGTAAACGGGGCATCGGTCTCGGTCAGCAGGCGGTCCTCCGGCAGGCTCCGGATCAGCGCCATTCCCGCCTCGTTGTCTAACGATCGGTGATTGATCGAGAAATAGCAGCCCAGGTCGATGCCCTTCCGCGCATCAGCAATAGAACCCGAGAACCAGTGCAGGATCGGAAGCACGCGATCGGGCGTCGTATGCTCTTCGATGCACTTGACGACCTCGCTCGCTGCGCGACGGCTGTGGATGCTGACAACACGCCCGCCGAGACGCTGCGCCCCGGTCAGCGTGCGGACAAACACCTCCTCTTGCATCGACCAGCTCTTGCGGTGCTGCGGACTCCCGTCAAGCCCGACCTCGCCCACGAGCCGGCTCTCCTTCATGTACTCCTCAAGCTCCGGGAGCTCGCGGTAACGTTCTGCCACAAGCTCCGGGTGCAACCCCACCGCCGGATACACATAGAGGCTCTCCGTCGTCCATCTAGAGTTCTGTAGCCATGCCTTGGGCGTCGTCGTCACCGCGAGGGTGACGATCCGGTTCCTCTCGCAGGTCGCGATCATTGCCGCCGGATCGGGATACAAATCGATATGGCAGTGAAAGTCAAAGCTCCGCACTGTCGTCTGCTCGCTCATAGAGGCTGCACAACCGCCTCCTTGACGACCTCGCCAACTTCCGCTATGCCGCGGGCGAACACCGCCGCATACTCCGCGATGTCCGCATCAGCATAGTCCGACAGCGGTCCCGTCTTGTGGACGAGAATCCTGGCGAGCGGCGGCCTCCCTGCGAGGCGTCGGGCCATCATCTGGAACGACCGGATATGCTCCCCCTCGGCACTCTCGGAATCCATCGCCCGCGCGGCCAGCTCCGGAATGGTGTAGGTGGTGGGATCGTTGCCGAAGGCCTTCTCAATCGCTGCGCGACGGATCAGGCACGGGACACAGTAGCCGCAATGCCCTGGCGCGAGACCTTGCCAACGCGCTTTCGTCACCGATGAGCACGAGATCGTCTCGCCTGCGTGGCGGCGCAAGAGCGGCTTATTTGCGCAGTCCGCCAGCATTTCGCCCTTGGTCTTGAATCTGTACGGATTCACTATGGAGGCAGGGATCGCGAGTTGCGCCAACAGATCGGACCAACGCGCCATGTAAAATGGATGCGTCGTCCTGGTGCTCCATGCGCCGATACGAGCCGGGTCAAGAGGCACGTTCAGTGATATCAAGCCATTCTCCGGAACATAGATTATTGGCTCCCCATCCAGCCCGCTTGCCGCGAGGGCCGCGAGCGCGAGGAAGAGAAAAGAACGCGCTCTCTGTGTCTTTTCCGGCTCGCTACCCCGTACCAGATCATCCGGAAAGCCAATGCGCGCGCGCACGTGCCGCAGCTCCATTGTGCCGTACGCGGCGCCGATCCGGTTCGCGCATAGCGTCTGTGAACTCGTGCTCACATCCCAGTAGTGGCTAACGAAGATCGGCTTCCCTCCAGCCGCGAGCAGATCGATCGCGCCGGTGAAGCTATCGAGCCCACCCGAAAAGAGACACACGCTCGTAAAAGCCGGCCTGACCAGCACGCATGGTCGGACGATCAGCTCGCGATGATTCCGATGCCGTTCCCTGAAGAAGACGCGCCACCGGTCTCCCGTCAGGAAGTTCAACGTCTTACCGATGAGCGCGGCTTCTGCTGACCACATGGCCGGATCTTGCACGGGAACGTAGAGATCGATCTCCCGCGTCCAGCTATCCTGTGACTCCGTCGCCCGTGAGATGCGTGTATCCGCAGCCGTCACCATGGCGGCCAGCAGGGCCAGATCAACAGTCCTTTCGGACGGGACAACACCGCGCTTGCCAAGCTGCTCGATGGCCTGGCTCAAACCAAAGCCGAGGCGTCTCTTACCATCAACGAACCTGATCTGAGTGACTACTGTGCCAGTCCTTTGCAGGTTTACGCTCGCGGTGTCGGCCGGCCCGAGCCGGGCGATGACGCTGTGCCGTCTCATTCCTCAACATCTCCCCAGACCTCGAGGAGGTCCCACGCTTCCCGGTACGTCTGGTCGACAATGGTTCTGATCTGCTGGTCAGATAACGTACCGAGTCTTTTGAGGTCGGCCGTGAACGAGTCCCGGACCGAGCGGCGGATATAGCTCCTGAGCTGGACCTCGAATGCTTCGATCGCGTCCAGGTCCGCCGCTATGTGCAGACCATTCGTCCCAATGTCCTGGAAGAGGCGGGTCTCGATAGCGTGGGCGATGAAAGCGAGGAATACCTCCTGCATTTGCTCGGGCGTGAGGGCGCGAATATCTTCAATCCCGAAGCTGTCGAGCTCCGCGACCGTTTCGAGCCACGCGTCGCGGGCAATACCTTCATCGATCGATCCGCCGTCCTGGCAGATAGCCTCGGTGAGGCCGACGAATACGTCCTCAGGCGGACGGCCGATGAGGTTGGCCAGATTAAGACGCCGGAGGGTCGTGTCGACGCCATCCTGCTCGAAGCCCCGGAAGACACCGAGCACACTGCTCGCCGCAGCGCGTGATGCGCCCATTCGCCGCGACGCGTTGCCGGCGCTGCCTGTGCCGGAACGGACGTAGTCGCGCACGGCCCGCCGCAACGCGCCGCGATCGGCCCCTCCCGAACCCGCGAATGCCGAAAAGTTTCGGCGCGCACTCTGAAAGCGCGCCGGGATGGGCGGAGACTGGATCGCAGGCGCCGGCTGTGGATTGCCCTGTGCGTCGGTTCTGTCGCCATCGTCGGGCCGGTCAGCATCCGCCGGCGTTGCCCCGTCGGGATTACCTGGCAGTGGCCCTACCAGCGCCGGTTCGTCGAGCCACGACGGAACCAGGGGCGTGTTCGATCCGGGGCCTCGTGACGAGCCGGATGTTCCCATCAGCTGCCCCCTCCTCGCCGCATGCTGCCCATCGCGCTGGCCGCCGCTCTCTTAAGGAGTGCATTTCCATCCTGCGCGGCCCACTGATTCATCAAGGTGTGGAGTTGTTCCTTGGCCGGAGCCTCCGTCAGCGTCTCGTTCCAGCCCTTGACTACCCACATGCCCAGCGCGTTCACATCGATGCTTCCAACGAAGCTGAGAAGGTCCATCTGGAAGCGCGGATGATGCTTGGCAACGATGGCAAGTCCGTCGAAACCGGGTGGCGGCGCCGAGAAGCTGCCGTGACTAATGACGCGCTCCTTCAGCGCCATGAACACGTGCTCCGCGACGCCCGACCCCAGCGCTCTAACCTCTGGCTCCACGCTGCGAACCGCCATCTCGGAGCCGCAAAGCTTGTCGATGAGCCCTTCGAGGCCACCCAGCTCGGCCGTTGCGGACAGCATTCGTTTGTCGCGGGCGACGAAGACGTACGGACGCAGATCCATCGACGCGAGTGACGGTTCGATCCTGAGCCAGCGCGGCAACCACTCCCGCTCGAGCCATTTGTCCATGTCCGGATCCGGCGGCGCATCGCTCTTGTCAGAATCCTTGCCCTTCTTGCGCGCTCCTCGTGCCCCTTTGGCATCCTCGCGCACTGCGGCTTCGAGCCCGCCGAGCTCAGGGAGCGTGCCGTCTTCCGCTACCATTGCGCGCCCGGCGATGTGCTCATAGAAATCAGGCTGGAATCGTTCGGCGAGCATCAGCTTCGCGAGCACCGGCTGATTGATGCTCTCGCCAAACCCTCTCGCCTTCGCGATCGCCCGCCTCACCAGCAGGGCGTTGAGGAACCGTTTGATCTGCCGAGGGTTCCCCTTCGTGCCTTCCGCGAGGATTGGTCCAATCTGTTGGGCGAGCAAGTACGTGGCATCGAGATCGCGCTGCCGCGCGGCGTCGACTGCCCGTACATCGCTTTGGCTGAGTCCTGAACCGAGCCAGGGCTGATTGAGGACCTTCCGGGCCTTCCCCAGCAGGCGAGTCTCCTGTATTCCCATCGCCGGGATGCGGAACGGGATCTGTACGAGCTTCTCCAGATAGTTCCGCGCATAGGGCATCGGCCCCGAGGCGAGCGGCAGGTTCGGGAAGTGCTGCCGCACCGCGTATTCGATCATTGCCTCGTCAGCGCCGATGACGAACGCGGTCTTGGGTACGAACAGGAAAAGCCTAATCGCTTCCAACGTGTCGATCGCGGTCGCCGGCAGACAGCGGTCGAGGTCGTCAATGAGCACGACGAGCTGCTCTATCTTGGCCTCTTCCAGCAGCTTGCTGAACTCTTCGCGAAACTCGTGAATCTCCTCAGGGACGCTCCGATCCTCCCCAGGTTTAAGAAATGAGGCCGCCTCTGTCACCTTGGATTGGATCTCCTCGGCCGACATCCCCCTCGCATTCGCCGCGAGTGTCTCCAGGCTACCGAGGATCGTCCCGATTTGGTCCGGAGTCGGCAGGCCGGTCGCCAACGTGAACGCCAGCCCGCCTCCACGCTTGGCGAGCTTAAGCCAATCGATCCGCTTAATCAGCCGCCGGCTGAGTTCCTTGACCTTGCCAACGTTCGAGCGTTGGCGGCACAACTCGTTGATCGTGGCTTCGATCAGGACGGTCTTCGCGTCGTCAAAACCTTGGAAGGCCCATCCGTTGAACCAGAGGCAGGCGACCTGCTTGTCCTCGCAGATCTCCGCTTCGACCATCTTGAGGACGCTGGACTTACCGGCGCCCCAGTCGCCATGAATGCCGATCGTCAGCGCCAGCTGCCGGTTGTCTTTGATCAGCTCGACGACGGTCTTGGAGATCGCCTGATAATTCAGAAAGTCGACGGCTGTTTCATGATCGGGTATAAGCATCTACGGTACCTCTCGCCTCCCCGACGGTTCATAGGTCATGGAGAACACCGTGTCGGCGAGCCAGCGCCTGAGTCCGGGTTGTCGAACGGAAGACCTCCATCCGTCCAGTCAGCAACGGATGGAGGCACATACCCGCAGGGACTACTTCCCTTTTCTCCTCGGCCTTGAACTTCACGTGAACCGGAACCTCGGTCGGCTTCTCAGCGACGAAGCCTACCCTTGTTCCGTCCTTCGTTTGAAAAGCGACCTTGGTTGGCCGATTGACTACCTTGTGTGCATCAAATTGAACCGTTTTCTTCCGAGTCATAGAGAATCCTTTCGTGTGATTCCGTCTGCTGTCTGACGACGGTTCACTGCGGCCTCGGTGAATGCCGAGGGTGAGACCGGCCGACACTTTTCCCCTTTCCAGGGTGTGCGCCGGTTCCCCCTCGACGCGCTCGGCACGAGCTGGCGCTTGCAGGCGGGCTTCCGACCTCTTGACACGACGGACCGCCGTCGCTTAAATGAGGCTGGGCTCCCTGAGCCCTTCCCGCAAGGGGAAACACGGCGACGGTCAGGGGTCCCAAGCCCCTGGCCGTCTACCCCCATCCTATAGAGGTAGCGGGATCGTAGCACCGCATCCTGTTGTGTTCAATACCTTAATTTTATTAACCATTTAGCCCGTCAACCAGCCCGCCGCGAACTACCCCAACACGAAGCGCGTGTACTCCGGGGCCTCAGTCAACCGGCCGCTGCGGCGCTGCGCCACCTGCTGCGGCTCGCCAAAGAGGAATGGGAGGTGCGGAGACCGCCCCGAAGGTCCGGCTGGAGAAGGAGCCCGAGGACGGATGCTTCAGCTCCGCTTTCAGTACGAGACCGTCGTCGGATAACACCTTAGCTGATAAGTGCCATGACCTGCGGGTCAGTGAAGTGTCACGACCTCCGGGTAAGTATGATCGTAGAAAACTGACGAGCGGGGGAGAAACCATGGATCAAGAAGGGCCTCGGAAGCATGCCTCCGGGACATGGTGGGCGAGGTGCGTTGTGGCCGGCTTCATCCAGCGGTAATTTTGCTGCGGCGGGCAAACTTTATACCATCAATACGACCACGGCCGTGGCTACCCTGGTGGGAAGCACGGGAGATTTCTTCGGCAGCCTCGCCTTTGCTCCGAACGGGGTTTTGTACATGGCGTCAGCGGATCTGGACAACATGGGGAACGTGGTTAACACCGAGTTGAAGACGCTCAATCCGGCCACCGCCAACACCTTGTCGATGGTTCCGACGCCAGAATTCGACTCTTCCCTCGGCGTACGACCGACCGACGGGGTGATTTTTGGCCACGACGCCGATGGACCCGTATCTCTCGCTCCGCGCGTTGGCGGACTATTCCGGACTGTCGGTGCGAACCCTCCGCACGTTCCTCGAGCGCAACCCGCCCGCCCAACGAATACGCCACAACTGTTTGTTTGGATCAAAAATTCGGCTGAGCTGCGATGAAGGCTTTCAACTCTGACACTGCAATAGCCTCTCCTATAACGACCTGAGCCCGGTTGTAGAATTCTTCGAGAACCGAGGCGACGGCCTCCTCGTTGGACACACTCCTCACGGTCCCATCGGGCATTGTGAGGGAGAACGTTCCGCTGGTCTTAGTCGCCGACTTCCTTAGCCCCTGAATGACCGTCGGCGCATTCTGACTGAAAAGTGTCCACTTCGAAACGACCACACCGACCACTCGGTTATCATTCTCGACGAACAATGGTCCACCCGAGTTGCCGGGATTGAAAGCGCCGTTGACGATAATGTGCCTGACAGGCATGCCTCCATCTGTCGCCGCGCTGTAACCGGCAACGTACCCGACGCTCAAAAGCGGCGGTGGGCCGTTATAGCTGAGCGGGAAGCCCCAAGTTGTTACCGGTTTCCCGAGTGGAGGACTCGGGTCTTCGCCCAGCTTCAGTCCACCCTTCAGTGCCCTAGCTGGTCGGAGCAGCGCCAAATCGCGGCCCGGATCGACTACGGAGTTCTTGAACTCAACAGTTTCCCCGAGAGAGGATGTCGCCTGCAATTCACTATATGCGCAATCACGGACGACATGCTCATTCGTGACAACAATGCCGCTCGTCAAAAGAAATCCAGTTCCCTTGGTCCGCGTTTTCTGACAAGTTACGAGGTAGACGGATGTGAGCGAATTTCGCTGAACTGGTCCTGCGGCATCAAGGGTCCAGCGCGTAGCCACGGGAATGCGATCCGAGGCAGTAGCCTGTCCCACCGTCAATCCTGTCGCGGGAGGTCCAGCGTAGTGTTCCAAGGCAGCCAGGGTGAGCGAGATGGCGGCAATCAGCACGGGCCCCCAGATGGATGCGCCTCGTTTGAAAGAGCGAGCCCTTCTCCATTCGCTGTGTCCCCTCGTCATCTTGAACCTCCAGACCACAGAGTTTCGGGTCCCTATCCTTCTGTTCCTTAGACTATCAGGCGGAGAAAAAGTTCCACCGCCCAGAGCGGCCAGGTCAGCGAGCCCAAACGGATTGCCACCCTGACGCCCGAGGAGCGCTCGACCCTGCCCCCGCAAAGCGGCCCTGGCGCGGTGGGGCGGAGGGGTCTCAGCTTGGATTGTTTCCGTGTTTTTACGTTGCCGGGCGGGACACGATCGGTTGCCGTGACAACGGGAGGGTCGCGGGATATACCTTGACCCCGCGGCCTCCCCGCGATCCCTGAGCCTTACTCGCGCATCAGCATCGACCAAGCGGCAGATTGCTATACGGGTGCTACATGGCGGGATGGCCGCCAGAAAGACGAAGGCCCCGGAAGGAGTTATCTTCCGAGGCCTTGGAGTGGTTGCGGGGGCCCGCAACCACCTTAGCGTAGAGCCCGGCCGGTGAGCGCGCGCAGCTCTTGATGGCTCATTTCAGGTCGCCACACGCCGGGACCTTGGCTCCGAGTATTCATGTAGGGCCCTTCCCTTCAGAACTTCGTGAGGTTGCCGGCCGGTGGGTTTGGATACTTCTTGAGCGTGTCCTTGTACTTTGCGACGATTTCGAGCATAGGTCCCATCGTCCACCCGAACAGCGCGGCGACTTCCAAATTCTCGTGTGGGTCCATCTCGATGTTGAATCTCTTTGGATACCCGGCCATCGGCGCGCTGGCCGAGAACATGCCGGGCTGCCGCTGCGGGCCGATGCCGGTGGGATGCACGTCGGTGAAGTACATGCGCCATTGCTTCCAGCGCGCGGCCACCATATCCGCGCCGATGAAGGTCAGCAGGCCGTCGCGGTTGCCGGTCTCGCTCTTGCCGAACAGCACGTCAGTCTGGTCGACGCCGTCGATGGGACGGTCGGTGGTCATCAGCGCCGCGCGCGATGGTGTGCAGCCGGGCTC
>WNFS01000615.1_pt1 | contig 25727 bp, 20 predicted proteins | sample 5400141 | NCBI WGS metagenome assembly WNFS01 (sample SAMN13153358, study PRJNA577476) | soil metagenome | isolation source: 60 cm saprolite under Madrone tree | place: USA:California | collected 2016-06-14
CCGTCGATTGTCCGGCGTCGAGTTTTCTTTGTTCGCTTTGATACTGCTGCTCGCTCGCCTGGCGCTGAATCACCGCCGAATGCAAACGCGCTTCGGCGCTGCGCACCAGCTGCAAAGCATTACGCACTTCAACCTGGATCGATTGCTGTAATTGTTCGCGCTGCGTGGCCAGTCTTTCGCCCTCGACGAGTGAACGTCCGAGTTGCGCCTCGGCGGTGCGATTTCTCAGCGGCAGACTAATCTGCACGCCAACGCGATAATTGTTGAAGCGGTTGGCCAGCAGGTTTTGCAGCGATTGGTTGTAGCCGCCAAGCAAATCCGGCGAGATAGTTTGCACGGGAGGATCCGGCAAACGGTCGAAGCCGGAATTCAACAACAATTTATTGACTGCATCACGCAGTTGACTCGAAGACGCCGTTAACGGATTTACGCTGCCACTTGTCGTTCCCGCCAAACCGACCATGCCGTAAGAACCGACGAGATCGATTTGCGGCTTGGTTTGCTCGCGAAAGTATTTCTGATCAATATGATTGATCTCGCGCGCGACGCTCGACTGCTGCAGTTCAGGCCGATTGTCCATTGCCGCTTTCATTGCGTCGGGCAAGGAAATCTCAGGCGTGACTAAATCAACCGAGTCAGTCGGCACAATTGAAAGATTCCAAAGGTCCGACTGATGGTTCTCAGCAATCAAGTTCTTCAGATTGTTTTCGGTGCGCGTGACGTCTTCCAACGAAGAAAAGAGAGTTTGCTCAAAGCCGGCCACTTGCGCTTCCGCCGCAACCACATCAATCGGGGCGAGTGCGCCTTCACTTACCAAGCGCTGGTTGTGTTCGAGTTGCGTGCGCGCGTCGCGGACGGCTTCTCTTTGGACCTGTAGATTCCGCAAAGCAAACACAAGATCCCAGTAGGCTCGCTGCACGCTGGTTATTGTTTCGATCGCACGCTGCCGAAACTGCGCATCCGTTAGCGAAAGACTTTTCTTCGCGATTTCGATTGACCGCCGGCTGCTGTCAAAACGCAAACCGCGAAACAGCGGCTGGGTATAAGTGAACGTCAACGCCGTTGGATACTGCGGATTCAACGCCGTGAACTGGTTGTTGCTGGTTAACCTGATAGAAGAAAAATCAAGATGATAGTTGCCGCCGAATGCCGGCGTCAGACCTTCCAGTCGCGCAGTGCCGGTGTAGTCGCTTTGCGTAACCGCGCCGTTAGAGCCGCCACTTAGAAAACTCGAGATCGGGCTCTTGCTACGTTCATAGTAGGAAGTAGAACTGATCCGCGGATCGTAAACGCCCTGTGCCGACTTCAGATCAAACTCTGAAATCCTTACGTTCTGGCGCGCGACTTCAATGTCTTTGTTATTTGCCAGGGCCAATGCGAGGGCCTCGCGCATTGAAAGCGGCCGCTGCCGATCCATTTCAACGCCGACGCGGCTCAGCTCAGGCAAAGATTTCTGCGCCGGATGAAAGTCAGACGCGACCGCAGGCACCTGCAATTCCTGCGGCGTAGGAGTCGAGGATTGCGCAACAGCGGTGAATGAGAAGATCGCCAAGAGGAAACTCAACACCGCGGCTTGGCCGCCGCACAGTGCGGAAAGGCTCTGCCTTTCCGTAACGACTTTTTCTTCCGATGAGGCTGCGCCTCCGTCGAGTTGGCGAGGCACAGCCTCGCCAAAGACTTCTAGTGACAGCGCCGGAAAGGCACAGCCTTTCCGCACTGTGCGGCGGCAAAGCCGCAAACCAGGAATTGTTTCAATCTCAACCATCATCCTTACTCAACACGTAAAAACGTACAGTTAACCCATTTAGTTTTTCGACACCAAACTGAATAGCGATGCCGTTGCACTCGCCGCTCGGCGGCGTACGCGTCCAAACATTCTGGTAAAGCTCGCTCCGATCAGTCCCCACACTCTGCTTCTGCCGAGATCGTCGAACAGCGAATAAAAAACCGGCACCGCCAGCAAAGTCAGCAACAAACACAACGATTGTCCGCCAACGACCAGCACGCCAATCGATCGATTAGTGCCCGAACCTGGCCCACTTGAGATGGTCAGCGGCAACATGCCCGCGACCAGCGCGATCGTAGTCATCAGAATCGGCCGCAAACGATCGCGGTTCGCGCGGATAATCGCTTCCAGGCGTTCCATGCCGCGGGCGCGCAACTGGTTCGTGTGGTCGATTTGCAGAATCGCGTTTTTCTTAACAACGCCAAAAAGAAGCAATAGTCCAAGGCCGGAAAAGATGTTTACCGTTTGCCCCGTGATCAGTAACGAAACAATGCCGAAAGGTATGGCGAGCGGCAACGTCAGGAGAATCGTGATCGGATGAATGAACGATTCAAACTGCGCGGCCAGCACCATGTACATGAAAACAAACGACAGCACGAACGCCAGCATGAAGTAATAACCAGCACGTCCTAGTTCTTTCGAGCGTCCGGCCAATCCTGTTGAATACGCGGGGTCGATGTTTGTTTCCTTGGCAAACTGGTTCATCTTGGTGATCACGGCCGCCTGTGACCCGCCGGGTTTCACGTTTGCCAGCAGCGTCACCTGGCGTTGCCGGTTGAGACGATCGATTGCTGAAGGCCCAGTGCCTTCTTCAACCTTCACCAGATTGTCAATGCTTACCCAACCAATTTTCGACGACGACACAATCATGCGGTTGAGACCCTCGACGCTTGATCGATATTGGCCAACAGCGCGCACGCGAACGTTGTACTGATCGGTGCCGGCGTTAAAAGTCGAAACTTTTTGTCCCGCAACCAGTGTGTTCAAAGCCTGCGCGATGTCGGCTACGCGGACGCCCAGATCCGCTGCGCGCGCGCGATCAATTACCACGCGCAGCTCAGGTTTCCCGGTGATCAGCGTCGAGTCGACGTCAACCACGTCGGAAATCGTTTTCATCTTTGCCTGCATGGCTTCGGAATACTTCGTAAGCTTGTCGAGATCGGGTCCGCCGATGACGTATTGAACGTCGGCGTTGCGAAAGCCGCCGCCGGATATGGCCGCGACCTGCTGCACGCTGGTGCGCAGCTGTCCGGGATATTCCTTTACGTACTTCGCAAGGATTTCAGAACGCGCCCGCAACATCAGATCAGCCTGCGATATGCTGCGGTCTTCGATTGGCTGCAGTTTGACGTAGATCGAGGCGACGTTTACCTGCTCTTGTTGACCGCCACCAATCGTAGTTAGCGTGTCGGTCACTCCCGGAAATTTACGCACCTCTGCAGAAATCCGTTCGGCCAGCGCCGACGTCGCAGCCAGCGTGTAACCTTCAGGCGCACGTACGTTGACTTCAAACTGCGACTGGTCATCAACCGGCAGAAAATTCTTTCCTACTAACATGAACAGCGGCACGATGCTGACAATGACGATCGCGCAGGCAACCACAATTACCCAGCGATGTCCCATGGACCAGGTCAACATTCGTTTGTAAGTCTGATCAATCGGCCGGTAGAAGCGCGACCCTTTCGAGCCGTGATCGGCAGGTTCCGTACGTCGTTCGAAAGCTCCTTCCTCTTTATCGCTGCTGCGCTTGATCAAACGAGCCGCGAGCATTGGTGTCAGCGTGAACGAGACAAGCAGTGAAACCGCAATCGCGAATGAGGACGTCAAACCAAACGAAGACATGAAGCGGCCGACGATACCACCCATAAATCCAACGGGCAAAAATACCGCCAGCAACGAAAGCGTGGTGGCGGTTACCGCCATGCCAATTTCTTTCGTGCCGTCGATAGCCGCTTGAAAGGGTGGAATGCCCTTCTCTTCGATGAAGCGAAAAATGTTTTCCAGCACTACGATGGCGTCGTCGATCACGATACCGACCATCAAGGTCAGCGCCAGCATGGTGATTTGATTGAGCGTGAAGCCCATCGCCGCCATCAGGCCAAAAGTCGCAATCAACGAAGTGGGAATGGCCAGCGCGGCAATAATCGTGGAGCGGAAACTCCAAAGGAAAAGAAACACGACGATGGCTGCCAGGATGCTGCCTTCAATCAAGTGCCTCTGAATCGATTCGATCGAGGCCTTGATAAAGATCGACTGATCGCCAACTATTTTTGTCTGGAAGCCGGGCGGCAGCGTCTTTTGCAGTTCCTGTAAACGCTCTTTCACCGCATCTGCAACAGCAACTGTGTTCTGTCCCGATTGTTTGGCAACGACCAGAGTGACCGCCGGCTGACCATTCAGCCGTGCTTCCGTTCGCGCTTCTTCCGCGCCGTCTTCGGCGTAACCAACATCGCTGAGCTTTACGGAATAAGAGTCACGGTTGCCCACTACGAGATTATTGAAATCGGCTGGATTAACGATGCGGCCCATGGTGCGCACCGTCAGCTCGCGCGTGCCTTCGTCAATTCGGCCGCCGGGCACTTCCAGGTTCTGGGCTCGCACGGCATCGGCCACCTGCGCGACCGTAACGTTGAACGCTCGCAGTTTGTCAGGATCGACCCAAATTTCGATTTCGCGCGTCCGTCCACCGATTATCTGTACATCACCCACGCCATTGATCGATTCGATCTGTTGCTTGATTTTCTTATCGGCAATGTCGGTAACTTCGCGCACCGATCGCGGAGCTGAAACAGCAATGCGCACTACCGGCGCAGCGTCAGTGTCCAGTTTCTGGACAATCGGCTGTTCAGCGGTTACTGGCAGATCATTGACGATCAGATCAATTTTGTTTCGTACTTCCTGCGCAGCGATATCCGGATTTTTTTCCAGCAGGAACGTAATGAAGACTTGCGAAACGCCTTCGACTGAGGTGGAACGCAACTCGTCAATACCACTGACTGTGTTGACCGCACCTTCAATCTTATCGGTGATTTCAGTCTCGATTTCCTGCGGCGATGCACCGGGATTGACAACGGTCACCGTGATCGTCGGCAGGTCGATCTTGGGGAACAGATCGACACCCAGCGACTTGTAGGAAAACAGTCCCACGACGGTCAGGCTCAATATGAGCATCGTCGCGAATACCGGACGCCGGACACAAATTTCAGCTAACTTTTGCATCGTTCAGAAGTTTCAAGTTTCACGTTTCAAGTTCCAGGTTTCGGTCGACGTTGAAACTTGGAACTTGAAACTTGAAACTTTATTGCCTTACAGCCATTCCATCACTTAGCTGTTCGACGTTGCTGGTCACGACCTGTTCATCGCCGGCGATGCCGTTCTTAATCTGCACCAGATCACCTTCGGTTTGACCCAATTGGACCAGCCGCGCCTGCGCATGGCCGTCTTTGATCACGAATACCCGACTAACGCCGGCCTCCGTGCGCACGGCGCGCGCCGGCACCAGGACGGCGGGCTGCGCCCGCGATTGCAGAATCCTCACGGTGGCAAACTGTCCGGGCTTTAACGCCCCGCTGCTGTTTTCAACTTCCGCTTCCACGGTTAGCGTGCGCGAAGCCGGCGTTACGTTTGGTGAAACCCGGGCGATACGACCGCTGAAATTCTTATCGGGCCAGGCACTGGTTGTGACTGAAACGGACTGGCCCACGCTGATTTCCGGAATTGCCTGCTCAGGAATATCGATGCGCACCCGCAAAGGATTGATGCGTACAATCGTGGCGACCTTTGAGGTAGTTGACACGTACTCGCCCAGATCGGCCGTGCGCTCGGAGACAAATCCGTCAATCGGCGACAAGACCGCCGCATATGAAAGATTTCGGCGCGCCAGATTGAGCTGACTTTCCGCGCTCGCCACATTCGCGCGCGCCGTCATCACGGCTGCGTAGTTTTGCCTGCCAAGCGATAGCGCCCCTTCGTAAACTTCGCGCAACTGATCGCGCTGGGCTTTCTGCTGATCGTATAACGATCGCGAGATGTCGCCTGATTCGATTAACTTTTCAGACCGTCGCAAATTCTTCTCCGCAAGATCGAGCGCAACCTTCGCATTGCCGACTTCCGGAATTTTGTTAAGATCAAACGACTGACCTGGACGAACTCCAATCTTCTCTTCCGCCTGACGCAAAGAAGCTCTCATCTGATCGAGCTGCGCCTGCATTTGCTGCACACGAAGCTTCGCGTCCACATCGTCAAGCCGGATAATCATTTGGCCGCGCTTGACGTAGCTGCCCATGTCGACGCCGACCGCTACCACCTTGCCCGCCATTTGCGGCGCAACGTCCGTTTGCTCTTCGCCCGTTAAACTTCCGTTTGCTTCAAAATACTGCGGCAGATCGCGAACTATCGCGTTCGCGGTGGTCACATCCACCGGCGCCGGCTGTCCGGAATTAGCCTGCTCTTGTCTTACATTCGCTTTCGAGCCACCGCAGGCCATGGCCAATACGAGCACCAACGCCAAGAGTGCAGACAACGACAACTGTTGAATTGTTTTGGGAGAAAACACCGATCTATTTCTTCCTCGAAAAATAATTGCCGGAAAGTTCTTCATCGTTTTAGCGGCTATGCAGCCTCCCGGCTGATGCCATTTAGCAGAATGTCGGAAAACTGTTTTGCCGCTTCCTGATTGGAGATTTTCAGTAAACGTCGCTGCGGGTCCCAAAGATTGTTGTTCAATGAATGGTGAATGACCATGCCAATGAACGCGCGCACTACGATCGCCGGATCCATCGCCACCATCGCGCCGTCGCGCTGTCGCTCAGCAATATAGTTTCCAAGCAGTTCGTAAACTCGCCTGACAAACTTCTCAAAAAACATTTGCGCCAGCTCGTGTCCCTCTAGCGCTGCGTGCAACAGCAAGCGTTGAAACTCGGGATCGCATTCGTGGTGATCGAGCGCGCCGACTGCCAGTCGTTCAAAAACCTTGCGGTCGTCTTTTTCCTGAAGCGCCTCGGCCACCATTGCCTCGGGATTCATCGTATCGCCCGAACAGGCTTTGTGATCGAGAATGGCGGAATACAGTTCCTGCTTGGTAGCGAAGTGACGAAAAACCATCGCTTCGGACACACCCGCAGCTTGCGCAATTTCTTTGGTGGTGGTGCCGACGAACCCCCTTTGAGAGAAAAGACTCACCGCCAGGCGGAGGATTTGCAGGCGCCGCTCTTCCGCCGACATGCGCGACCCATTTGGCATGGCTGCGCCCGTTTTTATTGTTGTTTGCTTACTCAAAAGTGATTTTTTCTACTGGTGGCGTCGCAAAGTAAGTACTTACTTACCACCGCTCGGCGGCCGCTGTCAAGAGCTCGGACGGGAAAATGCGCGGCCGTCAGCCTGCTCACAAAAACCCGAGGTTCTTGTATCGTTCCCGACCCGCAGGCACTGCGGACTTGTACCTTTTCACAACAAGAATTTCCGCACTGCTTGCTTTTGTTTCACTTTGATAGGCGCATTGAAAGCGAGTTCGGGAGCTCGCGCACTCGGCACGTTGTTTGCTCGCTCTACTGCGATCAGTCGTGAGCTTCCCAAAGAGGATGCACTAAATAAGCCGCAACATTTACAGCAAACAAGAAGGAGAATTGACAACATGTCACAGAACACATCAGGCACAAATTTCCCTGGAACAACCGGAACCGGCAGCTCAACCACTGGTAATTCAGGCACAGGCGCCGCAACCGCTACGGGCCTTGCGCAGACCGCGCAAGAGTATGGCGAGAAAATTTCGGAGGCTGCGAGCCAGGCAAAGGATTACGTCAGCGACAAAGTGACAATTGTTGGTGACAAGTTAAAAGAACTTCAGAACGCCGACCTCGGTGAGATTGCTGAAAACGCAAAGGACTACGCGCGCAAGAATCCCGGTCAGGCGATTCTGATCTCGGCGGCAGCAGGTCTGTTGCTCGGATTGATCATTCGCGGCCGGCGCTAAGCTTCTTTATTGGCGCCCGCGCCGTTTAGATAAGGAGACTCATCAATGGCGACTTCAGCTACAGGTGCGACATCGGCGGCGATGTCGACGCGAACCGATAACGAAAGCCTCCCTTCACTTTTTAGCCGCTTAGGCGACGACGTAATGCAGCTCTTCGATACCAAGATGAGTTTGCTCAAGGTCGAATTGAAGGAAGAGGCGCATAACTACGCTCGCGGCGGCGCGATGATTGCGGTCGGCGGCGTAATCGCTGCGATCGGCTTTGCCTTACTGAACGTGGCGCTTGCGTTTGGTATAGCCACGCTGCTTTCAAACATAGACATTAGCCAGCCTGCGAAGTACGCCATTGGTTTTGTCACCGCAGGTGTGCTGTACCTGATAGTGGGCGCAATAATCGTCACCACAATGAAGAACCGTCTGGCTCAGCAGAATCTCGTTCCCGACCGGACGGTGGCAGAATTGAGAAAGGACAAGCAATGGCTGAAGAACGAACTCTAGGTTTGGCTCGGGCGCGCGAAACCGGCGACGAAGACGCGTCGAAAGAGGCGCTGCAACGTCGCATGGAAGAGGCGCGCGATTCCATCACAAACACAGTGACCGAGATCAAAGATAACGTGGCGCAGCAATATGAAAACGTAAAGGACGCGCTCGACTGGCGCGAACACTTCAAGAAGCAACCGGTTGCCTGGACGATCGGTGCGGCTGGCGTGGGATTTTTCGTCGGTTACGGAATTGCCGCCGCGCTCAGCGACTCTGATTACGACGAGATCCCATACGCCTCGCAAACAATGCGTACGTATGCGGCGCCGGCTGTCGTCGGCGAACCACTGGCGGCAGCAATGTTATCCACGAAGACAAACGGCAAGGACGATGGCCCGGGTCTGCTCGAGCGTTTCAAGGAAACTTCTGCGTACGACCGGCTCAGCAAGGAAGTGGGGTCACTTGGTGATCGGTTGGTTGAAGAGCTTTCAACGACGGCACAGCAGGTCGTTTTGCCGGCGCTGCTAAAAAAGATCAAAGGCTGGATTGGAGTCGATCTTTCAAAGAAGACTCCGTCGATGGGCAGCGAACAACGCGCCCGCATTACCTATGAACCTTCGCTGACGCAGTCGAGAGAGTTGTAGAAATAAAGAACCTCCAAAAGAAAAGGCGAGCTGCGGAGCTCGCCTTTTTTTTATGTCCGGCAAACTTTGTCCGACAAACTTAAGTTTGTCGAACTCCACGACAAGCTAAAGCTTATAGAACATCAAACTGACCCACCTACCCGACCGGCGTGGTCTTCTTCGGCCTGGATTTTTCTTTGGGCGCTTCGCTCACTTCAGACTCATTCGAGCGATACCCACAGTCAGTGTTTGCACAATAACGAAATGTGCCTTGCTTCTTGGTAGTCTTCTCGAGCAGAAATGGCGCGTTGCATTTCGGACAAGTTTCCAGCACCGGCTTGTCCCAATAAACTCGATCGCAGTCGGGATAGGCCGAGCAACCGTAAAACACTTTTCCGCGTTTGGATTTTTTGACAACCAAATCGCCCTTGCAGCCAGGCGGTGCACACTTAACGCCCGTCAATTCCTGCTTGATGTATTTACACTTCGGATAATTGGAGCAGGAGATGAACTCGCCGAAGCGGCCGAAACGTCGCACCAATTGCGCGTCATCGAGAGGACATTTTTCGTCCAAAGGAACGGGCGCCGGAGCAGCCACGCCGCTCTTAGCAATCTTGCGAATGTTGCGGCATTCCGGATACCCTGTGCAGCCAAGGAACGGCCCAAAGCGGCCGCGTTTCATTTGCATCGGCTTGCCGCACAACTCGCAAACTTCCGGCTCTGTCGCTTCCTCAGCCGCGCCGCCCTCTGTTCCAGACGCATTTCCATTGGCGCCGGCCGGTGGCTCTGCATCTCGCGTTGCGCCACAGTTCAGACACTTCAGATATTTTCCAAAGCGTCCCCACTTCTGGACCATGCCTGGCGTTTCGCATTTCAAACAGACTTCATCTGTAGGCGTGTCGGTTTCTTTGATGTCCTTGATGTGCAGTTTGAACTTGTTCAGATCTTCGGCAAACTTTCCGTAGAACTCGTGCAGCGCATCCGTCCACTTCAGTTTTCCTTCCTCGATCGAATCGAGTTCTTCTTCCATCCGCGCCGTGTAAGTTTCATTAAACAAGTCGTCAAAGCCGCCTTCTATCAACAGATCGTTAACGGTCTTGCCCAGCGCCGTGGGATGGAAACGCCCTTCAAGTTTCTCAACGTATTCGCGCGCCTGAATGGTGGTCATGATCGCCGCATAAGTTGACGGCCGGCCGATTCCCTTTTCTTCGAGCGCCTTGACGAGCGTCGCCTCAGTAAAGCGCGGCGGCGGATCGGTGAAGTGCTGCTCCGGGGTGATCTTGTTGAGCGCCAGCGTTTCACCTTTCTCCACATTCGGCAGAGTGCGCTCGGCTTCTTCGTCCTCTTCGGTCTTCTCGTCGCGTCCTTCCTGATAAAGCTTGAGGAAGCCATCAAATTTTTGCACCGAGCCAGTGGCGCGAAAGATGAAACGTCCGGCGGCAATATCAATCGTCGTCTGATCGAATATCGCAGGCGTCATCTGCGAAGCGACGAACCGTTGCCAGATCAAGCGATAGAGTTTCAACTCGTCCTTATTAAGGTACTGGGCCAGCGAGTCAGGCGTCCGTGTTACTTCGGTCGGGCGAATCGCTTCGTGCGCGTCCTGCGCATCTTTCTTCGATCGGTAATGAATCGCTTTTTCCGGAAGGTAAGGCGCGCCATATTGCTTGCTAATGAAATCGCGCGCCTCATGCAAGGCCGCGTCTGAAACGCGCGTCGAATCGGTGCGCATGTAAGTAATCAAGCCCACGGAACCTTCCGAGCCAAGCTCGACGCCTTCGTAAAGCTTTTGCGCAATCATCATCGTGCGCTTCACGGCAAAGCCGAGTTTACGCGCTGCTTCCTGCTGTAACTTCGACGTGATGAAAGGAGGGACCGGGTTGCGCTTGCGTTCTTTGCGCGTGACTTCACTAACAACGAACGTTTGCTGCCCGGCTTCGGCGACGATTTCAGTTGCATTCGTTTCGTTGCCGATCAGGATCTCATTCTTTTTGGGTTCCTGATCAAAGCCGCCCGTCTTCACTGTTTGCTCGCCAACCTTGAACAAGCGAGCATCGAAAGCTGGCGGCAGTTTGGCTCCCAGATTCGCGGCAATCGTCCAGTATTCGGTTTTGATAAACTTTTCGATTTCGCGTTCGCGCTCAACTACCATGCGCAGCGCCACCGATTGCACGCGACCCGCGCTCAGCCTGCCTCCGACAGTGCGACAAAGCAGTGGCGACACCTTGTAACCAACCAGCCGATCCAGCACCCGCCGGGCCTGCTGCGAATCCACCAGGTTCTCGTCGATCTTTCTCGGGTGATCGAAGGCTTCGTTTACCGCGCGCTTGGTGATCTCATTAAACATTACCCGGAAATAGGGCTTTGCCGGCCGCTTCGGCACAATCTCTTCAGCCAGATGCTGGCAAATTGCTTCACCCTCGCGATCCGGGTCAGCGGCCAGGTAGATGGCGTCCGCCTCTTTGGCTGCTTTCTTCAGCTCGGCCACAATCTTCTTGTTGTTTCGCTTACGTGAATCCGGAATTACCTCATAGGTAGGTTTGAAATCATCGTCGACGTCAACTCCCAGGCCTTTAGAAGGCAGATCTTTGATGTGGCCTATCGAGGCCTTAACCAGATAGTCCTTTCCCAGATATTTGTTAATGGTCTTCGCCTTGGCCGGCGATTCAACTATGACTAAATTTTTTGCCATTTTAATTTTGGTAAATAGTGAATGGTAAATGGTAAATGGTCATACTGAACGGCACCTCGCCTTTCATTTACTATTCACCATTCACCATTTACCCGCCTTCACAGCTTCCGCACAAAACATTTTCCCGGCAGCGCCCGCACCAGGTCGCGCATTTCCAGTGTCAACAATACGCAGGTCAAATCAGAAATCGACAACTTACTGCGATCAACCAAAGCATCGATGTGCGCCGGGTCGTCTGCGGACAGTAATTTGAAAACAGAGTTCTCAAAACCAGTTAAGCCTTGTGGCACCATCGCCAGTTGATCCGCCAGCGATTTCTCTTTCTTCTTTGCACCAAGTGGCGGCGGCAACAATCGCGCCGCGATCTGCGGCGGCAGCTCTGCCGCGATGTCCTGCCACTGCTGTACCAGCTTGGCGCCCGCGCCCTTAATCAAATAATTCGTGCCAAACGAGGTGCGCGAAGTAATGTTTCCGGGCACCGCAAATACTTCCCGGTTTTGCTCAATAGCCAACCGCGCCGTTATCAATGAGCCCGAATTCTCTGCCGCTTCTACAACTACCACGCCCAGGCTCAGTCCGCTAATGATGCGGTTTCGATAAGGAAAGTTTTCCGAGACCGGCGGCGTCGCTAATGGAAACTGCGAAACCAGCGCGCCACCTCGTTCTAAAATTTCAGCTGCCAGCTTCTTGTGATCGCGCGGATAAACTTCATCGATGCCGGTGCCCAGCACACCTACCGTGCGGCCTCCGCCTTCAATCGCACCGCGATGCGCGGCCGCGTCTATGCCACGGGCAAAGCCGGAAACCACTGTCACGCCGCGCTGGGCCAAATCGCGTGCAAGCATCAACGCTGCGTTCTGGCCGTAAGTAGAACATTTGCGCGAACCGACAATTGCTATGGACGGCTGATCCAAACACTGTGACCAGGCACCTTTTACATAGAGCGCGATCGGCGGATCGTAGATTTCTCGCAACAGCGAAGGATAAACGCCGTCATCCAACACCAGAATGTCGCCGCCGAGTTTCCGAACGTTTAAAAGTTCGACTTCCGCTTTCTCGTGTAAGTCACGCGCAATGATGCTGTCCACAGCTTCAGGCAATAGCCTCAGCTTTTCGAGCTCGACGCGTTGTGCCTGGTAAACCGCTTCGGCGGAGCCAAAACGCTCGAGCAGCTTGGCAGCGGCACGAGGGCCGATGCCCGGAGTCATATTAAGTGCTACCCATTCTTTCATTGCCGATCTCCGATTGCCGATTGCCGATTTGCTGATCTCCTATTGATTAACGCCGCCGACGCGATTAAAGGCGCCAATCGGCAATCGGCAATCGCAAATCGGCAATGCCTTGGCGGAGGCGTGTAGGAATCGAACCTACCTGAGCCTGTTCTCACAGTCTCACTTACGGTTTTGAAGACCGCGCCATTCACCAGAACAGATTCGCCTCCGCAATCTGAAAATGTCCGTTCTCAAATCCCCAGACAAAAGGGTCTGAAGAATTTGACTGTTGTACATCAAACACCATGCCTGCCGGAGCGAAACCCTACGCGCCGTTCGCCGACCCTGTCAAGGCAGCCCTTTCAAAGCCTATTAAAACTTCCATGCAGAAATTTCAGCACCAATCTACTTGCCCACTTGACCAGAAACAGCCACCTTAGCTAATATCTGTTTTCCGAACGAACGTTCGAACGACAAGCCGGATTGTTAGCAAAGTGGCCGGAAATGTGGGGAAATGACCCTGTCGACAGCGACAGATTTTGAGGAGTGCATGATCAACTTTCAAACATCACCTGAGCAGTACCATCACTGGAAACTATCTATAGACGGCGCGGTGGCGAACCTGAGCATGGATGTTCAGGAGGATGAGACGCTCGCTGAAGGCTACAAACTAAAACTCAATTCCTACGATCTGGGCGTGGACATTGAGTTGGCCGACGCGGTCCAGCGTATCCGTTTCGAGCACCCGGAAGTGAAAGTTGTCGTCATCACCAGTCTCAAACCGCGAATCTTCTGCGCCGGCGCAAACATCTACATGCTCGGCACATCTTCCCACGCTTTCAAAGTTAACTTCTGCAAGTTTACAAACGAAACCCGTTGCGCGATCGAGGACGACTCACATCATTCAAGGCGCCGCTATGTTGCGGCGCTTAATGGCACGGCTTCGGGCGGCGGCTATGAGCTGGCAATCGCATGCGACGAAATTTATCTCGTTGATGATGGCAACTCCGCGGTTTCCCTTCCTGAAGTTCCACTGCTTGGCGTGTTACCTGGCACGGGCGGCCTGACGCGGCTGGTTGATAAGCGGAAGATTCGTCGCGATCGCGCCGATGTGTTTTCCACGCTCGCCGAAGGTTTGAAAGGAAAGCGCGCGAAAGAGTGGGGACTGATTGACGATTCATTTCCCACCAGCAAGTTTCAGGAATCGATCGACGCTCGCGTGCGCGCCATCGTACAGCAGACTGTTAGTTTGCGAAGCGACTCGGGATCTCTCGGTTTGGATGCCGGCGATCCGCCGCAAACTAACAGTTTGCTTTACGGAATAAAACTGAACCCGCTCGCAGTCGAGGTGAAACCTGCAGGTCTGGAATACAAATACGTTAACGTAGTTTTCAATCGCGAACAGCGATATGCGGACCTAACCGTGCATGGACCAGCAGCGAACTTGCCCACGACGCCTGATGAAATCCAGAAACTTGGCGACTCTTATTGGCCACTTCAGGCTTATCGAGAGTTAGACGATGCGCTGCTATACCTGCGCGTCAACCAACCGGAAATTGGTTTGGTTTGCTTGCGAACCGAGGGAAATATTGAGGACGTACTAGCGGTCGACAAGACGTTGCAGGCCAATAAGGACCACTGGCTGCTGCGCGAAATTGTTCTTTACATGGCGCGCGTGCTGCGCAGACTTGATCTGACAGCGAAAAGTTTCTTTGCCATCATCGAACCGGGTAGTTGTTTTGCCGGCAACCTCCTGGAATTTGTGGTGGCTTCGGATCGCAGCTACATGCTCAATAATCCGGATGAAAAGATCGAACTCGCGCTAAGTGAACTAAATCATGGCGCACTGCCGATGAGCAATGGGTTGACGCGTTTGCAATCTCGCTTCCTGGCAATGCCGGAAAAAGTTGATGAGATTCTTGCTCAAACGGATCGTTTGGACACCGAAGCGGCGGAAGAGGCGGGACTAATAACGTTTGCGCCCGATGATCTTGATTGGGAAGATGAAATCCGCGTAGCCATAGAAGAACGGACCTCGTTATCCCCCGACGCGCTGACTGGAATGGAAGCATCGTTGCGTTTTGCCGGCCCGGAAACGATGGACACGAAGATATATGGACGACTGACTGCGTGGCAGAATTGGATCTTTCAACGGCCGAACGCGGTCGGCGAAAAAGGTGCATTGACGAATTATGGCAAACCAACGCAGGCACAGTTTGATTTCAAGAGGACTTAACAGTTTTCAGTTTGTCAGTCCGTAGTTCTGAAATTGAAGGTTCCATTACTGAAATCCGAAAGGATGATCTATGTCTTGCGCGCGAAGATCGTAGAGACTGAAAACTGAAAACAGAAAACTGAAAACAGAAAACTGATAACTGAAAACAGAAAACTGATAACTCTTATGAACCTATACGAGCGAATTCCCAACAACGTTAACTTGTCGGAAGACAAGAAGCTGCAGCGGGCGCTGGAGAAGTGGCTGCCAAACTATCTCGACTGGTGGAATGAGATGGGACCGGACGGTTTTCAACAGAAGGACGTCTACTTGCGTACTGCGATCAGCGTCGAGCCGGACGGCTGGGCCAACTTCGATTTCGTGAAGATGCCGGACTACCGTTGGGGCATTTTTCTGAAGCCGGCTGGGCCCGACGCGAAGATTGGCTTCGGCGATAACTATGGTCAGCCTGTTTATCAGGAAGTGCCCGGCGAATTTCGTAACGCGCTGCGCCGCATCATTGTTACGCAGGGCGACACCGAACCCGCTTCCGTCGAACAGCAACGCGAACTCGGCAAGACTTGTCCTTCGCTTTACGACTTGCGAAATTTATTTCAAGTGAATGTCGAAGAAGGCCGGCACCTCTGGGCGATGGTTTACCTGCTGCAACGGTATTTCGGGCGCGATGGCCGCGATGAAGCGGACGCGCTGCTCGAACGACGCAGCGGCAATCCTGATAAGCCGCGCATTCTCGAAGCTTTCAATCAACCCTGCGATGACTGGTTGAATTTTTTCTGCTTCACGATGTTTACCGATCGTGACGGCAAGTATCAATTGTCAGCGCTCGCTGAATCCGGTTTTGAACCATTGGCGCGCACTTGCCAGTTTATGTTGACCGAAGAAGCGCACCACATGTTCGTGGGCGACACCGGCATCAACCGCGTCGTCAAACGCACCGCGCAGTTAATGAACCAGGGCGACGTGCGCGAACTCGGCGGCATCCCGCTCGATATCATTCAGCGCTATATAAACTTCTGGTTCAGTTATTCGCTCGACTTGTTTGGCGGCGAAATCAGTTCAAACTCTGCAGACTTTTTTGCGGCGGGTTTGAAAGGACGTTACAAAGAGCAGGAACAGTATGACGATCACCTCGCTGCTGATCAGATCTTCAACATGAAAGTCGTCGAGGACAATCAACTTAAAGATTCGGAAGTGCCTCTGCGCAACGCGTTGAACGAAGTCTTGCGCGGTGAATATGTCAAAGACTGCGAAAAGGGACTGGCGCGCTGGAATAAGAGTTTGGCCGACGAAGGCCGCAGCGAACGTTTGTTTCTTCCCAACAACCGCTTTCATCGGCACGTGGGCGAATATGCGGGCCGGAATTTTGATCTCGAAGGAAATCTTATTTCGCAGGATGAATTTGAACGGCGCAAAGGCGAATGGCTGCCGAGCGTCGAGGATCGCGAGTGCGTGCGCAGCCTGATGCACGCCGTAACCGAGCCCGGCAAGATTGCGAATTGGATCGCGCCGCCGGCAACCGGCATCAAGGGCAAGCCGTTCGAGTTTGAATATGTTCGACTTTGAATGATTTTGCTGAGCAGGCACAGAGACTCTAAGGATGCGACAAGGAGCAGAATCTCACAGGTTGGGAAGGGTGGCTTGCCCCCGCTCTGTTTGAATGCCACTGAGTCGAGGCGGGGGCAAGCCGCCCTTCCCAACCTGTGAGGTTTTCTAACTTGAGTGGATCTACTTAGCTTGAGTTTTTGTCTGGGTCTTGGGCTGGAGTTTTCCAACTGAGTGGATCGATTTAGTTGAATTCCCCTCTACGTCTTTGTGCTTCAGGTTATGAGTTTCCTATGGCAGCTAATCTCTCAACAGATTTCACCAGGTATGATCAGAAGCTGGAGTTCATCCTCCGCCATGCGGCGCGCATTTTTGCCGAGAAGAATTACCACTCCACCACCATGCGTGACATCTCGCGCGCCACGGGCGTCAGCCTCGCCGGGCTTTATCATTACTGCAAATCGAAAGAAGAGCTGTTGTTTCTGATTCAGGACAACTGTTTCGGGCGCGTGCTCGATAGTCTTGAAGAGCGCTTGCGCCTTGAAGCCGATCCGCTTGCTCGTCTGCGCATCTTCATCGAAAACCACCTTTCGTTCTTCGCCGCCAACATGGCTGAAATGAAGGTGCTGTCGCATGAAGCTGAATCGCTTGAGGGCGATTTGCACGCGCACGTTTCCACTAAGAAGGACAGATACACCAAGCTTGCGCGCCGGATACTGAAGGATTTGCAGCAGGCAGAAACTGTCAGCCCGCCAGTGGATCTAACGGTCGCAACTTATGCGCTGTTTGGCATGATGAACTGGATCTACAACTGGTATGATCCGAAGGGCAAACTAAAAGTTTCCGAGCTGGTCGAGAATGTCACGCGTTTGTTCCTGCAGGGATTCATTGCCGGAACATCGCGGGAAGCACTACACTTTGCGCCGCAAACGGTTGCGCAACCGGTGAGTGTTTGGCGTGGTGCAGGTGACGGTAAGTAAGTTTGTAGGAGAAGCTGAAGATGGCGGAAGCCGAAGCACAAGTGAAGACTAACTCAACTGATCTGGTCCAGTATCGCACGGAGAATGGAATTGCGTTTCTAACGCTCAACGATCCGCCGGCAAACACTTACAGCTATGAAATGATGCAGTTGCTGGATCGCGCGATCCTGACGGCGCGCATGGACGAAAGCGTCCAGGTGATTGTGCTAACCGGCAATGGTGAAAAGTTTTTCTCGGCCGGCGCGAACATTCAGATGCTGGCGAACGTCACGCCGACCTTCAAGTACTTTTTCTGTCTTCATGCGAACGAAACCTTGTCGCGGCTCGAACAAACACCAAAGCTTGTCATCGCAGCGATCAATGGGCACTGCGTTGGCGGCGGCCTGGAAGTGGCGCTGGCCGCAGACATTCGCATCGCGCGCCGCGGCGCAGGCAAGATGGGACTACCGGAAGTTTCGTTGGGCGTGCTGCCGGGCACAGGCGGCACGCAACGTTTAACTCGCCTCGTCGGTAAGTCGAAAGCGATCGAGTTGATGGCGACGGGTGAACTGTTTGATTTCGAGCGCGGACTGGAGTTGGGAATCGTGAATCAGATACTAGAGGCAGAAACCGGAGAGCAGTTTTCGCAACAGGTTGTTGATTATGCGCGCCAGTTTACTACGCCGAACAAAGCCTCGGCAGCAGTGGGCAGAATCAAACGAGCCGTACAGACTGGCAGCGAAATACCTTTTGAGTCAGCGCTGGCGCTTGAGCGCGAGCTGCAACAGCAACTGTTCCAGTCGGAAGATGCGAAGGAAGGACTAGATGCTTACGTGAATAAGCGCAAACCAGTTTTTAAGGGTAAATAGTGAATGGTAAATAGTAAATGGTTCAAACAAGAACGGTCGGCGCCTCCATCTCCTTTCCGCGTCGATTTCCTGTCTTAACTATTTACCATTTACCATTTACTATTTACTGCTCTTATGTACGAACAAATCGACATTACTGAAGACGGCGGCATTACCACGATTACGCTTAATCGGCCGGAGAAGTTGAACGCGCTTGCCGGACACATGCGCCGCGATCTGGCGGAAGCGCTCGAAGCTGCCGGCAGCGATCGCGCTGTGCATGTGGTTGTGATCACTGGCGTCGGCCGCGCGTTCTGTTCTGGCGGTGACGTTGCAGCGATGGCCGACTTGATCGAACGCCAGGATGCGGACGAGTTTTCGCGATTGCTGGGCTCGGCGCGTCGCGTAGTTACCGCGATCCGTCACATGACTAAACCAGTCATCGCGTCAATCAACGGCCCGGCCTTTGGGGCGGGATTCAATCTCGCGCTCGCCTGCGATCTGCGCATCGCGTCCAGCAACGCTACCTTTAGCCAGTCGTTTGCAAAAGTCGGCCTGCATCCCGATTGGGGCGGCACCTATTTCCTGCCGCGGCTGGTCACGTCAAACAAAGCCTGCGAACTGTTCTTTCTCGGCAGCACAATCGACGCAGCAGAAGCGCAACGCCTCGGTCTGATCAATTTCGTAGTAGCTCCTTCGGAACTGGAAGCGGAAACACACAAGCTGGCGGAACGTCTGCGCAACGCGCCGGCGATTGCCATTGCCGCTGCGAAGCAAGCCGTTTATCTGAGCCACTCAGCTGAGTTGGAAGAAATGCTGCGCTTCGAAACTGAAGCGCAGATGCGTTGCTTCGATTCCGACGACGGGGCCGAAGGCGTGCGAGCTTTCCTTGAGAAACGCGATCCAAAATTCACCGGACGATAGTTTCGAATGCTGAGTACTGAGTACTGAGTTCCGTAAGTGGCATAGCCACGTACTCGGAACTCGGTACTCACTCAGCACTTTTTCAAAGGATGAAACTTCAAAATAAGATCGCATTGATTACCGGCGGTGGTCGCGGTATTGGACGCGCGATTGCGCTCGCGTTTGCGGGCGAAGGCGCGAATGTCGCGGTGGCGGCGCGCTCGGCCGATCAAGTTGCGCAGGTCGCAAATGAAGTCGCGGGCAAGTTTTCCACCAAGGCAATGCCGATCACCTGCGACGTTGCGAAGCTCGATAGCGTAGCGCAGATGTTTGCAACCTTGAACACAGCATTCGGTCGCGGCCCTGACATTCTGGTCAACAACGCCGGCATTGCTGAGAGCGCGCCACTCAGTAAAACCGACGATGAGCTTTGGCGCCGTCATCTCGCGATCAATCTTGACGGGACTTTTTATTGTATGCGAGCGGCGCTGCCGCAAATGATGGAACGCGGCTGGGGACGCATCATCAACGTCGCGTCCATTGCCGGCAAAACCGGCGCGCCCTACATCGCAGCCTATTCAGCTTCCAAACATGGCGTGCTGGGATTGACGCGTTCGGTCGCGCTGGAAGTGGCTAGCAAAGGGATAACAGTCAATGCTATTTGCCCGGGCTATGTTGACACCGAGATGACCACGCGCGGCGTCGAGAACATCACCAAAAAAACTTCACTGACAAAAGATCAAGCACTGGATTCAATTAAAAAGATGAGCCCACAGAACCGTTTGGTGACTGCGGAAGAAGTCGCGGCGCTGGCATTGTTGTTGGCTTCCGAAGACGGCCGCGGCATAAACGGCCAGGCAATCAATGTCGACGGCGGCAGCGTTTTGTTTTAGTAAAGCAAACTGTTAGTTTGCGATCGTGGCAGGAAAATTTAACGCACAAGATCGCGCCTGAACTTTTGAGTACCCCAACACCGCAAACTAACAGTTTGCTTTACAAGGTTCCCAGTCGACTCACTAACTCATACACCAACCTCACCGGCAAGCCCACGATATTGAAATAGTCTCCCGCAATCTCTGCAACAAACAGTGCGGCGGATCCCTGGATTCCATAAGCGCCTGCTTTGCCCCGCGCTTCGCCGGTGGAAACATACCAGTCGATTTCTTCATCTGACATTTGTGCAAAGCGCACTCGCGTCGTTTCGTGATCCACCAACGGCTGCGTGTTTTCATCCGCGCGCAAAAGCGCGACGCCGGTCAGCACTTCGTGCCATTTACCGCTCAATAGTTTGAGCATGCACCGCGCATCATCGTCATCGCGTGGCTGGCCCAGCATTTCCCCTTCAACCAACACGGTCGTATCCGCGCCCAGCACCAGACCATCCTTGATTCTACGCGCCACCGTTTCCGCCTTAGTCAGTGCCAGACGCTTTACGTAACTGACCGCGTCCTCGCCTTCGCGAACAGATTCGTCGATATCGGCCGCCACGGCTGCGAAGGGCCAGCCGGCGGCGCGAAGTATCTCGGCGCGGCGCGGACTGCGTGAAGCGAGAATGAGTTTCTCCAAAGAAGCGTTTTGAGTGTCCATTTAGTTATCAACAATGTGAATCACAAGGCACCAATGCAGCTTGTCTCTCATATTTCATTAGCACCGTCGCTTTAGCGCGGTGACCTAAGTGCCCAACGCAACCGGAAACCGTTTAAACGGTTTCCCTCCCGAGCCCAATCACTAACCACCGGGCTGAAGCCACGGTGTTAATGAGAAAGGGTGGTTGAGTTCAAGCTGCGTCAGTACCGATCACAGGGTCGGCTTGTCGCAGCAAACAATTCTCCGCTACACTCGCGAACCGTCTTAGTTTTTCGATTTCAACTACGACCACCCCACGCGGGCTGCCCGCGTGGGGACCCCATTTCGCGATTCTAAATTGAAGCTGCCCAATTTCGAAAATGACTGCGACGTAGTCTAAAAAATGGAGAGCTTAATAAAAACCCTACCGGCAATTCTGACCGCCGCGGGCCCTTCGACAGAAGTCGCCGAAGCAGCCTGTTTGGCTGCGTGGAAACACGCAGTCGGCGATACGCTTAGCGTTCACGCAGTACCCGTAAAACTTGAAGGTCAGACTCTAATCGTTGCCGTCGCCGACAACGCCTGGCAGAAGCAGTTGGAGCAGATTCGCCCGCAGCTACTGTTTCGGTTGAACGCAGTACTTGGGCATTCGCTGGTTAAATTGATTGAGCTGCGCGTAGACCCAAACGCATTAGCAAAAACGCAAATGCCGCAGGACACGTCGAGCAAACATTCAGATTATCCGGTTCCCTTTGAATTGCGCGCCGCTGCTTCCGAGATTCAGGATGCGCACCTGCGGCGTGCGTTCCTAGGAGCGGCCACAAGCTGCGTGAAGCGATTGGAAACTAATCCGCAATCCGAAACTTGAAACTTGGAACTTGGAACTTAGAGCGCCATGCCCATAACCGAAGCAGAGGTCGAAAAAGTTGCGCAACTAGCGCATATGGAGATTACGCCGGACGAGTTGAAGATATTCGCGCCGCAAATGTCCGAGATCGTCGCCTACGTTGAGCAGCTTAATGCGCTCAACACGAAGAACGTGCAACCTTCGCTCGGCGGTTTGACGCCGGAAGGTGAAGCGACTGATTCGGCGCGCGCTGACGCAGTCGCCCCGTCGCTTGGTCAGAAGACTGCGCTTGCCGAGGCGCCCGACGCAGCCTCAGGACACTTTCGGGTACCAAAGGTACTTTAAAGCAATAGGGATCACGACTGTGAGTACCAACGGGATACTGATTTTCCATTTCTCATTTTCCATTTTTCATTTTTCATTTGCTTTAGGATAGCTCGTTGGCGATGTGCACAGCATGAGTGAGATTGAGTCAATAAGGAAAGGCTTAGCGAGCGGCCAGAGGACAGCCCGCGCGCTTGTTGAGTCATCTGTAAACGCCGCAGAGAAACTGAACCCAACCCTTAATGCGTTTCTGCAAATCGATCGCGCCGGCGCGATAAAGCGCGCGGAAGAGGTCGGACAAAATTCAGCTTCGCCGCTTACCGGCATTCCCGTTGCCATCAAAGACAACATCTGCGTACAGGGAATGCAAACTTCCTGCGGCTCGCACATCCTGGGCGACTATCATCCACCCTACAACGCGACAGTCATCGAACGATTATTGAGTGCGGGCGCAGCCGTGATTGGTAAAACTAATTGCGACGAATTTGCCATGGGCTCTTCAAATGAGAACTCTGCGTTCGGCGCGGTTAAGAATCCGTGGGACACGACGCGCGTGCCCGGCGGCTCGTCCGGCGGCTCGGCGGCTGCGGTCGCTGCGGGCATTGTTCCCGTGGCGTTGGGTTCTGATACCGGCGGCTCGGTGCGGCAACCTGCTTCGCTATGCGGGGTAGTTGGTTTGAAGCCGACATATGGTCGCAACTCGCGCTACGGTCTGGTTGCGTTTGCATCTTCATTGGACCAGGTTGGGATTTTTGCGCACAACACAGAAGATGTGGCGCGCGTGTTGGGAATCATCGCCGGCCGCGATCCGCATGACGCAACCACAGCCGATGTTCCGGTGCCTGATTACACTGCTGAACTGACCACCGGCATTAAAGGCGCGCGTCTTGGCTTTCCCAGAGCGCTTTTCGGTGAAGGACTCGACGCGGAAGTACGCAAGTCGGTTGAAGCGGCGGTCGATGTCTATCGCGAACTCGGCGCCGAAATAGTTGCAGTCGAACTGCCGCACGCGCAGTACAGCATTGCTGTCTATTACATCATCGCGACCGCGGAAGCGTCTTCAAACCTGGCGCGCTTTGATGGCGTTCGTTATGGATTTCGCGCCGAGGATGCGCCGGAGCTGCGCCAGATGTATCGCAAAACGCGCGATGAAGGATTTGGACCGGAAGTAAAGCGCCGAATAATGTTGGGCACTTACGTGCTGTCGGCAGGTTACTACGAGGCTTACTACCACAAGGCCCAGCAGGTGCGCTCGTTGCTCAAGCAGGATTTTCAGAAAGCTTTTGAGACCTGCGATGCGATCATTACGCCGACATCGCCCACGCCCGCGTTTCTAATCGGCGAAAAAGTCGACAATCCGCTGGCGATGTATTTGAACGACATCTACACAGTGACAGCGAACCTTGCCGGCATTCCGGGATTGAGTGTTCCCTGCGGACTTTCTTCCGGCCGATTGCCAATTGGTTTTCAACTGCTCGGCTCCTACTGGTCAGAACCGACCCTCTTCAAACTCGCGCATGCCTATGAAACAGCGCGACCCTTCACTGAGCGTCCGCCTGTTCACGTTTAAGTTCACTTGTCTTGGAATCTTTCGAAGCTTTATCTGGAATCCAGTCGCCGGTGAAAATCTCCACCACGTTCTTAGCCGTTCCCAATACCGGCGTTGCATCAAGTCCCACGTGCACAGCACCCGCGACCAACCCTTTCTTCTTAATATCGTGGCCGGCAAAGCCAACTGTAAATAAGGAACCGATAACCGGAAGCGCCTTGAGAACTTTTTTGGCAATCTCCCAACCACCTCGTTTGACGATTCCCTTTTTTCGTTTTTCCGTCATCACAACAACTCCGGTCGCATTCAAAATAAAGTTTATATGTTTCGCAGCCTTCACGAAAGGAGGGCTTTACGTTAGTACTGATGAAATTGGAGCAGCCCCACAATTCGAATGCTATTCAGTTCCTCTCATCGCAGTGGCATGTGGTCAGTACCACCTCGCGGTAGCGGGTGGGTTCCGGGCACCCAAAGCGATTTCACAGTTAATGCCAAGTCTTCCGCTGCCGCACACCAAATCTAGTACCCACCCGCTACCGCGAGGTGGTACTGACCTCATGCCACTAAATCGACGATAATCTGGCAACGAATCCAAACTCCATCAGAACCTTTGCATCAATATTGCTGACGTTCGTTGTGTGTTAGCATGAGCGCGTTCCAACAATCCCAACCTGAACTAACATGAAATCTCGATGCGCGCAGCTAAGTTGTTGTTAACGATCGCTTGCCTGAGCGCTCTGCTGTTTTCCTGCAACCGATCCGGCCCGTCTGTTAACAAACTCCTGATCTATACCCCGCACGGCCAGGATATGCTGCGCGATTTCGTTGCGCGCTACAAGACACAACATCCGGAAGTGAATGTTGAGTTTCTCGACATGGGCTCGCGCGAAATTCTCGAACGCGTGCGCGCCGAGCGTAATCGTCCGCAGGCAGATCTCTGGTGGGGCGCCGCGCACACGACTTTTCAAACTGCCGCGGAAGAAAACCTGCTGACGCCTTACCGGCCCACCTGGGCGACCAATGTTCCCGAAAGCAGTCGCGACGCCAACGACAATTGGTATGGAACTTACCAAACGCCGGAAGTGCTCGTTTACAACTCCGACGCGGTGAAGCCGGAAGAGGCGCCGAAGGACTGGGATGACGTGCTGGATCCAAAGTGGCGCGACAAGATTCTCATCAGAAATCCCAATCCGTCGGATTCGATGCGCGCGATTTTTGGCGCCATGATATGGCGCTTCTACAAAGATACCGGCTCGCCGGACAAGGGTTATGATTGGTTGCGGCGACTAGATGCGAATGTGCATGAATATACGGCTGACGGCACCTTGCTGATGCAGAAACTGGTGCGGCGCGAAGGGCTGGTGACGTTATGGAACCTGCCAGACGTCTGGATCTACAAAGAGCAAAAAGGATTTCCGATCGGTTATAACTTTCCCGCGAGCGGCACGCCGGTGATTACCGATGGCATTGCCATCGTACGCGGCGCCCAACATGAAGCCGAGGCAAAACGTTTTTATGAGTTTGTGACCACGTCAGAGTCGTTAGTGCTTGCCGCCAAGAAGTATTATCGAGTTCCAGTACGCAACGATATCGATCGCAGCCAACTACCGGCATGGATGAACGAGCGCGTCAACGCAATGCCACTCGACTGGAATGTTTTGCGCAAACAAAGCAGCGAATGGCTGCGTTATTGGGACACGGAAATTCGCGATCGAAACAAACAATGAACTATCCGCAGATTACGCAGATTACACGGATTATCAGTTAGAAAAATGATCAAGGTCCATCCGCGAGTCATTAAGCAATCGGTGTAATCTGCGTAATCTGTGGATGATTTTCGAAATGCCATTACTTTCTCTCAAGAACATTTCCAAAAACTACGGCGCTACGCCCGCCGTTGCCGACATCTCGCTTGACGTCGAGCGCGGTGAGTTCTTCGGCTTGCTTGGTCCATCCGGCTGTGGCAAGACAACAACGCTGCGCATGATTGCCGGCCTGGAGAAACCAGATGCTGGGGTGATTGAGTTTGACGGCCGCGATATCACGAACCTGCCTGCGGAGCGCCGCGGCTTTGGCATGGTCTTTCAAAACTACGCGCTCTTCCCTCACCTCAACGTCGCGGAAAACGTTGCCTTTGGCCTGCGCGCGCGCCATAGACCGAGCGCGGAAATAAAAGAACGGGTTAAGAGC
>WNFS01001601.1_pt1 | contig 25708 bp, 28 predicted proteins | sample 5400141 | NCBI WGS metagenome assembly WNFS01 (sample SAMN13153358, study PRJNA577476) | soil metagenome | isolation source: 60 cm saprolite under Madrone tree | place: USA:California | collected 2016-06-14
TCAAACTTGACGTTTGAACCTGACTAATTCTTTTGGAATCAATAACGCGATCGAAGGAAATTCCCCCGTCGTCGCAATTACATATCACTCATGCGAACAATCACACTCAAACTCCACTTTTCATGAATAATGCGGGCTAATGTCATAAGCAAGGGGACATTTCTAATGTCAGTTGACAAAAGCGTCGGCAGCTGATTGACATGGCATTCGACCAGCGGTAAGCTTCGAGCCGCATTTCCAATCGCCGTAACGCGAACAAGACTGCTTCCAAGCAAATATCCGAGCAAGTAAAGGCAGGTCTGCGATGTCGTGCTGCGAAGCGCCGCGAGCATTAGTCCTCGCAGTTGATACAATCCTCCTGCTCAGTTTCTTCGCAGCCGGCCAGACTCAGGATCCCCCCGGCACTAAAAAAGACGGAGCCTATTACTTCGCTTATCGCACTCCCGCTCATGTCTCCCGCAGCAGCCCCGATGTTTTCGACGAGACTGCAAAGAACACATTGGACTTCTTGAAGTCCAACGATGTCAACATCATCGCCGATCCGGAACGGGGAACTATACAGACGGACGAGCTGTTTTCCCTGGATAGCTTGTTGAACCTTACCAAGAATGCCGGAGCCACTCACCTGCTGTATTTGACGGTGGATCGACCAGCTACGTCATGGCTAAAAGGAAAGGGCGCGCGACAAAGACAATTGAGGGTCTAAGAATGAAGCTTCTGCCTCGGGTCGGACAGCCAGGGCTCCCGAAGCTGCAAAAGTCTGTGCCAGTTCCCGCGACCGGAATCTACCCACAGCGTCAGGGGCTCTGGTCGGGTTGAGGAGAAAGGTAGCTCGCATATGAAACGCAAGGCGAAGATTATCTCGGGTATCCTGATGGTTTTGGTTAGTGCCGTCTCGTTTCCAGTAGCCGCCCAAGAGGCACCTGCACAGAAGGAAAATTCAATCCAGCAAGCGGCTAAGCCAATCGCGCCTCAGCCAATCCAAAAGGTTCTCTTAAAGGAAGGGACGGAGGTCAATTTGAAGTTGGGCCAGAGGCTGACTGCGAAAAGCGCCGTTGTTGGAGAGCCCGTGGAGTTGATCCTGGCCAAAGATTTGAAGGTCGGGGATGCCGTTGTCGTGAAACAGGGGGCGAGAGTCTTGGGGACAGTTGTAACGGGGAAAGAATCGGAAAAGAAAAGAAACGAGGCTTACCAGCTGGCCATGCGGGTCGACTTTTTGAGGGTCGGCGACGCAAAGATCAGACTTCGCGGGGAGATGGGTGCGGAAGGCAAGAGAAATAAGGACGCGATGATCGCGGGCACGATCTTTCTTGGTCTTTCCGGTTTGCTGGCGACGTCAGGTAAGCACTACATAATCCCGGAAGGGTCGCCTGTGACTGCCTACGTGGACGACGATATTGAGTTGCAGGCTATGGTCCCCCAGTTGCCTTGATGCTGGGCCTTGCCAAGAAAGAGAGGAACTATGAATAGTAATCCCATCTCGTACAGGCAGACAGCTGATGGATCTCCACTGCTTAGGCGTGGATTAGCTTGCCTGGTGCTCTTGCTCTGGGTAAGCACGAACACGATGGGCCAGACTCCCAACGATGCCCAAAGTTCTCCGGAACCCTCGGCCCTACATGTCACGCACGTTCTCGGATTTGAAGGTGCGCGGCATAACGCCAACGGAGAGCTAAGAATTCAGGGCGCCGCGCTGCAATTTCAACGGAGTGGAAGCCCAGCCGCGCAGGTGAGCATAAGTTCCATTCAGAACGTCGCCCTCGGAGAGGAAAGCAAGCAAGTAGGTGGAGTGCCGATGATGCTGGGAAAGGCTGCAGTTCCGTTTGGAGGAGGGCGCGTGGTCAGCCTCTTCTCGCACAAAAAGTATGACAGCCTCACGGTTGAGTATGTCGACAGCAATGGTGGCTTCCACGGCGCCATATTCCGGCTGAGCAAGGGGCAAGGACAGACTTTCAAGAAAGACCTCGTAGCCAGCGGCGCGCACACAGCGCTGCAGGAGGATCATGCTAAAACACAAAACACTCCAGAGGTTAAGAATGAAAACAAATAGGGAAGCTTCTCTTTGCACAACCAAGCCTCCGTTCAGCCTGCCCACCTTTTTCGCACTAAACATGCGGTACGGAACATTTGCAGCTCTAATTCTGATGCTCACCGCGTTGCAGCCAAAGCTATTCGTTCCAGCTGCGCTTGCGGAATCATCCGCAGACAAGAAGAACGGGGGCGCGCAACACTGGAGCGTGCAGGTCGATCAAGTCGACCCCGGCGACGTGAGCCTCGACCCCTCCTTCGGAGCCGCCATCTACGAGAATCTTCTGCAAGAGCTGGCCAAAACCAAGCAGTTCAAACAGGTCTTCCGCGGCGGTGATCGCAACGCGAATAATGTTCCTGGCCTGCTCATTCTGAAAACAACGGTGCAAAAGTACACGCCGGGTAGCGAGACTCGACGCGCTGTCACTACCGTGAGCGGGGCGACCAAATTGAACGTCCGCATCCAGCTTTCCACAAGGGAAGGCCACATTGTTCTCGAACAGTTTGTCGAAGGCCACGTCCGGTTCATCGGCAACAACTTGCGCGCTACTCACAATCTGGCACACAACGTTGCCATCACCTTGAAGCGGTCAACCTTGCCGGAATCGGCAATCCTGGCCCCAACGAGAAACTGGAAAGATGTCCAAATCGATCACTCGGTCGAGCTGATCGCCCTCCACGCGGACGACCAAGAAGTGGTAGGGATTTGATCCTCGTTCGATGCCCGGCTTGACGAGATGGGGAATCCCGCTCGAAGGCGAACGGGATTCCGGTGCTCGCCTTTCGGAAAAGATAATTCCGACGGGTTTCAGCATTCGGAATCGCCTGCTCTTGTCACAAAAAAATCCCGTTCAGTCTGCAGCAACCCTCTGTTGCTCTGCAATCTCCTCAACCCTTCGCGCACTTGGCCTCGGAAGCCTTGATAAATTGCACTCTCGCCCATTCGAACAGCTGAGCATCCCAGTTCGGGCTGTAGTCGAGAGCAATGGTTGGTATTCCACCCATTCCACCCACAACATTGTTAGGCCCTGAAGCTATCAGCGAGATCTGCTGACAACCTGAATTACGAGTAGGAAGCGGATCGGTCCGGTTGGTCATAGGATCGTGAGCGCGATTTCTTGAAAATATGGGAGTAGCCCGCGCGCACTATTAAGGAAGCGGAGCGAGCGGTTGCAATCCGCTCCTCCGCTGCTGTGAAAGTGGCCCTCCAGCAGTTTCGTTCAGTTAAGCCGAGCGGCGACACCGCACACGATTACGGGGGCCGAAACTGCCGTACGGCGCACCATTAGGTCCGGTGATGTATCCGGGTCTCGCCATTTTCAAAATGCGGAACTCCTCGGTCAGGAGACCGCGATACCCCTTTCTGATCGCTTCATCGGTCCACTCGTAGACGTTGGCGTCCCAGACTGGGATGTAATCGGTGGCAGTCGTGGGAATGCCACCAAACGTGTTGTTCGGCCGATGCCCATCCAAAAGCGCGGCGCCCAGACCCTGACGCTGCGGATTTTGGCAGCCGCCTTCTGACGCGCCATTCGTCGCAAGGAAGATCCGCTCGACAGCGCTACCATCGATGTCGTCGACCCCGGTCTCGATTTCGCGCAAACGTGGAGCGAAAGTGCTCCCCTCGATCGCAGACACAGTGGGATCGCGTGACTCAGTCGAGATGTAGAAGACCGGCTTGCCAAAGCTATAGCCGTTAATCAGGGAAAGCGTGACTGTCCGATGCGCCGGATCAATGGCGACCACTTGATCATGTACGAGACCGTAGTTCGGGTGTCCGTTTGGGAAGTTGATATATGCATCTTCCACCGCAGCGGCGATGACCTTGAACTCAGATGAAGCGCAGCAGCGGTGGAGGCGTGACAGCGCCCGTCAGGTTTAACGCCGGGTTGGGCGGCGTTCCGGGACGTTGTGTTTCGATCACCCACGTTCCCTTTTCTCGGTCGCCGCACGGAGGAGTATGGTCTGTCCGACCGCCAGTCGACCGATGCGAGTGACCGCGCCGTAGATTCCCGCGTTGTTCTGGTTCGCACGAACGACCGCCTTCAGCACTTCTGGCGCCGGACTTGCTGAGTCGGGATCAAGGTTCACCATCGAGCAGCGGAGGTCGCGCATCGTGACGGTGATCGCGGCGGCGTCGTCCCCCTCGCCGAATGAGAGCACACCGCCCAACCACTCGTCCTCCTGGAAGGGAACCGATCGCAGTAAACGAACCACAACATTCGGGCGAAATCGTCGCACGTCCGGGCTCCGCCCTGCGAGTCGTCCGATCTCGCGCACCGTATCGAAGGCGATCACGGAGATGCTCGCTTCATCGAAGATGCCATGATTCAACTGCATCATCTGCACGGGTGCCCCGTACCGACGTCCGACCTCCGTGGCCAAGTCCTCCCCGAAGACAGGCATCTTTTCGCCATCCGGCGTGCGAATATGCGTAGGAAGGTCTCCCTGAGCACCGTCTTCACGGCGGTGCGGAGCAAACAAAAGCAGGTCGGGAAGCTTGCTTGCTGTTAGCCACGGGAATCCGCTGCGGTCATCAATCCGCCGGAATGCTAGGCGTCTGTCACCATCGAGGCCGTGCCAGCCCAGCTTGGCGACCTCGAGTCGTTCGCCGCCCATGGACTTCACGGGATACCGGAAGATCGCCTCCACATGTCCGATTTCTATGAGCATGCTCGATCCGAGTCCGCCCAACTGATAGGGTTGTTTCCGTAGGCGCAGCGACGAGGATGTGAGTGCACGTTGGAAGCTGGTGTGCCTACGGAAACAGCCTCTTGGACTAAGCCGCGGAATTCGCCGCGTATGGAGATTGTGCGCCTGGGGCCCAGGGGGTGGGCCGTGAGTTTGAGGCTGGGACGGGCGCTGGCGTGGGGTTGAAAGTAGGTGGTGGGGCGAGCGAGGCTACGAAGGGGGCGCGGGCCGTTGCGGTGTTGGAGCAAGGGCATGCAGGAAGACGCCTGGCGGACAGGGGTGCAGCGTGCCAGAAGCGGGGCGTTGGTGGTCTGGCGCAACGAGACGGAGTTCATGGTCCTCGCGTGAGCGCTTCAAGCGATTGCGGCGAGGCGACGGGGCGAAGCAAGAATATTTATCGGCCGCGCCGATGATTCGCAGGTAGAGATTTTACGATAACATCTCCGCATCCGTTCCGAAGCAGCCCCCTTGCCACACTCCTCAAGAGAAGCGCATCCGCACTCTCCCTGGCCTTGCAGCACGAGTTGGATGGCGTTAATCCAGCGAGCGTTCTATGCATACAGAGCGAACTCTTCACCGATCAGTTTGTACGAGACCCAAGAGGTACTCGACTGAGACGTCAAGTTGCAGGAATACGGGCAATGCCAACAGCATCTGGACGCTGAACCAAAGCGCGGGCAGAACAAGCGTCCAAGTATGCGCGCGCTACGAAGATCAATTCCTCACGCAAGGCCTCGAACTGCTGCTCGGGAGTACTCGATTCCAGGAGTATTCGAATGGCTCCGCTCATCGACGCTTGGAGCATGGCCGCAACAAGTTGTGGGTCGGTTGGGAGCGGATTGGAAGCTGTCCGCAACATTCGGACGATCGCTTTGTGGAATCGAGTTCCTATCTGCTGCACGATCTTCGCCCCGTCGACGTCGGAGCTTACGGAGTATAAAGCGATACTGGTCTTGGCATCCCGCATCTTGACTTGAAGAAATGCAGTGATGAGAGCGGTCACCATTTGCCGGAGTGTTCTACCCTCCTGTTCCCGGCAAACGAGTTCGACAGCTTCTGCCACCTCTGTTAGGTGACGTTTTAAGGCAGCCTGAAGAAGTGCCCTTTTGTTCGGGAAGTATTGGTATAAGGTGCCTACCGACACACCAGCTCGCAATGCCACCCTCGTCGTGGTCAGCCGTTCCTTCCCGACGCGGAGCAAAACCTGAATGGTGGCCTTAAGAATCGCATCCACGCTCGCCACCGAACGGGCTTGAATCGGCGATTTACGCGGCTCTAGGACGACTGGTGCACGCTGAGGCAAATGCGAACTCCTAACCTGAAGCTTCCTTCATCTAATCAACAAGTAAAGCAGACCTAACTGAAAGTGGCAACCGACTAGAGGAGAAACAGAATGACGAAACAGATGAAACTTGGTGGAGCCTTCACGCTTCCGGGCACCTCGATGACCTTGAACCGCATGGGCTACGGCGCGATGCAACTTGCCGGTCCGGGAGTGTGGGGGCCGCCTCGTGATGTTGATGCTGCGATTGCAGTTCTGCGGGAGGCGGTGGCGGCTGGCGTGAATCACGTCGATACCAGTGACTTCTACGGTCCACATGTGACCAATCAAATCATCAAGCAGGCGCTCCATCCTTATCCCGACGGGCTTGTGATCGTCACCAAAGTGGGTGCTCGCCGGGGTGCAGACAAGTCTTGGCTGCATGCTCTGTCGCGTCAGGAATTGATCGATGCCATTCACGACAATCTGCGAAATCTTGGACTCGACAGGCTGGATGTCGTCAATCTTCGAGTTGGAGCAGTCATGGGACCATCTCAGGGATCAATCGAAGAACCACTAACAGTGCTAGCCGAACTCAAGCGCCAGGGAGTCATTCAGCATCTGGGTTTGAGCAACGTCACTCCCGAGCAGTTGGCCGAAGCTCAGAAGATTACGGAGATTGTCTGCGTGCAGAATTTCTACAACGTGACGCACCGAGAGGATGACAGCTTCATCGATGGTCTTGCGGGGCAAGGCATCGCTTATGTGCCGTTCTTCCCGCTCGGCGGGTTCACTCCGCTGCAGTCGTCGGCCCTCGATGCGGCGGCAGCGTCAGTGCAGGCGACACCGATGCAGGTTGCCGTTGCGTGGCTTCTTCAGCGCTCGCCCAACATCCTGCTGATCCCGGGCACATCTTCAGTTGCGCATCTTCGTGAAAATCTTAAGGCGGCAACGTTACAAATTCCGTCGGAAATAGTGACCAAGCTCGACTCGATTGGGTCAGGCCGTAGCGGTGACGGAGAAAAGACTTCGTCCGTTGCTATTGCGACCTAGGGTGTGCAGTTACCTTGAACCGTGCGATCCCTGGATCGAACAGTCGGCCGACGTGACGTGGGCGACATCGTTGTTCGTCCTACCGCACAAGCGTCATGCGCGACGTGTCGAGCGCAGGGTGCGATGATGGCGCAACCCGTTAGCAAGATTGGCCTCATAACCGGAGCATGTGGGTTATCGCAAACCGAAATGTATGAGCAGCACAAGGAGAATGGAATGCGTGTTTTCTTGACAGGAGCAACGGGTTTTATAGGTAAAGCAATTGTGCGGGAACTACTCACAGCGGGACACCAGGTGCTCGGTCTGGCGCGCTCCGATGCCGCCGCCAAGTCGCTTGCCGCCGCTGGTGCCCAGGTCCATCGGGGTGATCTTGAGGATCTGGACAGCTTGCAGAGTGGAGTCGCCGCCCCCGACGGCGTGATTCACACCGGTCTCCTCCATGACTTCTCGAAATTCAAGGCCGTCTGCAAGACAGATAGGCACGCAATTGAGGCTCTCCGCTCCGCGCTCGCTGGCTCTGACCGCCCCTTGATCGTCACCTCCGGGATCGCGCTCGTTACGCCAGGTCGCCTTGCGACCGAAAAAGATGCGGGCACTTTGACCTCCAACGATTTTCCCCGTGCAGCTACGGAGGAAGCAGCATGTCGGTGGCGGCGCGGGGAGTCCGCGTATCGCTACGCACTTCGCCCGGATCTACCCTCAGTGATTGCCTAAACACACTGCGTACCTGCGGCGCAAAAGCACCGCAGATCGCCAGTGGCCGCACTATGACGTTCATTCGATCTATCGGCCGCTGGGCGATGACCGGCCTCCTCATCAACGGCATTATCGGCAGCGGCATATTCGGTGTGCCAGGCGAACTGACTCATCTACTTGGGCGAGCCAGTCCGATCGCCATGGTGTTCGCGGCTCTCGGCATGGCGATCATCATGGCCGTAATCACCGAAGTGGCTTCCCAATTCTCCGATCCCGGAGGCCCCTACCTTTATGTTCGCACCGCCTTTGGACGTTTCTTCGGCCTACAGATCGGCTGGTTCTGGTTGCTGGCTATTATCGGCGGAGCGGCCGCGAACGCCAATCGTTTCGTCATGTATCTCGCCGGTTTCTTGCCTCCCGTGGGGCACGGTTGGGGACGCACCCTAGCTTAGCTATCACCGCTCTGATTGCCGTACCTACGATCGCAAACTACTTGGGCGCGCAGCGGCGCCAACTTGAGTAACCTGCTCACGGTGGCGAAGCTCTTGCCACTTGGCCTGCTGATTGTCCTCGGAGTGTTCCGTTTCGGCGGTTATTTCCAGACGATCCATCCATCAGAGATCATCCATCCCGGCTGGGGTGCATGGATGAACGCACTGCTGTTGCTTCTCTTTGTTTATGGAGGATACGAAGACTCGCTGGCGCCCATGGGGGAAGTGAAGGAACCCACGCGGACGGTCCCCTTCGCGTTGGCAACAGGTCTCCTGGTCTGCGCGACGACGTATTCGCTACTGCAGTTTGTCACCGTGGCAACGATAGGGACAATGGCGACAGACCGCCCGCTAGTGGAGACGGCAATGGTGTTGATTGGTCGCGGTGGCGCCGTGTTCGTCGCAGTTGCGGTGATGATCTCGAGCTACGGATGGATCGCAGGATCCACCTTGAATGCGCCGCGAATAGCGTACGCTTTTTCGGCCCAGGGCGACTTTCCCCGCTTCCTCCTTCGTGAGGCGCTGCTGATGGGCGTTACCGCATTGCTTCCCGCCGGTAATTGGCGGTGGGCACGACGCAGCGCAAGGAGCAGCTCTCATGCTCAGAAAGCAGTCGAAGTTCCTGGATAGGGACTGCTTACACGCCGACGTGCCCACCCTCTTTTTGGTGCTTGACAGAATCGGCATGACGATAAGGGACACGCAGGCCAGTGCGATTCCGGGAATGCTGTGCTCAGGTGCTGTTTTCCTAAGCAGGTCGGCCAGTGCTTCGTAGGTGATATAGACGGCGAGCGCGATGAAGCAGAAGCCCACAATCCTGAGACTTAGTTTTTCGGGTCGTTCTCGGCTCGCAACATCAGCGTCAACCGACATTCTCCAAAGCAAATGTGGCCCCGGATGTAACCTCAATGAAACTATCCATTCCGAAGCCAACAAGGGAGATGCTCGCTGCAACCACTCCTGCAGCGACGGCGATTAAGCCTTCGAGGCTATTCCACGCAATCGTGAAATATTCCAGCCGCCTTCCGCGATGGGCAATCCGCCTGGCGCGAAATGGTCAACTCACTCATACTGGAAGCATACCAATTTTTCTAATCGTGACGGAGGTTGCGATCACTCGGCATCTCGTAACCACTCGCCGCCACGCTGCCGCAGCCGTCATCGCAAAGAACGCGGCCACGGCTGGCACTGTCCACAACACCTTTTGCCCAATTCACATGAGTCAACTCTGGTGCAACTTTGTCCCTTTTGATTCTCCGCTTAGCCATGATGTACCTCATGAACCACCTGCATCGGAGTGCCTACGCCTCGTCGTCGCTGGCCTCCGGTCGCAACGTGCCACGCCGGAGAGCTCGTTCTTTCATCAGCACGAAGAAAACCGGCACCAGAATTAACACGTGAATGGTTGACGTAATCATCCCGCCGACCATGGGAGCGGCAATCGGCTTCATCACATCAGAGCCGATACCGCTCGCCCAGAGGATGGGAATCAGGCTCGCTAGAACGGCACAGACTGTCATCAGCTTCGGTCGCAGGCGCTGCACAGCACCCTCAATGGCTGCGGTTTCGATGTCGGCCTCCGTAACTTGATCGCCTGCTGCTAGGCGGCGGTCCAAAGCTTCATGGAGGTAAACGACCATCACCACTCCCGTTTCAACCGCGATGCCGAAGAGAGCGATGTAACCAACCCACACGGCCACACTGAAGTTGTAGCCAAGCAGCCACTGCAAGATCAGCCCGCCCGTCATCGCATAAAACGTCGGGAAGATCAGCACCATGGCTTCGGTCAGGGAGTGAAAGACCATATACAGGAGCAGGAAGATCACGAAGAACACCACGGGTAAAATGAGCTTCAGCCGCTCCTTCGCGCGCAGCTGGAATTCATATTCGCCCGACCACTGGTAGGTATATCCCGCGGGCAATTGCAGCTTTTGGCGAAGCATTTGACTGGCCTGGTCTACGAAGCCGCCGTAGTCAGTCGTGTTGAGATCAATGTATATATACCCAGTGAGCTGGCCACCTTCATCGCGGATCATCGCCGGACCGCGTGAGAAGGAAATCTTGGCGACTTCGGAAATTGGAATCTGCGCGCCAGAAGGCGTTGCGATCAAAACTTGGCTAAGCTCTTCGACGTTATCGCGGAAATCGCGCTGGTAACGGACGTTGATGGGATAGCGCCGGCGGCCTTCGATGTTCTCGGCCACATTCATGCCTCCAATGCCCGATTCCACCGCTTGTTGCACGTCCGCAATGGTTAAGCCGTACTTCGCCGCCTCCCTACGATTGACCTCCACATTGATGTAGAAGCCCTGCGAAACTCGCTCGGCGAAAATCGATCGTACCTGCGGCAACCCCGAGAGAAGCTTCCGCACTTGGGCTCCGAGTTGCTGGATTTGCTCCAGATTCGTACCCTGAAGCTTCATACCCACCGGCGTCTTGATCCCGGTCAGCGCCATGTCGAGCCGGTTTTGCACGGGCATCGTCCACGTATTCGTCAGACCCGGGAACTGCAGCTTCGCGTCCATCTCTCCGATGAGCTTTTCATACGTCATCCCCGACCTCCATTGCTCTCGCGGCTTGAGCATGACGGTCGTGTCATACATATCAAGGGGGGCGTTGTCGGTGGCACTATCGGACCGGCCGACTGCACCGAACACGCTCTCGACTTCTGGAAAAGATCGGAGAATCCGGTCCTGCTCCTGCAAGAGCTGCGAAGCTTGGGTGATGGAAATACCAGGAAGCGCAGTCGGCATGTACAGCGAAGAGCCTTCAAACAAGGGCGGCATGAATTGACTGCCCAGCTTGAACATCAGGGGAAACGTCACCAGGAGAAATACCAAATTGAGCAGCAATGTCGTCTTACGGAATCTCAAGCAGAGTCGTAAAACCGGCAAATAGACGGCCTGCGTGATTCTTGAGATCGGATTCTCCGATTCGGGCCGTAGTTTCCCTCGAATGAAAATGACCATGAGAATGGGAACGAGGGTGACGGCCAGCAACGACGAGAAGCCCACCGCCAGAGTTTTCGTCCAGGCCAGCGGACGGAACATGCGTCCTTCCTGCGCTTCCAGAAGGAATACCGGGAGGAAAGAGACCACAATAATGAGGAGCGAAAAGAACAGCGCGGGCCCGACCTGCTTGGCAGCGTCGATGAGAATTCGCACCCGCTCTCGTTCCGCGGTCTTCTTCGTTGCTTCAACAGTGCTCCCGTCTTTCTCTTTGTTGAGAAGGGGCCCATTCGAGTCATTCATCTGCCCGAGTCCATCGCCTCCCGACACAGGGCGCTCGGAAAGATGCCGGTACCCGTTTTCCACCATGACGATGGCGGCATCTACCAAAACCCCAATCGCCAATGCCAGTCCGCCTAGCGACATGATGTTGGAGCTGACGTTCAGGTAGTACATGGGAATGAAAGAGATCGCGAGCGCGATGGGCAACGTGAGAATAGGGATCAGCGCGGACCGGAAGTGAAACAAGAACACAATGATGACAAGGGAGACAATGATGGCTTCCTCGATCAGACTGTGTTTTAACGTGTTGATCGATTCACTGATAAGTCCCCCGCGATCGTAGCCGGCGACGACTTCGACTCCCGGCGGCAGTGATGGTTTGATCTCAGCCAACTTTTTCTTAACGCCATCAATCACTTTGAGCGCGTTCAGCCCGTAGCGCATGACCACAATGCCGCCTACCGTTTCGCCTTCGCCGTTCCATTCCGCTACGCCTTCGCGGATGTCCGGGCCAAATGAGACCGTGCCCAGATCCTTGATGAGTACGGGCGTTCCGTTCTTTGCCATGACGGGGACATTGGCCAGATCGTCTAGCGATTTTAGATAGCCCAAACCGCGAACCATGTAGCGAGTGCCGCTCAGTTCGAGTACGCGACCGCCGACTTCATTGGTACTCGACTTCACCCGATCAATTACGGTGGATAGCGGAATGCCATAAGCCAGCAACTTGTTGGGATCGACATTGACCTGATACTGGCGCACGAACCCGCCGATGCTTGCCACTTCCGCCACGCCAGGTACGGTTGCCAACTGGTAACGGAGGTGCCAGTCCTGGAGGCTTCGCAGGTCGGCAAGACTCTGTTTGTGACTGTGATCGACGAGCACATATTCATAGACCCACCCGGCGCCGGTAGCGTCGGGACCGATGGCAGGATGAACGTTTGAGGGAAGTCGGCCGGCAATCGTCTGCAAGTACTCCACAACCCGAGAACGGGCCCAATAAATATCGGTCCCGTCTTCGAACACCACAAAGACGTAGGAGTCATTGAACATGGTCTGCGCGCGTACCGCTTTCACGCGCGGCGCAGCCAGCAGTGCAGTCACAATCGGATAGGTGATTTGGTCTTCGATGATGTTGGGTGGCTCGCCCTCCCAGTTGGTGTGAATAATCACTTGCACGTCTGAAATGTCCGGCAGGGCGTCCAGCGGAATATGTCCCATGGACCAGATTCCAGCGAGCGTGAGCAGAAGAACGCCAGTGAAGACCAGGAAGCGATTGTGTCCGCACCACTCGATGATTCGGGAGATCACGATTACATACCTCCTGTGGCATTGAGCGTGAGCTGCTTGTTGGCAATCGTCTGTCCATTTTGTTGTGCCCTGATGGTGACCTGCCAAGTGCCACCGGAACCGAGATCGCCCTTGCCTTCATACGTTCCGCTGCCCTTGTCGCTGGCATTGATGACGGTTTTCATTGAGGCCATTCCCATCGTCGGCATTGCCGCCATGAAGAACGTCACGGTTACGTTTGCTCCCGTGATCGGTTTCCCATTTTGGCCTGTCAGCTTCACGCGAACAATGTTGCTGCCCCTGTGCGGAGGCTCGGGATCAGTCGTCAGTTCGACGCTCGCTTGCTGCAGTGCCGGAGCATTCATTGAAGCCGCCTGACCAGCACCGGGAGGCGGAGGAATAAACGCGCCCGCAGCCGCCTGCAATTGCGCCTCGGAATCAATCAGGAAGTTGGCCGAAGTGACAATTTGTTCTTGTGCCTTTATGCCCCTCGTGACCACCAGTTCATCGCCGACTTGAGGCCCGAGCTCGACTTCACGCGGCTCAATGTTGCCCTCGCCCCGATAGACAAACACCAAGTTCTTGGTTCCCGAATGAAAAGCCGCACTGGCCGGGACTACCAACTGTCGTCCCATCGCCAGCTTCGCGCGAACATTCACGTACATTCCGGGCCTCAACTTCAGACCAGGATTCGAAAACACCAACCGCACCGGCAGCGTGCGCGTGTTCATGTCCACCTGGGGCAGGACGTAATCGACGCGGCCTTTGAAGACTCGTCCGGGATACGCATCGACCGTGACCTCTGCGAGATCACCCGGTTTGATCTTCCCGGCGTCGTTTTGAAATACCTGAGCAAGTACCCAAACGTCGGAAAGGTCAGCCACGGTGTACAGCATGGTTTCGGGCTGCACGTACATATTGGGCAGCGCGTTTTTCTGCGTGATGTAGCCCGAGACGGGAGAATTGACTGTCAGATCCGTAATCGCCTTTCCGCCTTGATCCAGCTTTTCAATTTCTGCAGGAGACACTTCCCATTGCTGCAGTCGCTCTTTGGCAGCACTGAAGAGCGAAGCGGCACCCGAAGCCACCCCGCTTACTTTGCTCTGCTGCAAAGACTCGGAGTTCTTCTTTGCCAGCAAGTATTCGTGCTCGGTCGAAACCAAGTCAGGACTGTAGATCGTAAATAGCGGCTGGCCCTTGCCGATGAAATTGCCCGTTGCGTCGGCATAGACTTTGCGAATCCATCCCGCGAATCGCGTCTGCACGTAGGCCTGTCGGCGCTCATCAACCTGCACGTTGCCGTAGAAACGAACCTCAGTGTTGACCGGCTTGGATTCAACCTTCCCAAGCACAATGCCGATGCTCTGCATCCGCTGCGGCGTGAGCTGGATCGGTGCAAGCGGCGTCTCCTGCATATCGCCGGCCTGAGGCTCGCCCGCCGATCCTCCTTCGGAAGGCGAGGCATTTGCTGGTGAAGTCTGTGCCATCGCCCCCACCGACTCGCTTGCGGAAGTGGCGCCAGGCTGCGACGCAGTTCCGGTATGGCTTAAACGCCACCACAAGACCGAAGCCACGATTGCCAGCACAAGGGTTGTGGTCAGTGCAATCCAAAACGCCCAGCGATAATTGCTATGTTCTGTACGAAGCATGTCTGATCCCTCATTTGCATTCGTTCTGAAGTTGCGGTGCTTCATGGCACATCCACCCCGGTCAGGCGCTCTAGTTCAGCCAGCGCCGATTCGTGCTCCACCAGCTCGCTTCGATATTCCAAGTCGAGGTTCAGAACATCGAGGAACCCGGAAAGCAGGCTCTCGAAATCTTGGCGGTTCGATTGATATGCAGATAGGGCCGACTGAAAGGTAGCTTCCGACTGCGGGACGAGGCCGTCGCTGTAGATCTTCAACCTCTCTTCGGAGGTCTTTGCGCGCACATACTGTTGCTGCACTTCTGACAGCACGCGCTGAGATTCAGAATCCAACTCCTGTCGTGCGCGCTCCTGGTTCTCTTGCGCTTCTGCCAGTTCGGCTCTCTGGCGTCCGCGATTGGGCAACCGGATGCCGAACGTAACCATGTAGTAATCGCGGGCCTGGCTTCCGGTGTGCTCGTAGGTGTACTGAACGTTGAAGTCGGGACGGAAATTCTTGTGTGCCAGCTCCACCTTGGTTTCCTGCTGCCGGATGGAGGCCTGTTTTGAGTGCACATCGGGATTCTGCTCACGAGCCCGTTGCAGGAGTTCGGCTGCGGTGTACGGAAGAGCTCGCAACGTGAGGGTCTCGGCAACGATGTCCGCGGACTCCTGTGGACGTCCCAGGACCTGCTTGATCTGCGCTTCAAGCAGTCCTTCTTCCTGATGGTGGTGTGCGATCTCTTGAAGAATCTTCGTGTGCTGCAACTGAACTCTCAGCACATCCTGCTGATTGCCTTGGCCTACGCGGTAGCGTGCCTCAGACGCCTCTTGTACCTGAGTCAATAGCGCGTCACTTCTCTGCAGAACACCGAGGGTTTGCTGAATGTAGGCCAGGCGGAAATAAACCATCTTGAGATTTCCCACCACCGTTCTGCGGGTTGAATCGGTTTGCGCTTCCATGGAGTCGGCTTCGTGTTCGGCGACATGGGTGCGCAACTGCCGTTTGCCTGGGTAGGGGATATCCTGCGACGCGCCGAACCCGATGTAGGCAAAATCGCTGTTGCTGTAGCCCGCAAAAGGTCGTGGGCTGCCCACACTGAACTGCTGCACCGAGAGTTGGGTCTCCGGAAGGGCCGAGGCCTGCTTGGGAACATTTCGTGAAGCCTGCCACGCGTGAAAGGAGCCCGCAATCTGCGGGTTCTTCTGCTCCGCCTCCTGCGTCAACTCACGCAGAGACGTTGGCGCGGCATTGGGCTCCGCCATGGCTGGAGATTTAGGAACTGGCCTCTGCGAACTCGGTGGCTCTTGAGCACCGGCGATGCCGGCAAGCGCCAGAGTTCCGACGAACAAAGCGGCACTAATTAGCGAAATACGAGCGCACCCGAAGAAACTTCGGGACAAATAGGTAGATTGCATCTTTCCTCCGCATCACAAACGCAAGTTTATAAACGCACAAACGTGCAGACGCACGAGTGCGTTAGCAGCTGAGAGGAAAGACGATCAGATTCTTAGGACTGTGATGGTGAGAGACTCTAGTCCTGGCGGACTATGCGTGCACGAAACACGAGACGACCATTGTGCGAGCGAGAAGTACACGTCGGTTTGGGCGGTAAGGGGAGGCGCGTGAAACAGAACCGGGCTGGCATGATCCAATTGCGAAGAGGCGGTCTTCAGAGCGTGAAAGTCCGCAGGCGTGGCGGTTACCTTACAGCAAGGATGGGATTTCGACATTCCCAGGTCTCCGCACTGCTCGGCCATCTTCTTGCAACACTCGCGCTCGGCCGCTGTCATTCCTGCACCCGGCAATACGCACGCCGCGACCGGCAGGGCAGCCAGCATCAGCGCCAGAGCGGAAACACCGACTTTGATCGATAGTTTCAACATCACCAGTCTATCTCCAGCTGACAATAAGACGCAACAAGGCGGGAAGGGTTTCGCCTTACCCCCGTCACGCGAATCCTTCAAACTCGGCTGTCCTTTCGCTGTCCAATAACGGTTTTTTACGGTTCCTTACAAGGCTTTTCGAGTGCCACCCGCGTCTTGTAAGTGATTGGACTTGCTAATCATTTTGCGCTCATAACCTCACGATCCCTAGGATTCATTGCAGTTTCCTGGACATCCTTAGGAGCTTTGCAAATTGGGCGTCCGGCGTAGCAATGCGCCGGAAGATCACTCGTCAAAGTCGGTGGAACCTACATCGCGTAAGTGATAGGGCAATACCGAACCAAGCCCCCGGAATGGTGGGGGAAGGCGTAGAGACTGGATGGCGAGCACCCCTCGTGGGTGAAGGTACAGTCCGACTCTCATCGAAAGGTGAGTCAGATCGCATAACCCAACGGCCGGTGGTTCAAATCCCCCCTCCGCAATCATTGTTCTTTCCTTTCAAGAAGTTTCCTATACCCGCAACCATCCGATTGGTACGGGCGTGGTTTTAAGCGGCGGTTAGCCCGCCTGCCTGTCATGCAGGAGATCGCAGGCTCAGGGGCCGTCGCTCCCGCCAATTCTCGATTTTAGGCACGGCCGACGAAGACGGGGCAAGTGAATTGCCTTGCGGCGGCAATGCTGTTCTTGTCTGGCACCGTCCCCCTCGTGATTCCTTCTGGTTTGGCCGCAATTAGGACAGAACTATTTCCGACCCGTAGACGTTCGGAGGATCTGGCAAGAACTTTAGCGAAATAGGCAAGCTCCCGACGACTCGGCCAACTACACTCATCGTCGAGTCGGACGGATTCGCAGCTTCGTCTGCGTTTCCACGTCTAGAAGGAGAAACAATGCGGAAGCGCAAACTCGGAAAGAGCAACTTGGAAGTCTCGGCTCTCGGATTAGGCTGCATGGGAATGAGTTTTGGCTACGGTCCAGCTGCTGACAAGCAGGAAATGATCTCGGTGATTCGGTCGGCGGTCGAACGCGGCGTCACATTCTTCGATACCGCAGAAGTGTACGGTCCATTCACGAACGAAGAGTTATTGGGCGAAGCTCTCGCTCCGTTCCGCGGTCAGGTGGTGATAGCAACCAAGTTCGGCTGGGAGCCGAATCCGGACGATGGAGGCAAGTGGACGAGCTTAAATAGTCGCCCTGAGCACATCAAGAAGGTCGCTGAGGCGTCGCTCAAGCGACTCAAGGTCGACGTCATCAATTTGTTCTATCAGCACCGTGTCGATCTGAACATGCCCATCGAAGACGTAGCGGGAGCGGTGAAAGATCTGATTCAGGAAGGCAAGGTTAAGCACTTCGGTCTTTCTGAAGCAGGAGTTCAGACGATCCGTCGCGCATACGCGGTTCAGCCTGTGACCGCACTACAGAGCGAGTACTCGCTGTGGTGGAGGCAGCCGGAAGACGCGGTCCTGCCAACGCTTGAAGAACTTGGAATCGGATTCGTTCCATTTAGCCCCCTTGGGAAGGGCTTTCTCACGGGCAAAATCAACGAAGATACGAAGTTCGACAACACGGATTTCCGCAACACCGTGCCACGCTTTAACCCAGAGAATCGTAAAGCGAACCAAACGTTGGTTGATCTCCTCAATAGATTCGCGGAACAGAAGAAGGCGACACCTGCTCAGATCGCGCTTGCGTGGCTGCTCGCGAAGAAGCCGTGGATCGCTCCGATCCCGGGCACGCCAGCAAAGAGAAACCCCGCTCCAGAAGGATCGGCTTTCTTAAAGAGATGGAGCGTTTACCTACGAGGCACACTGAAGCTGCTGCAGAGCGGACGGGAGGCGTTACCTCTTCCTGCTCTCCTTTAAGACCGTTTCCGCCCCTATTCGGGCGAGTCCCAGCACAATGCTCGAACGGGTCAGAACAGCCCTCGGCCAGTAGGCGTCCGCCGCTTTTTGTAGCAACGCGTAGTCCTCGGCGCTCATCTTTACGGTTACCGAAGTCGTCCGTTTGCTCATGACCCATCGTGTGCTTTGATTCCCTTGACTGGCAATACATCTAAAAACTCTATTGTGTATAATAGATCTTTTCGAAACTGCCAAAATGTGAGCAGGGAAGTGTCAACCTTCCACAACGCCAGTTGAACGTAATTCAGAGGCTCCCAGTTCTACGGACGCTTCCACCGTATTTCGGCGGACCGATTTAGCGATCTTCAAAGAGCGCGAGGAGAAAACCTCCTCTGCCGACGGGCGGCAAGCGATCGAGCCGGAGATCTCCGACGAAGCGTTGATCATCCGTATCTGCGAAGGCAGCAGGGAAGCGCTGGCCATCCTGTTCCGTCGCTACGCCCGTCTGGTGAGGACTGTGGCGATGCGCATTCTGCGCGACGATTCCGAAGCGGAGGACTTGCTACAGGACGTATTTCTCTTTGTCCATCGCAATTGCACCATCTTTGATTCGTCCAAGGCTGCCGTGCGCTCCTGGATCGTTCAGATAACCTATCACCGCGCGATTGACCGCAGACGCTACCTCAATTCCCGGCACTTCTACACGCGGCACGCGGCTGGACCTGGATGGCATCGCGGGTCTACGGGATCCACGCTCGGAGATCAGGGAAGATGGCTTCGACCATACAAGGACTTCTGGACGCCCTAACCGAAGACCAGCGCAATACTTTGCGCCTGCATTTCTTTGATGGCTACACCTTCGCTGAAATTGCCACAAAGCTCGATCAATCTTTGGGAAACATTCGAAATCATTACTATCGGGGCTTGGACAAGCAGCGGAAGCAGATGTTTCCGGGGAAAGTGCAGGGTCGTAATGGATGCGGTGGAAAGTGACTCTCGAACCGGGAGCCTGAGCGTTATCGCAATCACCCGAGGGCGAGTTCCTTGCGCTCTGTGCCATCTCAACCTCGGGCGAGACCTGTGCATCGATCCCAATCACCCCTGATGTTCGCAAGACCGACCACTGGCATGAGGAGATCAAGGGTGAAATCAACCGACGGTGGTGCCCGAGAGACCGTCAGAGTGAGGCGCAGCGGTTTAGGTTCGCTGTCGAAGATAAGTGTGCGCTCACCTCGTTTCAATTATTCCTGAAATAGACGTGTAATAAATGGTAGGTCCGGTATGTAATCGGTAGGGCCCCTGCGCAGCCCAGCGAATCCGATACTAGCGCTGCAACCCCAAGTAGTTGCCGTACCCTACAATGACGGTTGACCCCACTAGTAAAAGCAGCGCTAGCGTCAGCAAGCGCTTCGCGGCGCTACCCGAGCCATTCCATTCCTTGAGTCCAATTCCCCAGAGAGTGCTGAAGATAATGATGCTGGCCATGTGGAGGGTCCAACTGGAGAAGCCGTATCTTCCCATCTGGGTTTCACCCATGGTGTAGAAAAAAAATTGGAAATACCACGTGGTGCCCGCCAGCGCACAGAAGAAATAGTTCGCCAGCATCGGGACTGAATTCTGGCTCTCCGTCTTCGGAGTGGGAATATGCTCGACCACTTCCCGACTGGGAGCGTCGATCGCAGTCTCGACGATGGTTTCGTTTCCGGTCGGCGGATATTTGCCCGAATCCGCTGTGAAATATTGGTATCCGGTTTTGTTCTTGACGTTCAGTGCCACACACCAAAGAAAGTTGGTGGTGAATCCGCCGATAAGAACGACCACCAGCACGGGTAATCCCTGCCAGAGTGTCGGCGTGCCGTGCTGCAAAGTGATGGCTTTGATGGGGGCGCCGGCCGCCAGTCCATAGGCGAAGCAAGCGCTCATCACGCCCGACAGGGTGGCAACAGCGACTCCCTTCTTCAGGTCGAACTCTTTGATCGCGGCTTTCTGCTGTTCGGGCGACATCGCGCGCTCTTTGTAGATGCCCGCCAGGCCCGCGACTGCGATGCCCAGCAGGCAAACGAAGATACCGAGCAGGATGACCTGGCCGGACTTCGTTCCCAGAACCTGGCTTCGGAACACCCCACTAAAGATTGGGGGCATCAAGGTACCGAAAGCCGCGCAGAGCCCCAAAGCGACAGCCATACCGAGTGAGAGTCCCAGGAAGCGCATCGTTAAGCCAAACGTGAGACCACCGATGCCCCAAAGAAGACCGAAGAAAAACGACCAGAATAGAGTCCGCGAGGGTGCTTCAGCGAGCACCGCCAGCAGGTCTCTGGTTAGCAGGCTGCCGAGAAACCAGGGAGCGATGATCCAGCTGAAGAAGCCCCCCACCAGCCAGTAGGTCTCCCAGGACCAGCGTTTTACGCCGCGATACGGAACGTAGAAGCTGCCTGAGGCCAGACCGCCTAACCAGTGGAAAAAGACTCCCAGTGCCGGATTTGGGACCATGATTTTCCTTAGCTTGCGAATTTAAAGGTGAAAGACTTCCTCGAGCGGTTGCATCGCGCGGTCGGGCAACACACCTTCCGGTTGAACAAAGAAACCCGCCATCTCACGCTGCCAGCGCTCATTTACCTCGCGTTGAGCCATGCCGGCGCGGGCGCGTTCGAAGTCCTCGGTCTCCAGATATCCGACCAGGAGGCCATCGGGACGCAGAAACAAGGAGTAGTTGCTCCATCCGGTCTCGCGCAGCGCGGCCTGCATGTCAGGCCACACGGTACGGTGACGTGCCTTGTATTCTTCGAGACGATCGGGCTTTACCTGCAACACGAAGCAGACACGTTTCATTCAACTCTCCTAGCGCAAGAAAGCGTCCGATAAACCACCATCGACCGGGATGACGTGCCCGGTCGTTTTGGCGCTGAGATCGCCAGCCAACCAGGCGATCGCAGCTGCGCAGTCCTGGGGGAGAATCGGCCTTTTCGTGAGCGTCCGTTGCGCATAGAAGTCTCCGAGCTTCGAGCGCAGGTCTTCGGTCGACTCAGATTGCGAGAACTCAATCTTGTATTTCTCAAGGGACTGGATGACACGGTCGCGGGGAAACATCGTCGAGCCGGCAACGACGGTGGCAGGCGCAATGCCATTCACCCGGACGGTTGGTCCCAGTTTGATCGCCAGCTCGCGAATCAGATGATTCAGAGCGCTTTTGCTGGTGTCATAAGCCTCGCTGCCCTTCTTGGGAACGATGGCATTCGCAGAACTCGTGAGGACCATGGATGCGGGAAGATTCTGGTCCTTGAACACCCACTCTGTTTGTCGAGCCAGCAGATAGTTTCCGGTCACGTTGACGAGAAAAGTCTTCGACCACTGAGCTTCCGACAGCTCGCCATCGGCACCCGGTACCGGGTAGATGGCCGCTGTGTTGATCACGCAGTCGATCCCCCCAAATTGCAGCACCGTAAACCGGGCCGCCTCCGCCAGGCTCTCGCTTGAACTCAGGTCAACACTCGCGTCGGCCGCGAATTCATTCGATCCCAGCGCTCCTGCCTCCTCCGCAACCTTCTTCGCGCCGGACTGATCGAAGTCGGCGACGACCAAATGAGCGCCTCTTCGCGCCATCAATAACGCCACTTCTCGTCCGATGCCGCTGGCTCCTCCGATGACCAGAGCGATTTTGCGGCTGAATTCCGCTTCGGCAGGCATGCGCTGGAGCTTCGCTTCCTCGAGAGCCCAATACTCGATACGGAATGCTTCCGATCGAGGTAGAGCGACGTAATTGTGGAATTCTGTGAAGTGTGACGACTGTTCGGGGCGCCGAGCTTGGGGAAGGGGATCAGGGACGGTTCCGTCTTCCAGAGCATTTGCGCCTGCCATTACATGAATCGCATTGATAAAAAACTCCGTCGTGATGCGCGCTTCCTTCTTGCTCTTTCCGAAACCGAACAGGCCGAGACCGGGGATGATTACCACGGATGGGTTGGAATCCCGTAGCTTGGGGGAGTCACTGGTAGCCCAGGCGTCGTAGTACTTCTTGTAGTCGCCGCGATATTCGACCACTTGTTCGCCGATTCTGGTCCTCAATACCTGCGTGTCTTCTCTCGCAGGGTCCCATCGCACGAACATCGGGCAGACCCTGGTGCGCAGAAAGTGGTCTGGGCAACTCGTGCCCAGCTCGCCCAGCTCGCGCGACCATTTGGAGCCCGCGAAGGCCAAGGCATCTTCATCGTCGGCATAGTGAGCGATCACCCGTCGGTTGGAGGAGACGGCGCCGCGCAAGGCGGGCAGAATATCTGTGGCGATCCGCTTGCGATCTGCCAGGCCTGGGTGTTCGAGACCGCCAAACTGTGCACTCTTTTTATCCCGGTGCTCGAGGATGAACTCCCCCATCTGGTCGATGGTGTGGATGCTGTTGAGGTAGCACTCCCGCTGCGTCGCCCCCCAGGTGAACAGCCCGTGACCGCCGAGAATGATGCCGTCAGTGCCCGGATTTTCCTTGACGGCTCTCTCAATCAGGAGCGCCAGTTCGAACCCGGGGCGCTGCCACGGAACCCACACGATTCTGCGATTGAACTTCCGATTGAACTCCTCAAGCTTGCGTTTGCCGTTGGCGCTGGCCGCCAAAGCAATCGCCCAGTCGGGATGGAGATGATCGACGTGCGGGAAGGGCAGGAAAGCGTGCAGGGGAGTGTCGATCGATGCGGCCACGCGATTTTCGCCGAATGCGGAGAGCGGGTAGTAGGCGACCATTTCGTCTTCGTGTTGCTCACCGCGATAGAGGCCTTTCAGCTGTTCGAGCCGGTCGAGATACAGGAGCGCAAAGCCCGACTCTTTAATCGATCCGAGGTCGCCACCGCTGCCCTTCACGGCCAGAACCCTGGTCGGTGCGCCCGTGAACGGGTCAGGGAGTTCAATTTTCGAACTGGTGTTGCCACCCCCGAAGTTGGTGATGCGCAAGTCGGCGCCCAGCAGGTTGGATCGATAACGAAGCAGCGCGAGTTGATTGTCAGCCAGGGCGCGCACTTGCTCTTCAATCCACAAATCCTTCAGATGAAGCGTTTCTTTGGTCTCAGGCATAAATGATCTCGCTGTATTGCTGGAACCGTTCGGCTTCCCGGTCCCATTTGCCGCGGTCAATCGGCTCGAAGACTTCGGTCGGGAACGAGCGGTCGACAATGGCCCGAACTTCTTGCAGGGAACTGGCGCCACCCGTCGCTAGGATCTGAATTGCCACATTGCCGAGAGCGGTAGCTTCGGCGGGACCCGCCAAAATTCTCCGCCCGGTTGCGTCCGCCGTGAACTGGTTCAGAAGGGTGTTTTTCGACCCTCCACCAATGACTCGAATCTGTGCAATGCTCGTTCCGCTCACTTGTTCGAGATTACGAAGCACCAGGCGGTATTTGAATGCCAGACTCTCCAGAATCGCGCGCACATAGGCTCCGGGCGTCGAGGGTGTGGGTTGATGAGTCTTGCTGCAAAACTGATCGATCGCTTTCGGCATATCTCCGGGGCGCAGAAAAGATTCGTCGTCTGGGTCAACCAGGTGGCGGAACGATGGCTCACGACCGGCCAGTTCCATCAGTTCACGGTAGTCATAGACTTGCCCTTGCGACGTCCAGGACTGCCGGCAGCATTGCAGCATCCACAGTCCCATCACGTTCTTCAGAAGGCGCGTCGTTCCGTTGACGCCGCCTTCGTTGGTAAAGTTCAGCCGCAGAGCCTCCGCTGTGAGGACGGGTTTATCCAGCTCGGTCCCCACTAGCGACCATGTTCCGGAGCTCAAGAAAGCCGTTCCGTCGCGCGCAGTGATGGCAGCGACCGCCGACCCGGTGTCGTGCGAAGCGGGCGCGATGACCGGGGTTCCCGAGAGAGCGGAATTGCGAGCAATCGACGGCAACAGCGGGCCCAGAACCGTGCCGGGCTCAACGATCTCGGCGGGAAGACACGACGGCAAATCGAGCCGCTTCATCAAGTCGCTGGCCCAGGTCCGGGTCACGGGGTTCACGAACTGGGTAGTGGTCGCGTTGGTGAATTCGCAAACGGCTTTTCCGGCGAGCCAGTAGTGGAACAGATCCGGGATGGTGAGGAGTCGCTCCGCCGCGCTCACAATTTTCGGTGTGTCACGCTTCGCCGCGAACAGCTGATACAGAGTATTGATCGGCATAAACTGAATGCCGGTCGCGGCGTAGATCTGCTCTCTAGGGACCTTTCTGAAAACTTCCTCCATCACGCCCCGGGTGCGGCCATCCCGATAGTGATAAGGGTTCTGCAGCAACTCCCCGTGTTCGCCGAGCAACGCATAGTCGACCCCCCATGCATCGACGCCAATCCCAGACAATTCCACCTCTTCCAGTTTGGCCAGAGCCTTGCGCACCTCGAACCACAGACGCGCCGCGTCCCAGTGCAGAGAACCGGAGTATTCGACCGGTTCGTTCGGGAAGCGATGAACTTCTTCGGTGGTCAGGATCCCGGAATGAAGACGCGCGAGGACGGCGCGGCCGCTCTCAGCGCCGAAATCGAAAGCCAGGTAAGGCTTTCCCGCTTCACTTCTAGGCATAGGAAGTGACGCTCCGCGCATTTCGCGCCGCGCGTTCTTTGGTGATCCGCTCGAGGTACCCGCTCTCCCGGAACGCGGTCATCGGGTCTCCGGGAAGCCCCTTCGATTCTCGCCACTCCTGGATTGTCGGTCTCACATCGGTGGCGAACGCATCCTGCAACAGTGATTCTGCCCGCACCAGATCGCAATTCTCTTGCGCCTCGACCAGTGCCGCGTAGTCGACCACAGCTGCTTTCGAATAAATCATCTGCCCCATAGTCACGGTCTGGATCATGGCTTCTATTTTGCCCTTGAGGTTGTGACTCTGGTCGATCATGTACGCGATGTCGGCTTCCTTGCCCGTTTCCCATTCGAAATAGAGGATCTCGTGAAAGATACGGAAGACCTGGTAGGGGTCAATGGATCCAATGGTGAGGTCATCGTCAGCGTAACGGCGGTCATTGAAGTGGAATCCGCCCAGCATTTCCTCGGACAGAAGCCAGGCCACAATCTGCTCAATATTCTGCGACAAGTAGTGATGCCCGGTGTCGACCAGGACTTTCGCTTGTGGTCCGGCGGATCGCGCCAAGAGCAAGGCCATGCCCCAATCGGCAATGTCGGTGTGATAGAACGCGGGCTCGAAGGGCTTGTATTCGATCAGCAAACGTTGCTCGGGAGATAACTCGGCATGGCAGGCTTTCAGGTTTTCGTCGAACCATTGTTTGCGGTGCCGAATGTTCGCCGTGCCCGGATAGTTTGATCCGTCGGCGAACCACATGGAAATGTCCCGACTTTGCAACTTGCGAGCGATCTCGATGCTCTCCTTGACGTGTTCGAGCGCTGCATCGCGGACCGACTTGTCCGGATTTCCGAACGAACCGTGCTTGTAGCCCTGGTTCTGGAAGAGGTTGGGATTGATCGACCCCGGTTGCACCCGATACCGATCAGAGAGCTGTCGAAGCTCGTCGGTGTTCCGGATGCCTTCCGGGAAGTCCCACTGAACATGCAGCGCCACCGTGGGGCACACGCCGGTCAGTTGGTGCACCAGGCCGGCGTCGCTGAACTTCTCGTCCACCGTCGTCGCGGCTGCAGGTTGGAGGAACTT